>ENA-UOUE01000054-UOUE01000054.1-compost-metagenome-genome-assembly--contig:-NODE-54-length-82812-cov-55.190778_pt1 | contig 82812 bp, 77 predicted proteins | sample MGYA00238146_ERZ747223 | MGnify/ENA primary metagenome ERZ747223 (study PRJEB28781, sample SAMN06268865) | compost metagenome | isolation source: single cell | place: USA: California, Emeryville, Joint... | reverse complement strand
TGTATTTGAATCTGGCGTTGAATTCATATCTCCGCAGAACAATCCAGGTTCATCTTCTTTAAAATTTTCTTTAATCTAGACAATTAAGGGCTTAGTCCCGCATATATGACTAAAAGCTTATTACGAATTTTGCTATCAGGTACATCTGATAATGTTTGGCATAGTCGGCGTCTGGTTTAGGGTATAAATGCGTGTTTAATACGCTGAAGGTCCGGTCAGCTTTTTTCTATTAGTTATCATTCGAACTAACAAAATTTTGGCAGATTTGATACTTACGTCATGGATTCTAAGGTAAATCGCTAACCGGTCGAGCTTTTCATCTGGCGCAAACTTTTTGCAATCTAACTCAAAGGACTGGTTGGATAGCACAGCCAATTCTCTTGGCATTATGTTTAATTCAACTAATCTTGAAGGAGTTCTACCTTTCTTTTTTCACAGCGACCACAGATCCATGGTCACGATTTTTTTTCTGAGTGTAGAATACTTCGTATCCTAATCCTTCGAGCTCTTTTATATAATCAACATCAACTTCCTATCATATGGAATCAGAATAGACTATTATTTTTTAAGACCTGTAAACAGAGGACATCAGCATTGAGTTCTTTGACTCGTTTGATCTGAAAAAGTTTATGAGCTGGTAATGGGAGTGAAGTTACGGCTTTAGGGAATCTTTCTTTGAAATTTAAGTGCTCAGGTTGACAATGAGGAAATTGGTAGAGAGTGCTATGCATACTCGCGAGGAGGTTGTAGCATAGCACTGTAAGCTTGAGGGAGTCTTTCTCAATAGGCTTATCTTTTTGGGTTGGAAGGAATTTAAAAGTTGGTTCTGATTCCATTGGATAGTTAAAACAAATAAAATACAATTTTAAAAAATTCATGCAGAATTTATAAAGCCATCAAATCTCATTGAACGCTATCTGATAAAATTGGTGGGGGCGCGTTAATTCTGCATTTAGAACAATTTTATGCCAGAAAATATCAGATGGCGTTTCTTTCTCTTTTATAATGTTGGATTTCTAGCTCCTTTATCTATGAGCTGGACTAAGCCTCATTGTTTACACACGATTTGAAAGAAGAATTCATAGGAATTATTATCAGCAGGCGATGTCATATGTTTCCGTTCAGGTTTCTCAAATCACTTAATGGCTATTTGCAGAAGAACCTCTTGATCAAAGAAGTTGCCTTGACTTTTTTTATTTCATCTCCAAAAAAAAAAAAATTCTGGAGAAAAGCCATTCGCAAAATGAATTTTGGTGTCTCTAATAGAGAGACTTGTTTCTATATCTATCAATGTTTCCTCTCGAGTAGATTTCTTTTTCTTTCGCTATTCAAAAGACATTTCTGCTAGGACTACAAACCATGGCAGAGAGATAATTGATTTTCATTTTTTATGCTTAATAAGGGCCTACAACTGAGCGCTTTCCATGCAAACAAGTGGACCTCTTAGAGTAGTCATTGCAGTTTTCAATCTCTTTGTCAAGATAAGGGATACAAAGGTGCACTTTACACTGTTCGTAGAAAACACTAACGCATGCTTAATTTTCGTGCTGCTTGTTCGCAGCAAACAAACAAATAAAATTACTGATAGATGTGCTTTCAGTTCACAATTTTTTTACTCTGGAAATTTCAGAGCGATGCATATTTAGAGCAAATTCCATTCCATTCTCCCGGTATGTTATTGTTCCAATATCGCCTCCATTATCATCATGCCTTATCCCCTAAGACCTATCGAATTCCACAAGCTTAATTTATTTATCCTTCCAGGATTTGACTCTCGTTTTAAGTGATATTGTGTAACGAATTTAATTTATTTCTTGCCTCCCAGCGTACGGTTTTCAATTTAGCGACTCACCTTTAGAATGTCAAAGAAACCAGATCCAAAGAAGGACACCACAACAGCCCCTGCCAAAGACACTAAGCCTACCAAACCTGAACAACCAAAAGACGAAAAACCTCAACTCGCCAAGGACACAAAACCCCAACCGAAACAAGACGACAAAAAAGATTCAAAGGACTCCAAGGTCCCAGAACCTAAAGTCCCTAAAGGTATTCATTTTCTATTTCTCTATCTAACACAATCGTTTCAGATAACGTGTTGGTTACATCCGGACTTTTGGATGCTTATGAATGTATAATTGCAATAATTTTCAAACTGTGTGCTTATCCTCGACTCTCTTTGTTTAGACCTTCAGAAATCGATTTGTAAGCACGGATTCCCGAAAGGAAACGTCTTTGAATACGCAGCCGTTCAAGTGATGAAATTCGAGAAGAAATTCAAAGCGCAGAAAGCTGCTAAACTCGCCGAACGTCTTCAAGAAGTCAGAGTTTCAATGCATAAAAGCAAAAGCCCAGAGAGGGGCGTAGCCGATCATCCTAGTTTACGTATTTCGCAGAAATTATCGTGCGTTTTTCTGAAAAACTGTTCATTTGGTTTTAGATGAAGAGAAAAAAACTGCAAAACCCGGTAAAAAAGATGAGAAAAAGGAAGAAAAGAAAGATGATAAAAAAGACGATAAAAAAGACGTCAAAAAAGACACGAAGAAAGACTCGAAGGAACCGACAAAGAGAGACGAGTCCCCTGCAAAGAAAGAAGAACCTAAGAAAGAGGATCCGAAGAAGGACGTGAAAAAAGAAACGAAAAAGGAAGAGCCGCCTAAGAAAGACGATAAGCCCAAGAAGGGGAAATAAGAGTGTGAGGAGTGCGCGGAACATTTTAAAGTGAATTCTTTTAATGCTAGTGCAGCTCTGGATCGTTAGATATTCTCCAGTGTGAGCTTTCTGATAAAGAAAAAAATGTATTTGTTACTTTATTTGCGAATAGAACGTTTTTCTTGTAATCTCTTTTTGTGGAGCGTCATGTTATTCTATTCAAAGAAAGTTTGCTTTATTGGAGAATTGATTTCTTTCAGGCTCAGGTAGCTCATGAATTACAATGCTATTTCTTAATAGTCGCAGTGCAATCATTGAATTGATGATAACTATCGCAAAATAAGATGCTTTATCATTAGTAATTCGTTGAATGTAGCAATAGAGATTGTGCGATAGATTGTTTGAGATGTAATATAAAGCAAGATATCTCGAGTAGCTAAGGAGAGGGCTGAGTTAGCAATGGACTCATGGACTAATAGGTGACTTCCTAGGGATGTGAATTGGTTTATTGGATTTCACAGGAGTATTATCTTTCTCGATAAAAGCAAGCAATATGTATTACGAAGCTCATAGCTTTAAAAGGATGGATGCATAAATAATTCAAAGCATTGATGTTATTGAAGCGCTTATTTGCTGGCGTCTTTGTATCTGGCTTCGACGTCTTTCCAGTTAACGACGTCCCAAATGGCCTTCAAATAGTCGGCCTTGACGTTTTGGTATTGAAGATAGAAAGCGTGCTCCCAAATATCAATTCCTACATAGGTAGCATTACTAAAAAGCACTATTATTCAGCCTTACCGAGAAGAGGGGTCAATCCAAGCATGGTGACAGGATCTTGGTTTGGCATATCTTGAAGAACCAAAGATTTTGTGTTCTTATTGTAGGCAAGCCAACCCCAGCCTGAGCCCTATTACTTAGTTTATTAAGAGCAATTGCCGTAGATTACCTGAACTCCAAGAGTCTTTGCAGTCAATTGAGTCTTGAGGTTATCGAAAGACCCGAATTGCAGTTTCACAGCTTGAGCAAAGACAGATTTCTCATCTGGGAGCTCGCCGCCACCTTTGCCCTTTGGAGCGAGGTTTTGCCAGAAGATCGAATGGTTAACATGGCCGCCTCCGTTGAATTTTATAGCTGATTGGAGAGAAACGACCTTGGCGACATCGCCTTTGGCTTCAGCGTCAAGCACTTGCTCGACGGCTTGGTTGTAGCCGTTGACATAAGCCTGGTGATGCTTCTTATGATGTAACTCCATGATCTTTCCAGAAATCGCTGGTTCGAGCTCGCTATAGTCATAAGCGAGGTCAGGCAGCTTGGCTGGGGTGAAATTGGAGAAGTATCTTCTTCCAATTGTCTTGTTAAGTCCTTGAGCAACGCCTTTGGTAATCATATCAGGATCGTTCTATTGAATCTTCTAATCTATTTAATTTCGAACTTAGAATTTGTAAATCTTTTTTCAAGGAAATTCAAGAGCTAGCTCTCACAAGAATTTCTTAACTCCCTAACATTAATTCCAGCTTCGAAGTCGTTGTTTTTGGGCAGAGTTCGGAAATTATTTGATGAAATTTGTGATGAAACTCAATTTTTTGACCAGACATTTGAACTACTGAAGTGAAAATCTAAATAATATGGCATGTATGTATAAAGTGATCATTGTTTGTTATTCACGCTCTTAGATTAGACTGGAGGCAACTTTAAGAATTTTTGAGGAGTTCATCTACTTTTTCTGCTAAGTTCTCATCGACAGCAGAGTCCTCATAGACTCTCTGGTCGCTGCCCTTTCTTTGTGGTTCTGCAGCTTTATCTTGAGTTATTTCGCCTGGTTCTCGGTCCTCGTCTCCTGAACTTGCTGAATTTTCGTCAGTGTCTACGTCAATGTCGACCGAAGGATCGTAAATCTCAAACATCTAGAAATGAAGGAATTTAGAAATTATCATTGCAACTATTTCAAGTTACTCTATTCAAAGCAACTGCCACAGTATGCGAGAAATTAGCATTGCTACTGACTCCTCCTAAGAGAGAGACGCCGTTTGCACTCATTTTTGAGAATTCCTTGAGCACGTCGACCATCCATTTGAAATCCTAATGTAATTATGATTGCAGGTCAATTATACTATTTTGGAAAGAAAGTCTTACCTCCTTGTGCTCTTGGAGGTAGGCGTTGAATGGCTTGCAGCTAACTCCCAAATCGGCGATCCATTTAATACCATAAAGCGCATAGGAGTTGTCGTTCAGCTCTTTTCCTCGACGAATTGATCCAATAAGATCGTCAGCTCGTGGGAAACCTAGATTTCTGGCTCCTTTATTGATGTTCTTCTCAAACATTATCTACAATATAGCAAAAACAAAAAGCGATTAATTTATTGAGTTTTCGCCTAGCTATCGTACCTGAATTCGCTCATTCTGATAGCAGTCCTCAAGCTTGATAATCGCGCTCAAGACTCTGAAGTTCTGATCGACACCGTCCCAATTAACCAAAATACTAGACGAATAAGAGCAATTAATTCAGGAGGACGGAATTTATTTACTAGGAGATCGAAGTGACAAGACTGGAGATGAGGATTCTGCTGGTATAGAGATCTCCCCAGCATAGATGTTGGGAAATGTATAGTATATTGTTATTATATTGCTGGAATTTGATCAACGACTTGATGTAATTAGCTCCATCGAGGATAACCTTCTGAACCGATTCCGGCAGCATCATAGCAAAAGCGTTTTGGAATAGCGCAACAGGCGACGGCGTCTGAAGTTGTCGCTGACCTTCCGTGTCGCAGGCTCTGATCAACAGAGTGAATATATCGACGATCAGAAGCAGGTTAGACTGAGCGTATTTCTCATTCTGCGAGGACGTCATCGAAGCGATAATGTTCGATGGGGTCTGAGATTCAAGGTAGATGTTCAAGCATTCGTGTAAGACTCTGGCTTCGATGAGATACGCTGACATTTCAGGTCCCATTTGGCAGATGAATTTAACAACTTGGAGATAATCCATATGCTTGTTGAGGCTTCTCTTGCATTTATCGAACAGCTCACCGCAGAAGAGCTGGCAGAACCTCACTAGATTCGATTTTTTAACTAAGTCGTGAAAAGAACAGGTTAGCACCCCTTGATAAATTAAGAAAATTCAATCGTTACTCTTTTTCTGGACTATCTTGGGTGATTTGTCATTGGTGTTCTCGATCAGCTCGAAGATCTCATCTTCTGAAATGTATTCTCGCTCGTGATTGTACACAGTCGTCATGGCGGATGTGAGTAGTTTCGAGAAATAGGTCTTTGGTTCCGAGGCGGAAGTCTCGAAAAATAGTTCATAGAGAATAGATTTCTAAAAGGAGCAAATGGGTTAGCACGTTTCGCATAAAAGTGAAAATTTACATTCTCAATGAGGAAATTCAAGAACCAGAAGCTTGCCGGGACGTACCTTTCGAAGATCGGTCTGAGGATTCCCATCCAATCGACGAACATATTCACATCTCTGATCTGGATAAACGTCTCATAGGAGAAAATCGATCCAAGTTTAATAATCTGCAAAGTCGGTGTTTTTTCAAACTCTTCAAGCGTTTTGGGCTCATCTCCTTTCTTCTCGTCCGTTTGGATGTCCTTTATCGCTTTAATCGCAGGGATTTTCTTAAAACCATCAACGACAGCCTCTAAATACTTCTCGGGGTCGCTAGATAGCGCCTTCACATACTCAATCGCAGCCTTATTCTCAATCATATAGTGACGAAGCTTATTCATTTCTGGGGTTTCCGATATCAGTGGAGTTACCTCAGTAACAGGCGGGTAGTCGTAGAGACAAACGAATTCTTTAATAAACTCGAAGTAGTCCTGGTCGAAGAAGAACCTCGTCTTCAAGAATTCCAAGTTTTCCTTCCAGATCTTCTCTGTAAGGACTTGGGGAACACCTTTTTGAATCGCTTGCTCGTATTTTTCGTTCTTTACGGGTTTAACACGCTCGTAGAATAGGATATAAGCGTTCCTGCTCTTATTGTAATCCCATTCGTACAACCCAAGGTTTTTATAGGAATCCGCATTATCGACCTCACCTCCAAAGCATTCAGATTTCAGGTTATTGAGATCGAACGGCTTGACCGCATTATCGTTGAATTCGTACCAGTTCTGATTGGAATCGTCTCTGTCTTTGATGAATGAGTAGTAATGGCCTGCTTCAGCGGTTCCTGAATGCACCAGAACACCAACGAGGACATAATCGTAGTAGGAGTCTTCGTGCTCTATGATTTCCTCGTCCTGGGAGATCGCGCCGGCGAGACTATTTTCCTCGCTGAATTTTTCTTTTTCACGAAGACCTGCCTTCGTCCAGGGCTTCAGATTGAGAGACAAGGGGAATTCGAAATAGTCGTTTAGTTTGACCTTCTGCATGAGGTTCAAATCGAATTCGAAACGCTTAAGTGTAATGATAAGCGTGTTAGGAAGCGAGTTAATACAGCATCGTTTGAGCACCTTGATCTTTTTGCCGTATTTCTCACATAAGAACTTATTGTCTCCTTCGAGGATGTCGCCCTTGACGTACATATCAAGTGCTTCAGACAGGTTTTTCTTATTCTTTATCTCAACTGATATAGTCAGATATGGTTCCTCTCGCTCTCCATAATAAGGATGCTCCGGCTCCAACGAAATGATTTCGTGTGAAAGCGAACCACCGATAAGCTCGTTTAATGAAGAAAGCTGTAGATTGTTGCTGACAGTCTCCTCTTTATTCGCTTGGATTTCAGGACTGCTCTCTTTATCACAAGTGCCTTGGCATTCCTCGCTTTTTAGTTCATTATCGATCTTATCACACAGCGTATTGAAAAACTCATCAACGTCTTGTTGAATATGCACGTTAATCGGCTGGCCAGTTGCTGAATCTTTCAATGACCGGCAAAAATGGTCGGGAATGTGGTACTGATGCAAACTTTCCTTCAAATTCGCAAAGACCAGCTGCAGGTGATAGAGCACGTTTTCGTCGAGTCTGGTTCTAATGCGCTCATCCGCTTGAATCTGATCAGCGGTTAACGTATAGGGAGATACGAGGTGCTGCTCGTGGTCCTTTAGCTGAATATCCGCGTTCAAAATCGCGTCTCTCAGCGGTTTTATCATGTAAAACTGCTGTAACAGAGAATTGATATAGCAAGTACAGCCGAGGTTCTTCAGTCCAACGAACCCAGTGAAATTCTTTGTATCAATATTGATATAGCTCGCTTGAGTGCCTCCGTGCTTTGAGGATAATTTCGTGTGATTTTGAGCTAGCAATGGCAGGAGGATATTTAAATTGTCTTTACATTTGAAGCAGAGCGCAGTTAATAACGCGAACGTTTTGCGACGGGTAAGCTTCTTCTTGCATTTCGGCAGACTCAAGGAAGATTGCAAAGCTTTCACGTCGTCGCTGGGGAAGAAGAAGAGGTAGTTATACAACTCTTCGATTAAATTGAAGCCGAGGAGGTTGTTTTGCTTCAACAGCTCCTGGACTTCGGGTGCAGGGTTGAGGAAAAGAAGTTTTAGATTCGGGTCGATTTCAAGGAGATTCTGTGCCAAGTGCATCAAACCAGCGAGGACTCGATCGGCAGCCTCGCTCAGTCTATCCTCGAGGATAGGTCTCTCCTTTATAAACCTGATAACCATGACGTACAGGTCAACAAGCTTGATTATCTTCTCGATGCTCTTAAGCGACGAGATTTTCAACAAGCTCGCCAGAGTCCAGAAATAGTCTTCGTAGTTGTTCATTTCGAAGTTATGCTTAGACAGCGAAGGGAAAAGCAGCTTAAGGAAGAATTCCTTAGGCGGCTCTGGGAACGTAAACGATTCGTCTTCACCTGTAGGGTTGAAATCAATGAGTTCGTCGTCCTTGGGGAGGTTCGCTTGGGTTGGCTCGTGGTGGCTTTGGGAGAGGAACATGATGATTTTGTTTAACGCGACTCGGATTGACTCGATTTTACAAGAAATGAGTATCGTGGGGAACAGGTTACTGAAAGGCTGGAACTCGTAGAGGATTCCAAACAATTTCGGCCTCGCGACCAGGCAAGGCAGCATAAACATAAAGCAGTTTTCGATCAAAGTGGATATATCTCGATCCTTTTCGGTATACGCATAGCAAGCGGTGATTAATTTCAGCAGTTTCTTCAAGAGGACTTCGAAGTCCATTGCTTCAAACACTTCAAGAGCCAGAAGCTTTGAGTTTTCTTCCATTAACGAGACCAGCACTTTAAACTCGTCGATGAGAACTGGCCCTGCGTCTTTTCCAGCTTTTTCTTGCTCTTTATCCTGAGCAGCAGCCGGCAGGGGCGTGGTGGTTCCGGGTGTGTTTGAGTTCGAGTTTCCTGTGTTCGGAGTTTGGAAATTGGGGGTTTGATTAGAAGATTGTGAGTTCGAGTTGTCTCCACCGCTTGGCGTGGGGGTCGGCTTTGAATCAGTTCCTGTTGAAGCTTTCTCAGCGTTATTAGAGGCTGCATTGTGAGCCTGATCTGAGTCGTTCCCAGTCTTTATGTCCAGGCACTGAGCCAAGTTTTTCTTAATACGCTCGGGAGAGGTCGAATACAATGCAGCATTCGAGAACACCTTAATGAAGTTCAAAAGAATCGAAAGGCTTCGGGCCTCAGTGTTAAACGAGTTCGTATTCTTCGCGTTTTGGAGCTTTTCAGTGGCTTGGATCAGTCGGTCGACATCAGCCTCCATAAATAATTTATAAACCTCAGCGAATCCTTGGTAACCAACGAAGCTTCTTCGCCATTCTGCCCTTTCCTTGATCTGAAAACACACAAAATTCAATTAACATTTAAAAGAAAGGTCAAATAAATACCTCAGCAGCTTGCTCCTTCTCATCTAGACTACCACAGGTGATAAAAGTGTTCATTATCTGCAAGGAATAAAGCAATCTCGATGGGTTTTCGCTACCAATCATCTCGCTCCAGTCCACCTCGTACCCATCGGCTTCTTCAAACACGTTTCTAATTTTCTCATAGAGTCTGGTATTCAAAGGCAAGTTCGATAGTAATCCCCACACTTTCACCTGGAGCTCATTGCTCGGGACCTTCAACAGCTCGAAGAAGAGCTCGAAATATTCCATCTGATTTGCTATAGTCGCGCTGAGGCTTTTTGCGGCCACAGGTTTGCTCGGCCCCTCGGCATTGCTCGCCGCGGTCTTTTTCTTCTTTTCTTCTTTTTCTGCGATTTCCATTTCTTCGTAATATAGCTCGATATTCGAAGGCTCAAGCAGCGCGTTGATCGCGTCTTCTGTGCTGTAATTTTTCTTCTTCAGCACAAACTTCAGCATATTCTCATCAAACTGGTCAGCGAATATCGCAAACATCATGTCCAACTTCTCCCTGAGTTCAAACTCGCTGACTTCTTTATAAGGTCCAAACGTCGGTGCCCCCACTGGGCCATCGAGATAGTCATCCAATGGTTTATTTTTCGAGCAGATAATCGTTTGGTTGCTTTGGATTTTTTGCTCAGCGATGGTCGCGCGGTCGTTGAGGAGGAACGAGCCCTTTGAGACCATCATCACTTCTTCTGGAGTGACAACAGGGTTGAGCTTCGAGGCAACGAGCTTACGTAACTCGCCGATGCTCATGTGTTTGCTCGCATGGAGGTTGAATTTCTTCGGAGGAAGCGCTCCAGGCATGCTATTATCAATCACGAGGACCACTTGCTCTGCTGGGTTCTGGTCTCTTTTACCGCGAGCTCCACCTTCGAATTCCTCGATCAGCTTCATAATAAAATCTATCGACCGAGAAATGCGGTTGAGCTCTTGAGGCGGGATCTCAAACTGAGGATTCCCAAGCAATTGAGTCTCTTTCACCTTCTGATAGCCGCTGAGTATATTACTCATCGCAAGGCTCGTGAAATGGTTTTGCGCGACTTGCAGCGGGGTGACCCCGGAGTCGGCGTCAAAATTATTGCTGGCGGGAACTTGAGAGTTCTTCATGAGTCTGACCAGCAGATTTGAGACTTTCACAGTGACTTTGGTGTCGGTGGACTGGATGAGGAGTTCCCAAAGGAATTCGAGTCCGATGAGATCGAAGGTCTGGACGCTGTAGGCGTTGATGTGCTCTGGCTTAATGGTCTGGTATTTCTTATTCAAAAACAGGAAGAATGCCTCATAGCAATGGAAAGCTGAAGAACCATAGCTTCTGAAATCTAGCTTGAGGAGGATGTCGAAGAAGATATGGTTGATGATCTCGTCGCTAAGCACGTTGTAGTCAGCTAGGAGAAAGTTAAATAGAAGGCAAAAATAGCTTATTTACAATCAGCACAGAAGATAATCGAGGTAAAGTAATTGAAGAAAACGTCTCGTTCCTGCTCGGCAAACGAATTCACGACGAAAAGATCCCAGAGGAGTTTGACTTGACGGATATCAAAGAATTTGTAGCCGTTCATGAGCAGATTCCTCACAAACTGTAATCTTGTGTCACATTCTTTGACATAATGCGAAATGACGTTGCTTTCACTCGTGTCGCTGAATTTCTTCGCGAGCACCTGCTTGAGTCTTTGTCCTCCGGAAGTAAGAGCTAAATGATGCGAGGACTCATCCTCAGATACGTCGGTCGATCGCGTTTCTTTGGTGTTGCTGGTGGGATCGAAGTCCTTGGACTCTTCAGATGGGTTGGGCTGATTCGAGCGGTAACCGTCTTCGAGGTAGCTTTGAGGGTTGCTTTCGTTTTCAGCTTCTATTGAGTAAAAATTTGGCTTGTATAGAGGCAAAGAAAGAGAGTTACGGGTAGTTTGCGTGTTATCTGGTGACCCTAGGTTATTTTCAGCTCGGATGGCGTTTTCTGGTTGTGGGTGGGTTGATCCGAGCAGAAGATCTGCGACCTCTTTCTTAAACACGAGGATGGAATGCAGGATTTGGTTGGTCAGCTGGTATTCGTTCTCTAAGTGCTTGATTAAGGAAGTTTTGCTATCAACGCGTTCTCCGTTTTTCTTGAGGATAGGGTATCCGCTTCTCATCACATGCTGAATGATCTATATACGACAGATATGACAGATATTAGCCAATCATTTGGACAAAAACACTCTTTACCTCAATGCATTCTGCCACAGCAATGTTTTTACTGATTGCCTCAATGCATTTTTCGAGGTAATCCATCTTCAAATGCTTGTATTTAATGCAAAGCGTGTCCTTGAACGTTTGAGTCGCCTGTCCATAAATAAATTTAGGATTCACAAGAAATCTGCTGTTGCTTTACCGATTGAATCACTTGATTCGTCACATTTTTCAAATGGTAGCTGCTCACAATAAAATTCCAAATAAACTCAAGGATTTCCGTTCCCAATTTGCTATCAGTGCCAATACCAGGTTTCTGCTGGAATAAATTTTCCCTTGGTGACCCATTTTTAGGCGGAGCATCATCCTCAATCCTCTCTTCTTCTCTTTCCTCAGGCTTATTTTGCCTAGGTGGGTAATTACCCACTCCTTCTCCAGCTGGATGGACGATGATTAAGGGATAAGACGCATCTGATTTCCTGGAACCAGTGGCATCTTTTAAATTTTGTATCGATTCTTGAGGGTAGTCCATCGAATCTAGGTATTTTTGCTTCGATATCTGGGTTTCGCGATCAGGATCAAAAATGCTTTCGATTTTCATTTCTTCTTTGTCCTCTTCCTGCTGACTGTAAGCGAGAGAGTCCAGCGGATGCTTTTCTTTGGACCCGTTTGTTTGCTTCTCGTCATCGTATTTCACCTCATCGTCGTATTTATCAGCTTTTTGCTGTAACAAATTTCATTAGATTCAGCTACACAATGACAGGGTTACTTGATTCGTCCTTGTGGGATAAAGGGTGATTGGTCGTCTTATCGACGAAGGGACGATAGGGTTATGGACTCGGGTGTTGTCAAAGAACTTCTTCAAGAGGTGCAAGACATCGGCGTCGACCTCGTTGCTACCCATGCTCTTCAATTTCTGGAACAGGAACTGATAGCAGTGAAATAGTTAGAGAGAAAAACTCACTAACAAAAAATTACCTCGAGTTCTTCCAAACTCATAACGTCAGCGATATCAGCGAGCGCTTTGAGTACGAAAGTACGGAAAGCATCGTGTTTGCCGAAGCCGAGATGCGCAATCATGTCGATATCTTCCAATTTAACGCGTTTGTGAGCGTAGAGGAACTGCAGCAGAGGACTGCATCTACGAATGACTTCGGTATGTGATGTTTCACCAAAGATAATAGAAATAATGTTCTTTTCAATAAACCAGTCCAATAGCCTCCTAATATTCGTTGTTGCGGGATGATTGTAAACGATAATAGAAAATATTACGCTGGGGTTAGCCAATGAATAGGTTTCGTTTCATGTCTCGAATTGAGGATGAAGTTCGCGCGATATATTTCGTTGTATTCGTTGGTTTTAGCTTGATCGATCTTTGAAATCAGGCTGGTTATGCCAAAAATTCTCTTTTCAATGTATTGGCTCTTAAGACAACTATTCCGCAAATAAATTAGCTCAGTGATCCCTCAAAGTGCGATACGATAGCAAAATCTCGAGGTCAAACTCATTGATCACCATCTTCAGCTCCATTCCCATGTAAACATTGCTAAACACGTGCTTTTGTTGCAAAATTACATCAGATTTTAGTAATTTCGCTGGTTGATTACCTCCACGAGTTTCAATAGCTTGCTAAAGTCTTCCTTTTTAGACACCTTAATCTCTTCGTCGCTAATTTTATACGGAAGCTCTCTCAAAGGCTGCACAATCTTGTCAAAAATATTCTTTTCAGCAAACTCTTCATCCAAACTATAAAACATCCCCTCCAAAATCTCCAACGCTCCCACAATATTCGCAACAGTTGTCCAGTTGGTAATCAGATCGCAAAGGAATGCAAAACCGCTGGCGTTATGGAAATAATTGATGTTAATGAACTGATAAGGCGAATATTTTGGGAGGTTAATTAATCCATCTCTCAACAAAACTTCTCCTTTTGGTTTCTTTTGCTGCTCAGGCTTCTCAGCATTGTCCCCTGAGGCTCCCAGATCATGCTCCTCCTTTGACTCAGTTCCTTCTTCATAATTGCTTATTGAAATATCAGTTGTTGCTGTTGTAGTCGTCTTCGTTTCGTCTTGTTCTGGGCTGCTTTCTTTTATTTCCACTGGGCGCACGCACCACATCAGCGCGGCTTTATGAGGATATCTTTCCTCTTGCAGCATGCGATAATAATCCCTCATGTAAGGATTCTTTTCAAGATACAATTCTCGATATTCGACGAGATGATTCAGTGTGGCTGGGTTAACTTCTTCGATACGTTCCTGGATAGAAAGAGTGGATTTGGTGATAAATAAGAGAACGAATGCGGAAAAATCATTACGATGATGTCCTTATGGGAGTAGTAGCAGTTGTAAAAATTCTCATTGCCGTTGAAGATCATCGCGAGCATATTAAGGATTGAAGCGACGTTGCAATATTCTTTTCCGATGCAAAATAAACCGACATCGATTGCGCTCAGGAGAAACTGGTGAAGCTTTGCTTGAGGAGTAATGTCTCCATAGTATCGGTAGCTAGAAAGGCTGAGAGAATGCATTGAATTTTCATTGTACTAGCGATGGAGAATGATTTTCACGACATTTGGGACTTCTTCGTTTATAAATTTCCTTAAATATTGGTCGTCTTTGGGTTGACCCTAAGTGACGAGATAATGTGATGCTGGCAGTATTTTTTTTGTTACTGTGTAGACTTCTACCATGGCCTGCAAGAGTTCCTTTACGATTTGATCAAGATGTTGGTCTTCCTCTGCGAAATAATGATGGGTATTTTGGTATTCTGGTGAATGGATGTTTACCTTTCTCGAGATGGCTCTTGTATGCTTCGATTCTTTGCAGGAGCTTGGGTATTGAGGATTCGGTAGCCATGTTTTGGTCGAATACAAATTTGTTGCGTCCTTTGCTGATTTCAGTGTTTTAGCACGGAAATTTAGATTTTATTATAGATCTAAGCCTCTGCATAATTCTGGTCAAAAATTGACTGAGAGAGAAAAGGTATTCAACGAAAATTTGAATAACAGAGATTATCCTTAATTTCTCCTTTTGATTTGCTGTCTGCTGCTCAAAATGTTTTGAGTTATATAGGGCAAAGAGGGTTCTATGAACTATTTCCGATGACAACATGGCTTGATTGATTTTGTGGAATTCGGCCTTGTAAGAAAATAGATTTTGCTAATGCAAAGAAATTTTTACGGATAGTTCTGTATTGATTCTTAGTATGACAGATAAACCGAATTTAACTTCGTTAATGTGGATATCTTTCACGGAGAAAATATTCAAGTCTCTATTGATACTTTGTCAAAACTTGCTTTGGACTATTGCCTTCATTTTCGTATGTATGAAGCAAACATAACAACATTATCTGGGAGAATGTAAATTATGAAAATTCTCTTTGAAAGGTAGCGAGTTAGCTATAACTAAAAATACTTTTTGTGCGAAAATTGCATGTTTTATGGTACTCCATAGCTTGGACGATCTCATCGCGAGTAGTACAACTGACTACAACTTTGTGATAATGACAACTGCAATTCGACTGTTTCTAAAAATAAAATTCGGCTTGCAATTTGAAATCAGACTGTTTAAATTGAATATATTAGTTTCTCAAATATATCTTCAATCTCAATAATAGTAGGCACATCTGTCCATGCAACCTGGTAGACAATTTTTCGGAGATAGCGACAATGTACCTGTAACCTGCTTTCTCGACCTAATCCTTTCCTAGTCGCCAAATCCAGGCCAACGAAGAACAATTCTCTATGAAAAGAAAGTTTCAGAAGATAATTATACAGATGAAACGTTTTTAAGCTCTCTTAAGATGGCCGGTACAATCACCCTCTTCACTACACTGTTATTCATAATCTCGTACATTGGCAACAGAGGCACCGAAACCATTTACATATTTGGAAGGAGTTGTTGAAGCTATGCAAATTGCAGCAGGAATAAGCAATGTGGCCTATTATCTGGTTGAATAAATAGCTATGTATTAACCTCTGACTTATATGATGCATCAATTAGTTTGTCTACACGAGACTAACAGCAGAAGTACAAAACAGAAGCTTAGCGCGCGCAACTTTGTTGATAACTCTGACTCTAAGCACATTCGCTGGTGTGCTGTTCCTCATGTTCAACTCTGGTGCTGTGAAATTTACAAGGACTATACAAAACGCCGTTCAGATGTTCTTGCTTTTGGCATTCATTTACTTCAGTTCGACATTTTTCATTGCTGCGAATTCTCACATCAGTGATGAAACAGTCTATTGGATCGTTGGATGTAAAACGATGCGATTGCCTTTAATAAACTGGATTTTTGAATAGTTTTGTTGGCTTTTCATTTGTATTTCAGAGATTATAGCTACCAGAAGTAAAAAGCCTTACTTACACACTTTGGCTTACAAGCAATAATATCAGGCAGACTACATTTGAAGTGCATAAATCAGTGATGGCGGTGCTCTTCGTCAACGCGTTTTTATCCTCCAGAATGCAATATTCAGAGCAAGTCGCAGCAATTTGGGTGCTTGGGCTACTGTAAACTGCAATTAATTAATGATTAGCCGTTAATCAGCGAAATAGGTTGTTTTTGCAAACAAGATTTATCTTGATATCGGTTAAAGCGACATATCGCCTGCTTTTCAATGTGATAATTTTCGCTTACATCATCGCTCCGATTTTCATTCTGCAGAACATCGCATGGCTCTACTGGACCTACTTGGGAGCGTAAGCAACAATAAATACTTTGATATTGGAGGGCTAATCGCATCAACTACCAATAGGATATTTTTCATCGTATTTGTCTGCCCGCTATGGTTCCTCTCGCTCTTCGAGTACAAGAAGTAATTTTCCTTGCATTATTGTGGGAAGGCTCACTCCAATTTTTCAAACTAGTATCATCGAAGGCCCATGGGATATTCCGAATATCAAGTCATATGATTAAAGATGGGCAAAACGAACATGTTCAAATTAGATGAATAGCAGTTTTATTTTCCATCCGTGATGCTTTGCTCTATGTTTTTGCTTTGTAGCGCTTTTAATAATCAAGTAATTGTGGTCATATAAAACTTTCATCATTAATTTTGTCTCAATGAGCTGAGTATCTAAATGCTGAACACAAGAAAGTGCTTATCAGGGCTTTCCCGCCATTAGGTATGAATATGTGAGATCAATTTTTGTCACAATTTGCTTTGCGACTGCATAGTTTGTGAGGAAGAAGGGATGAAATTTATGCAAGGACTTTTGAGTTAATTGAATTTCATGTATGTGCCTGCTAAGCTACATTATTTACTGGAGATGTTTTTGCATTCCTGAGACTAAATCATACAATATGAATTGCAGATATTGTGAAACTCCATGAGTTTGAATACTATTACCAACCATATCTAATTTTAATTGCCTGTGATGATAGAGGCTCATACTAATTTTATATTTCAACTATTAATTGTTAATTGTTTTGAACCATTGTGAGCTAAAGAATACTATTCACGAGTAAACGCAACAGTGTTGTGTTAATGAAATTTTCATGAATATTCAACTCTTTGACCCTCTTTGAAATAGTTGAGATTTGCATACTTCATTCAGAATTACTGAAGTTGAATTATTAAGAAGTGTGAATTTATAATTAAAAAATACAGAATCAATTCAAACTCTTTGCTAATTATAACTCCTTTACAACAATAGATTGATTTCATTTGAAATTAAGTTTATTGGAGGTTCCAAGTTTATTCTCATAAATGCAATTTCGTTAAACCTTTGCGACGTCACAAAAAAAACTCTTCCACTCAAAAAAAAGAACCCAGAAAAATGTTATTTGAATTTATTATCTTATATCTCTAGCTTTCATTTTCGTAAATTTAATACACTTCAATTTTAATTTTACAATTTTACTTTTTTATTATAAACAGAACTACATTTCAGAATTTGAGCCTATGAAATGAATCATTTATGGATTGATGTCTAAATTTCAAAGCCAAATAATTTTGAAGAAAATGGAGCAAACTCTGCCACCAAACTATCGAATCACATAGCAAGGAAAGTTTAAATACGATCTCTTCTAAATGAATTGTTAGTATAAAACTTATAAATCTATTCAAAGGCGGAATTTAGAGGGAAATTGTTATTTGTGAATGATTTCCTCGAGCTTTCTTCAAGCCTTATTATTCTTGAATGCTTCTGTACTATTGCTTCCAATGATATTTGTTTTAAGCTCCTTTCGGTTTGGTCAAGTGATGTTTTTTTCCAACAGCTACAGCCTCTACCTGTAATTACATTTCGTCTCATACTTGAGACCTTCCAGGTTATAATTAAGGTAATTGCAATTGCTGATAGAGATTCGTTAGAATAAACATCAGCGAATGTTATTTCTGAGCAGTAGCAGACCACCCGACATCATCATACTTTACTCACTCCGCCTAATTAATTAATATAAATTTATCACAGCTTCACATGAGTAAACCAGTAGAAACAGAATTTACAGATGCTCCAAGCAACTCCGTCATCATCAAAGACGATGTAAACCTGGACACAACCTCCACTCAAACAGACAATGAAGAAATTGACAACTACGACCTAGAGATCCAACAACCAGCAGAACGCGCGAAAATCATCAACAACAAATCTTTTTTCAAGAAACTGTCCTACAGATTCTACTCAGAGACAGCTCGAAGCTCAAAAACGCTGGCAGCTTTTCAAAAACACTACCATTCGTAAGACCTCTTTCTTTAATATAGTCTTATTCAATCACAGAGATTATGTTTTGCAACAATTTAATGTGCCTTCAAAGAAGAGTGGGTCTCTTACACAAGCGGCGTTGAATAACTTAAACATATCAAAAACCTCAGAAAGCAGCCATAACACGCGTATTGAAGAGCATCAACAGCAACCACCCTCGCAGCAAGCACCAAAATCATTTAAGATAAAAACAATTCAGCCTCTTAACATCCAACTTGAGACATCTGCTTCTAAAAGACAGCTTCAAAGTCCTCCTAGAGTGGAAAGAACCTTTGTTCAGCCAAGGAAAATCATAAAAAGACCTGATATTTCGATTCGAATAGCCACTGAACCCGCTGAACATGAAAGCATGCGCAGCAGCGAGACTTTCAACACAATAGCCAAAATAAATCGGTTGCTGAGGCTCCCAGCCCAAACGACGGCAAAGAGCAAAGATCAATCATTCGTTTCAGATTTGAATGTGAGTAATTGCGAAAATGTAACGATCAGAAAACAATCAACTCTCAGTAATTTGCAGAGAAATATTTCTCCCACAAGAGCTAAATTGCTGTTTTTGGCTCCATTCAAACAGAAAGCGTCTGTATCTACCAACAGGACGCAGAATCCATCAAAGACTATTCGTACCAATTTTCTGAAAACTCGAATTCTAAATGTTTTTTATATAGGCAATGAAAATTCTTTTGTTTACAGAGATAAAACTACTAAAATGACTCAGCTGCAAGTCACTTCACGAAATTTTCCTAAAAAATAAAGAAAAGAAGGTATAGTATGGCAGATTGGGATTCTTTTCATACTTATTTCTTTGTTTCTATTCAATATGTATCCAATGTAAAATATTTTTCGTTTCCAATTAAGTTTTTATAGAATCCATGTAAATCAAATTTGTATTGCTATCTCTTACATACTAAAATCGAATTCTATGCACTTTTTCATCATCATCTATTCAATAACTTATTAAAGGTGTCTTGGAGTACTGCCAAATATGTTGGGTTTATAGAATTAACTAACAGCAAAAAAGATTCTCTTGAAATCAGTGTCCACGTGTATTCACAAAAAACTCGGCAAAAATTGACGAGGATGCGCTGAAATAAAATGAATGAATCACTCTGCAACAACTTGCATTTCCATTAAAAGGCATAAATTACACATAATACTGATTCGAGTTTAACTTTCATAGAAGGACTCTCCAGTTTAAATATCATCGAAAGGTGGTTAAGACATATAATTCCGATACATTTTATCGTCTTTGCTGATTCCATTAAACATTTTGCTGTAATTAATTATGTCTTCATTTGAGCCTAGTTGCGATAGTGTTCCTTGCATAATTCGAGAAAGGTCCTCTGGCGATAGAGATTTTAACATTGGATTGATCATGTTGTTTGGAAGCATCATTCCAAAGTCCTCAGGTTTCGTGAATCCAGCCTGAGGCATGAGCATGTGGTGCTGCAGATGTTGAGGAAGGTAGTGCTGAGGGGGCATATGAGTCGGGTCCATAGTTGGCATCATGGGTATTTGAGTTGGTTGGTTCAAATCGCCTACTTTCACTCCGCTCATTACAGCAGGAGTTTCTTTAATAATAGTCGTAGCAGCACCGTCAGTCTCTTTGCTAGCTTCACTCTCCTTCTGTTTTTTCTTCGCTGGTTTTTTCTTCGGTTTCGGAGAATCCGGTTTATCAACAATCATCACATCGCCATTATCAGCATTTTCCGTCTTTTCTTTCTCAGCTTTCTGAGCTTTCTCGGCCTTTTCCGCTTTACTTGCCTTCTCACCCTTTTCTGCCTTAGAATTTTTCTTCGATCCTTTTGCTTTCGTATTTGATGCAGGAGCCTGCTCCGGTTGAGCATTAGAGTCGCCCAAATTTATCTTTATCAAATTCGCTTGCGCTTTCGCACTATTTCCTTTCGCTCCTCGCTCTGAGGCTTTCCCGCTTCCACTCTGCACACTAGCGCTATTCGCAAGAGGCACTTGAGCGTTTAGCTCTTCTTGTTGTACTCTCTTTGTTGGGTTCTTCCCTAAAACATCGTCGATTTCCTCATCAGATTCCCCTCCCAGCTGTGCTTTCACAGACTCAACGTCTAACAAAAATAATATACTGTCTTTTCAATCCATCGAATAAGATTTACATTCATCGATCATTTTGGGCGAGATCTCCTTGCAGTCAAAGTGCTGTGTCAGACTAAGTAAATGTTGCCGCTCTTGCCTTGAAATTAGGAAGTATTTACCTTTTTAGCAGACTTTCGAACATTTTTCTTTCCTTCTTAAGTTTTTTCCGCGTATATAATAGCTCAAATTCGAGTTTTAAGGCATACTCAGCAACCTCGCTTTTCATCGGCTCCTGAGGAGTTGAGGCTATGTGGTAGAGAAAACAAAGTCAGAGTCCACCGAAGCATTGATAGATTACAGATAATCTCGACGTCTTCGACATCAATCGGAGCTTTTGAGGTTTTATTGTCTGACTTTTTGCGCGAAGGGCGTTTCTTTTTCGCTGGCTCGCCCGCTACAGAATTTTCTTTGACTGTGGTACTGTTGGAGGCTGGGTTGTAGTGTTCCATGGCCTTTTGGTTAACAGAGTCTCACTAAATGTGCACACAAATCAAGATTACTTGAATGAATAATGATGTTTTGAGAAAAGATGGAGTACAAAATTCGTTGAAATAAGAAAATGATTATATAAATCCAGATGGAAGATTAAGTTTACTTGCTAATCAATTTTTTTAAAAAATTTAAAGCAGCGCTGTCCGATTAAAAATTTCTGAGTTTGTTCTTTCGCTTTCCTCTCTTTCGCAATTAGAAATTAAAATTTTATTGAGAATTCCGCGCAGATACGTTAAAATAAATTACTAAACGAGGATTCAAATATTTTGATTTGAATCTCAGGAATGCCTTCTTAGATGAATATACTGCCTAATAACTTGAAAAGACTGCAATAGAACGGTAAGTTTGGAGAGAGCAGAGCACAGAAGAAGCGGTTAGGCTTGGTATCAAATCGAATATTTTGATAGGTGTGCATATAACGCTATGACTATTGAAATTCATTGTTTCTTGTTGCTATATGTGACGATGACAGGAAGAGGGTTTCTAGAATGACAGAGAGCTTAATAGGGTGGTTTGAGAAGGTATGTGAAAGCAACGATTGATATGGAAAATTTTGGGGAACAATTCATTCTTTCGATAACACTGAAGGAAGAAGTGCTCTTTCTTCAGCAGGGATCCAAAGATTAATTGGAATAAACATTTCAAGTCAGCAAACACTTTCGACTAATGTCCAATAATAATGGAATAATTAGTCGATTCATTATTACAGTTCACTATTCCCCTAATCGTTATCCAAGATGCTCAAGAAATTTTATGTCTGTGATGGTAGACAAAAAATCCCTTTGAATGATAGAGAGAATATTAAAAATCTGTTCTCTAAACGAGAGAAATCACATTATAGAATCGATCAATTGACTTCAAGTTAATCTTCTTGTTCGATGTGAAAATGAATACACATCATGTTCACCTCGAACGTAAAAAAAAAACAAAAAAACTATTGGAAGAGGGCGAGATAATTAGGAAGATCAAATCAATCATCATCATTTCTAAAAGATGATGGTTGATCCTATTTTAGATTGTGTGTTTAGTACTAAAAGTTAAAATCTCCTCCACAAATCAAACAGTACATTGAATGTGAATTTAGAGGGATTGTTGGCGATATCCTCGTATTGTCTTCAAAAATTTTGCATTTTCATGCACCGAGAAAAGTTTGAATTTAAAATCTTATCACAATGAACGCGCAATCAAGCCGTCAATGTCCATTACACACACTTTTTCTCACTATCGTCAGTTTTAACCCTCGAATGTAATCAAGAGCTTCGAATTGTATCAAAATTTCTGAGTACCCGATACCTGGTGGCACTAAAGTGCCTCATTCAAAATTGTTCGTAAAACCGCTTATTGCGCCAAACTTTTTGGCTAATTTTTCGAATATAATCCTTTGATTGCCCATAAAATGTGTCTTCTTGATGGTTATTACAGCACAGTTTCAAGTTTGAAGGCACTCAACGGAAGTGACACGAGGAGGATATCGATTTTCTGATCTCAATCATGCAGTTACGACACAAGAATCAGAATTTCTTTATTTTATTTCGTCCTGAACGAATGCTACTGATGCAAGGATCTAAATCAGTCCAAGTTCTTCCTTCTATCCTGGAGTTCCTTTTATTATCCTCCCGTCATGTCAACTCCGATTGCCCTAGCGATTTAATTCTTTGAATTTAAAAATTTTATAATTGGTTTTGATTTTCGCGGAAAAATAGATACAACCTGTCCAATAACCGCAGCTTCAGCCTGGAACATATCTTCATATGTTGCTTCGTCTAGATATTGGATGAATATACACTAGATAAGCTCAAAAGCAGCGACGATTGGTCCTACTTCAGGGCCTATCTTCAATAATCATAAGACATTTCATGGTCTTACTCTTCGTAAACGCCTTCAACATCCAAGCGAAAAAAGCTTCACTGGCAATCTCATTTAACTTATTACTTCATGATTCTGGCCTACTACACGCAGCAAAAACCTAATTATTGAATATTCCTAGAAGAGCATAATGCTTTCCTTAATCAGAAACTCTTTATATGGTGAATTAAAGATCCACCTTGGTCCTCATCATCAAAACCACATCTTACATGGAACTTTTACTCAATATTTCGAGAAAGAAAACGAAAATTTTATCAACAATTATCTTTGAAGTAGTAGCAAGTTTTCAACAAAGAAGTAAAAGAACGCATGGAAACATCACTTATACCACATAGATCTTCTGTAAATTAGACGAATCCGAGTGCAGAGATTACTTATTTCTGTTGGAAGCAAAATGAGCTATATTTATTTAGCAAATATTCTTGTCTCAAGGATTCAAATTCAAAATATAAATAATCCAAATAAATCAACACCTAAATTTTTTCACCCTTCTATCTTTACCTCGCAAAACGCAATGGAAAGCAAACGAGCAAGGTACCAGATCTACATTCCTTTCATTCTAACAACCTAACTAATCATTCCTAACCTAGCCATAACAATGTCATGAGAGCGAAACTTGAGGATTTTAGCGATGAGCAACACACATCTAAATCCGACAAATATCACGCATATTCGAAGGCGAGAAAGGACGAGGCATCTGATTTCTCAGATGTTCCTACCATGCGAGAGAAACTACAAGCTGGCAACTTGAAACGGGAGCACACTGCTCACGTCGATTACGGCTACGAAGAAGTTGAATATCATAAGCGAAACCGAAACAAGAAAGGCCATAAATCTAACTGGACTGCTGAAGAGGTAGACTATTAACGCAAAATAGGATCACTTATTCCTGTGGTAAAGGACGATCTTTTGACAAATTTATGTAAGGAGCAGCCTCGCAAGAAAAACTGGAAAAAGATCGCTGAGAACTTCCACGTAATCTCCGTGTGTTAGGCTCATAGCTCATCTTTTTACAGGGCAAAACAGACATTGAATGCATGCAGCGTTGGGAAAAGTTCCTCAATCCCGAGAACGCCAAAGGCAAAAAGAGTAAGTCTCGTCCCTCGAAAAAAAGGCGTTAACGCTGATAACTTAGGACCATGGACTGAGGAGGAAGATATGCTCGTATTGAAACTCGTCGAGAAGTACGGGCCCCAAAAGTGGACGTTCATTGCCGACCACCTCCCCGGTAGAATTGGAAAGCAATGCCGAGAGAGATGGCACAATCATTTGAACCCAATGATCAAAAAGAGCTCCTGGGGCTACGAAGAGGAATGGCTTCTGTTCCTGCACCATAAGGCTGTTGGCAACAAGTGGGCGGACATTGCGAAGTCGCTGCCTGGGCGAACAGACAACGCGATCAAGAACCATTGGAACTCGTCGATGAAAAAACGGATACCTGAGCTCCTAAAACGGTTCCTTAAGATCAAGGAAAATGGAGGTTTAGAGTATTTAGATAAATGCGGAAACGAGGTTTCGAAGTTGGAGAGAGAATTGCTAGAGATGTTGCTGAAGATGGGCGACAATGATTTTCATTCGTTGAATGGCTTAATGACTGATATGGGCAATAAGGACGATGATAAAGAAAACGAGCCAGAGAAAAACGAAAGCATCAAGGCCAATTCACTTAATATGCTTTCAAAACAGCACTCGAATACCAGCAAGCCGGTTGAAGGAGGGCGATCGAACTCTAAATACAGCTCTCGCTACGACCAAGACCATCATGAGCATTACTCCCACACAAAAATGATGGATTCGAAGGCTCATAGGACTCATCATTCAGGCTCAGAAAATATGAAAAATGGATACTCTCCTGATGATGGACTTCGTAAAATACATGATTCTGATTTGAAAGTCTCCTCTCAACATCGTAAGAAGCGTTGCATTCATTGCGAGAATAAAAAAAGAAACGCTGGCAACCATTCATCTTCTCAATGTTACAAATCAAACGACAAAAGCTCTCGTGAGGAAAGACACGAAAGCCATCAGCAGCACTATTACGGAGGCGATGTGTCTGTCTCCAAGGGCGATCTCTTTAAGCTAATGAGCGTGCCTAACAATTTTGCTCAATCCCCAATTAACCCTAAAGATATGGCGTATCCCTTCCCTTCACCGGGAAATTTTGTTTCAGCCAATAAAGATAGCGGCAATTACTTCGATGCAGTGAAAAAAGAAGGAGATAGTCACTTATTTGAGGAAATTCCGTTTGAGAATTACAATCCTGATAGCTATCTGTTCAGTCCCGCGCCGCTCAAAAAGGTCAAGAAAGAAGAGTTTGAGCGTCAGCATGCCAGCAACAGTCTCGGTTTTGTTAAGCATGATGACCTCGGGATGAACCAAGAGAAACGGACAAGAAAGTGCGAGAAACTGATTGATTTCAACAGTTTGCAGCAACAGCACCAGCAAGATGAAAACCTGGACCCCAATCTGAGTTTTAGCAATTACCAAGCGAATCCATCAGGGAAAAATAGAGGAAACATCCTTAAAGAGAATAGCAATGCGATTAATTTTTTCTTTTCGCCGAAACCAAACAAATACGAAAGCCCATCAAAGTACATACCCATCTCCATTGATTTATCATTCTAATGGTTTATCTGAATAGACTGATTGCATTTTGCACTCCAGATCTGACGAGCGGTAAAAAATTTAACGATGGAGGTCCATCAGCGAAAAGTCCTATGTTTTTAAATAAAGGGTAACGACTTTCTGATAGCCAATCCGGTTTCTTATCGATTATTCGCTAAATAGGTTCACACTGTATGATAAATCCCCGGTTCTCAAATTCTAACTCTTGTGAATAGAGTTTTATTGCAAGGCCGAGAATAAGTCATCGAGAATGTTATATTTTTTGATTTGCCGCTAAAACATACATAAATACTTGTGATTGGATCCAGCTATCATTACACATTCAATCCTTTTAGGCAAAGTATCTTTTTGACTGTTTAATGAACTTTTGTCTGTTGTTTTTTTATTTGGCGCGGGTTTTGGTGTATCTACTACATGCCTCCCTATTTTATAAATTTCAAATGTTGCTAAATGTTCCTTGAAAATGAATTTCTACATAAATAAATATAAATATCGTAACTTCTCATTGTCAATATCCCAGGTTTGATAGAGAAACAAGCTTTCTTTCACAAATGAATAATTTCAAATGCTAGAACAAATGCGATAATGTAATATATATATCTAGACCAAATCGCAAATGTTATGAATGACGATTCAAACGAAGGGTAGGTTGCATGGGATCAAAGCATTATCGATGAAAATAAATATTTGAGGTCATGTTTTTAAAAAAAGCTCATGTCCTTGATGATTCTTACAGGTTGTCCTCAGGCCCTCTCCTAATGAGGAATGAATGGTCAATTTTTAAGTTATGTTAGTGAAAGAATTTACTCTAGATCGCCGCCTTTGAGTAAAGGTTTAGCTTCTGGGGAGTGGTCTGAGACTTTTTCTGACTCCTTCTCGTGGGTTTCTTCTTCTAAGCCCAGCTAGAAAGGAAGAGGGTGAGCGATCAATGAAGAAATAAATAAAAATACGTTAATATTTGGATCGCCGAAGAATTTGAGGATAAAGTTGGCCACGAGAGTTCCCATAGCGAAACCAAGGCAAATAAGCCATTGTACTACGCTGAGTCCCTATTTATTATAAATGAAAAATCTCAGCAAACTCATTTGCGAGGATTTTATTACATAGCTACTGCAAGCGACAGCCGATCCACCGAATTCAACGATAAGGGCTTGGATAACTGAAACAAGGAAGACAATCAACAAGAATAAGTAGCTCTTATGAACGCCTGAGTTGAATAAAGCTTAGCGCGTGACATAATTGAGAGTTTTTACCTTTGAATATATTGAATCTGTCATCAATTCTTCTGGCTGCGAAGAAGCCGAACACTTGCATAAATACAAAAGTATTAAACACGATAGTGAAGTGTCGGGTGTATCCGTATGTCTATAAACGTATTGGTTAACGCCGTTGCAGAAAGACTTATTAGGTACTTCGTATAGATCTTCGTAGTCGTTTTTCAGTGAGAATGGGTATTGCATACGACCTGATCTCACGTATTTTCCATAAGGAGAATAGATCACAGATTGACCAGTGGGGTCCGTCACATCGGGTAAATTTTCAGGGATGAATCTGTCGCCCCAGAAAATAATCACGCAAATCGCGACTACTTGATATAGGGCTTGACCGAGGATCTGCTTGATCATTTTCTAAAATTATGAGTTAAGATAAAAGACTGGATATTGCTTTATTACGTTTGAAATGATACGCTCATTACGTTTGTGTGGTGGTCTATCGATGACATTTTCATCTGGGTCTTCAGCTGCAAGAGCCAAGGAAGCCAGTGTGTCCATGACAAGATTGATCCAAAGCAATTGCACGGCAGTGAAGACAGTGGTACTGATAACGATAGAGCCGATGATAATCAAGCTGACCGCCGCGAAGTTAATCGTGAGCTGGAATTGCAAAAACTTGCGGATGTTATCATACACATTTCTTCCCCAGATGACGGACTGCACGATAGAAGTGATGTTATCATCCATAATAACGATATCCGAGGCTTCTTTCGCGATTTCAGTACCTGAATCTCCCATGGCGAAGCCAACATCGGCCTTAATAAGCGCTGGCGCGTCATTTGCGCCGTCTCCAGTCACAGCGACAACAAATCCTCTCTCTTTTAATCCAACGACAAGCGCGTATTTATCCTCAGGTCTTGCACGAGCAAGGACGTCAAGCTTTGGGTAAATCGCGTCGAAAGCTGCCGGATTTCCGATGGTATCAACTCTCATTTCCTTTTTCTTCAACGCGGCTTGCGCTTTGGTTCGAGGGCATTCACAAACTTGGGTTTGGCATTCTTTGCACACGCATCCGCCGATTTGCTTAATAAAGTCTTCTCCGAGCATCGCTGTGCCATCAGGAGTGAGAATTCCGCACTCACGAGCTATTTCACGAGCAGTGACAATGTTGTCGCCTGTGATCATTCGCACCTTGATTCCTGCCTTTTTGCATTTCTCAATAGCTGCTGGAACGCCTTCTCTCAATGGGTCGCCAATACCAACAAAGGCGCTGAAGACCAAATCATGCTTCTCAACATCATAAACTCCTTTCTCGTCTTTCTTGGTAAGGTCTAATGAAAAATACAGTCAATGGGTCAGAATAAACGTGGAACAAGTGTACTGTCATCAAGATTGAGTCGCTTCCAAGCAAAACCGATGGGTCGAAGTGCCCTTTCGCTGATTCCTAGGTAAAGTTAGCGAAATATAAGCAGGAACGGGTACTGTCAATCGTTTCGTAGAGCTCCTTTCTTCTCTCTTCGGTTAATTTCTCAACAGAGCCCTAAGGAAGTTTTATCAGGCTCGAATATAGGAACTCTCTTACGTCGCTATTTTGGATGTATTCACAGGATTTCACGATATATTCGGGAGCTCCTTTCGCCAAAAGTACATCGCCATCTAAGTTGAGGACAACTCCGCTTCTCTTTCTCATTGAAGAGAAAGAAAACTCCTTAGTTCCTTCATTTTTGTACTTAGCTCTGATCGCCTCAAAGTCTTTCTTGTGCATTTTAAGGAACTCAAGCAAGGCTTGGTCAGTCTTAGAGCCAGAGGCAGGTTCCTAGAGAACCAATGATGAATACCACGTTCGAATAGTAAAGGACTTACGAGATGCGCGCTGTTGTTGCAAGCGAAGTTCAAGGTAAGGTATTCTTCGACCTTCATTGGTAAAAGCTCGGAGTATGAAAGCTTCTCAATATCTCTCTATTATATTTTGAAAAGCAGGTTAATATGTGCAATGCAAGCGAGTCGATCGTACAGGTTGGTTGTTGTTGACGCCTGGAATAAAGAGCAATTTGATTCTCATTTTGTTCTGTGTAAGCGTTCCTGTCTTATCAGAGCAGATAACGTTGGCTCCTCCCATTGTCTCGCAGGCATCGATCTTTCTAACGAGGTTATTATCTCTCAGCATTTTTTTGGCAGAGTAGGCCAGAGCAATGGTAACTGCCAATGGCAAACCTTCAGGAATACTGGCAACTGCGGTTGAAAGCTGCGTAATTGCATGAGTAAGTTAAAAAGCACTGTGTAATTTGTTTACGCCGATGATCAAATAGTCAATAAGCTCAGAATAGTCGCTTCCTGCATCCCATCCGGTAACAAATGTTTTTTCAATCGCGAATTTAATGTAGAGGACGAGGACGATGCCAATAGCAGCGATCGTTCCGATTTTTCCGATGTTTTCTGCAACAACGCCCAATTTTTCTTGCAAAGGAGTTGGGTCGTTCTCGCCGAGGATAATATCCTTCATTTTTCCCATGACGCTGCTGTTGCCGATCTGTAGCACAACGAATTTACCAGATCCACTCAAAACCTAATTAAGATCATTATTTAAATTCGATTCGCACTAATGAGCTCATACCTTGGATCCTGAAAGCAAGATAGCTGAAGGTAACTTCGTAATAGCTTTCAATTGGTTGAGGTCTGGAAGGCTTCCAGATTCTCTTGCTCGGATGATGCTCTCATATGAGTCTTTAGTAATTGCTTGATTTTCTCCGGTGATTTGCGACTCATCGATTTTCACGTCGTGTGATTGAATGATCCATCCGTCAGCGGGAATTTCCATACCTTCTTCAATAAGCACGACGTCTCCAACTAACAAATCATGGGTATGGATTCTATTCAACATACCGTTTCTTTGGACAAGCACCTAATGATACAAATTGCATTAGCACCAGAATTACCGAAATGCACAGGGAAAAAAAAGCACTTGTGCGAAACAGAAAAGAATGATAATGGATTTTTTTTCTTACATATTTGCTCTCCTCAGATACGTTGTAAAGTGCGAGATACTGCCTCTCCTTCTGATAATTGTTCACTGATGATATACCAACGCACAGAATGACGGCGATAATGATAGAAATTGAATCTAAAGAATTTTTCTTGAAATCTTCTCTGTTGAACAGAAGATTAACGAGCAGCATTCCAATACAGACTGCTATCAAGATTTTGATCAAAAGGTCATCGCAAGCTTCTTTAATGAACGTCCAGAGAGCTGAAAAATATGATCAATGTAAGGATTCAAAGCAATGGAAGCAATAATCTGACTTTTTGAGAGCTTTGGAGCTCTTTTGTTGTCGCCGTAGAGTGAAACTCTCTGATTGATGGAAGAAACTAAGATTCCGTTGTTGAAATCTGTGTTCAATCCCTTTATCAAGTACTGCTCGCCTATTGGAATAAATGAATGGAGCTCTGCCGGTCTAGAATGCTTTGCTCACCTCCAAGCGACTCGATTAATTCGACTTCTTCTAGCTTTTTACGCTGGACATAGCTGTCTACGAGCGTGCTGATCTCTTCTTTCGTGAGGTATTTCGATGAACTCATCGTCGCAATCTTTTCAATTATTGCAAGTGTGGTTTCCAAGCACCTGAAAACGGTTAAATAATAACTTATATGCTGCAGAACGGTCAATTTTTACCTATATACAATAGAGTTAATTCAATTAGAAGGCCTAAATTCAAGTGAAATATGAATGGTATTTAGGAGGATTCATTAACTACGGCTGCTTCTTGTTCTTTGGAGTTGGTCTGCAAATAAGAATTTTAAGTTTTTTTTTTTCATCAATCCAGTTATTGTGTACTTGCAGGAAAGCGGCTGCACTACTCTTATGCTTAAGATTCATCTCGATTTAAATGATAAGGCTGAACAATGAATGATAACAGCTCTGAAAGATCATCATTCAAACAGGTCTGTTGAGCTTTCGGTTGGAAAATAAAAAACTGGTAGCCGAGGAATACGACTGAAAATGCATTTTCAGTTTCGCAAAAGTTTTTAGGGCTTGGAGGAATGCTCATTCCCAGTTTAGAATGAGCATTTTCAGGGTGCGTTTCTGAAATTCTTCCGACTCTGACTGGATGTAAATCACCTCTCAAATAATAAAAGCATTTAATCTCGGTAAGCATAAAACTAATTCATTTGGCTGAGCATGTTCGGCGGCCTTTATTGTCAAGACAATGATTATTTCCTGAGATTAATTTAATCGCTGTGCACTATCCCTCTAGGTTATCTTTGTTAAACCTGGATTTGTTACCAATATACTTTGAGAAAAGTTAGATAAAGGAGGGATAAGAAACATTGATAATTGCTACAATGATTTGTATGTATCTACAGGTATTGTGCCATTTAGTTTTTAAAAAAATTGTCTGAGAGAATGACTCTTAGATAGCAAAGCGCCTTTATTTTGCAGCCAAGAAAAAAATTTATGGTATATGCATCGAATAGTCTCATCGAAAGCAATATCTGGGACTTTAAAATCCTCCTATTCCTTCACCTCAGCCTGCAATATCTTTAAATCAAATTCAGACAGCCATCTCCTCGAAACAAGTTAGAATAGTTTATCTACAGAGGAGAGACTTATTCTTTCTCACTAAATGAAAGATAACTGCTCCATTTTGAAAGTTTTTCGCGCTGGTAAATCACATTCGACCATCTAAATTGCAAGAAGTTAAGATTCCTATCTAGTCTGATGTTGTGAATGGATCTCATCCAACTCACCATCAGAATTCAGAAATCATTAGCACTTTCTCTTAACAAACGAATCTTAAAGATAATCAAAAATAAAGATAAAATCAGGATTGATGGATCATCTAGACGAAAAAAACTCTTCAGCTGAGAATTTTATCCCTGAAAACCTCTCCGACGGGACGGTTCTCCCTTTTAACCAGGTAATCATCGCTCGAGTCACACGCTTCTCCGCTCTATTTCCCATATTATCAACTTTTTGTAATCTTAATATCTTAGGCTTTCAACCTCGCTGGATCTTCAGGCCGATATCAATACCGATTGCTTGCTATCCTCGCCTTTCATTGGTTTGTCACAACAACCGTGCTCGAAGTCCAAACATTCTTGAATCAGGAACCTATCTTCCTTTGTCCAGACTCAACTTCGTCTACGGGCTATTCACAATGCACGGTCGACGAAGGCGCTTGCTCAGTGTCCGGTCGCATAGTTTCACCCGACTCTCCCGATAGTCTTGTTGTTCATTTAGGGCTCTATTGTGATAAAGCGTGGCTAAAAAGTCTTGCAGGCACTCTATTCTTCGCAGGTGGCAGTCTCGGATGTCTGATTGGAGTTTATTTTTCCGATAAATACGGCAGAAAAATCACGATGATCGTCACTTATCTCATCAGTTTGTTCTTCGTTATCGTCCTGGGCTTTTCGAATCAGATTTGGATTTATTTCATTGGTCTCGTGTTCAGTTGGGCAGGACTTGATCCCTTTTTTGCTATTTGCACTGTCGTTGCCAACGAACAAGGCGGGAAAGCCATCCGGCAAACCTCCACCACGCTTCTCCTCGTTTTTTGCGCAATTAGCGAGATCGTGTTCGTCGGATTCGCCTATTTCGTTAGAAATTGGCAAACACAGATTCTCCTCGGCTGTGCAGTGCCCTTGGCACTGGGGATTATTCCTTTATTCTTCATTGAGGAAAGCTCTCGGTAATAGAAAAGAATTTGCAGCATTAATAATTGACTTTTACGTTCCATTAGCTTCTACTATAGCAAATTACGGTTGAAAGAATCCGCTGCAACACTCAGAAAAGTCGCAAAGATCAACCAAACTCCCATTGCAAATGTCAATTTCGTGCTTGAGAGTCCGATTACTGGCGGCGAAGACGCTGATGCGCCCAGGAGCGAACAGAAGGACTATAATTTCATCCACTTGTTCAAATACAAATCGCTGCGAGGAGACACGATTAAAATCTGCGTCTATATGATTTATCTGTTCCTCACGTACGCTGCGTTTACTTTCGGAGTCGCTGACCTTGGAGGCAATATCTATCTAAACGCGTTTTTAGTATGTACTGGAGAGCTCCTCGGCTATATTTCAACAGGTAATCTTTCCTGGTTGAAACGTCGATCTTATATTTCTTATTAGGTTTCCTTATGCGAATATACAAGAAGAAAACAATCGCGAAGGGAAGTCTCGCCCTTTCGATCTTGTTTGGATTCGCCTTTTTCTTGATCCCTTTGTTCCCTAATCAAAAGAACGCTTTAACAGCAATATTTTCAATGGTAAGAGTCTTTTTCGGAACTTTGCTAATGACTATTTGATTAGATGATCAAGTTTTTGATATGTCTCTGCTATCCAATGGTCTATGTCTACGCCAACGAGCTCTTCCCGACGCCGATTCGGTCTGTCGGAGTCGGATTTTCGATTTTTGTTGGCAGGTTTGGCAGCATGCTTGCGCCTTTTATCTTGCTGCTGGCTCAGGGAGTGGGGATAAACCAAATGGTGATTTACTCGGTCATTGGAATTTTCACCTTCTTTGCCGTCGCTCGTCTTCCAGATACACGGGAAGACCAATTGAAGGATGTGATCGAGGAAGAAATCATAGGCACTACTCCAACAACACATGAAGGAAAATACCATGATTTGTAAATTATCATTATATACGTAATCGTTATTATAATTAATGCGCGTTTTAAGGCCTGCACACCAGCAAGTGAACGGAAGTGAATAACTCTATTTTCTTTTTTGGAAAGATCTGTTTGAATGACAATTCGGCTATTTTAGCAGAAGGATTGAATTCCGAAAAATTAGGGAATATGAGAGCAACTCATTAGATCATCTGTAATCTGAGCCAGCGCCGGCAACATATACGCCCAAAGCTGTATAGATTTATATAAATAAATGAAGTGAACCTATTATCTAATTAGATTTTCAACATTATTTCTTCTAGTGTCAAGGGAAATAATCCCAGGTGTTGTTTTATTTTTATGTTGTTGCGAAAAGAGGCATTAAGATTGATCTTTTTCTCATAATTATAATTGAAGGAGTCTAACCTTCAGAATGCCAAAACAACTATTATGAATTTTTTCCATATCTATCTTAATAATAAAGTCCTTATAATATGACTAATATGGAATAGCCTCCTTTTATATAAAACTATCTTAGGTTTTTAAGACATGGCCAAGGTGGAGTCGTTTTTCTCTCTCATTTGGATCTCGCGATCTTCTTCCTTATCGTCATGAGGTTGAACCTTCCTGTATTTCATAAAGATGAAATAAATAATCGCGAAGATTGCGATCAGTCCAATGAAAATGGAGAAGACAATGACAGCTCCATATCTGCTCCAAGTGCTGTCTCCATTTGGGTCATTGTTTCCGCCACCACCGGAGGAGTTGGAAGGAACAGTGGTTGTTGAATTAATCACTACGACTCCTGAGTCAGTGGTTGCGGAGATCATGAACTGATTGTAATTAATAGGCTTGCCACCGACTTGGAATGCTCCGGAATTTGAAGCGTTAACCAAAGCTTGAGTCAAGTTGGTCAATTCGTCCACTTGAGCAGTGGTGTTAGGAAGGCTGGTGTTAGCAGTAATGATATAATCGATGATGGTTGAGCCGTTTTTGAAACCATAGATGATGATTCTAGATTCCGAGATATTCAAGGTTTGAGCCAGAATACTCTTGAAACCGTCGGGTCCGACGGTGGTTGTGAAGTTAAAGACATCCAAAGCGATGGAAGTTGTCAAGTATGCTCCGGTAACGAAATGAACGTTGGCGGCACAGCGTGTTGAGCCGTTGAGGAAAAGCTCAAGAGATTTTGACTCGGAGTTGACCATGTAGGAACCGCAGGTGAGGTTCTCGGTGTGGTTGGTGACAAAGTCCCACAATCTCTGGGTACCGTTGAATCGTCTGAGCCAAGGCTGAACGGTATGGTTTCCGACAGTGATATTCATACACCAAGAGTTATTCAATGGGATCTGGAGGATAACCCAGTCTTCAGCATGACGGCCTTGAAGTTGGTAGAGCACATTTGAAGGGGTGTTATTGGTGTAGTTCACAGTGTGAGTCATATTTGCATGAAGGATAGCAGCCCAATGAGGGGTTCTCTGGGAGTTATTTTGAGTAGTGTAATCAGCGCCGTTGGTAAGGACGTTTCTTTGGGCGGTGTCATTGGTAGAGTTAATGTGAATTGGAGTGACCTTGCTGACAAATCGGTCGTGACCGTGACTGGAGAAGGTGAGCAAGCCGTAAACAGACTCGCACTCATAACCGTTCCAAGAAGCGTGGAAGTTGCAAGCTGAAGCGTTGATCACGGTAGGGTTGTTTGGAAGAATGGTACGATTAGGGTATGAAGAGTTAAAGCCTTTGAAGAATGTGCCGTCGTTGTCGACAATCATGTAGTTGTAAAGAGCAGAGTAGTTCATTCCCGCGCCAGAGTCATCGCTGAAGTTACCAGCAGAGAGGGCATAAGGAGTGTGAGACTGGTAGAGAGAATTGAAAGCAACTCCTTGAAGGGTACTGTTGTTGAGACTATGGATAGCAGTCATTTCGAAGTTGTAGAGATTCGCGACGAAGATTCTGTTGTTGCTGCAAGTTGCGCCCAAAGTAACCGCAGGTTGGGTGCCATTAACATCTTGGACAGAATCGAAGAAATTCTTGAATGTGACGTTAGCAATATGGACTCTCTCGTTAAAGTCTCCAGCGCTGGTCGCAGCGTAGAGTGGCTTACCATCGGTACGAGGGAAGCGGAGGGCTTCGTGAGTGATGGTCGAAAGTCTCATTCCTGACACTCCTGAGCATTCTTGGGTCGAAGTGTAGCAATCGGCGCAGTTTTCGAAGCCAAGTCCTGAAAGCAGGGAGTCTGTGAAATCAATTCGGTGCATGAATCTGTTGGTTCCGAGGTTCAAGGTCAAACTGTTGATATTATCGCTCAGAATCAAATGGCTTGCATGGAGTCTATTCGAACGGAGGTATGCGATGACACCCTCTTGCATCTTGTAAGCGCTGAACTTCGAGATGGCAGAGCAATTGATATTACCTTGAATAGCAAGCCATCCGATGTTACCTGAATGAGCCAAGTTATCGGAGAAGACTTGGGAGGTGGTGTCGCAATCGCCTGAATGGACCACGTAGGAGACGTTTTGGTCTCCAACGACGACATTGCCAGAGATGTTGACATCTTTAGTCGAGTTTTCAGCCATTACCCAGAAAGAAATCGTAGGATGAGTTGCATTGTTGTGGAGGCCATATTGAGTGTTAGCGATCAAGTTATCGGTGATTTTGAGGTGGGTTCCATTGAATACTCTCACAGCGTTATTGTGAGCCTTGTAGATGAAGTTTCTTGAGAAGGTGATTCTGTCTGACTCCGAGAACACAACAGCATGACCGCTGCTGTTCCAGATGGTACAGCCGATGATGGTGCTTGGGACCTCGACGTTCGCTGGGGCATGATTCATGCCCAAGATGTTGATAGCGCCGTATCTGCCTTCAATGTCTCCGAGATTTTCGAAGCCAACTCCGACGAAGGTCAAGTTACCGAACTGTTCAGCGGTGTAGGTGGTGTTATCAACAGGATTCGTCAGGTTGAGCACTTGATGAGTGTTCACAATGATAAGTGGGGTCTCAGGAACGGTAGAGAGGATTCTGATCGAGTGGGATCTAATTCCGACCTCAGCGCTCAATGGCATGGTGCAATCGTCGTGGGTTATTGACGAGCCACCGTGGTGATACTGAGTGGAATTTGGCTTAACGGTGATGCTTTGGCCATTGATTGCTTCAACTTCGATCTCTTCAGTGCCTTGCCAGTCGAATGAGGAGGAGGTAACAACAATCATGTTATGGTTGTTGGAGTCTGAGAGTCCTGTGTGTGAGGCGTTCCATTGGACTGCATCGTTGAGTGTAATGGAGGTGGTGCCTGGTTTGAAAGGAGTGCTGAGTCTTGACCAAGCGGTGGTGTTCATGTAGTCTGAATCGAGTGTGACTCTACCAAGATTGATGAAGACGTTGTTTCTGTGGTTAAGGTCGGCAACATGGTTGTGAGTCTCGTTTGAAAGATTCAAGGAAACGGTGCTTGTTCCATTGCCGATGAATTTAATTATCAGATCTGTGTTCTGGTGGTCATTTGAACCTCCAGCTGTGAGAGATCCTCCTCTGACGAAGACTCTTGAGGCTTCAATCACCAGAGGTAAGGTAGTATCGATCTTAACTCTACCATCGATAATAAGGGTGCCAACGGTGACGTTAGAGTCCAACAACACGCTCATATTCTGTAAGATAACGATATCAGAACCATTTGCAGGGACTTCTCCTGTTGGCCAGGTTCCGTTCTCAGTCCATTTCTTATACTCACCAAGGGCAAGACAGCTGGTTGTGCCTCCGACGAGATAGTAGCCATCGGTACAGACGGTACACTGATCACTGGTAGGGCCAAAGCAAGCAGCACAGCTGCTGTTGCAGGTTTCGCAGAAGCCAGTGGTGTCATTTGCGTATGTTTGCATTGGGCAGCTGCCGTTGAAGACACACATGTTGGTTGCATTGTTTCCGAAAGTTTTCACTCCTCCGGAAGCGGCGCAGGTCTGTGCGCATGAATGAGAGTCTTTTTGCAAGTACCATGAGCTAGTACAAGCTGAGCAAGTGCTTGAGGTATTGACGCAAGCAACGCAGCCAGCGTCACAGGCGAGGCATTGATCCTCTGTGGCATTGTAGTACCTGCCGGTCTCGCATGTTCCGCAAGAGTTAATTGTAATATTCCAATGCTGGCCAGCAGGGCAAGCTTGGCAAGCTCCCAGTGTGTGGTTGAAGAAGCCCAATGGACAGACTTCACATTGGGAAGAGGTGAGGTTGAAGAACTGATTGTTAGAGCAGCTCTGGCATTCGTTGCTTGTAGTGTTGAAGAAGGCGTTGCCACCTGTGCAGGTGACGCAGCTCGCGTTTGTTCCGTCGCTGGATACATTAACGTACTGATTCGCCAGAGAGCAGGTCTTGCAGCTCAAAGTCTCTTCATCAAAGAAAGCATTAGCTGAGCAGTTCTGGCATGCTTTTTCGGTCAGATTGAGGAGTTGGTTGGCGTTGCATTTCTTGCACAGGCGTGCTTCGGAATCGAAGTAGGAGTTATTCAAGGAGCAGTTTGTGCAAGCGTCTACGGTCGCATTGTAATAGGCATTGAATGCGCAATCTTGGCATGTGCCGGTGGTATTATCGAGTGCTTGGTTCATACCGCATTCTTGGCAAGGATTAGTGGTGTTGGATTGGTTAAAGGCGAAATGAGGTGGGCAAGAAACGCACATTCCGGCAGTAGCGTTGTAGTATTGGGTTCCATTTGAGCAGTTAGTGCAACTGTTAGTCTCGTTGTCAAAGTACTGAGTGAAAGAGCACTCTTTGCAGGTATTGGTTTCATTCACGTCGAAGTATTGGTTTCCTTGTGGGCATGCTTCACAACTCCAGGTCGTGGTATTGTAGAACTGGTTAGCCTGAGGGCATGCTTTGCAGGCATCAACCGTTTTATTGAAGTATGCATTAGCATTACAATTCTCGCAGGCTAATGATGTCGCATTGTATCTCTGGTTAGGGAGACATTCCGTACAATTGTTATTTGTAAGGTTGAAGTACATATTAGTGTACTCACAATGCGTGCAGGCTTGTGTGGTCGAGTTGAAGTATTCGTTGGATCCCGTGCAGTTCACACATTTGTTTTCGGTCAAATCGAAGTACTGGTTGCCGTAAGGACAGTCCTCTAAAAGACGAACTGAGTCGCCTGAACGCAGTTTGAGGTCATACGATGCCAGAGCTGGCACCGCGATTGCAAAACAAAGGAGAATAAGACTGGTGAATTGTCTTTTCATGTTTTTTTTTTAACTTTCGAAAATTACTTTGAATGAATAAAGTTCAGGAGCAGAAAAGTCAAACGTTGAGTGCAAAATTGAGTTTCAGATAAAAAAGCAGTGATTTCGAATCTAAATCAAGAAACCTTTTCAACGCATATAATTGCCAAAACCTTGCAATCTTCAATTATTAAGCTGTTTTGAGGGCAAAAGGTAGGATTACTTGTATTTTTGTAACTATAGAAGGCAGAAAATCCATGATTAGATTTCTAGATTCGAAATATTTAAACGAAGAAAAAAATCAGAAAATGACATCAAATTCCCGCGGATGTGATAAGATAATGAGATTGATATCTCAAAGAGACAGTAGCCGCCTCGCTATCGGCAATTTCAAGGAAAATCGGCTTCTCCAATTTAGGAGCCGGGTAATTTAATTAAGCGAGTAATAGATTTTTTGAACGATATTGGTGCGATTAGTAAAGTGCAATACAATTGCAATTTTCGTTTTGCTTTTTATGATATCTTAAGGAGGCATGTAGAGCTGCCCAAGGGAGATCTGGAGGTGGGAGCATTGTTGAACGTTCGAATCTGAATCATCTCATGCATATCCCAACAATTTTCGCGTTGAATGCGTGAAAAGCGCTTGCATCGCTCTTAAACAACACCGCAGTAGCCGATTTGACTGTTATATAAGCAACACTTGGTGTCTAGGGCTAGTACATAATTTATCTCTTTAGATTTCTATTTTTTTGTCTCGATTTTTAAAGCGCAGCAGATGAGTGATGTCCTTTCTTTGGTGAGCAGTGTACGGGTAGTACAGGTAAGTTAGTATCAGGGGCCACTAAGGTCGTATTTAAAGATGAATGCTGGGTTAAAAAATACAGTGTGCTTAAAATTCAATTAGAGGCGAGTTTTCAAAGCAATAAACCAAATAAATTTTCGTCAATTGGATTCGTCGTACTTTTATCAAAATCATGGGCGACCATCCGATCTATATCCTCAAAAAGCCTCAAAAGTTCAAGAGCGTGCTGGTAACCGAGATCTTAACTCCTAAATTCCTCGTTAGTTCGTCAGTACGAGACGAGTATGACTACCTCAAAGAATCAAAAATGTATCATTTCTCTTTGATATCTCGAAGCTCACTGATCATTGGATAGGTGCCACCGCGTTTGTGATAAAAAAGCGAAGGACAATGACTCTCAGTATCAAGAGTGTTTAAGTATAACAGCATTATTGTTAGATTATGATAATGATTAATGCTATTATGTAGAAAGCTGCTTGGGAAAGTGGGACCTCTTACATGATTACATGAGAACAGGCCAATATATTGACAGTTTAGTGAGCATTCAGACGAAAAACAGACGATAACCATCATCCCGCATCGATTTATTTTCATTACTTGCTCGAAACAGTACTCTCGGCAGTTTGGCTTATTGAGCACTATCAAACACAAGGCGGACAAGCTCATTATTTGTATTTTCCTCTTGTGGCTACGGACATTGCATTTTTGTATTCTGTATTATGTACCTATCTCTTCTGTTACAAGCTCTTTGAGTGTTTGTTGATATAAAACCAGTCTGGCTCTCGAAAAGCAGCAAAAAGACAACTATAATAATAGCTTGTTTCAATCAGAATAATTACGAAGAGCCTGTATTATTTGATATAGGGAAGAATTCTTATGCTAAATTTAATTCGTGAGACTCTTTAATTTTGTGCTTATTAGCTTTAATCTTTAAAACCATTAAAAAGCCCTATTGTACTTTCGGAATTTCACATCTTCTTCAAAACTCAAATCCCGAATCACACAGCGCGAACTCATGAGTAATAATAAGACTTTACATCAAACTCTGCAGCATACTCTCTCAAGAAGCTATCTTCGCTTAGGAAATTCTACAAATACGAGTCAGATTGACGAAGGACCTGATACAAACAATGCAGGAAAAACCGATCTGAAACTCAAGCCACGAAGCAAACAGCTTGCGGATATGTTAGAATTTGCTAATGACAAAACATTAAACCAAAGCACTTTGGGCAATTATAAACTAGACGGAAATTTATCAGAGAAAACCACGCAAAATTCAATGAATGAACAGATTGACGCGTCCAGCACTAATTACATTAAATCATCCAGCACCGTCTCAACTACTAACCTGCGAACGCATAAAATAATGGGACACAGACCGGTTAGTCCGAATGTTGCTTCTACCAAAAGCTCAGCAGTGATAAGCAGAAAAGAATTAAATACATCCCTATTGAGACAAGCTTCGGAAAACGAAGGTATGTTTACTATGCACCATAGCAGCATGATTTATCAAATTTTTTTTAGAGAACGGTAAGACAGAGACTGAGATCTCAGAATCCACTGTATTAACGAGCAGCGTCCCGAAACTGCGCACAAAGCAGTTAAGTCTTATCTATCCAAATGAGACTGTAGCAGCATCGCATCAGTTTACTAAGAAAAACACAGTCCCAGGCCTGAGTCTGAACGATTCTTTTGGAAACTCACCCCAATATTCCCTGCAAAACTCGAAAACTTACGGAAAATCAACTGTGAATCTTGCACCACTTAGCAATGCTCAAGCTGGATCTGGTCAGCCTGCTGGGAATATCTTCGAAGCGTTTCCTGGAAAAACAGAGAGTATAAATCATAAGCACAGGAGATATTTTACACTAACTGGTGGAAACAGTGGCTTGAAGGGTCTTTTTGAGCCGATTCAGAACACTAACGCAATGGATCAATCAAAAGCAAATGGATATGGATCCCTTAATACTTCCTCCAATGGCATTGAGAAAGAGCTCATCCTACCAAATAACACGAAAAAAGTTCTGAACACGAGCGCCGAAAAGATAACTCCATTACCTAACGGAAAACCCGCCTTCGACGAGCAATTTGAAGCCAAGATTGAGACTTTTCTTTCTAAGAAAAAAGCTGATTTGAGCCATTTGAAAGAACTATCTTATATTTTTGAGGCGGTCATAGCAAATGCTAGCGAGTTCACAACTCACCAAGAAATCCAGAAACATCAAAGTGTTTTATCAAAGATCAAATATGCGTATGAGTTCTTTTTCCAAACTTACGCGCGGGCGCGAAAAGAGAAGGAACTGGCAGAAAAAGAAAAAGATTCGAGAGAAAAAGAGGAGCTGACGCTCGAGAACCGTCAGTTGAAAGCTCAATTAAAGGCGTTGAACGAAGAACTGCAGGTTGCGAGAGAGCATAGCCATCAAGGCAAGCAAAATGAACTTTCGAGCCCGCTGTTTATCAGAACACCCACCTCAAGCGAGGTAATACCAACGAATAAAAAGAGTGTAGGCGATTGCTATGACTCTCCGCCAACGACAATAAACCCTTCTCATTTCGATCGAGAAAGGGAGAACCTGCGATCGATGATCATGACTCAGCAGAACACGATAAACAGTCTGAAAAGGAAGGAAGCGAAATTGATTCGGTTGCTCTATGCTTGCAAGAGACAAGGACTCGACCTTGAGAAGGTATATAATGAGGATATGAAGAACGGCTTTGATCAGGCAGACAGCCACCAAATATCGCATACAGAAGAATCCGATCTCCCAACGTTGAATAAAAACGCTCATTTAAACAAGAGCGGACTAAAACACTACAATCATACTGAGAGCGATAACCATACACTCGATATGCAGCACACCAGCGACTCCGTATTGGAGACGGTGACTGGAAGAGATCTCAAAGAGCAGCCGGTTGACTCGCAAGCTTATGGCCAAGAAGAGTCTAATCCAAAGCAGCATCTTGGTCTTCCTGCCGCGTTAAAGAACAAGCTGAAGCTTGATTTTACCTCGCTGCAAAATAACACTGCGAGTGGCAAATCGCAGCAAAAACAATTCGGTTTGAAAGAGTTTTTGCAAGCGCAGATTCAGAAACAGGCGCCACAACAAGAGCAGCAGAGTAAGCCATTGAAACTTTCAATTCCTACTTTGAAAATCAATGGTCAAATCAGCAAGGATGAGGTAGGCTTTCATGAAGAGTTTATGTCCAGGATTGAAGAGTTTAGCGAATCTTGGAGGCTAGCAGCGCAGAATGAACGAAAGATCCCATAAATTAACGTGCTGGATCTTGTTTTTGTTCGTTTGGTTCCTATGTGCTATTTGCCTGGGAATCATGTGTCTGAATTTTGCTGTTGTGCTTTTGAGAAACAAATTATATCAATTTTTCTTATTAAAATTACCTGTTATTGACACTATTTTCTAGTGTATCTAATTGTCGACCGTTATAATCTCATTTTTTATACCTTCTTATCAAATCATACTCCAAGCTCCTTCTTCTTTAGGTATATGGGAAAGGTACCTCTTCTTTCAGCTTGAATTCAATTAAATATTATCGCAAATACCCCTCATCTATCTAACAACAAAATAAATTTGATTACCTTACTGTGTAAGAAATTTCCTGAATAATTTCTCAATGAAAAGATTATTAGTAATTTCATCAATAAGCGCATCTGCGATTTGGACCTTTACTCCCAAGCGCAATTTCTGTTCAGCAATGGGATCAAACAACGGGAAATCTGGTGGTGATACTCAGAGCAAAACGTACTACAAGAAAGAAAGCTTAGAAGATTTGAAAAAGCGTCTTACTCCGATGCAATTTTACGTGACTCAAGAGAAAGGCACAGAACGAGCCTTTACAGGAGAGTATAATAAGAACAAAGATAAAGGGAAGTATTATTGCATCGTATGCGACAATCCTCTGTTTGAGTAATCACCTGCTCTTTACACATTGTGTGATAATCTGATTAATAGTTCATCGACAAAGTTCGATTCGGGTACTGGATGGCCTTCGTTTTACCAATGCGAAAAGGATGCTTGTAAAGTAAATAAGGATTATTCTTATGGCATGTTACGTGAGGAAGTCGTCTGCGCTAAGGTAAATCTATTCCTCAGTATTGTTGAGTTTGATTGAACACATGAATTAGTGTGAAGCGCATCTCGGACATGTTTTCCCTGACGGCCCTAAACCAACAGGATTACGATATTGTATGAATTCAGCTTCATTAGACTTCAAAAAAGAAGATTAATTGAGCGTCAAATAACCATCTTGATATCTCCATACATTCTATACATACTACTTGATAAATTAATGAAAATGCTCCCCCAGCAGATGTAATGTTTACTAAGACTCTTATTGTAGGCTACTCTGAGGTAGATTGTATCTGTTTCAATATGAGCAGTCTGCAATTGATAACACTATGACATTTAATGCGAGAATAATACTTATTAAGAAGAAAGTAGTAATATTAGTGAGCTTTACGCGAAGAATTCGTATGAAATACATCGTTGAACGGAATCAGAAAGTCCCTTTTTCAATGAGCAACTCTTAATGATCACATCAGATTCAACATTCTTTTTCTCGATTTATTTTGTTCTAAATTCCTGAATTTTTTTTATTTCGAACAGATCTTTTTTGAATGGAATCTTTGAAAGAAGTCACCCTCACCAAAGGGCTCTCAAAGGCTGTGATTGACTCTTCCCGAGGAGGAAAGCTCAGGAAACTTATCCTAACGAATCCCAAAACCAAAAAAACTCACACGATTATCGACGATCAGAGCGGTGATGATTATTTCCTATGCGGAGGATCATTCTTTCTTTATCCTTGGGTGGGCAGAATCCGTTCTGCTGAAATCGATTTCAAGGACAAGAAATTGACAGTTGAGCCGCTTACCAAAGACCCTAACGGAATGCCTATCCATGGACTGTACTTCAACACTCCTCGAAAGATCATCCAACAAGCGGAGAACATCCTCGAGCTCACTACTCAGGATTCGTATAAGCCTTACGACGAGTATTTCCCGAATTTTTGTGAGAAATTCATCCTCGAGGAAGACCGGCTGCGTATCGAGAATGTTTTCGATGGAGACTCTTCAAAGAAATATCCGTTGTATTTCGCCTATGCCTACCACCCGTACTTTGGTTTGGATGGGAAAAGCGTAGATGATCTCGTACTTAAGCATAATATGCATCATCGCGTTCCATTGGATGAGAAAACCCTCTTACCCTCACTTTCGCCGGAAGGAAACTTGGTCTACGAAAAGATAGAAAAGAACTTCAAGAGCGGAGAGCCGTTAAAAGATATGAAGTTGGATACGCTATTCTACTTCGATGAGAAGAAAGCGGGGCTGGAAGAGCCGGTATTCCAGCTGATAGACCCTGAGACCAAGGTTGCAGTAGAGGTCGCATCAAATATATCAAATGAAAGGAAAAACGTAAATTTGGTATATTGGCAGGTGTATACACCTGGAGACCGAAAAACGATTGCTATCGAACCGATGACGTCGCCAGGAGACGCTTTCAATATCAATTTCCCATCACAGGTTGTCACGTTGAAGGGTCAGGACGATGTAGTCGACGGCAATTTCGAAATTCGTATTGTTAGTGTATGATGAAGATACTTAATGCACATGTAATTATTTTCATTGATGTTTGAATCCCCTCTTATGAATAGTGACTACAGCTATAGATGAATAACACTTTGAAATTAGTATTTGGCAGAGTTTTGATCAAGAGGAATTCAATTAAGCACAACTGCTTGCTGTATTTGTCAACTGGCTTCACTTCAAGTGAATCTTTTTAAAATAACCCAAAGATACGCGAATCTTTTCATTGGATCTTTTTGCTGTGGATTCCCATGCAATATTTTTATTCAGATTAATTTTCGTTTCATGGAGTCTAACAAAATCCATATTCTCAAAAAAGGACAGTCAAGCGCTGAGTTTGACCTATCTTGCGGAGCCAAGCTCAGAAAACTGATATTAACCGACCTCAAAACCGGAAAAACACATGTGGTCATCTCTGACAGCACAGGCGATGATAATCATTTAGGAGGAGGGTCTTATCTCATGTATCCTTGGGTCAACAGACTCCGTTCCACTGAAATCAAGCTGAAGGACGATAAATTGACTGTCGAACCTAAATTCAAAGATGGCAATGGACTGCCGCTCCATGGATTGTTCGCCAACACCCCTCGCAAGGTTGTTCAAGAGGCCGAAAACATCCTCGAAGTCTCTACCGTTGATTCTTATAAGCCTTACGATGCGCATTTTCCGAATTTCTGCGAGAAGTTTATTCTTGAAGAGGACCGTCTGCACATTGAAACTGTTTTCGACGGAGATTCATCCAAGAAGTACCCATTGCACTTTGCCTATGGTTACCATCCTTATGTCGGGTTGGATGGAAAGAAAATCGACGATATGATCGTAAAGACCAACATGCATCACTGCGTTGTATTGAATGAGAAATCGCTTTTGCCAGAGGTCTCTGAAGAGAGTTTAGTTCACGATCGGGTTGATAAACACATCAAGAGTGGCGAGGTGTTTAAAGACACGCAGCTGGATCATCTGTTCTATTTCGATGAGAGGAAGGCAGGGCTAGAAGAGCCAGTTTTTCAACTAATCGACCCCGACACCAAGCTCGCGGTGGAATTAACATCTAACATATCGAATGAAAGGAAAAACGTGAATTTGGTTTATTGGCAAGTGTATACGCCTCCAGACAGGCAAAGGATAGCTATTGAACCGATGACGTCTCCAGGAGACGCGTTCAACATCAAGTACCCAGAGTATCTGATGACATTGAAGGGCGAGGATACATTAGTTGACGGCAATTTCGAAATTCGCCTGGTAAATGTGTAGGTTAGCTCGAGAAGCCTTGCGATTGAGTCATTTGGTTATTACATAAGAAATTATGAGTAGGTTATGCTTTCTTCATATAATTCAGTTTGAGTAACAAAGATATTCAAATAAGACGTAGTTACTACTTACTGATTAGCAAGAATGCGCCCAAAAAGCTGTTCTTTTAAATTGTTGTATAAATTCTGGCGGAAGAATGGCAAGAGTGGCTAAAGAGCAATAAGGATACAAAGTTTAAGCCGCAACAGTTGGTTTTATTTAGCTAACGAGCATTCCCAAGCAGATACATATACAAGGCATTTGGTTAGAAGAGGGGAAGAAATAAGCCGGCATGCCTTCATAGTTGCCTCAAGAAATCACAAGAGAGTTAAAGCACTTTAAATGAGCATAATTATTCAAAAAATTTTAAATGTGTTCAAGAACATATTAAAACTTGGTAGTTTGTCTGACCGTGATTTAGACAAAAGATTTCGTGTTACTAATTAAAAATTCCCATTTTAAATTATTCAAAATTATGCCTCATGATCCTTATTCCTTAAGAGCTCGATACCTGCGAACAAGCCTTGAATACTGCTTCAAGTCTCTTGGCTCATTTGAGACGAACAATTGAAACTTTGTCACTCGATACTTCATTTTGCGATATAAATATTCGAGTGCTCTTAGGTCAAAATCGAATGAATTTCAATGACTTGATACCTTCACATATTTGAAAAGGGCCTTCGAGGAGCCTAAGCACTCAAAGTAGGTTTTTTTTGTTACATAGCGAGCCAGTTACTACCTTTCTTAAGTCTGAGATTTTGATTGACGCCTGGGTTATAGTTCCTAAGGCAACATCTTTACGAATTTATGCTTAGGTTCCAGTCAATGAATGACAATACTTTATAAATAAGTTTCTTAAGATTAACTGTGGCCTAATGAAACAGGAATTTACTACAATTTTCTGAGTTTTTAGGACAAGCGCTGCCCACAAAATATTTTCATAACGCATTGAATGCGGCGGCAACAAGTGAAATATTGAAGCTGATGATTTACCGCATGAGGCTCACTGAAATTTATTTTGATAAAATTATTAATAGTGGGAATTTAATTAAGAATCGCAATTAAATTTCAGTTCTCATTTACTGATAATTTCCATATAAATCAATACAGTCTTGATAAAAACTTCTGTTCTAATGATTCACGGCTTTGAACTGTACACGAAACCATCTTTCTTTGATGAAACCGGGCCTTTAGAGGACTCGGGCTTCTGGAGACCGTTCGGCAGCACTCTGAGGAAGTTTTCCGACGTCAAACATATCGAAGGTATCCTTTTCAAAAAGAGCAAACGAGTCAATTTCTCTTGGAAATCCCGTTATTACGTTCTCTTCGATGACCGCTTAGCTTACTTCAAGGTAATTGAGTTGATTTCTTCATAGTTACACCTTAATTCCAGAATGGAAGAGAGAAAAAAGAGACCGCGTATTGCCTGGTTCAAAACATGCGCGTCGAAGTCATCAAAAGCAGCGAGAACGAAAAAGATGAAAAGTTTGGCATCAGATTTATTCACAATAGACAATACATGGAGCTGTATGCGCGGTCGTTGGAGGTGCGAGAGAAATGGATGGGAAAATTAAAGCAATTCTGCACATTAAACAACTACTCTGAGCAGTACACTAATGTTAAGTTGGTTGGACAAGGAAGCTTCGCTAAGGTAATGTCTCAGAAAGTCATTTGTCGTTATATCGATTGGATTTCAGGTGTATTTAGTAAAAAGAAAATCGGATGGAATGGAGTTAGCAGTAAAGACTTTTGATAAGAGACAACTCAGCAGCGTTGACAAGGCCAAGGTAACATCACCACTTGCAAAGGGCGGGATTAACGTGCATGATAGGCATCGCTGATAAATGAGATAAATATTATGAGGAAGCTTAACCATGAAAATATCATCAAACTTCACGAAGTGCACGAGAGCGATACGAGCATCTATTTGGTGTTGGAACTGCTAAGAGGAGGCGAGCTTTTTGAGCGAATAGTGAAGCGAGGGATTTATACTGAAAGAGATGCAGCGATTTTAATGAAGAAGTTACTGAGTGCCCTTGACTACATGCATTGCAAGGGAATAATGCACAGAGACATTAAGCCTGAAAACTTGATTCTGAAGGAAACAGACAACAATTTTGAGGTCAAAATTGCAGATTTTGGACTTGCGACGGTGGTGACTCAAGGTGATTATCTATTTAAGAGGTGCGGGACGCCTGGATATGTGGCACCGGAGATTCTAGCTGATGAGAAATATGACCAGAAAGTTGACATCTTCTCTGCGGGAGTGATCCTCTATATATTGTAAGTCGAACCTTTCAGCGGACAAAGAGATTTATCATTTCACCATTAGACTGACTGGGATGTCTCCTTTCCATGGAAGATCATATAACGAGATCCTAATAAAGAACAAGAACTGCGATATTAAGTTTAACATCAAGGATTTAGGGCATGGCATTTCTGATACAGGTAATCAGTGCGAATATAGACCGTATTCTAATGCAGAAATATCTTATAGCGATTGATTTATTGACGAAGATGTTGGCGAAAGACCCCAAAGTTCGTATCTCAGCTAAAGAGTGTCTGGAGCATCCTTGGATCGTCGGTGGCGGTGGAGGCTCTGATGGTCAAAACGATCATCTCCACCCTGGAATGCTGAGCTCAGCGCAAGAAAACATGAAGCGATTCCAAAACGAGTACTTTACTTCATTTAGGCTGTCTCTTAATGACTACTACCCTATAGGCATCGATTTAATGTGAAAAACATAAAGCCAAAAGACCTTGATCAACAACATCCGCTAGAAAGATCGATTCATTGTCCTTCCCCCGTCATCAACGGCAGAATGGTTACTCTCATTGACTCCAAAAAGAAAACTCCATTGAGCAATTACTGCCAGACCCCTAAGATCAACGAAAGTGAGGAAGAATATTCAAAGACTGAGGAATCCGACCTGCGAGTCGACGAAAACGACGATGGAGTGAAGAAAGCTAATCGTTACAAAGACAACATCAACCTCCTCACCAGCGTTTACTCGAACTCCACCAAATCTTCTCTCAGCACTCCGATGTCCAAGCCTGATCAGAGGATTATTGGAAAGGTTACAGTCAAGAAGGCAATTGATGTGCAATCGACTCTCCTTGGTTTGCTTCGGTCAAATCCTAACGAAACAAGGCCAGGTCCGACGATCACTTCAGAATTCCAAGAGAAAAAACAGAAAGAGGTCGAAAAGAATGTTGGCACGGTGAAAATGAATCTGAGAAAGCTGTTCTAAGCGCCGCCGCAGAGCTCTCTCTATGGATTTTTATTTTTTAACAATAAATATGCCTTCTTCTGAAGCAGCATTTCCAGTTAACTTCTTCTTCTACTTTGAGATCTTATTTGGATCCTTCAGTGATAAGCAGCAATATTCTTTCTCCTAGATTGGATCGCTCAGAGAAATTGATGTTTAATGTATCATCAATAGAGGAGTCAAATCTAGGACATTACAAGCATTCATGGCTTAATAAATCGAAAATTTGTTAATTTCGCAACTACTTTTTGGATCCTTTGTATAGCATTTTATGATATTTATCGTATCTTTCTTTTTCACATTTTTCTGCATATTATATCATGTTTTGAAAGATTTCTACCAGTTCAAAAAAAAATACTGTTCATAGGCTATGCGTAGAGCGTAGAATGCGAGGAGGTTGGAAATATTTAAAATGCAACTACAAGGATGTCCAAATAATTCTGAAAGCACATATATCGTGGAAAAGATGAAGGAAAATACTCTCCATGAAGCTCAACTTATCATGAGAGCAGTAAAGAGGCGCTTATCCTGGTCTTGCCATAGCACGAATGTTATAATCATACTTCAAACAAAGATTTCATCCATCTTGAGCAAGGAGCTAAATTTCATTCACATATGTTGTCGACACATCGAGACTTGCATTCATAGCGTTCGTTTAGGGACTCTCCAATAAATTTTTTATTCGTTGTATATGGTCTTTACCTCACCACAAGCTCAAGAAGGTCGGAAAGATCCTAAGTCCAGATCGAATGTTAGATATTTCTTTAGCATCATTTCTCTGGCGTGTTACAGCGAGCTAATAGTGGGAAAAGATTCAAAATTGCCCAATTAGTAAGGTTAAAATTTTGAAACTTAACAGTATTACCCGAATCGTTACTGATCAAAAAAGTTTAATAGTGAGTATTTAATTTACAGGCGCTAATAAATTCCACATTTTTCTAATGATATATTCCAAAATTAATCCCAATTTCGATATGTCGAGATACGACTTTGAGTGGGTGATTCAGCCCTCTTTCTTTGACGACCCAGGACCTTTAGAAGACTTCAGTTTTTGGAAGCCTCTGAGCAGCTCATTTCGCCAGGTTTCCACCGTCAAAATTATGGAAGGAAACCTCTTTAAACGAAGCAGTTGGGCAAATTTCTGGGAATCTCGTTACTACGTCCTCTTCGAAGACCGCCTCGCATGCTTCGAAGTAAGCTCGCTCTATCACATTTCCAAAATCGTTATTCCTATTCCACAGAACGGAAGAGAAAGAGCAGAAACTTCATTTTGTCTAGTTCAAAACATGCGTGTTCAAGTCATCAACAGCACCGAGAACGAAAACGATGAGAAATTCGGAATTCGGTTTATTCATAACCAGCAGTTTATCGAGCTCTACGCCAGATCGTTGGAGCTTCGAGAGGAATGGATGGAAAAGCTCAAGCGTTTCTGTACTCTCATCAACTACGATGAGCAATATACTAATTTAAAGCTGATTGGGCAAGGGAGTTTTGCAAAAGTAACCATTTTATGAGTTTGTCCTAGTTAACTCGCCCTAATGAAATAGGTATATCTCGCAAAGAGAATAGCAGATGGAATGGAATTTGCAGTCAAGACGTTTGATAAAAGACAGCTCAGCAGCGTGGATAAGGCCAAGGTAAGTTTGCTCTCTAGATAGGTGGGGTGATTTTCGTGCATTAGACATCGTTGATAAATGAGATAAATATTTTAAGGAAGCTTGACCATGAGAATATCATCAAACTCCACGAAGTGCATGAGAATGAAACAAGCATTTATTTGGTGTTGGAATTGCTGCGAGGAGGGGAGCTTTTCGAGCGGATCGTGAAAAAAGGGGTTTATACAGAAAAAGACGCCTCGATCCTAATGAAGAAGCTGCTCAGCGCGCTTGATTCATTGCATGCAAAGGGCATAATGCATAGAGATATAAAGCCTGAAAATTTGGTGTTAAAGGAGCCTGATAATAATAATGAAGTGAAGATTGCTGACTTTGGGCTCGCGACTATGATTACTCAAGGAGACTATCTTTTTAGAAGATGCGGGACGCCTGGGTACGTGGCTCCGGAGATCTTAGCTGATGAGAAATATGATCAGAAAGTTGATATTTTCTCTGCAGGCGTGGTCCTGTATATTTTGTAAGATTAGGGTTTCTTTTAGCAGCAGATTTATTATTCATGCTTTAGATTGACTGGAATGTCTCCTTTTCGTGGACCACGCAATGAGGTGTTGATTCGGAACAAGAACTGCGCAATCAATTTCAATATCAGAAGCTTAGGACGCGGTGTTTCTGAGCAAGGTAGCATTCTTTGCACAATTAGCTGAATCCTCATGCAACTTCTTAAAGCCCTTGACTTAATGGTGAAAATGCTCGCAAAAGACCCCAAGGAGCGTATTTCAGCCAGAGAATGTCTAGAACACCCTTGGATCGTCTTCGAAGGCCCAAGCGAGCGAGGAGGTCTCGTGCAGGTAGCGACGCTCAGCTCGGCTGAAGAAAATATGAAACGATTCCAGGAAACGTAAGCAATATCACAGCTTTCACGTCCTAACGATGCTTTCAATGCCCAAAGGAACCGATTCAATGTGGCAAATATCAGACCGAAGGAACTTGAGAGGGCTATTCATTGTCCTTCGCCAGTTATTCACGGCCGTGTAACAACGATAGTCGAATCGAAAAAGAAAGCTCCATTACCCAAAATCGATGAAACCGATGAGATTGACACTCAAACGGACGAGAATGAAAACGGCAACAGACGCGTTAAACGTTGTCAGGATAACATCAAACTTTTAACAAGCATTTATGCTGGGAGAGTCAAGCTATCTCTTAGCACGCCGATGTCGAAGCCTGATCAAAGATTTATTGGGAAGGTCACTGTCAAAAAGGCCTTCGAGGTTCAAAACACGCTTATTGGTATGTTGCGGTCGAATCCTGACGAGACGAAGCCAGGGCCGATTATCACTTCCGAATACCAGGAGAAAAAAGAGAAAGAGGTTAAAAAGAGCGTCGCAAATGTGAAAATGAACCTGAGGAAGCTCTTCTAATTGGAAGGGTGTTTCTCTCTATTTTTTCAAATATTTTTGCAGTATTTTTTTTCTAACAAACTGAATCTTTAATCTATTCTCTTCCTTCCTCTCCTGCTTTTTCTAACATTTGGAGCCATCAGATAATGATTCTGATGGGGTTATTGTAACTTATGACTGACGTGGTAAGCAAATGCTTTATGTACATCCGAATCTCTCGAAATATTAGAGAAAGATATTACATCATTTATTGATTGTCTTTCTTTGAATTTACATTTTATCGACAGAGTCTTCTGTAAAATCTTAATGCGCGAAGATAAATTTCAAGCGAAAATTCTCTACTATCACTATAGCTTGAGTATTGTAGTGAATGAGAACGAACCTCACTCATGTAGGTTCATGTTACATTTGAATAATTAGTGAATGATTAATTTTTCTCTAAGAAGGAATTTTTATAATCAAATTTAATTCTTCAATGAAAATTCAAATTAAAAAGTCCATATGTCAAATTAATGTGATTCTCGCTATTTACCATGCCAACAAGTGGATCAACCACTGAGAGAGAGCTACATTAAATACAGTTTCAGGAATTCAATTTCAATTTGTAATATTCTTGTATCGGTAACATTCTGAAAATGTTTTAACTCTTAACTTGCTTTAATGTATTGTATTCGATTTGAAAAAGTAGAGGGTATAAATCAAAAATGACTTTTGCTTTATTTGTGTCACTACATTCAGAAGATTATTCAAAATAACAGTTGAGGTATTGACAACTAAAGTAGCTAAAAGGAAATTTGGATAGTTTTGAATATCATATTATTCCACTTCAATGTTTTGATTAATTAATTAATTACTTTAGATGTTGTTGAAGTTTTTTGATAATTACTAACAGTGAGTTTATTCTTATTGAAAGATCAATATTGTCAGAGTCAATACTTGAATGATCTGATAAATATTTTTCGGACACACTCAACAATAGTAAAATTGAGTAGATACATGAAAACTCAAGGCAATTACTAAGCAGTCGAAGTCGGCTTCAAGGTTGGCATTACAAGTGAATGTAAGCGGGCTGCACATCTACTGAGTTTTATAGGGTTGGAAACCTGGTTTAGAGCATTGAAATTCAATTTCTCGAATTTTGATAAAAAGTTTCCCTCCCATGCTTTCGTTTTCTCAATTAACCTAAGAGCAATTCATTCTCTATCGGAGCACATTAAATCCATATACTCATATAAAGAGAACAAATCCACAGGTTCTTGGGTTTGGAAATTGACGAATCAAGAAGAATTCATTCATTGGATTGCACCCAGTTTAAAAGAGACAATCAATTAAGGTAACAATAACAGATCACAAGGATATATTACAGATTATAATTCTAATTACTTTGACTCAGAGGCATGAGGTATATTGTATAATGCGCTTTTGCCATCGATTCACTTGTGGCTGCTCTCCGACAACTTCTCTTAATTTTGTGTATCTTACTTTTTTCCTGCTTTCTTAGCCGACTCGTTTACATCCCATCCCCAATCCCATTCATCGTTAGACCAAACCCAGTCTTGTTTCATTAAAGAGCCTCTACTAGTCCCACGAAGTGTATGTTTCATCTTCTCTTGTGTCGCCCATACGCTGAGCAGGAGTACTTTGAATAAATCCGTCAGAATAGTTTACGAAAATCTTACTTACATGAAAGAACAACAGCAATTAGCACTCTCTTCATCTTTGAAAGAGGTTACGCTCGAGAGTTTTCGCGTTTGACAAGGAAATAATTAATCAGGTTGTTCAGGTTTTTAAATTCTACTAAACGACTAATCAAAACGATTATCTATTTCGCGTAACGAGTGCAAAAATCCACGAAGAAAGAGTCCAGCACCCTTAGATCCCATACACTGCATAGCACTTAAGTTATCATGTAGAAAAGCACCTTTCTGAGCTTTCATCTCAATTCAAATTACCCACAGGAGGGTTGTGGGCCAAACAAAATAGAAAATGAAAAATGAAAAATTCCTTTCTACAAACTAATATTCATCATGAGTAGAAGCAATGAATAAATAAATAACCCAAACTCCCTTCTATTCTTTCCTCAGCGCAATGAAGTGAGTCTAGTTAGTTAATTAATCTTCTTATGAGATTTGGGATTGAGAGCGGCGACAAACTCTGGATATGATAGCGCCCTATCATCGTTGATATCGAATCTGTTGATCAGGAAATATAAATCTTTCTCAGTTGCAAAGATATCGTAGCGATCGAAAGCAACCCTCAACTAGCAATGTTAAATCAACCATAGTCAACACAACTGCGTTTACATCATAAAGCGTGATTTGTCCGTCTTTATCACTGTCTAAGAACGAGAACAAATCCTTCAAGTTGTAAGACTTGTTCTTTTGTAGTTTCTGCCTCAAAGCTTCGATAATTGTCTCATTTTCGATATGCAGCACGAACAAATCCTTTAACAGCGTCTTCGTTTCTTGAGAAAACACCTTTAGAATCAATCATTCATTTATCTTATCAAGCAACTATATCCTTACTTGAGTGGGAATGTACTGCGACTCGCTGTTTAAAGGAGGCCTCGACTGCACTAGCTTCTGATACTCGCTCTTGAACGCCGCCACAGCATTCAAAAACTCCGTAAACCTAAAATTTAATGGAATTAAGCCCGGTCCAAATGAAATTCCTACTTCCAATAGCCATCTCCATCAACATCGAATCTTTTAACCAACAAGTAGATATTCTGCTTCGTCGCTTTTATTCCGAGTTCAGCGAATGTAGCTTCAATCTCTCCAACAGTGATGTTGCCTTTGCCTTTTAGATCAAACATTCTGAACGCATCGAAAAAATTGAAATCCTTTCTCATGGCTAAATTTTGCTTGGCCTGCTCAACATAAATTTCCAATGTAATGATCTCTCTTAAGATTTTCACAAGCTCATGGCACACATCTCCAGCTCCAGGCTTTGTCTTCGCTTTCGTTGTTAAAAACCCAGTCGTGTTCTTCTCAGATAGCGCTTTCGCGAAGTACCTATCAGCAGTGCTATTAAATTTTTCTTTGCTCTCTCGAGTGCTCATCCCTTTAGAACTGGTTTTCTTGGCTAGCGTTTGCACTGGAGACGATGCCACGAACATCTTAATAGGTGAAGTAGTTTTCTTTAAATTCTCTTTATTTCCAGTGGGCACAGTTTTCGGTTTGTTATCATACGTTTTTAAGTGTCTGGGGAGAGAGGGGCGTTTGATAGAGAGGTTTTGTGGCTGAGTTCCAAGCGTAAATTCCTCAAAACCAAGCTTTCCGTCGTCATTTCTGTCAAGTCTTCGTAGAATAGCAACTACCTCATCCTCTTCGACAGGATCTCCAGAGCTCTTAAAGAAATTGCGCAGATTAGTGAAGTCAATGTTGCCTGTTTCGTAGATATCAATGGTCGCGAACACGTCATAAGGACTGAAATCAGGCTGTGCTGCTAGTTCCTTTCTAGCCGGTTCAGTATCCACATAATATTCGATTTCTCTGTTGTGGATGGAAAACTGTTACTCAATATCATAAAAAGCTGTTTACCTCGCGATTAGTCTGGCCAGCGCGTATTCTACATCATATGGCAAAAATTGGTTCGGTTCGACGTCATAAACTTTTCTTTGAGTGGCAATGGTTCTTAAATCAGGATTTTCCATTGGCAAGAGCGCTGGTAAAAACCTACAATATAGCGCAGTGCATTGTTAACAAAATTTGCTGTTTGTGATTAGATCCGTTACTCTGAATATTGGAGACGCTGGTCGTCATCGCGATCGTAATGCTTAATGAACAACTGACAATCTTCTTCGCTGTACTGGAATCCGTTGTCAGCAAGAAACTCAACGAGATCATATGCGGCAAGGTAAGTTCTGCGGTTTCTGTCAATTCTTCTAAACGCTGCGTATGATTCGAAAGCAGGTTGCTCGCAAAGAATTTGTCTAAGGATTTCCAGTTGAGCTTCATGCGCGGCGATTTCGAGCAAAAGCCGCCGGAGAATCAGGCGAGTTTCGTAAGTAAGCATGTTTTTGTGGCTTTTTGTAAGATATTCAGTAGTTTTATTGAGAATTCAAAATTTTTATTTTTGAATTAATTTCAACGGTGAACACACTCAATTCGCTACAATTACTATATCTTTGATGCCTGACACCCTAGCCCAGGGCAATGCTCTTCTCCAATCGATAACTTAGTTCAAAGATAAATAAAATATCAGGATTTCTGGGGGCTTCTTTGTCATTATAAGAGCATAATCCATTCGGCTTTTTGCAAACAACAAAAGAATAGACTTCAAAACAAAAGAAAACACACGACAATAATTCGCATTTTAATGAAGACAGATTGCTAGAAATACAAATGATGCTTTAAGGGATATTAAGTTTGTATTCGAGATCATCAAGCTCTTTCACTCGTGATTTATAATAATTTTGCGTCTCCTCAACAAGGAAATCCTCCGTTTGATTTGGGTTGTGTTTAAATGACAGTGTTGTCGGCATTTTGTTTATCACGTCTTTCAATGAGTCACTTAGCTCAAACAATTCTCTTGTAATATATGATGTTTCCTGCCTTACCGCCGTTTTCTCCTCAGCAACCGCAGTTAAATTGAGATCGTAGAGCTTGCTGGCTGAGTCTGTGAGCCGCTCAAAGCTTTGTAGGATCTGAAAGAGCTTCTCTTCGCTTTTATCCAACGATTTTAAGAGATCGGACATTCGCTCCTTTTCAATAAAATTTCCCGAATTGATTTATAAGATACCAGCAATACTTCTCTTATTGAAAACTTGCAAGGGGAAAAAATATAAAATGACTATTTATTACAATTCATGCCACGGTCATGTAACTCCCATAGGTAATTTTGATATAGATAGCTAAGAAAAACTATTCAAAGCTCATGGCCTTATTACAAAACGATCACTTTCGTCATCGTCTGTAGGATCGTAATTCGGAATCTTGCTGAATCTTTCTTTCATAGTATTACGATCGATTATTTCAGTGTATGTCTCGAGAGCCTCTTGGTCGTTTGAATTCAAGCTCGCTGAGTGAGAATAGATGTGAAATAAATACAAAGTGTGTTGTTACTATGATGTTTGCTGTCTTCTCGCATCAGAAGATAGCAAATGAACATTGAAATGACGCCAAATGCCGCGAAGAGAAGGAGGACCTAAAACGGTTATGAAGGAAATGATACTATGGCTGAGGCGAATGGCTGATTACGTTGGTATAGGACTTAGAATCTGAATTAAGGATAGCAATAACCAACGGGCAAAGGCCGAGGGCAAGATTTTGCACTGAGCAGACAATTCCATAGGCTGAGCCCTAAGAAGATGTTGATCAACTAATTAACTGTAAGTTCCAAAGCAGATGACTTACCACTTTCTCCTTTGGAACAAGGAACACAAATGTTGGCCAAAGCACCGCTCCGAAAACGCCGTATCCAGTGCCAAGTACTATCAATGGGATCGTTGGATAAATCTGTAAGAAAAGCAAATTCGCAGCCACGATCAAAATGCAAGAAATCATTAAGAGACGGAGTCTTTGGCCGATTTTATCAACGCAGTATCCCACAAGAGGAAAGAGAACACTTGAAACGATCATAATGATGCTCATGAGTTGTCCAGCAACTTTGGTTCGCTCGTCTGCATTAGGAAGTGATTTCGTCAACCTAGTATCAGAAAACTCACAGTGAGAGCTGTAATTGGAGAGTATAAGCCTACCAAGTGTCTTCCAAGAAACCGCTTGCAATCGAATTGAATGGAATAACTGCCAAATAAAGAGTGCATAACAAAGCCGTCAAAAGCCAGAAGGGCTGAACCAAAATTATACATTATAAGTTTTGATTTCACTGGGGAAAACGCATACCTTGCCGAAACTCTTGATACTGTCAAAAACCTCAAAACTCGATTCGCTGGAGCGCATATTTTGCAGCATCACGCTAGGACGATCAGGATTGGCTTTGGCGTAATTTCTATCTATTATTGCGACGATAACCGCTCCGATTGTCGAAACAACAGCGATCCCCGTTCCAAATAGCACTGAGTCCGAAACATCCTACAAACGGGCTCAACTGATAGTGGATATGACTATTTACGTTTTTTGCTAGCATCGGACTGATAAAACAATTCAATACACTGCCCACTCGCGCGAAGCTTAAATTGAATCCCTATTGATAAGTCTATCAGTTATCCCACATGTTTGAATTACTTGCGAAAAGGAAAGCTCTTTCCCCTTAAACCAACATACAAGCAACGTTCCTATGGTTACACCGAGCGCTTCACCACCAAGTCCAAACACAAATCGACCAGATATCATCCATATGATGCTGTTTGTTGACGTTCCGATGTAAAGTAGCAGTTGTCCAAGCATCACCAGTACGCAAAAGATAATATTCATGGTCCGATAACCTGAAAAGTATTTTGATTTGATGAGATTTGCTAGTTTCTCTTTAAAAAGCGTAATTACCAAACTCATCCACGAGGATTCCGGCGACAAATGGCAGCAAAACGTTCGGAAGCGCATATACTGAATAGAGCAGATTGTAGAGGTATTCGGGCTCGCTTGATGCGGCCTGCTCAAATTTGTTTATGAACTGATTGCGGAGAACTCCAGGGATATCTTGGCAGTAATAGCCCGCGAACTATGTGATGAGAGATGAATATTAAACGTTGTACAGCCAAAATGATAAGGCTTTACAAAGGCTATACATCCAAAGAGTAGCACTAGGAACCGCAGGGATCCTCTCGAACTCAAGGACGGGTCGGAACTCATTCACAACTTTATTTTCAAACTATTCGTTTTTAAACCCAATAATCGTTGTATCGAGCGCTTGTGCTCGCAGATAATAGTGTTAAATTCTAATGTTGGCAAGTTTCATATCTTTTCATATCCTCTTACAAAATTACAAAGATAATGTGATAAAACAACTAATCTCATGTGTTAGAGGCAGATTGTTTTAATGATATTTGTTGTCTTGGTTTTTTTTAATAAATTCATTGGCTATGAATGCAATACGAGTTGCTCTTTCTCTCTTTTTCTGACTGAAAAAATATAAATGGCGCAACCATGAACTTCTCCGAAGAGCAAATAATTATTGCACTAAGTATCGGCTAAAACAGAGGAAGATTTATGCTATTTAAACTTCTCAACAGCAGTGCGTTCCGATGGACAATTTTATTGCTTCTTGCCGGAAGAATCGAACAGGAAGAAGAGAACGAACACGAAAAATCCGATAAGCGTGGCGAATACGGTAATATAATATGGGGTTGCGTCAGGCAAGAATCTCTCGTATTCATTATGCAAGAAAGGTCTCACAGGAACCTATTAATATCGCGTGTGAAGGCCGGATTTGAAAAAAGTCCTCTTACCACAGTGGAGCTCTGAAGGAAGGAGAAGCCAGGCTTTCTATAGACAACTTTGAAGGTGAAGACACCGTATTTGTCTGGGATCTATGCGTTTTTTGAGAATTATAATATAAAAAAGTGTGCGTGATGGGTTCTACCTTGAAGTCAATCATGTAGGTTGGTGTTCCCTTAATTTGTTTCAATGGAGCTCTGATGTAAGGGTCGAGCATAACGAATTCCAAAACGACGTCATCAGCAACATGAGGAACCCATTTCTTTTGGAATCTGTCCCAGGTTTCAATGTCGATTCTGTAGGAGACATCGTCAGTGACTCTGTAACTGAACTGAGCGACTTCCTTCTTGTCACCTTGCTATTTTCATCAAATTCTCTTAGGACCGAGACTAAAATCGGCTATTTTACAAGGAAATGTCTGACGTTGGTAGCACGAAGGACGCCGGATTCCTGGAAGTTCCAAGCGATGATATTATCAGCGAATTTTCCGTTGACTCCTTTGCTCTTGTAGAAAAGTTCATTGCTAAACAAGTCCAAAGAGCCAGTCACCACGACTCTAGCGTTGTTTCTGCCCTAATTCATCATATTAAATATCAGCCTCAGCTGGATCAAGCAATATTCACTTGGATTCCTGAGACGAGAACGACATTCTGGCCTGTGCTAACGATTTCCGAGGTCTTTCCAGTGGATAATCTGGAATAGGTTGTTGGGTTTCCTCTAAGGACGCCATAAACTTGGAAATTTTCATAGACAGTCAATGAGTGTCCAATGCCTGCAAAAACACATGCTTAACAACCAGCGAGCAATACTCTATGCGTACCTCTGAAAAGAACTGGGCCTGAGAGCTTGTCAGAAAAGGCAGGTTGGTTGATGAGATTTGATGATCCAAAGAGGGAGGTATCGAATGCGTCATTAGCGTTGACTTCGTCGTAGACTTTTGAACCCTTTATACATCATTGAGAGAAGGTTAATGCGGGATGTGATTACGAATTGGTCGAATTCAACACCGAGGGAAGTTGCGAGGGTTCTGAAAACTCTGGAGGTGTCGACGTCGCCAGCGAGCAAGATGTTTCCACCTTCATCGAAGAATTCTAAAATTTGGGAGGTCTTGATCGATTTGAGGTCTATAGCAGGATATTATTGCTTTTGCAGGTTAATATCAATGAGCTTACCGCTTTCTGAAGTACAGAAGAGGATCAGATGATCATAGTTATATTCTCCAAACTCCTTCAACTTGTAATGGGCTGAGTTAACTGGCTTGATGTCGAGTGTGTAGCCGTTATCTAGGAATAGGAGGTGGTGAGTTGGCGGTAAAGGAATGGATTGAATAGCAGAGAGAGCGGAAAATTGGATGAGAGATATTACTCTTGAGTTGATTGAAGAAACTAGAGTGAGTGCTCTTGATGGCCAAGTTATCGAGGAGTACAAGGACTCGGGTCTTCTTGATATCGGTGTCCGCTTGAGTGACGGAGACACAGAACAAAAAGCAGAGAGCAAAAGATATGATTAACCCTTTCATTCTTCTAATTAATTATTTCCGTATGAGTCGTGTCAGCAAGATATTAGATTTTACAAAAGCAGGTTATATTCAAAGTAATTCAAATACGCCGTACCAAAACCCGAGTGTTCGCATAGCGCAGAAATAAATTCATAAAATCCCAATTTCGAAATCACACAAAAAAATCAGAAATGCTTTACCACGTTAACAGTCCTCTTTTCAGACAGTTCCTCTCAATGGGTGGCAAGTAAATGAGTTTGTTAAGCTAGTATCTAAAAGACTGCTTATAGGAAATTGACCCAAACCAAGCCAGCCGCCGTTAAGGCCGATACCAAGACTACCTCTGACAGAAAGGCCATGCACCCAGGCTCCGTTGGTGTTTGAAGCACGTTGAAGTTACCGTCTGAGCTGCAAATACTGGCATGCTAACAAATTTCTTGTAGTTTTCAGCGGTTGGAGATGTGAATTATTCAAATCTGCGTTTTTTGATTGTATAATTGTGTAATCTCGCTATTCTTGTAACTCGTCTCTAGAATTTGTCTGTGCTTCGTAAATCTGATTGAATAATTCTCTTTCAACAAGGAAATTACCCGTGCAAGAGTTTTTGAATAGTGTTTTTTAGCATGAAAATAAGTGAATTTCATTTCTCCATTTTGAATTGGGAATGGAAGGACGTCTGAATGGAAGTCTTCGGACGATCTTGTTCGAATGACAGGCAATACGAATGAAAATAACTCTGAATTGCAGAAAAAGAAAGTTTTTATTGCATCTCATAATTAGATCTGGATTTACCAGAAAATTGCTTAAATTCGTCCAAGGTCCATGATAATTTGAGTACTTAGACATTAGAACAGGAAAGGCAGAAATTCTCTTGAAAAAGCATTTTATTCTCGTAAATTCAACGGGTTTTGATGTTAGTATTTCCTGATCTTCTTTTTCAGGGTCCTTCTATTGGCGGGTGTTTATGATACTCATGGTTTTTCTCACACAAAAATACTGTCTTGTTGTCAGAAAAATTTTGCTCTACCCGCATAGTCACAAGAAAAATGAAGAAATTCTTCTCTTCGTTAGTCCTCAAATAATTAAGAAAGAAGGATTTCTAACATCATAAAGTGCCTGCCTGCGATTTGATGAATGGTGGTCAACGGTTGAAAAATAAAGTTCCAGGCTTTGTAGGCCATTAATTCTGAATAAACGAACAAATTTCCTCTACAAACAGGATCTTTCAGACCAAAAAATGCTTATAACCTCTGCTACTTTACAGTAATTACTGAGAACCAAGCAATACATTGAATGCTTCTTCAAGCAAGTTGTTGGAACAGAGTTAACAAAATATGAATATTAACGAAAAATAGCAACAATGTTCATTTTGTAAGTACAGTTGCCTATAGACAAAACTTTAAAAAAATTACTTTGGATAATTTTTCAATTGCCAATGAGTTCTTATTTCCCACTCTTCTCTGTCAAGATCTAGTACTCCTTCTTCTTCAATGATTTTTTTCGCTGCAAAATAGTTCTTTTTTCCTCCTTCTCGTGCGATATTCGCTGTGATTTCAGGCGATTCGACCTAGAAAAGTTTTTTTAGCATACAGTCGCCATTTTATCATTACCATCACTGTATACGCAACGATGGGAACCATCATAGCGAACATGACAACTTTTCTGTTTCGTACAAATCTTTTGCTAAAAACAATACGCAGGATATCTCGATAGGTAAGATCGAGTTCTGTCTTCACTTTTGAAGTTAATTTTTGAAGTGGTCCTGGCAATTTCGACATGTATTCTTCTGGTTCTTTGTGAATAAGCGATGTGTTTTAGTGCAATGGTTTCTGTCTCAACCTGTTAATTTTATTGATTATTTCTAAATTTTTCACGAAAGATTTGAATTAGCTTTGTTTGTCATCAAAGAACTCTATGCATATCTGCAAAAAAGGTGCAATCGAAAGCTGTGTGTAAGAATGAGAGCTGTGTATTAGAACGAGGCTGTTTCTTAAGCGGAAATGACTGCTTCGGTAAGAAACCATAGGTCATATGTTACAAAGGGAGATGTCAATCTATTCAATTATATAGAGTTAAGAATTTAACCTATTCACCAATACTGAGCGAAAAACCATGCAATTAATGAAAATTTTCACATCATAGCACTCTTAGACCGAGCAACCTGCTGCTGAGGATCATTATTGTTACCAGTTTCCATACTTCTGTGAGATTTTGCAGCTTCCTGTGACACATGGTCTATTGACTTAGGATCGTCAAACTCGACTGAAGTGTACGTTGTAAGCTTTCTAGTTCCACCTTCCTCTCCTCCAAAAGCTGCTTGCTGAAGAGAAAACGGAGCAATGACAACAGATTTTTCGTGAGCTGAGTCATCTCTGTTATGATCAATTTGAGACATTTCCAAACCTGATTCATTTAATGGGAGAAACGCGTTGCTGCTGTCCTTCTCCGGACTCGCTCCCGCGATAACCGGCTCATCGAAGAAAAATTTTATTTCCCTCATGCCTAGCTCATCCTCGTGCTGCTGTTTGTTCGACAAAACGCCTTTCTGAAGTCCTGCTGGAGAAATAACCCGCGATGGCGAATGTGTTGCATCTTGCCCAACAATAGAATCGTTGTTAGTATCCTTCCACCAGCCTCTGAGCATAAATTCACAGATATTATGCTTCTTATGTAAAATACACCCCACTACGATCAACACGCTTATAATCGTAGCACTAATCAGCACTATCGCAACAGGGTCCAGCCTGTTTTTCTTCCTAGACTCGAGCGCTTGTTGTATATCTCCCGTCACCTTGGGAATTGCCTCAAAGTCATATCCTTCCATAAACTGAGTTAGCGTTTGCCTCACACAAGGCGGGTTATTATATGTAAGATGAGCTGACCGCGCGTAGGTGCTTAACGCCTCGAATTCGGCGCCTAATGTCTTCAGACTCGAGCAGCGGGGGCTGAACCTCAAATCACTGAAGCAGTCGGTATTACCCCATAAAAGAGCCTTAAACTTGCTTAATAGAACGGAGTAGACGGGATCACCTTGCGCTGGAACACAGTATTTATTCCCTTCAGCATTGTACCCACAGGCGCATTTGGAAAATAACCCATCAGTCAATTGGCAGTCGAGATCCGAGTTACAAGGAGTCTTACTATAGTCGTTTAGTGACATTGGAGCATACGCACAATATCCGTTGCTGCTATATAATGAGGCGCATTCAAACGCAATTGAGTCGGTCGCTGTGACTGATTTCTCTCCTGGTTGCAAAGCGAGATAAGGCACGCATGTATAGTTAACGGTATAACAAAAGGCGTTGTTCACGCACTCGAAGTCACGTAGACAGAACTGGCCGATGCTCTTTTGCTTTTGACACGTCATTTCGATGCAATAAAGCCCGACGTCACAGAAACTATTCGGTTGATGAGTACATGATTGGTTTTCAAGTTTTCCAACACAGATCGCGTTGGAACAGTTGCCGCTGTGACATTCGGAATTAGATTGGCAGGATTCGCCTGGATATTTCCAAGGAGACGAAATCACTATGGGGTCTATGCAAGAGAAACTGGAAAAAGTCCCTGAATTTATGTCAGAGGTCAAAAGGCAAATGTTTGAGCTATTCGAACAAGGCGAAATCGCAACTGAGGTGCTGTCGTTTTGGAAAACCCGGGCACATTCGCCATTTTCCTTGGATACTTCGCATTCGAATTTCCGACACTGCTCACTTTTGATAAGCGTTGGTAAGGAGACAAAAATAAGAAGCAAAAGCAGCCGACTAGTTATGCAGATATGATAGATTGAGCCATATTGTAACGGGGGTCTAGTGTGATTTTTAATCATTTTTATTGCAAATAGCAAATCCTTTTGATTTGATCTAAGGTGAGAAAACTATCAATAAAAACCAATTTCATCAGCCAAAAGTGCAACTGACTTTGCTATTTGCTTCGATCACCATACATTTTATCTGAATGCGCTAAATAAGATTTCTGATGAGATTTTTGGGTCCTGCTTGGCTATTACAATGGATAGATTTAACAATTCGGTTGAGAATTCTTGAAGCAAATCAGAATAATATTCCCTATGATATCCTCAAGTTTTTTGCGATTTAATTAGATATCAAGGACACTAAAACAATGAAAACAAGAAATGGCTGAATCATATTAAATTTTTTGTAGAGGTGATCAAAGGAGCATCAAGGCAGGTCTCTCAATGTACTTCTTGAAGGCCTGAAGCCATCTTGCTCCGACTGCGCCATCGATTGCTCTGTGATCGCAGCTCAAAGTGACGGTGGTTATATTATCAACCCTAAGAAATAAATTTAGGATTTAAGACTCTTCAGCGTATTTACTTGAAATTATTTTTCTCATCTGGAACGACTCTCTTCTCGGTGGTTCCGATAGCGAGGATAGCAGCTTGAGGAGGGTTAATCACAGCTGAGAAGTGGTGAATGCCGAGCATTCCCAGATTTGAAATGGAGAAAGTGCCTCCCTTTTTTTCCATTATCAATAAACGTGAAATCAGGCGGATTTTACTTGGAATTCTTGTGGTTTTAGTTTCTTTGCCTTGGCTCTAGCTCCCAAATCTTTCATCGTTGATGAAATCTCTCCGAGACCTTTCTTGTTGGCAGAAGGGATGATTGGGGTGATCAAACCATCGCCAATATCGACAGCGACTGAAATATCTGCGTCTTTGAAACTATCATACATCCAATCACAACAAATCTCATGTCATTGACTTACACTCTGATTGTTTCTCCAAGCCATTGGCAGTTGACCTCAGGGACTTCAACAAGAGCCAAAGCACAGGCTTTAATGATAAAATCGTTCACGCTGATCTTAACAGTTCCATCTCTGTTTAATTCTTCTCTTGCTCTAATTCGAGGAGGGTTAGAGACACTGAAGCAGGCGTTTTCTATGTGTACTTCATGAGGTTGTTCATGTTAACTTCAGCGGTGAGGTAGTAATGAGGAAGCTTAGTCTTGGACTCGAGAAGACGTTCAGCGATGACTTTTCTCATGGTAGAGACAGGCTTTTCCAAATAGTCGTTGCCAGTGGCTGTTTTCTTATCAAATACGAGCTGTGGTTTGCTAGGAGCCGCAGCCTTTTCTTTTGCAGGCTCAGCTTTCTGAACAGCAGCTTGGGCTTTCTTTGATTCTGGCAAAGGAAAATTACTATGAAGGAAACCTTGCGATGAAATTACCAAGGGCAGCATCAACGTCGTGCTTTCTAATTCTGCCTTCAGCTCCAGAGCCTTTCACGCCGTGAAGGTCGACTCTTTGTTCTTCAGCAGTCTTTTTGGCGTATGGGCTGACTTTAATTCTCTCACCCTCTTCTCGGGAAATTTCTTGTCTTTTTGCTGGTTCTTCTTTTTTGGTTGGCTCTTCCTTTCTTGTCTCTTCAGCTACGCAATAGAAAACGATTTTTATCGTCATTAGCTATAAGCGAAATCTCTACCTTTTGGAGCAGCAGCTGATCCTCCTTTGATTGCCGACAAGATCTGCTCAGGTGTAAGATCCTTGAAGGCTTGGAGTTCGCTTTCTTCTTCAACTACGATCGCAACAACCTAATCGCGGATAAACTGGAGAAATTGAATTAACTGCTTACATCTCCGACTTGAATAACGGTCTTTCCGGCTTCAACCAACAATTTAGCGAGGTAGCCTTCTTCTTGCATTTCGAAACCAACGCTTGCCTTATCAGTCTCGACTTCTGCGAGCACATCACCAGGAGCAAGCTTATCTCCCTCCTTTTTGGTCCAGCTCAAGATTTTTCCCTATTGCAGGATTAATTTCCCCTCAATTTCTCTACAATTACCTCTTTCATGGTTGGTGAAAGGGCTGGCATGGTTAATTTAGTGTGTCTTGGAAGGGCTATTTGAAAAGGAGTCAGCAAATCTGTTTCTGGAGAGAAATAATTTGAAGAAAACAAAAGCGTTTTGTTGGCTTAAGAGTCAAGTAGAGTTCGGTTAATTACAAGGAGCAGGGGCTTTTTTCTCAGATTTAGCGGCTTCTTCCTTTGGCTTTTCCTTTTCAGTTTGAGTTGATGCTTTAGCTTGTCCTGCGGCACTTCCAGGGGTATAATTTTTGAATGCTTCCAAATCTTCCTTGCTCTCAACGATTATAACAGCTGGCTATAAGGCAAATAGGCATTATAAGGGATTTGCTGCGTTATAGAAAAGAAAGCATACAGTTCCAACTTCCACGTCTTTGGTTCCTTCAGCAATAAGAATTTTTGCAATAAATCCGGCTTCTTGGACCTCAAATCCGACTGTGGCTTTGTCGGTTTCAACGTCAGCAATCACGTCACCTGCGGTCACTTCATCTCCCTCTTTCTTAAGCCATTTTGTGATGCTTCCCTGCGATTATCCAAAGAATCAATGAGGATTGCGCAAATAAATTCACCTTTTGCATAGTCGGAGAAAGGGCAGGCATGGTGAGGGTGTTGTGGGAAGGAAGGTCTATAAAAGGATGATTCCTGTTGCGATTTAACTGTGAATTACTAGCAAAGCCCCGCGAAAAGACGTTGGTTAATGATAAAGGATTGTTATGAAGATCGAAATCGTAATAGAGTCTAGGGTTGTAGTTTCCAGCCATGTTTTCAAAGCTGTACGCGTTGATTGCCATTGCAACATCCTGCAGACGACCTCGAAGGGCCATGTTAGGCTTCAGGAGAGCCTTTCCGAGCTTTGAGCCGATTTTTATCATGAGGTAAGATAGACAGAATAATTCAGATATACTTCGAATTATATTTGCCACATAAATCTATATCAAGCAATGATATACCAGGGTATCACTCCTGATTTCTACTTCAATTCAATGGGAATTTCAATACAGAATATAAACTTTTCATTTTCCGCATTTTCATAAATATGCTAAAGAAGAGGATTTATGCAAAATAAAGTGAAGAACAAAAATGCAATTGAACTTTAGATTTCAATAAAGTAAAAAAAAAAACAATAAATGAAGTGGTAGGAGAATGAATTAAATTCCTTCATCCGAAGAAATTTCTTGCTCTTCGGCCTCGTCTCTTGAGATTCGGTTGTCTTCGGGGTCGTAGTATGCGTAATCGTCTTCTTCCTCTTCTTCGGCCTCTTCAGTGCGATTCTGCTCGATTAATCTTTTCATTTTTCCGTCGATCTATATATTCAAAGGAAAATTAGGAAAACTTCAGGGAATGTGTGGACTTGTTTGATCTGCTTTTTCAAACTTCGACTTAGTTTCTTCGCTTGCTTATATTTATCGTAGATCTCATCGCGTCCTTTTTCTGCATATGCTAATTTTTCGACCAACGAGCTTGCCAATAGATGTTTTTGGTGGTTTTCTGTCCTCAGCGATTCGATTTGGTCGACGAAATCTTTGAGCTTGATGTGCAAATTTTCGATTTCCTAATAGTCTTTGTCGCAAAGGAAGAAAGAGCAATAAACTGACTTGGATTTGCTGGTTTTGTAAATATTCAAGCTGTTTTTCATATTTCTCGAGCAGCTGGGATTTTTGCCGGCCTTCTTCCTCAGTTTTTAGACTCTATCGCCATTAGCAGGTTAGACATTCTTATTCAAATAATTATTACATCTTTCTTGAGAGCTGCGTTGATATTTCCGAGCTCAGCGAGCTCTTCTGTGAGTCTAGCGACATCTTTCTCGAGTTGCTGAATCTAATAAAAAGATTACAATAAGCTTGCTGAACTTGGCGTTAGAAATAATAAACCTTTTGGAACTCTTGTTGTTTGGTGTCTATCGACGCGTCTTTGCTTGAACCTGCTTTACTCTGCTGCAACGCTTCGATTTCGTTCGAGAGTTTCTTACTATGAGCAAACGACGGCTAAGGAAAATAGTTTGTTTGATATCAAATACACTTTGGAACGAGCCTCAAACAATTCCTCATCAAGCGTTTTCGCTCTCTGCCGTTCAATATTCGCTCTGAAGAGCTCGTCTTCAAGTTCTCTTATCCGAATATCTCTTTGTTTGAGCTCTGAACGAAGCTTCTTATTCTTTTCCTTGCACTTTGATAGCTCTGAGCGGTTATCCTCGACAGCACATTCTCTCACAGTGTCGCATTTTCTCAATAAAGTCTCGTTTTCTGCCTCCAGCTTCAAGATTTCTCTTTTCAGCGCGTCTATCTTCTGTATGTAGATCGACTGCTCATCGATCAAAATCCTATTCTGAGTTTTTTCGTCTTGTAGCTTGCTCTTCAAGCCAATAATGACTTCCTCCTGCAAGGAGCTGTTTTCGTTGAGGGAGTCGATGATCTGCTCCTTCTTCTCAATTTCATCCTTAGCTTTCTTCAGTTCAACACACACGTTCTTGAATCGCTCTTCTTCTTGTTGGCTTCATAGTGATCAAAGGTAAGTTTGCATGGGAGAGGGAAAACATTTACTTTAAGCCTCGTTCCCGCTCACAAAACTCTCTAAGACTTTCATTTTCTTGTTCAAACTTCGAAAGCGCTTCAAGGGCCTTCTTATGCTCAGTGGTCAGCCTCTCTCTGTTAGACAGAATGGTCATTAATTAGCGGGATGAAGGTCTGATAACAAAACATACATGTTCTCTCTATGTTTGATTTTCTTGACGTGCAGTTTCTTTCTCAGTTGCATGATGATCTCATTGAGATCTTCCTTGGACTTCGAGATGACTTCTTCTTTAATCTGCTGCGTTATTATTTTGTTGGCGGAGGCGTTGAGCTCCATCTGCGACAGCTTTCTCTCGCGTTCGTAATTCGCAATGATCTCATCACGGTCCCTCACAAGCTCAGAAAGACGATGAATTTCGTCGACTAATTTCTTGTTTTTGGAACTCAACCGCTGGATTTTTGCTTTGAGCGCTTCGTTTGTTTCAAGTTCCAGCTGCTCTTTCTGCTCCAACATCTCCTTCAGCCTCTCGAAGCTTCTGTTCGCTTTTAGTGCCTCCTCATTCTCTTCCTTAGATGAAAGGTTTGAAGGAACTTCTCTGAGGGGAGAGTCTTTGCGAAGTGCGACATTGATTTTACTGAGGATTTCGTGCTTCAGCTCATCAATATTCCTTTCAAGCGCTTTGATATTGCGTTCCTGTTCGTTTTCAAGATCATCCTCCCATGTTTGGCTGCCGCCTCGGCTTCGGCTTCGGCTTCTGCTTCTTGTATTACGTCCCCCTAATGATGAAAGCTATTAATGGATGAGCTTAACAAAGTAACGCTTACCTCCATAAAATCCAGATTGATCATTTCTGGGACGCGTGGTTGACCTTTGTCTTCTTCGTGTAGCTGAACGAGTTTCTGATTGGACCGAGGGGTAGGTTCCATAGAAGTTTTGATTTTTCACAGTGAGTCTATTTTCGTTGATATCTGCATAAAGTTGCGCTGCAAACTAGAAGAGATATAATTATTCCTCTGATAATATGGTGAATTGATACTCTCATGCTGGAAAGTGAAGCTTTCGATGATGTTGGAGGCAGCGTGCAGATAAACTGGACTAAATGATCTTCAGACAATAGCGTCGGGATGCTCTCGATAAGTTTATCCTTCTGGTATTGCATGATGTTTGTATACTGCTCTCCCCTAATTTATGTTAAATTATTCATTGTATCAGCTATCATACTCTGCTTTTTTGCCCAAATAACAGATATATTCGCGTAGTATCTGGAAGCTCTCCTTGATCGCACGGTCAGTCTGAGCTGATTCAACATCTGCGAGCCTCACAAAGTTCAAGTAGCTCTCCTGATCGATTTCCCGCTTTCTAAACGCAGTTTCATCTGTTCGAATTCAGTTTACTTTATCAAAATTACCTCGTGACGGTATTGCTGACAATTTTAACTAATTTGAAGGAAACGATGATATTCGAATCCGATACCAAAGCCGTATTCTGATAATGAGATGCAAGCACCTTAAGATGCGAGGTCGCTTTTCTGTATAAATTCTTAAAATCGTCTGTGCTAAGTATAGGCTCTTCCAAAGGAGCATGCTGCTGCTCCTCGATATCATGTTCAACGATGCTTTGTTTCTAAATCATATTTAACTTTCCCAGTCCCAGAGCATTGAATTACCTCATAGGGAATTGAGCTTCTCTGAATGAGGTCAACCCTCTTGTCATGATGCACAAAAAACATGCTGCAAAACAATCGAAAGCTTTTCGTTTCGGTTTCCTGCGTCTGCGATTGCTTCGACAACTGCACTAACTTAAGAAGCTCATCTATAGCGTGCAAGATAAGGCCTTTTTCACGTGCGTCTTCCCCTCTAAGGAGGTAGCTCTTGCCCGAACTATAACTGCTTAAAATCGATAAGCAAATTAACAATTTACTCTGCACAGCCGTGAATAAAGAGCGTTGAACTCTGCCCTTGAAAGAACTCATAAACCAACGGTTTCACAGTCTCATTGTAGACAGCTTGATTGCTAAAAAATCAGAAAAATTAAGCGAATCGCTCTGCATTTGTTAGTTTACTTTAGACTGACTGATAGAGCCCGATCGAAACTAAACACTTGAGAGGACGCGAGGACAGTTCCTTGCAGATGCTCGATATCATCGTCAGATCTGATGCTTTCGTCAAGCAATCTCTTTTGTAATGGATTTGGAAAATAGAATAATTTGGATGCTCCAGCTCGGTCGCTAACGTAGAACGAATAGGCGTAGTCCAATGCAGACTTGACTGAAGTCGTTTTTCTTGCCGCTGCTGTGTTGGGAGACGGAGATCTGGCTTTTCTAGTCGCGGTTTGATTCGATGGGGCTGTATAGAGCTCGTTTTGAGAGGGCCCTCTGATCCTGGCAATGATTTTCACCTTTTCGGATGTTAAATAACTGCTTTTTTGCATGGATGTGTGGGTTTTGAGATGAAGATAAAGAAGTTTGGTGATAGATGGTTTAATTTTATTTCAAAATTTGAATCCAGCGTATCTACTGACAAAGGATAAATAACGAAAAATATTAATTATCGATCAATCTAATTCATTAGATGTGAATAAGGGGTGTCGTGCAGATTGATTCATTAGAAAGGATGCTCATAGTTACTAATTGCATTATTATGAATAAGAAAACGTGAAAAATTATATCCTTAATCCTACTCCTACTGAAGAAGGTTCATTGTAACTAGATTCAATGAAGCAGTCAGACGCATGACTATTCGCTTGATGGTTGAAATTAGTGGAAATTCATGGGGTAGCTCCAACCTAGTTCAAAATTATTACAAGAAATCAGAGTCTGCATACGGTTTCCTGGAGGCTGGTTGAATTGTTGGGGTCCCACTCCGCGCTGAGTGACTCCAGACTTTGAGATCTGATTTTGCATAGCCTTTTGAGAGGAAGCGCCGAACATTTTATCGAGATCTGTAAGGACTTCTTTTTTCACAGGGTAAGGGTGCTGCTTTTGAAGTTGCGGCGTCCAGTAGACCTCAGCGAGTTTCGTTTGATTGATGACCGGAGGTTCATAGCTGCGTCGCTCATTCAGAGCTAATAATTGGAATTCCTTTTCAAGGATCTCGTGTCTCGAACTAATTTCGTCGACTGCGTGGTCTTTTAATTGTTCTTTCTCTTGGTTTGACTTTTGATTTTGCTCTTTGCCCCTGCCTTCATTTTTTGCCTCTGGAGTTGAGTTTTCTTGCGAAGCGGTTTCTTCCAAGTCCATGTTCATAAGGTCGAGGACTTGATTAGTGTTCCTTGTAAATATTTATTAATTTTTGGTCACAGCATTGATGAGCTTACTGAGGAGTTGTTGTCGTCAGTGAATCTTGTTTAGTTGCATCCTTTTTCGAATCAGGAGTCTGCGTTTCACTTTTTGCCTTTTCGTTTTGATTGGTAAAGGGAAGTTCATAAAAATGCGCAAACAACGAATCGTTGATAAAGAGTGGGTTGCTAGTCTCTTCTTGAGTTTTTTCCTTTGTATCAGCTTTTTCAGTCACTTTATTTTCAGGGACCTTTCCAGGTCTCGGCACCGTCTTTTTTCCTGATTTTAAGCACTCATATCTCTCCAGGGTCTAATAGAACACGAATCAAATTCTATCGAAAGAGATTTCAAAGTAGTACTGTCACTAATTCTTCATGCAAGTTGATGCAAAACGCCATCAATTCTTCATCAGATTCAATTGTGCAGATAAATCTAAGCAAATTTAGGGATGATTTGAAAGAAGTAGATTACTTTTGTAGACTGGTTTCGATCTTCTGGGCTTGCTTGATCAACTCCGTTAATATATCATTCTTCAGCACGTTATCCTTTGGATCGTGCGCGTCTATCATATCCTATGAAACCCATTACACAAAATTTGCAAAAGCCTTTTAATACATTAATTAATTCCAAGTCTTCCTTCACGATCTTCAGTCTTTTCCGAGTAGGATCATCCGAAATCTGTTTATCCTCAGTCTTTCGAGGACTCGGACTTGGCTTTTCAGCCGATTTCTGTTTAGATACCTCTGGCTGAGCAACCGTCTGAGGATTTTGTTTCGTTCTAAATATCTTTGTGACAATGTAATAAGATTTCTAGTTTTACGTCTTTAAGTCATTATAGCTTGATTCTACAACACCAGGAAAAACAATGCCTTTGCTCTGTAAATACGCATACAGCTTGAAAATCCGAGGGAAGCGATCCTTATGACCAGTCAGGTGCTGCGTCAGAAACTTAATAACTTTCACGTACTTCTCAAAAACCTACACGAATCAGTTTAGATGCAAGAGATTTTCGATTACTTCTTTATTGAGATGTTTAGTCGACAGCGTCCCAAGTGCGTTAATGGGCTCCAAGTTATTTAGTTGGTTCAAGAAGGGCACTCCGCAACAAATGGCCGCAGCTTCGATCAAGTCGAGGGTAAGGAACACGGTCTTTGGGCTTTTGGATAAGAGGCGCTTCTGGATCACACTGATAGCTACTTTTGGCCTATAGAGGAAATAATGTTACTATTTTGAGGATTGAGGAAATTTTTTCTCACATATCGGTTCTTGAGTTGATATTATTGCAGATTTGGAGGAGGAGGTGGCGGTTGGGCTTGGCTAGCAACTCGCTGGTTGCTAAATTGATGGCGTCTTCGAGCTCTTTTCCTGCGTTTGGATTCATTGCTGGATATTTGCAGAAACTGAGATGTTTTTTGTAATTTTTATTGCCTTGACAGCATCGAACCGACTATATTTTTAAAGATACTGGATTTACCTCTGAAGAATGATATTATTTTACCGAATCCCTCTTTTCCTATTGAAAACCAGTTATTCATTTAATAACCAGCAGATTTTGCAACCTTGCCAACATCGCTTGATCTGGAAAGTTTCACCGTTCCTAACGAATTTCTAGCATCAACCAGGATCCAGTACTGACATCATGTATGGAAAAGTGACGCTTGATCTGGATTCAATAAGGAAGTTCGATAACTCACCAAGACCTTCCATGAATGTGCGGGTTGATTGCTGAAGCTCTCCTTTTCTTATTGGAATTTGAGATAAATTTCGATTGTTTCCAATAGATAAGAATTAAAAAATTTTAAAAAAAGAGGTTCTACCGAGACTCGAACTCGGATCACAGGATTCAAAGTCCTGGGTGCTCACCATTACACCATAGAACCTGCTGGTGACTTTGTGATAAGAAAAGCTTTTATCCTCTGCCGATGTTAATCTCTAATACAATTTTTCTAGCAATGACAACCCAAAGCCTTCCCCTTCACATCCCATGAGAGGCTGAAAATGCCATTTTCCTCTTCTAACCCAAAAAGACTATTGTATTGAAAAATTAATCCTGATCTGACTCCTATTCTCATATCCTCTCATCTACCCACTAATTCTGCAAGCACAAATATCCAGGAATGTGAATGATCTTAGCGTTTGCTTTGGTTAATGAGTCGTGCTGTCTCTAAAGTCAAAAATTGTGACCTAAGGCTTCGTTTTATTTGCCGTAAGCTCAGATTATAAATCTCACATTTGTGGATTTTTACACTTATCCAGACAAATAATTTTTTATTGTTCCTCGGGACGGCCGTTTTACAATCACAACGCCAACTTCACTCACCATTTTCCGGTTCGAATGATTAAACCTTACCTGTTAAAGAGCGAATCAACCGGCTCTCTCAGGCCACGCCACAAAAAAATACCGAGCCGCTCAATGTTTGATATGATGGAACAACATGATCCAAGTTTCTTTGAAAATAGCCAGCAAAAGGAGCTGGTTCTCAAGTAAATTGCCATAGAATCTCTAATTAAACCTGCAAACAGAAGCCCGAAAGTCCAAAAGAGAATCTTCTTGCCTTTTACCAACGAAAGAGACCATCTTGGTCGCCTCCAACTGGTTCTCACACAAGATTTTCATTCAAATAATCTGTAAATAGAAAGTTGAAGAAGCCGTAAAACTGGTAGAGCCAATGCTACCAAGGCGTTATGCGTATTATAAATCTAACCCATATACATATGCAAAGTTCTTGAAAAAGAAACAAAGGGTATCTATCCCATCAATGCGAGCTCATTGATAATATATTTATATATTCAGGAAGCAGAAGAGGTGGGGATAGTCTCCCACAAAAGCAAAAGGACGCTAGAAAAGCTGCTAACCGCGTCTATGCAAGGGTCGGGATTAGAAGAAAACTCGAGGGATGAAAACGACACCACGAGAAGGACAAAGAATCTTCCTTCAATTCAGATCCTGCCTGTGATTAGCGTGATGTATGAGACTCCTATGGCTGATAAAATCGACCAAAACGTATTCGAGCTTACAGAAACAAGCAAATCTCCTCACTATTACGAGATAAGTAAGTCATTTAGCGCAGATATTTGAGTTAATTGGTGGTTGCAGCTGCTAAAGGGCGATTATCAGCTTCGGAGACGCAACTAGAATATGAAAAGTTAAATCGTGGGGAGATTTCTCTGGTTTCGAAGTACGTGCCGCCTAAAGAGAAGAAAACTGAGCATGATTCAATTAGTAAAGGATTTCTGAGGATTGTCATGCTAATTACTATTCCATCGATGTGTTAGGCCCATTACGTTTGAATCAACTGACATCGAGTATGGATTTCGATGAAATATATAGTGAAAAGCGCGGTTGGCGCAAAGAAGACATTATCATGAAGGCCAGCCTTCGTCTAAAGCAGAAAATAGAGGAAAGGGAACTCATTAAACAAGGCATACTCAAACGGACTCCTTTGAAACTCCGGAACCCCTTAGTAATTTCGCCATCGTAGTTGATCGTTAATGCTTGAATAAATAATAATAGAAAGAAAAGGCGCAATTTGGATCGAATCTTGGGCTATACTCGATAGATGCAGAAAAAATTATCCGAAATCGAAATCCAGTTGCCTTGATTCTTCCTGAGCATAAGACGTCTACGAAGACAACTCTTCCGAAGCTCGATCTGAAAGCTCAGTTACCGAATCCGGATTATGGGCTTAAGAAATCAGATTCAACGAATAGAGGAGGCGCGAGAGATGAAACTCGTTGGATTTTGCAAGGGGCAAACAAAAAGAAGCCTGCAGAAAATCCTGTAGATCATTGGAAGTTGTCTGTGAAGCCACTTAAGGACTTTGACGCTTTTCCTGATGAATGGCTAGGGGAAATGAAAGCGCTGAAGATGAGAGTGGGTCAATTGAGACAGGACATTCATTCTGTGCCCAAAAGATACTTGAATGATGATGATTAAGGAGTTAGTAGAGATAATTTAAAAAGCAAAGGTTTTCTCAACATTTTAGTGTTGTGCGTGATTCCCCTCTCTTTATTTTACAATTCACGTAAATATTTTTTTCAACTAGGAGATTACATAGGTTATATATTCAGTTTATCGGTATTTGATTTGCTGAAATACACGATTATTGCTTGACTTAGATACAAGGAATTAATTACTACCAGGAGGTGATGTAGGCCAAAGCAAGAATAAGCATGATAATCTCAAGGCAGATTTCATGAAAAATAAATGAGAGAGATGGGGCGTCATTTGTGTTATTAATTTTCATATGAGGCTAACTTTCTAATTAAGCTGGAACCTAGCCCAACATCTAGAGCGAAATTTTGCTGTCATGTGGAGTGATGGTGTTTCGTTATATTGGAATTAAGCCTTTCTAATAGATTTGATTTCTCAATATTTGATCTGTCGCTTGAAGATAAAGCGGTTTTCCCGATTCTATTGTTGAAATCCTCACGATTTTGGTTCCTTTTCCATTGGAGAAATGCAAAAGAAACCGATAGATTCATTTTGTGTAATAATAAATTTTATTTCATTTTGAAGGGTTTACGCTTCCGCAGAAATGTTTGATGACGAGAACCAGGAGTAAATTTATCTCGCTTTGACATCAGCAGTACTTACAGACTATTTTAACAACAACATAGACTACTCTCCCTGGAAGAGGAAGAACGTGAGGAAACCGTCAAACCACTGCAATTATCAAAATCATATGGGAAAAGCAAAAATCAAAATTTAAAACAGGGTCCTTTGACCAAGAGCACGCAGAAAGCCGAGCTGACTGAGGAAGAATTCAAAGAGGCGCATAAGTTTTTAAACGACGAAGACGAATTCGCAGTAAACTCTCAAATGCAGCCGCTTTAATCTCCATTTCCAATTTCATTAAGCGATCAACAGCAAATATGAAAGAAAAATTCAACACTTTGCAGAGCTTCAGTATCATACTCAGCCTTTCTGTGCTTTATTCAATTTTTTTGCAGATAAAAGTCTTCGTTTGAACAATACAAAAGGATTAGACAAAGCAGCCCATCAGGATGAGGAGGAGTACTACCTCGAGGATACCTTTGAGAAAGAAACATTGACTCTCAGTGAGCATATTAGTCAGACAATAGCCCAATTAAAACCTTATTTTCAGAGAATACATTGAATCCAACGCCACAGAAAAGCACTGTAGCCCTCAATAATGATAAAAGCGCCAATGAAGGCGATCGCATGAGCTTCAGCAGGCCTCAGAGGAACTCGAGAGAAAGACCTTGGTCAAAAAACAGCAAAAATAATAAAACATTCGACGACGCAACCAATGTATTTGACAAAAGCGCGGAGTTTGCCGCCAGAGAATCAGAGGACACTGAAAGGAGAAGACAATTGAATAGTTCATTTGAGAAGCCGCATTCAAATGGGCTCATTTTAGTTGAACACAAGCAGCCGCGGCGGCCCACGCCACCACGGAACCTATCAAGTGGTGGCAGAACAGCAAAATTGAAGAGCTCGGTTGGAGAGGGTGAGAAGGAGTTTTTGCTTCCTCATCAGAGTCCCAATGTCAGAGAAAATGATCAGAAAATGCCGCATATCGCTCATAAAAGTGAAGGAAGACAGCTAAGGCACGCAGAAAGCAATGTCAGACATAAAAGTCCGTTGGTTAAACCTTCGTATATGGAAATGGAAAAGGACTTGCATGGGCAAAAAGCTTACAGCAAGGATGGGAATTCACGAGCAACGATGAATCCGACGCCATATAGTAAATAGCTCGCCCCACTGTCCTGTAGAGGTAATAATGCTTTAATTATCTTCATTAGGTGACAAAGTCGCAGCAATACTGACAACTGATGTCCGGAAGCGCTCAGAGCAGGTCACATTTGCGCAGAACACCGCGATCAGGCACATGATCCGCGAGCTCAACGAAGAACTCGCAAAGCTGATAATGAGACAAATTTACGATCCGAACGATATCTTGCAGGAAAGAGGCCAGAGACTTAGTCCTTCTCCGCCGAAAAAAATCAAAGAATTGAATCAAGATATCAGCGTGAACCAGAGAGTTATCGAGCTTCAAAACCAAGAGCTTGCCAAACTAGAAGCCAAAGTCAACCGCATTGGCAGCGCGACTTATTACATGAATCTGAATGATAAAGTTGCTTATGTTAAGGAAAAAGTCAAGCAGTTTAAAATGGAGAAAAGGAAAAAAGAGAGCGAATTTAAAAAGGAAATGTACCAAATACGTGGCCGGAACTTCGACCGCAGAGATGAAGAAGCGCTGAATAGAGAATACCTTGAAAAGAGAATGAAGCTAGGACGGATGCAGGGAGAGTATGAGCGATTAGCCAGGCAAAATTCCGAAGCTGTGCAGTTTATTGAGGAGCAGAAGAATTACATCGGAGAGCTGCAGAATAGAATGAATAAATTGCTTCAGCTCGCAGAGCATTATCACCTGAAAGTCTCTAATGACTACTCGGTATGGGAGGATGGAAGACCAGTAAGCGAGAGGATAAAAGAGCTCAACCATCGGTTGGAACTGCTCAAGAGCTGCATTCCTGGGCTTGAGAAGAATTATATTAACCAGAGTGAGGCTATTAAGAAGGAATTACAGGACTTAAGGGCAGCTCATAAGAAAGGAACTGTAATACTGAGCGAGCTAAAGGAGAAGCAAAAGGCGCTAGCGATGGAGATAAGAGATATGCTGAACCAGAAGGATTTAGATAAACAGACGCTGCTTAAGATGAAGAAGATCATGCAGGAATCGAAGAAAGAGGAGGACGATGGCTCTTTTTATGAGGAGATACTTGATATATCGTTTGATCATGCTAATATCTCATCGATAATTGAAGGTTCGTATCAGACCTCAGGGAAGTCGAAGCGTCAGATTACGCTAGAGGTGTCTCAAGCAGCGACTGTGAAGAGAGTGCTTAAAAAGAAAGGTGAGCGAAAAATAGCTGATCCTCCGAATGAACAGCCGCTGAATACCGCGAGGTCGAGAGGAAAAGAAAGCATAAAAGCGGTCAGACTGGGAGATAAGAGCAAGTCGAAAAGCTCAGAGAGGGTAGCGGAGAAAGTGATGGACCAGCCTCAGATAAAGATAAATAATGAGATTCAATTGATGCCGACAAAACCTAATTTTTCTATAAAGAAAACACCGGTACAGGGTGAGTCAAATGGGTTCAAAGATTCTCTTTATAGTGAGAAGGACCCATCTGGGCTGAGAGGGAAAACGGTATCTCCGGCGCTGAATGAAGATGAGAATACTAAAGCGTCTGATAAGGCTAATACTGTCTTCTTAACTGAGGGTAGGATAAACGATAAGAGCGAGACTCCAGAGCAAAATATGAACAAAAGCGAGGGAGCTGCTACTGAGAAGGATGCTGCTGCTGATAAAGTTGGACAGAGCAATGAGGAAAAACCAAAGGAAAATGTGGAGAAACCAGAGCCGGAAGCAAATAGAAATCCATTCAAAAAGCCTGCGTTCACATTACGAGGCCGAGCGAAAATCCAAGAAAGCTCTTCTAATAATAACAGCAATGCCGAGAGTAAAGAGCTCAGAGTCTCTAATACACAACCAAAGACTGAAGCAAACGAACCTTTAGTCATTAGAAACGATAATGAGAGAAAATCCGAGCCCGGGGCACTCAAATCTCAAGCGCAATCAAACGAGCCAAACATCTCATTAAAAAAACCTTTGGAACTCAGGATTCCTGAGTCGAAGCCTGGCGCAGAGAAGGAAAAGCCGAACATAGACAAAGAGAAACCTGATTCAAAACCAGAAGCTCTAACACTTAAATTCGAATCTACTGAGGCGAAGAAACTACCCGGAAATGATCAGGAGCATAACGAATCGAAGAATCTAACAGCAGAGAATTCAGAGCCCCTTGTCTTGAACATAGGAGGCAACTCGCGGCTACGAGCTCAATATCGAGGTCTGAATACGAACAATCAGAACAGCTCTTACATGCAAATGATCTCATCAAATGACCCTCAAAAGCCTCAGGAAAGCTCATCTAATAAAGGGTTGATTCTTCCTCAAAATGGCGAATCGAAGACTCAAGAAACTAATCAGAAACTCATAGGGAAAAGCTCAGAAGAAAACAAAAGCCCATTAGACTTTTTGAATAAGACCAGCAATGCAGAGGCTGATAACAAGGGACTGTCTGCTGTGAATCCCAAGCCAAAAGTCGAAGAAAACGATGCTCCTTTTGGTTTCGTCGGTGACAGCTCAGGGACCAAGGTGTCCAAAGAAGAGCCTCCAGCTCATAAAAACCCTAATCCTTTCCAATTCCAATCCCAGCAACCTGTCAGATTGAACATCGGTGGCCCTGGTCCGATCAATCTTAAATTCAGGCAAAATGACCTTGGAAAGCCGACTGCGACGCCAGAGAAACCAGCTAATAACTCTGAAATCATGACTTTGGATTTGAACTCTCAGAAACAGAGCTCTAAGAACGATACGAAGTCTAATATCATTGATTTCGATTTAGATACATCACATCACGGGAACATCTCCTCAGACCAAAAGCAAAAGGACAGCATTCCTGATCCTTTTGCCAATGCAGGAGACATAAGAAAGATTAATTTCACTGAGAAGAAAGGGCTTTTCGAGAAAAAAAGAGAAGAAACGCCTAAAAGAGATATGCAGAGAGATCCTGTTTGGCTGAAGAGCTCGATTGAGGCCTCAAAAACGAAAACGAATGATAAAAACGAGTCCTTTTGGCTGAAGGAGAGCTCTGGGCTCAAGGAGAGTTCTAGGCTAGATGACTCAAGCACAGATCGAGTTTTTAAATTTGGTGAGGAGGACCACAAGCCCAAGGCTCGGGAACCGATAAAAGCGAATGAACTTTCGTTTTTAAGTCAACTGAGGGAGGAAAAGAAGAGTGAAATTCCAATAATTTCAGCTGAAGACAATTCGATTGGAATGAAGAAGCCTCGGATGAAAATGAATTCTAAAGAGAACAAGAAAACGAGCGTAATTTCACTCTAGTGTGTTTTGTCTAATTTAATTATTGATAGGAGAAAAAGAAGGCTGAGGACGTCGAAAATGACTTTTTTGCTGATTTGGAGATCTAACAACCCTCCTCCACCTCTAGATGTTGATATTCTTATGAATAAATTAATGAGTTTTTTCTAAAAGCTTACATCTTTGATGAAGAAATGTCTAAGTATTAAATTTTCCAGAACATGTTGCTATGAGTATCCATTAAATATTGCTATTGTGTCCGATGTTATTTTATTCATTTCTTTTGTTGCAGTGAGTGAAGATGGGTTTATATCCGCAAGATTTGCTCGAATCAAGCATCTTTTAAGAAGCGGAAGGTTTCTTAAGGATGGCAAGGCAAGTAGTATGTTTATTTTTTATGATCTCATCTCAGGTTCTTTGCTATAATTTAACCCTCAATGCATATAGAGATATATCTAAATGTGTATTGCGCTTTATATATGCAGTTTACCACATGAAGGATTGATATTTTCTTGATAGAGGTAAATTCCATAAATTTGCTACGAATTTTGGATATTAGCCCTGTTTAAAGACTTTCCAGATCCTCAAAATCAAGATCTTCACTTTCAAAACTTGCCTTTTCAGCCTGAGCTTTAATAATTTCTTCATATTCTTGAATGTTTTTCATATAAATTTCGGGGATTCGCAGGAGCAGTAACAGGTTCTAGTCCCTTTTGTTGATAAATTGGCACTCCAGAACGCGTAACCTCGAGTTCTGGATCGCCAAACAACGCATCTACGATTCCTGGCAACACACTCTTCAAAGAGTCTCCCTCTCTCCAATTGTTGAAAGGAGTATAAAGGGCGTTGTACGGAGGTAAGGCATAAACGTTTAGATTTTTAAATCCCTTGGAAAATCTCAGCTGAGGAGCTCTAACAGGGAAATCTTTGAAAAACACAAGCTGGGCACGATACCAATTTTTCCCCCAAAGACGCTGGTTTTTAGTATTGCTCTCAGGATGACGTTCCATACGAAAAGATTGGAAGTGGGCTTTACTTTGGCATACTCGCCC
>ENA-UOUE01000053-UOUE01000053.1-compost-metagenome-genome-assembly--contig:-NODE-53-length-83134-cov-24.316144_pt1 | contig 83134 bp, 68 predicted proteins | sample MGYA00238146_ERZ747223 | MGnify/ENA primary metagenome ERZ747223 (study PRJEB28781, sample SAMN06268865) | compost metagenome | isolation source: single cell | place: USA: California, Emeryville, Joint... | reverse complement strand
TTTTATTTTGCATCTTCTGCTTTTCTTCCTCCGAATATTGGTCAATTGTCGTTTTGGATTTCGCAATTTCCGATTCGACTTTCTTTTTCACTTTTTCAGTCTCAGAAAGGTACTTCAGCCAAAACCTTTTATGTTCCAAGCAGAGTGCATTCTGTGACTTTTCGGCGACAATTTGTTCCTCTTTCTTACCCTTCTGAGTATTCAAGAACTTGCTGCTCAAGTAGACCAGGAGGTTCAAACCACAGGAGAGCAGCTCGGTTTGGTCGGGAGTTTCAACAACATTGTTTTCTTTAATCGAGACTGCCAATATGCGGTTGATATGTCGAACTTGAAGGTATGTTGAAGCTGATTTAGTCATCTCTCCCTCTGGAATATCTTTCAATATCGCTTGAATACCTGCTCTATACTCGTTTATCAAGTAGGCTGAGACTGCATGATGTGTCGTCTTACGAATTACATCAGAAAAGAGCTCTACTTGAGCCTTTGATACATATAAGTCAGAATAGAGTGATCAAAGGGTAAAAAAATCATTACATTATCTGTGAAGAGGCCAGTAAGCCCTTTGAATATTTTAATTCCCATCCCTTTTTGCTGATCTCCACCGAGCTCTTCGGAGTATTTTAGTACACTGTGCATAAACAATGGCAGAGGAACGTCGAAGTAATTGAGATTGTCAATCTGCTTAGTTGGTTTTGAGGTAACTGCAATTTGGAAAATTTTGGATGCGAGACTGAGCTTTAAATCCTCCTTCTCTTTGATTTCATTGAGGAGGATATGGAGAGCTGGCATGATGAGTTTGAGTCTAAACGGTACTGAAAGCGGAAGGACGTAATTAGGATTCTCGAAGACTCTCTGGATGATATAGGAGATCCCAGCTGAATTGTATATCGTGAGGACACCATATTTGTCTTTGGGAAGATGATTTATATCTCGTTCATTCTGCTTTGACACTTCCTGGTTGTAGTTGCGATATTTTACCTGATTATTATAATTGATTATGTAATCCTGCGGGTACGGATGGATCTTGAGCAAATTTTGATAGATTTCTTGTATTAGCTGCTCAATATTGTCAGATGAGAAATAGTTATGCGCTCTGGAATCGAGAAGCCCTTCCAACAAGTCGAGAGAAAAGAGGACGCAATAGTGTGCCATCAGCTTTCCAGAAGGGATATCCTTTTTTACAGTCGTCGACTTATAAAGGCCCGATTCGACGAGATCTTCGACAAACAATAAACTGGATTCATTTCCTCCTTGATTAATCAGCTTTTCCAAAACGTGTAGTATCCTTCTGACTAAATGTGAACCCCACTTCTCGAAGTTGTTTAAAAAATCATTAATCTTTGCGGGCATATTCTTCACTTCTTTGTTATCAACTTTGTTCTTGTATTTGATGTACTTGCTCAGCGCCGGATTTAAGCAGCGCAGCAAATCCACCAATAACTCGTTGATGTAATTTTCTTTCTTATCAATGCGTTGTATTATTGCGAGAACGATGTCGCAAAAAAAGAGATAAAGTTGAGTGTTCTTATGTTCCTGCTGGAGTATTGGCTTTAGATGTGTAAGGAGAGTTTGTGGAGAGGCAACTCTTAAAAGCTTCGAAAGAGTTTTGAATCCAATAATGTTGGCATTTAACTTTTCTGGAAAATTGATCTCTTTTTCCGGTTTCGTAAGATCGATGTCGCTTTCATCGTAAACTTTGTAGACATTCTTGTCACAAATGTTTACACACATGTTAAGTATTTTATCAGCATTCTTTTCGAAGTAGACATCAGGAAGATGTTCAAAAAGATTCTTTAGATCCTTCATCTTCTCGATTTTTTGATCGGATGGAAACTGAGGATCTTTGAGATTCTCGAGAAATTGAATCACAAGCTCAATGAGCTTTTTTTCTATTTTCTCTTTCTCAGATCCTTCTTCCTTGATACTTGAGTACTCTTCAAAAAGTTCTCTTAGAGACATTTCAGATTTCAGAAAATAAAAAAGATTTTTATTTTATTCTTTGAGATTAGTCTGACTAGAAAGGAAATATCGAAATTATCTGAAGCAAGCTATGACAAAATAGAATAAGGTATTACCTCTTCATTCCCTCCTCGTTCTTGTACAAAAAGAAAATGAATGCTATTGTTCTCTAACAAATTGCAACTTACTCTCTGGAAAATGCTAGCGGCATCTCTATAATTTTAGCTACAGAAAGTTGAATACTTTATGGTATGGCATCGTACAAGCAGCTTTCATATCATCCCTCTATATCTTTTCGTACAGTGATAGATGAAGGAATATTTCATGCAATCTAACTGAAAGCTTTATTTTTAACTGAAAAAATGAACAAGGCAGGGAGCTACCAATTTGGTGATTTAGTTATCAGCAGAGAGAATTTAAAGGAATGACAAAACAATTACTTAGGCGTCCAGGCCTTTCGTACTTCCAGCTGGTGACTTTGGAGAACTCAAATTTGCAAAGAATAAATTGATATTCTATTGGATTTTTTTTTGACTCTGAGTTTCACACCAACCAAACACGCAGGTTTCTACAACAATGGAGTAGAGTCACTGTTATCTTTACATCTTTCAAAACTCCCTTTATTTCGAGTAGAAAACTATCAATAAAAGTTATAAATTAAATTGGTGTAGATTGTTATTGCTTGTTTTGCAAAAACATCAACCTCCATCCAGCAGAACCAGAATAGCTAAGATGAAACCTAAGATATACAAAGAAAGATTTGTTTCGAAATATGTCGATTCTAAATCGGCGATGCTCCATGACTTTGTGTATGCCTATTTTTTTATTCAAAACTATATAAATATAGGAAAAATTCAGATTTCCGTCTGCGAAAGATGCGTGCAGGTTCAAATCTAATGGATGTAATAACAAGAACTGCTTCGGATTCAAATCTACAGAAAAACTTTGAATACCTTGATATGAACACAAATCTTAATACACTTAATGAAGAAAGCTCTCGAGACTGTAAAATTTCCTTACTCTTTTGCCTAATTGAGGGTCAATAGTTTTTCAAAGTCATGAAGCTCACAATTCGCTCCGTCGTCTAAAAAATCACAGCAAAAAGCGTCACCTAAAACTATCAGAATTTATGGAAAATTATCTCAGCACACGGGGATTCGATGAAAAGATTCAAATGGAAAAAGAGAAGAATCTGGAGCCATATTTCAGGGTAAGATATGCGCCTTTCAGACCGTCGCATGACTCTGAAATAGGAGAAATTGCAGCAAATGTCAAAATTCTTGGGCGAAAATATATTGAAAGAATTCATCGAACATCCTCCAGAGGATGAAGCGACCAAAAGTATGATAAAAAGTTTGAATATTTTTCGACTCAGAAACAAATGTAGAAGCTCACGGCAAACTTCAATTAGATGACGAGGAGTTCAGCCCGAATCATCGATTTATCTTACAAGACGTAAAATTTCTTCGTTATTGAACATTGAACCACTAATTTTGTGCTCAGGGAACATCTACAGAGAAATCAGCAGCCCCTTATTCGAAAATTCATAAAATTAATCGTGAAATAATTGCGCAGCTGATGAGGGAAGAACACGAGCAGCATCTTGAAAACCTTAAGCACTTGCAAATGCAACAGGATATGCAAACTTTCAATGATTTAAAGGATCGCCATGAAAAGAAGAGGGCACAGACTAGGGAGAGTTCTCCCCAAGAAACAATTCGCCCATCGTTCTACAAAACTGGTTTTCTTCGACCATCTATCAAGGATATGACACCTGAGCAAGAGTATAGGCAAGCATCGTATAGACAGCTGACGACATCCCAATCAAAGGCAAGACCAGACACCTCAGGGACGGCTATTCTTCGATTGCAAAGTACTCCTTTGGGCACCGAGAATGCTATCCCGAATATGGAACGTATTGTTAGAAATTTGGACTCTGTCAGAGTTCACCGTAATACTCCTGAGACTCAAATAAAAACTCATCGAACAGAACAAGAAGATTATAAGTCGGAATACGCTTTGCGAGAATCACTCCAATCACGTGAAAGTCCAATTGTACGTCAAAATCTCTTTACTTCTCGCCAAAGCCAACGCTCAAGAGTTGGGACACAAACTACCAAACAAGATGAAAAATGCAATCCGACATTTGAAACCGAAGTTGCAGCTGATGCTTTAAAAAAATATAACGAAAATCTTAGATTTTTAGCCGCTCAAAAAGAATTCGAAAAACTATCATCTCATAGAAGACCAAAAACAGAAGAGAATGTTGGCAAATTTCTTTCATCCTATCGTGCTCAAACCAGTAGAGGCGAGAGGGGCCCTGTGTTCAAATTTGAGGAGGAAACTATAAAAACTACTCGTATGAAAAATTCGCCAAATCGTAGTCAGCATGCCTCATTCGAGGAGCAAGCTCAAACTCCTGCATATACGGTTAAAAAAAGTGCGAAAATCTTAGCAACTACATCTACAAAACATAGTAGCAGGCACACTCGCACAGAATCGACAAAATCACTAGGAGTCGTATCAGGCTTTCCTTTCGAAAATATCAGCAACACAAAACCATTCAAGACTAAAAAAACTCCAATGAACTATTTCCAAAGATACGCTCATTCGAAAGCCCCATCAGATCCTCGTCCAGAGAAAAACCAATTTACCAAAGCTGCAGAGGTTAGGTCCATTCAGCAACCTATTCGAATCCATGCAAACACAAATGGTAAAAGTAACCCCTCTGTAAAAAGTCAACAGCTGTTGCAGAGCGAGGTAAGCTCTACAAAAAACAAGCAAAGTGAAACGCATTTACTTGCTTTCAAACCGGCCATCCTCAATCTTCAGATTGATCCCAAAAATTATGAATATACAGGTTACAAAACCTCTAGTAGGGACAAAAACACAATTTTTAATCCAAAAACGACGTCCCATTCTACGTGGAAGCATACATAATTTCAATGATAAGAGTTTCTGTTTTAGAGATAGGTTTTTGAGTTCAACCTAAAACAAGTTAGCTTTGCTGTTGATAGACACAGTTTTAACCTGATAAATTTATGTGGACTCTGAGTGATATAAATTAATGACTCGCTTTTATTTGAGTGAAATAAAATAATACGTGAGATTTGATTCAGTTATTCCTTGCGAAGTATGTACAATAAAACTTATGGAGATGCGATGTTTACTCCCAGTGCATAATTTCTCCTTGAAAGATATCTAATTGATCGCTTCCAGAAAGAAATCTGAAATTGTCTCAGAAGGATATCGAGACACATGATAAAGTAGAACATTTATTACCTCGTTCAACGTTGGGATCCTCACAAAACGCTGGCTCTGTGGGAAGTAAGCCAGCTCAGTTCAAGTTTTAAAGCTCCAAAAGCTATTTTTCATCGGTTATGTTGTTTTTCTGAACCTAGGAACCTGGTGTTTACTCAAGTTCCTCCCGATCACAGAAGAACTCGGATAAAGCATGCCTCAATAGACATCACAGACCACACAGGGTATTCAGCATTTGGTGAGTCAGGACATTTTAACGAAAGTCTTAGTCCATCTCACAAGAAAACGATTTATGGTGGTATAATTTTTTCCCAAGCTTTCTCGTTTGTAAAAACGATGCGTGCTATTTTTCATAGAGCAACAGTCGAATATGAGTGGCGATTTAACCTCTGCTAATTTTCGATCAAGGAGGAACTATCAAAAATCTACAATAGATTTGCCAATGCCGCAAATACCTGTATTATCAAATACTTTACTTCTCTCACTGTTCTTTCAGTCAGACGATCCAGTAAAAGCGAGTCTGAAGCGAAAGCAGACAACAGCCATGATTGTTAGACATAAAAAAAACTCCCAGTCTCTAACAATCAATTCTCCAAATTTTCATATTAAGACAAATTTCAACTATCCACAAATGTCATCAGTTGATGCAAGTCAGGAGAACAGTAAACAAATTACTTCGAACGGCGCACCTCTTGTTTCTCCAAAGCATCCTTGGAGAAGCGTTTCAATTGAGATGGAGAAGCATACCATTGAAAGTCATAAAGGAACTCCCGATAAAATTCAGCAAGTAGATCCCAAATATTTGAGTTTTTCCCAACCATTGTGTAGGAGAAAAAGTACAAAGATCCGGCAATGATTTTAACGAAATATGCAAAGCATTTGACTCCATTTGAAAAGATCGAAATAACAAATTATAAGGAGATATATTATTTTGGAGAAAATGTGATTAAAATTGAAGCCTCAAAGGAACAGGATTACGAAGATGAGCGGTGAGATTTGTTCCAAAGCTTTCAATTAAAAATAAATCAGAAATGACTATAAGGCCGTAAGGAGAGACCACATCGCATACCGTTACGAAATATTGGACATCCTGGGGAAAGGCTCATTTGGTCAGGTGTTGAAGGTGTTTGACCATAAAACCAATGAGGAGAAAGCTATAAAGATTATTCGAAACGAGCCAAAATTTCATTTTCAAGCGAAAATAGAAATCAAAATTCTCAAATTCATGCAAGAGAGGCATTGTGCTGACTATAACATCATAGAAATGAACGATTTCTTTGTTTTTCGAGGTCATCAATGTCTTATCTTTGACATTCTTAGCATGAATCTTTACGAGTTTTTGAAAGTAAATAAGTTCAAGGTATGATTGTACTACCGTTTCTTTTCTCCATTATAATCACGAAATTCAGGGTTTATCTCTAAGCTTGATTCGGAGGATAGCAATACAGGTTCTGTATGCATTACGCTTTATGCGGAAATATAATATCATTCATTGTGATTTGAAACCTGAAAACATTCTGCTCAAACATCCTAATAAATCAGGAATCAGAGTAATCTCCATTCTGAGAATTTTTTTCAACTAAAAATTGTTCTCCCCCTTCAAGCTCATTGATTTTGGCTCGAGTTGTTTTGGAACAGAAAAACTATACACTTACATTCAGAGCAGATTTTATCGATCTCCAGAGGTCATTCTCGGGCTTGGCTATGATACACAGATTGATATGTGGAGCTTTGGTTGCTTGTTGGCTGAACTTTATGCAGGCAATTCAAATAATAGTTTTACCCTAACTGAAATATATTCTCACTAAGGATTTCCTTTATTTCCTGGAGACAGTGAGGCTGACCAATTAGGCTGCATGATGGAGATACTTGGAAAACCTCCAAGTGAACTCTTGCAGGTTTAATTGTTTAACTATGTATATGGAATATAATAAATTACATCATCATAGAGAGCTTCGAAACGCAAAAATTTTTTTGAAGAAGATTTAAATCCAAAGACGATTCCAAATTCCAAAGGAAAAATCAGAATCCCAGGAACTGTTGATATTACCTCTGTCTTTCGCTGCCGAGATACTGAATTTATGGATTTGATGCTTCGGTGCTTAGTTTATGACCCTGCTCAAAGGATAACTCCAGAGGAAGCATTAGGCCACAGTTGGATAATTCAAGGACTTCCTGAAAATTTACAAACTCAACATCTCAAAATCATCCAAAATGAGGCCTTCAAAAAACCTACAGGTACTCTCTCCGACAACCGAAAAAAAGAGGTTAAAGAGGGTGTGCTTTCTGAGGAAGCGCCCAAGTATAAGAAACGAGATAGCGCCACTAATCCGAATGAAGGCGATTCCTCAGCTGAAAAGAAAAAAGACCTGCAGCTAAAAGTCACCGATAATTTCGTTGGAGAAGGAGAGCCTGTAAAATATCATTATGATCAGCATGACATCTTCATTGATTTCCTTTGAAATTAAGGATCCCGCGTTCGTTTCACTTTCCTCCAGCAAACATAAAACGAATACTCTGCAGAATTCGGCATTGCATTTAGAGTCCCAAAATACAAACGAATCAATCGAGTATAAGCCACATCGAACACATCGAAAGCAACCTATGTCCACTAAACACGCGAGCATGAACTTTATCAACAATATTTATTATCTTGGCCCCATTAACATCGAGACGTCACAGCTGCAAGCCCCCAAAAGTAAATTTTTATTTAACTCAACCATTATGAGTGACCCAAAACTACATAGAGGCATTATCTGGAGGAAGAACCCCGAAAAGGTCTGCTTATATATACCAATCCCACCATAGTTCACAAGACAACATTGAGACAATATATCAGCCTTCTAGTGACAAACGGGGCAAGAGTTTGAGTAATTTTTTTCCTGTTCTCATTAAGTTTACCCTAAACTCTTACTTTTCGAAAGGTATTGACAAAAAGCCCGCAAAGACAATCACTCCAAAAGCTCATAACCCAAATTTAGCACCGTCAATGAGTAGGAATCCTTACATAGCATATCGAAAATTAGCGAAACCAAGCGCGTTATTCCCAGATATAAAAAAAGCTTAAGCACGAGCATGACTTCTCAAATACTCCAATCATTTGTTTCTCTTTTTTTCTTAAGAAAATGGTTTGTATGTTTATCGGAATATTTTCTAACTGTATTTTCTCCATAGATCCCAACCATTTTCTATTCGTAACATTTGGTTTAGTGCCTGTAAATCATAACTTTGTTATGATCAATAGCAATCATGTTTTTTCTATTGAACCTAACAAATTATAAATTGTTTTCTGGCGATTGTTAATAGGCAAAATTGAATAACCTGGGTTCAAATGGGATCACAAAGCTCAAAAGTTGGACAGGACTCTATGAATGCGAGTCGCTCTAATGTCAATACCAGCAATAACGTGAACTTCATACCTTCTGTTAAGTAATTACTCAATCATTTGGAAGAAAAGTAACATTGACCCGTTAGTCAGAATATAAGTGCAAATAGCAACGTTAGTGGGTTAAGCATGCAATCTGGGAGCAAAATATACAAACCGACAAATAGACATAAAGACGACGATGGTAATTTAAGGCCGGGATTCTTAGTTTCATGCAGAGTATCGATTAATTAGTTGTAAATACCTATTTCAGATGGAACTGCGGAGGAAATAATGTGATGCTGACTGGTACATTCACAGGATGGAAAGATCATATTCCTTTACAAAAAGTTGGACAAGAATTTAGCACGATCTTGGTACAATTCACATCGCAGACAAGTATGTAATTGCTTTTGAAAAGAAACTTAAAAGGGGCGTTTATCAATACAAATACATTGTCGATGGAGATTGGCGTTTTTCTCCAGATGATGCTACAACTCATGATGAGCAAGGAAATATCAACAATGTCATAGACACGACACAAATTGAACCAGCAATACAGGAGATAAGCCGACAAGGAAGTACGCTGGTACCAGAAAAGAAGTACCAAAAAGTAGAAATAAATACACAAGCACAATTCCATGAAACAGCCCCTCCTGTGCCGGCTCATTTACTTCAAGTTACGTTTCTCAATGTAAATTATGATTTTGAGTATGGACATACAATGTTTTCGCGTAGGAAAAAGATTTGAGAGTGAAACAAATGAATGCAAAACCAAGCAAGACGCAAGAAAACGGGGATATGGAGATAGAAGTTGATGAGAAGACCAGAAAGCATCAAGACTATATGAAAATTGCCAGAAATATTGAAAATCTCAACAGCTTGATGAACCCTTCTCACGTTGTCTTGTAAGCATAATTCGACTATTCTAGCTTACTAATATACTCTTGCGATCAAAATAAAGGAATCATTTGGGTGTCAGTCGGCAAAACTATACAGAAGAAGGCAAGAATTATACTGTCAACACAATGACTCAAAGATTCAAGTCAAAATATGCAACTATTAAATTTTACACTTCAAGATTTGCTCAGGTTAAGGGATAATTTTCAACGTTTGAATGAATAGCCACAATTAATAGTGTCATTGTTAATAATAGCCTACTGCAAGCTCATTTCTCTGTGATTATATTGATTGCTCGAAATTATCGTATCTTTTACAACTTCAAAAAGAATCAATATAGGTTATACATAAATGCTTGCATCGCTTCTCAAAGTTGCAACCAAAAAACCGATGGAACTTTCAGAATAAATGCTTTTATTTGTTACTCGATATGAAAAAGAAATCAATGACCATGTTCTCCAAAGCAAGAATTACAGGAGAGTGTACTAATCGTCACTGTTGGCATACAAATTTGGGGATAAGCTGTATCCTGATAAACTTTTCTTGTGACAATAGACAACCTTTGATAATAATCATTCAAGTGCTCAAAAAATAGTTACAAAAAATAAACATTCAACCAAAAAAATGTCTGGGTGTAGGTATTAAATTGTTGTACTTCGACAGCCTGACTAAAATTTCGAGTGTAACTCATAATATATCAATTAATACTTTTTTGCGAGGTAAATTAACTAGTGCGGGTTTCTCATTCTCTTGAGAGCAACACCCAAGCAAAGAAAGATTCCTATTAGCACAAGAAAAGCCGCATCATGACACGAAGTTGACATATCGTATATGCTGCCGCTCGTTACACCAGTGACAAGAGAGAAGACGATGAGAATTAGCATTGGAATGACTGCTGCCAGCAGCGAGGCTTTTCTTGCATTAGAATTGTTACCGACAGTGGGAGGGTGATTGAAACCATGCCTATTCGCAGCAAACATCTATTATTGTTTCTTAATTTCATAAGGGATGATTTAGTTTGTTACATGGTTGAAAATATTTCTTGTTCTATTTTGGCCGGCCTCACTCTCATCTGGTTTTTTTCGCTCTTCTCTTGCTGGTTTGGGCCGTTCTGGAATACTTTCATCATGTTTTCTTTGAAGTTTTTTTTTTATTGAATTTGTGATAAGTGGAAAACGCTACCTTGTGTCAATTCTGTCACTTTTCGAATATATTGGTATGAGCTCCTTAATGTCAGTGACGGCATTGCAGGTTGGGCAAGAGCTGTTTGGCTCCTTTAATCTCAGCCATTTATAGATGCATCTCCAACTTCAACAAAAATCAAATCAGATACATTGTTGTGGATTTTTTCTACCAATAGATATGCCCACATTGTGTCACGACAGGTTCAAAAGCGTCTTCGAAGCAAACATTACATTCAAGCGTGCTTGTGCGCCTCCCAGGACCTGTGGTTTGGTCATGGACATTTGTCTGAAATTGTTGAAGAGTATGGTCTGTTTTGTTCATTAATTTAAGAAATAAAACTAGCCTAAGGGTTTTAGAACTCGGATTTTGTTTCAGTTTCTAGAATTTACGGGGTAAAATAGAAGACTTTCCAAGTTGGTCAGCATTGTTCTCATCTTAATTTGAACTAGCTCATGTTCTGTTTGTTTATTCATAACTGTGTATTCAGTACAGAAGTAATAAAAGAGTAAGCAAGTTTTTATTTGAGATTGGAAGGAGTTAGTTAATTTCTCTACAAAATACCATCTATAAACTTCTTTTCCATTTTTATCACCCGATAGCTGACTTCTTGAGGAACCGTACTCTTCTGAATGACCTCTTTGATTTTATTGAACATGACTTGATCAATGTTAAAATTCCTCCAATTTGAGCGTTTTTCGTTGAACTTCTGGCCAAATTTATCAATGTATAGAGGACCGTAGTCAATATTTTTCGGAGAGTTTACTAAGAATATACATCCCGATTCCACGCTTAAGAAAGCTGAGCATCCCACGTGATACTTCACGGCGTGTGTATTCAGGTTACCAAGGTCCACTTTTTGTCCTTTTTTGCATGTGTAGCTGCAAAGGACTTGCTCGCAAATTAGGCACACACACTTGCTTCCAATCTCTGAATGATCCATACACAACTCGCATTTCCTATCAATGTAAAATGTGCTCAGGTCATAGAAGTTGTCAGGTAAATCAATCAAATGAAATCCTATCTCTCTATTCGAGAGAATCAATCCAAGGGGAATCTGAGGAACTTCTGCTTTGATGGCTTTCAGTAGGCGCTGAAAATGCCTTTCTAACATATCCTTACTAACTAGACATTTCTCTAGAATTTCTTCGCTCATTATCTGACTGCTAGTAGTTTTGAAAAGCGAAGAAGTTTTAAGGTAGAAATCCAATTCTTCGATGTCTTCGTAGAACTCCTCTCTCTCGAATTTTTTAGCCTCTGAAGCATCAGCTTGAGGGTCTAGCAGAATTCCCATAACAACGAGTCTTCTTAGTAACGGCAGCAAGTTTTTGGCTAACTCAGCCTTTAATACTTGATTTTCTTTGAGTTCCTTCAAAAAATGATTGATGTTTATTTCAATTGTCTTATAAGCTGCGCTCTTAATTTGAGAGACCCAATAGATTTGAAGCATAGCTTGTAGGATCATCAGAAAAGAGATCCGAGATAAAACTTCCTCTAAATAGTCGCTTGCAACTGAGAGTTGGCTTGTGATAGCGAGATGAACAAGGGAGTTGTAGATAAAGCTATCCAAATTCAAAGTGATGAAATTATTTTCTTCTTCTTTTGTTCGTTGTAATTCATCTCTGAAATCATAACCCACCTTTCCATCTTTAAGGAGATCTATCCATTCGAACATTTTCTCGTATTTTTCTCTAGAAAATGTTTTTTTGGTATTTGAAATATATTGACCGTAAAATCGCAAGTACATCTCTCTTAATGATTTGTAGAGCTCCAAATTTTTCGTGATGAAGTGCTTCACTCCGAGTATATCTATTGTTTTAATTGCATACTCAAAGCTCTTTTCAGTCATTTCAAGGATCGAATCTTCTTTCTCTTCAGCGTTGGAATTTTTTTCACTCATTAAAATTTCCAGCATGATCAGTGTATCAAAAAGCAAGTTTTTACCATCACTATCGGATTCTTTGAGGTTTGATTTTTCGCTTTTTTCCGTCATCATCGATTTCAAGCAATTTAGGAAGGCGTCAATAGAATCTAGTCTAACTTCCGGCTTTATAAGATCCTCTTCGTTGGAAGATACCAACTTCTTTTGATTCGAGAGATAAGACTCAATAAATACGTTCGAGAGTTTCTTGCACACTTTACAAAAGAACTCAAGTTCATTGTTGAAATGGAATTCTATGTTATTGAGGGACGTTCTTGAGGTCTCAAAGCATGCTTTATGCATAACATGATAGCATGAATTGAGATATGTATAAGAACTAAAGTTTTGCGACTTTAAATCGAACCTTCTTTCCTCAGCTTTTAGAGAAGCCGCAAATTCAGGAACATTTTCATGGATCATTGATCGCAGTTTAGTCTGAAACGAGGCAAACTCGTGTATGTTAGAGTGGCAGGCAAACCCTGGAACCCCGAAGGATTGCGTCTCTTGATCAATTTTAGAATGACAAAGATAGCATATGAGATCTTCACTCTTCTTTTCCTCACATTTTTGCTCTTCCGATAGATGTTGGCTATGCTGACTCATGAATTGCTTCTGTTTTTGCATAAATTTCATCTTCAATTCCATTTGTTTTTTCTTTGCAGCTTCCACGTCTATTTTCGGTGTCAATGATGGTTGCCTTGAAAAATTCATTGTTGACTCAATATCCATCTCCGTTTCTTTGTTATCATGGAGTTTCGTTATTAGAGCTAGCATCTTTTCTATTGAACCTACATACATCGAGAAATTACCATCTGCAGATGCTGATTTCAAAATTTCGACCATCTCATGATCTGTTAAAATTGGTTTCAAGGAAAGTGATGCCCGGTTTTCAAGATGAAAGAGACCCAAATGAATGAGCTTGAGAAAAGGTCTGAAAAAGAAAGCAGAAGTTCTTTCGATTCCAATGCATGACGAGAGGATTTTTTTGAAGAATGCGAAAAACATTGGTGAGAATAATTCCAGCTGAAGCTCAAAGAGAGAGTTTCCAGGGATCTCATAAAGGAAAGAATTCTTTCCGGCAATTAAATCGAGATCATCTGAGCCTTTAAATTTGTTTTTCAAATTATCAATGATCTCGATCTGTAATTGAGGATCTTTCATGCAGCCGAAAGGTTCATAAACATTTTTGTATTCTGGTTTAATTTGAAACGTCTTTGCTATCTTATCAAAAGTTGCGACTTGCATCAGAGGAATCTCGATATTCAATTTCTCCTCTAAAATTTGGGTAGCTAAGACTTTTTTAAGTCCTTTTAGATCGTAGGAGGACTTAAACTGAAATACATTGATCAAGAGTCTTCGATAAATCGACACTTGATCAGGAGAAAGGCATTCAGACTTGTCATCGTCATTCTTGTTGTCTCCAAACAGTTTTTCAGATTTTGTTAGCAAATTGGCATATTCAATATCTTCAATACTTAACTGCAAATAAAGAGATGCCATTTCCTCGAGCTTGCCCAAAAGTTTATCCTGCGCACTAATGGCTAGCTTTGTGATTGTTTTCCGGAGTACATTATGATCACTTTCTGTAAGTGCTTTTTTGATGAACTTCGCTAAAGGTGGGAAGGACGAGAAGTTTGAAACAAAGCATAAGAATAGGGAGTCTTGAGAAACAAATCTTGCTACCGACTGCATGAGGAAGAAATCTAAATCGAAGAATTTCATCCTTGGAAGTTTGTTATACATTCTGACGTAAGCATCCAGACGAGGTCCATATTTTTCCCAGCACCTTTTCTCTTGATCCTTTACAAAGCCGTACGTATCAAGGACATCTTTAAAGATTTTCAAACTTAATTTACTAAGCTCATTTTCTTCCAAAGCAAGACTTTCGAGAAGAAAACTTTTTATTTTTTTTGTTTCGAATGAATTAGATCCACATTTGATGAATTGAGCAAACACTCTATGCACAGGAATATGGAAACTCTTGAATTTTTCAGGGTCTTTTTGTGTCAAAAAAATTTCTTTGAATATCAATCCAATCTTTCTGTAGTGCTTAGATTTGGTCTCAGGGTCCGGAATAGCTGCGATTTCTTCAAAAATCAGGTCACAGTATTTCGTTAAGTAAAATTCCAAGTCAGCAAACAGCAAGCTCCTTTCATACTCTTCGAATGAAAATGGAGTTGACATATCTGGAGAGAATTTAACTATATAATGGAGGGAGGCGACAGTCTCCAAAAGTTTTTCGAGGAAACCTTCCAATTTGACCAGCATAAGTCTAGGCTGAGACTTTTGTGAGATGTATTGCAATAACCTGTATACTCCGAAGAAAAGACCGAAAGAACCCTCCTTTTTATATAAATTCTTTGAGAATTTTTCAACAACAAGCTGTAAGAGTTCGATAAGCTGCATTGAGTAGTTTGACCGAATGGCAATAACGGCGAATTCTTCGGCTGTAAATAACTGGACTGCAAGCGAAGAGACATGAGGCTCACTTTTAATGGACATTCCGTCACTATCGTAATTGTATATAAAGTGCAGACATTTGACGAAATTCTCAGCAATAATTTTTTTGAATTCGTAGTCCAGAAACATCTTGATCATGAATTCTTCAAATTTTTTCTGTTCATTATTCGTCAAAAACCGTTGATTTCTAAACAAAATTTCGAGGAGAGTGCACTGACATTCTTTCAGATCTCCTGAATATTCTTTTTCTCGAAGATTTTTACAGTTGTGATAAAGCAAGCATTTGCCCTGATAAGGTTGCTTAAGAATTTGTGATACCAATGAAAAGATGACGGTACTCTGCTGACCACAAAATTCAATAGCATCTAAAATATCCAAAAATCCCACAGGCTGCGCTTGGAGTGACCCTTCCGCCACCAATTTTTCAATGAACAAACTGAGATAGTAAAGAGCTTTCGAGATCTCCAGCGTAAAGTTTGTGCGAAAGTTCTCAGGTAAATTATTTATAGTTGCATTCGATTTGAATTTAGCATAGCCGGGGTGATTGTTGCAAAACCCTGACTCGCGCCAGGCGTCAGGATCACCGCAATCACAACATCCAGACACAGACTTTTGCACCACAATGCGATGACCACGATGATCGCCGTTATCGAAACAATCTTTACATATGATGCATGTAGGGTCTTTTTCACACTCTAAACATTTAAATCCAATATCCTTCGATGTTAAGATCTTTGCGCAGACCGGTTTTGACGTACTTTTGATACTTGCGAATAGATTTTTGGCTACTATCTCATAATTTTCATTTTGAAAGATAGAAACCAAAATGGTCTTTGTTAGAGCGTCCTTTTCTTTTGGAAGAAACATATTCTTTGTCACATCTAGCGAAGAGAAATATTCACCCACTTCTGAGGTATCAAATGGAGGGTCGTCAACTTTCTTCAGCTGCTTGGGGGCAGAAAGTAGCCCTTCTCTGATTATTGTCGGAATTTTTTTCATGTCTATCTTGATTGAAATTTTATTCTACTAACAATTTGAATATTTTTATTTTTCGAAAGAAATCTGTCTACTTAGAATTTGCACAGCGTGGAATTTCAACAACTTTATAAAGGGATCGTATCATGAATTTGGTATAGCGGGAGAAATTATCCCATTTCTTTCTTCTCATACAATATTGCATGACTGAATGTATTTTTGTGTCAGTGGAGCTTTGGGTGCGGAAAATTCCTTAGGATGTAAAAATGAAACAAAAAGTTCACCGAAAGTAAAGGTCGTAGGAAACGAAACCCTTTAGAAGTGTTAAAAGTAAGTCTGCTAAATTCATTGTAACTCGTCAGTATTCTACAGAACTTAACATAATTAATTTCGTTTTCTTTCGTGGCCGAATTTACAGAAAATAATGTTTCTACTTTCAGTTACCTGGTATAGGGATGATAGCGGTACCCTGCTAAGAATTGATGAATTCAGTCTGTAAGTACAGTTCTAACTCTCTGTATACGAGAATTTTTTGTAGTTAGTTAGTGAGTTCTGCCTTATTTATAATTCCGAGTGTAATAATATATCGGAGTTCGCATTGCATATTTTGTATGAATAGTATAGTTCACTAACAAGACAAGTATATTTTACAACTTTCTCGATGTTTTATACTTCTTTCTTAGACTCTCTATCTAATACAACATTCTTTGTCGTGGACTTTGAAATTTTAGATATGTGATCACTGAATAAATTAACGAAACATAAATGTTGTTAAATATATCCTCCATGAAAAATACACTCTTCTCAAACTATCAGCACTTTGAAAATAGAATCTCTCCTTTTAAAATCTCCTGTTTGAGGCATTTGCTTTAATCTTCTGATGAGCATTATATAGTCTTGTCCGCAATTTTGATAAAGACACCTTTATGAATCAATATCGTTCAGTATTATTTGTTTTCACTCGTCTTCCCATACTATCGCGAAGCAAGAAATATGGGAAGACGAGCCTCATCAAACCACCCAACGTTGTAAATTTTACAACTTTAAGAAATGATTGTTATATGAACGAGTGATGCTACTGAAGAGAACAAAAATTTTGAAATAAATCGGCTTATTTAGATTGAATGATACTTGCAGAAGAAGTTGCCATTCAGCATATAAACATGTCGATTGACAATTACAAATACAAAAAGATAAGTTCATATTGAGGCGCCTTTCCATATTTCTCTGCGATTTCTTTTATTGAACTTTTGACAAAGATTATTTTCTTCTGCAAGCTGAAAAGTGATAGCCTCCACATAGATAGAGTAAAAAAATCAGTGCCAGTAGGAGAGCGGAGAAAATAAAAGCAATCGATATAGTTATCCCTCTTCTGATCTTCTTACATTTTATTTTTTTCAGCTGCTGGACTTTCTTCTCCTCCAACTTGCGATAACCAGAAGTGACTCCGCCACTTCCTTGTCTTAATATATCTGTTTTTCTTTTTAATTCCTCTATTTTCTTGCCTCTATCGAGTATATCTTCCAAGTTTTGTACATACAAAGCTGATGTTTCCAACGCTTCTTTCTTCAAGATGTCCAACTTAGTAATTGGTATTTGCTCATCACCATAGAATTTAATCAGTCCGTCCACATAATTTTCTAGTTGAGTTGATTCTTTAGTTTTTTGGGACTGAGTTGCTGAGAGTTTTTCTGTTGCTTTCTCGGACACTGCGTTCAGAAACCGAAAAGCTCGCTCAGCTGCCATTTCAGGTGTACAGAGGCATAAAAAAGTAAAATCCTTTTCATAGAGTAAGTGCACAAAAATTTGGTTTTCTTTAAATCCATATGATTTAGTTCCCTCACCTTTAGGTTTGTCTATAACAGATTGTAAAATCTTGTTGCAGTCATGGTAGACCGGATTGTTTCTCAGTACAATAGCCTTCTCATTGTTTAATATAAGAAAATCTAGGATGAGCACCATCGATTACTTCTCGATTTGCTTTTCTTATCCAAGATAAAATCACTGAAGATTCTGATATTAATTTTGAAAGTGTATGTTTAAAATACAAAATTAAGAAAATTCTTTCTCAGTTTCAAGCAGAAGCGCCGTTGTTTTCCAAGTGAGGGAAAAATTTTTTTTGATCGAGGGTTTTAAGGATCGTTGAGAGCATCTCAAACCAGCCGTAAAGCCTGAAGAGATAATTTTGAAATCATTTGGCCTCGGACAAACTTTTTTCATTGTGTCAATTTTCACTTACATTGAATAATGGGAAATGAAAAGCCTTACTAAGAATAATGAGAATCATCTTTTTCGAAGGAATTTAGATAGAATACATTCCTACTACGCAAAAGCACAATTAATTTTAAAAAATAAGTCGGTTTTTCTCCTTCATAAAATATGGAAAAAGATGTCGTTAAGCGATGAAAGAAATGACTACTCTGACTTCTATTAAAAATACTTCACTTTTCCTCTGAGCACTGTCTGCTTGGCGACAAGGCACACATATCCGAAATACAACGCATAAAGAATTCCCACTCCTATCTTGAAGGTTTGTGATGTGAGAGATTTCTCTTGGTCTTGGATGTAATTATGTATTGATTGCTGCATTTGTTTAGTATAAAGAGAGATTTTATCATTTGAATCGGTCTGAGTATCACCATCTTTCAGAGAAAGGAGTGTCATTGAAAGAGATTTACTGAATGCTTCTACAGACAATCCTCCACTCGCTCCAGTACTAGCTGCGATATCACCACCCATAGTCCCGAATACACAAAGCAATAATGTAACAACTCCCAACATCGTGGCATGTCGCTTGAAGGTTTGATTAGAAGCCATTCTCATAAAGCCGCCACTCATGAGTTTTGGTTCTTCAATCATGCTATCATTTCTAGCATCATCTTTTTGCATTGGTAGAATGAATCTGCTGTTATTGGAGGGCTCAGGAATATTTGTAAGGGAAGCGTTTGGATTGCTATTCATAACCATTCGCTCGAGGAAACTTATTTGTTGTTTTAAAAGATTGTTCTCTGCTGTAAGTGCTGCATTTTTCAGTTGGAGTTCAGTATTCTCCTTTTTCAAAGAATAAACGTCTTGCTCAACAACTTCTACGTAGTTTTTTTTTCGATTTCTTACACGGGTTGCACTCTCACGGTTTTGTATTCTTTTTCGCGCTTTCTTATATTCAGCTGGGTTATCCTCATATTTAAACCAAGTTTTTCCATCAAATAACGGTTCATAATTCTTGCTGATTTTCTTCTTTTGAATGGGAGGGTTCTGACTCCATTTATCTGCCACAAATTCTGATTTCCCACTCGATTCTCTATCACATAACTCGTAATCTGGGCTGTTTTTGCTTGAGTAATTTGTAGAATGGCCAGACTTTGTTGACATAGATTCAAACTTAGATTGAAAATCAGCATTCTGGGTTGAAAGAGCATTATTTTGATTAACTTGAGTGTCCAGATTCATGAGAAAATCACTGCTCAATTCATATTTGGGATCACTCATTCTTAAAAAATCACCATCCGAGTTATGACTGTCCATTCGTAAGATGTCAGGGGACTTGAGATCAAGGAAGTCATGAAAATTCGAAAAATTGTCCGCCATTGAGAATAATTTATGTTTGATGATAGAATTTATTTCAAATAATTACTTGAGTTGGTATATTAGTTACTCCAATAGTATGTCTCTCTAGCTGTTAGCGTGACATATTGCAATAATTTTGAAATCAAAGTCAGAAATAGAGCCGCCAGTCTTTATGATTTCAATTTCAATGCTTGTGCGAGCCACGCACACCGAAAAAACTTTGAGTCACACTCTTCTGATTAATGGCAGTAATTAATCCTGAATTAATAGAACTTAGATCGAAAAGTAGAACCCTTAGTTCATATGCTTGAAACAGTCTCAATTCTTCATAAGTTATTCGTAACCTTTGAAATAGAATACAATCATTAACTTGCACAAAATTTTCAGGGAGCACTTAATTCTCTGCTAGATACAGAATGTGTGGATAGTTTTAGCAGAATATTTCTGGATAGTTCGAACAACCGAGCAACTAATCAGCAATCGCCTATTAACTGAAGGCTTGCAAAAAAAGCTTTAAAGCTTCTAGAATCAATGAAAAATTTCAATTTATTGTCCTGTATGAAGAATGCTCAAATGACTCCAAGTAGGATTAAAAAAATCCTCGAAAGAAAAAAGAAAATATTGCAGTGGCCTATAAAAATGATGATGACATTGTAAAAAAAAATTTAAGCAAAGCCAAATTTTCGCCATTTTCAAATGCTAACAAGAAAGTATTTTGGGCCGGTTGTAAAAATACGTTGACAGGGTGTAGTGAAGTTTACTATCTCAGCCAAAACTACATTCAGAAGATATTGAACACCCGGGATTGGATTGCCGTCTGAAATTAGACGGAAAGAGGTCTGTATTATCCCATTATTTTACGTGCTTTTACGAATTAAAGCCTCTATACCTTGTTTTACTGCTGCGAAGTTCGGTTTGTATGCTCTCTTCAGTATAATTTTCAAGTTCTGCCACTACGAAAACTTTTCATCGGTACAAATAATTTTTGAAAAGTTATTATAATCGTAAAAGAGAAAACAAAATGCTCGATTTCAAAATATGCAAAAATCGAGCAGGATAGCGATATTCCAACACGGTTGCTACATTTAGAACTTAGTTACAGAAATCTTCCTTCTCTGGGCCTTCATAAGATGGCTTCTGCCATGAAACACAAAATTATTTAATGCTTAGTATTGATTTTTCTAAATTCTACTCCAGATCAGATCTGGTCAGAGTAGCAAGTATAATAACCCTCTGGAATATATGTTTTTCTCCAGATCAGATCTGGTCAGAGTAGCAATTATAATAACCCTCTAAAATATATGAACGCCTATATAAGCCCACGGATTTTCATAATAAGATATTCAAGAAAAAAGAATCGCGTCTACGAAAGAAAATGATCGTAAGCAATGCTACTCGTTGGATTTTAGACTAATCACTGTCATTCCTTTGAATTTAGGGAAATACAAGCAGTCTTTTTGGAGGCATGCAATCAACCGAAGGATTAGGTTTCTCTATCCAGCAAGCGTTTTCCGGATTCCAATCAGAAGACCCCAAGCAAAAGCCAGTTGTTGCTGAATTTAAGCTGGTACTTGTAGGCGATGGAGGTGTAGGAAAAACAACTTTTGTGAAAAGACACATTACAGGTGAATTCGAGAAGACATATATAGGTAATAATTTATTTCCAATTCCATTATCTCATCCATTTCATAAACAGCAACTCAAGGAGTGGAAGTGAACTCTATTGTTTTCTATACGACCCGCGGACCAATTAGATTCCACATTTGGGATACTGCTGGTCAAGAAAAACTCGGTGGACTTCGGGAAGGCTACTACATCGGCGGACACTGTGCCATCCTCATGTTTGATGTCTGTGCAAGAATTACCTACAACAATGTACCGAAATGGTACAAGGATTTGACCAGAATTTGTGAGAACATTCCAATGGTTCTCGTGGGAAACAAAGTATGCCAAAAGTTGTTATCAAAAACACGTTTGATTCACGTCCTTTTAGGTCGATTGTAAAGACAGAAAAATAAAAGCAAGGCAGATTACCTTCCATAGGAAGAGAAACTTGCAATACTACGATGTTTCTGCTAAATCTAACTACCAATTTGAAAAGCCGTTTGTTTGGCTGCTCAGAAGACTCCTTGGGTAAGTTCACTTCTTCAATCTTTTTATTTGATTCCCTTGTCTTCAATAAGCGATCCAAATCTTGGATTGGTAGAAGCCCCTGCTCTCAAAACCGCAGAAATCCTTATGGATCCAGACCAAGTAAACTTACTTTCAATTAAGTGAGTATTCACCTTCATCTTAGATTAAAACTCTTGAGACAGAATTGGACGAAGCAGCTATGGCCAGCCTCCCTGATGATGATGAAGACGAATTGTTCTGCTCATAAATGCGCTATATTTACAATGCTATGCGTTCACCCTTATGTGAAATAAGTTCGTGCTGCTGTAAGATATAGAAGACAGCTTTAGGGAGATAGCTAAGGAACAAACCTTTCATTTGTTAAGAAGACATTAACTAGCTTAAGTGTATATATATAATTTCTTTCATATTACACAGAATTCAAAAGTCAATGAAATTTGATTTGAATCGCTTCAAAATAATAAGCAACCCCTTCCACACAAAATGCATTCTCGAAGTTCGTGATGTATCCATAAAATTTAATCTACGTGTAGGAACATTGGATATCTGGACTCGAATGACCTTCTACAGGCTGATCTCTTCTTCGTGATAGAAATAATTATGAGATTTTCCTCTCTTCGCTAGGATTTTCTACAGAAATAGCCGAGAATGTGATTCCAGGTCACATTCATTACTTCATCCACTATTATAAACAATTTATTAGTCAGCGGATTTTCCCTGCATAGAGCAGCTGTATTTTGTAAATCTTGAAAAAATAGCTCAAAAAGTCGCCTGAAAATTTATTTATTTTTATCGGCAAAATTAGCACGACGAGTTTTATTTAGAAGGCTCACTCACATAATTATGATCAAGTCTACCAAACCTAAGAATAATAAAGAAATCAAAACTTCAAGACTAAAAAGCGCAATGGTTCTTCATAAGGCAGACCTTTTTGGATACATTCCTGAGGAAGGAAAAAAGGAAAAATTTCAAGGAGTGGTTGGTGCGATAGCATCCATTTTGATAGTCTGTGCTTTTATTGCCTATACTCTCAATCGGTTTGTTACTTTTATCACAAGTCCTTCAGTAAGCTACGCGGTTCAAATAACTGACACCAGTGATGATCTGACGATATCAATATCAAATTTTGCAATAGCCATAATTTCTGAATCTCCCCAAATTGTTGATATATCCAGCATGGTGACAATTTCTGCAGCCTATAAAGATGGGAATAACGTTCCACTTGTCTTGTCAACTCACAAATGTAATTTATCGGATGCCCCTGCATACTTACAACACGTCGGTGCTATCTGCTTTCAGCCTTATGTGGTGATCCCTGGGACTGTGGCTAGTCAAATTAAGCATCAAAGAGGGATGACTTTTACGGTAACTGTGACAGATTGTGTCGGATTTATGAGTTCGCTTCCTGCTAGTCTAGTTACACTTGTTCCAGATACTTTCGAAACTGATCTGAGTTCCAGGTCATTTGTCAACAAGACTGGCTATGTCATTGAGAAAATTAGCTTGCAGCCTCCTCTTTTAGCATTCTTTGGATTGGACTATCAAACACAAGATTTTGTGATGTCTCCCGATTATTTACTGAAATGGAAAAGTGAGAATCAGACAAGACTGAAGATCTCTAAGTCGAGAACAAGCTATGGAGCAAACAATGGAGTTTGTACCAACGGTGACGCGATTGCAATGCTAGAGCTATCGTTAGACAGCCAAACGCTCACAACCCAAATAAATTACGAGAATATCCTTACAATGTTTTCGCAAGTAGGAGCATTCTGGACAACCTCTATTTTGATTTTAGCAAATATTTTTGTGCGGTTCAATCAAAAAAAGCATAAAAAACTTAGTGCAAATAAACCAAACAACCAACCGCCTTCAGAAAAAGATTCTGCTGTTCTTAAAGAAGTATCTGCTTTATCTCCAAATGCAGGACGGCTTTCTCATCTTCCAGGATAAAAAGAATCTCAGATGAGACTTAGAAATAAAAATGGAGGTGGAGATAGATGAATTTACACTGCTTCGTATCGAGTTTTAAATACCTTCGATATATATATATCATCGTCAGCCGCTTTCTTAATGATTTTTCCTTAAAGAACATAAGAATGTCTTCATTACTTGGTCATATCATAAGCTTCCACTGAAATAATATTAAAAAACAAATACACCATAAAATCAAGTCTCTTTTACAATAACTATATAGGGATGAATGAGCTTTGAGAGAGGAATAAAAAAAAAAAGAGTGGGTTATATAACAACCTAAGAACAACTTGTGACTGCAAATAAGTACTTCACTGTAAGTTTTGGTTAGATATAGGACTTTTTTCAAAGTTTTACTAATTTAATCATCAGATGAAACGACTAGTTAAATATATTACGAAAAGAAAGAAACAAGAAATTTTTATTTATTCTTAGAAAATTCATCATGCAATATACCTACAAGCTCAGTTTCTTCGCATTCATTCTCCTGAACGCTTATTTGATCCCGTTGACAGCCAAAAGAGTGTGCAAAGCTATCCACATCGGTACCGATACCAAAGCAAGTACGATCAATGATATTGTTGCTGATGGAGAAACTTCAAAACTTTGGAGAGAGGATTCTTCTTCACCAGTGATCGTAACTCACTCCAAAAAAATGGAATATTTCTATATGGTAAACCTTGAAGTCGATATTAATAGTTCCAACGTACGTATCACATACGATAATCCTCAATACGCAAACTCTACTGTAAGTGTCAAAGAAGAAGCTGGCAAAAAACATTGGTATACACTCGAAGTGCTATATAATTGTGAGGCTTATGGTGGCGCTCTACTCACTTATAAGATTGAAGTCGACGTCCCAGACTGTGGGTCTGCAGAATTCGTATGGAAGAAGGTCTGCGGTTCCCCGTTAACTCCAAGAGATGGTTTCACAATAGATATGACATATCGTGACACAAAAATAAACATTGTGAAAAATGGGGTCCCTGTAAACGAAAACTTCTGGGATCCAGAAGTGAAAGACTGGGCTATTAACATTCCAAAAGATGTTGATACAGCTAAATTTGAAATCTATATGAATCCTGATGGCATTGCGACCAAACAAAACAATTCAACGTCGAATAATACTACATTGGTAGAGAGTCTTCTCGCTTCAATACCAGAGACTACAGTTGGTGCTCCCAAAATTGACTCTGATGATGCAGTGGCTACCGTAACAATCGATGGACCTCTTGTTGGTAAAGGTGGCGTTGTAACAAAAGAGAAAACTGTCTTGAATATGAATTTCACTTGTCAAAGAGTAAAAGATTTTTCGACTGTGGAATTTGTGATTCCGATGACGAATTTTAGAGATATCAACTTATTTTTCTACAAAGTCTGCGATAATGCGGCCTCAACAGGAAGAAGCTGGTGGTTCTGGATCATAATGATAGGATTAACCTACCTGGCTTATAAAACGTTTGTGAATTTCTCGCAAGGTGCTAAGGGAATAGAGGCGATCCCTTTTATATCTGAGCTGAAATTCATCACTGGCTGGCTCTTGAAATTAGCGACGAAAGCCTTTCAAAAATTGTCAAAAAGCAGCCACAATAGTAATACGATGAATGCTAGTAGTAAAAACCGTCCAAGGCGAAAGGAGGATGAGGAAGCGAATGAATTTAATATCAAAAATATGAATGAAATCTCAAAAACAGATAATGATTTTTTTGATGAGAATAAATATGGAACTATCTGATTTTCGAGCATGTTGATTTTAATTGTATTCTACTAGTAACATTAACCTAAGATTGAAACTATGGGGTAAGAGAATTATGCTTTTTCCTTCTCCGAATCAGAACTGATCTCAAATAAAACTTGAAAATTCTCCAGTTAAGGCCATACTTCAGAATACACAGCAAATTGCATTACACACTTTGAGAAATTGATAACAACGAATCAATATGAATAAATTGAAAAATAAAGCCACATCTTCAGAGACTTCGATAAATAATCACACAAATTGCAAGTAGACAATCGAATGCCTAATAAATATGAAATTGTCATAATTCAACTATATATATGTTTAATTATATTTTATTAGTTAGCAGCTTGAAGTTTTGTGAGAGTATTTATTGAATTCGATTCCTTCTCAGGAGTGTTTTCTCTGATGGTTTCATTGAGAAAATCTGAGATAGGAATACTCATGTCATCATGAAAATCGAACTGGTTGTGACTCATTTCTTGTCGTATTTCAATTTTCTTTTTGGATCTGCAAGCATCTATGACATAAAAAATTTATTCATTAGAGCTTGAATGATCAATGAAGTAATTACCAAATAGTTTTTTCGCGTGAGTATGAGAAATTACCTCATCCTTTTGTCCATGTATGACGAGGGTTGGTGAGTTGACAGAGGGTATATTCTGTAAATTTTTAAATCTGTTCTTGATGAGATATTGCCCAACAACTCCAATTCGGTCTTTGGCGATGTCTCGCACGGAAGTAAAAGAAGACATTAATATTAATGCTCCAGGATTGTGCCTCGATGCGAGGTGAACTGCAGGACCAGAGCCTATGGATCTTCCCAGCAGGATGATATCTTCTTCTTTTGCTTTGAAATTCTCCAATACAAACTCATATATTGATTCAGCATCAGCAATTATTTTTTTCTCGGAAGGAGTTCCTCTGTAAACACCATAACCTGGATACTCCCCAGCGATTACATTCACCTAATGCAAAGTTAAAGTTTTAGCGTAAGAGATTTTCTAAGAACCTTTAATTTTTGCTTCAAATGGTCAAGGAGATCATACGCGAGGCAGATATCTTCACTATTTGCATGGAAATAAATAAGGTATTTTGCAGTAGGTGGCTTATTTTTTAGGAACAAACAAGGAATGCCTCCTTGCTGTACTGCTTCGGCACCATAATTATTTTGCGTTCCTCCTGTTTGGGTTGCTCTGATATATGTTATAGTTTCTGCAAAATGGCTTCTTTTTGATGTTGAAATACTCATCTCAGTTATTGAACTTCGCTTTAACAGTCTTGAAGAGTTCCTACTTTGGTCGTTTTCAGCACTAATGCCTTTAGTAGACTTTCTTCTGCCAAGGAAAGAAAAACAACCAATTGATTTCGAAGTTTTCTTAGTTTTGAGTTCTGGGCAACCTTTGACATTTTCAAGTGAATGATGATGCTTTTTTATTGGATTTAATCCGCTCACACAAATATCCTTTGAATTTAGGTCTTCCTCAATTAGTTTAGTTTGTACAGCTTGAACGTCTAAACATTTTCCTGAATTCGCTTTCGGACTTGCTCCTCGCGAGTATGGAGATGGTTTTGAAAAAGAAATATCATGGAGGTCAAATTCCTCTCTTTGTTCTTTCTCAGTAAATTCTAGCGATTGCATACAAGCTTGAATTCGAGTGGAAATCTCTTGAGTGTCAACGATATTAGCATCTTCATGGGATATTTTGTAGACTCGCGAAAATTTTCTAACAGAACTCCTTTTAATGATTGCTTTGTCTTGAGAAGCTGCTCGAACTTTTACGTTTTGAGGCTCGCTTGCCATCTTTTTCTTTCGTGGGACCCATATTAGCTCTTCTTGGAAAGTTTCTTTATCATAGCTGGATTGAGGCGCGGAGAAGACGAAGCTGTTGAAATTCATTGTCTAGAGGTCTGGATATTTTTAGGTGTGGCTAAGGAAGTAGAGCTTTTAAAAATTTGTTTCTCTCCTTCACAGTTGTATTACTGAAACACGAATATTTATTGGATCTTTAAAAAAAAGTGAATTATTTTTTAATGTTTTATTTCCATTCATAGAAGTTTATATTAAGAATCTGAAAAACATTTATTACTAATTTTCTTTGCTGTCATTTAGCAAGAAGAAAGATACCTTTCGATTCCAGAGGGAGAGTTTAGAGAACATCCTTTTCTTATAAAATAAACGGAGTCCTAAACATAATTCGTTGGAGATAATTCTATGTATAAGCAAAATTGTCGTTGTTGTTGAAATTATTTCATAAATAAGTAAATTTCTTGAAACTAAACTTAGTACTGGTGAATGGAATTATTGGATGTGAGAAAGCAAACTGCGAGGGTATTGAAAATCCAATACTGAGCAAAAGCACCCCATCGAAGTCGATTTTTTTAGTACCAAGTTATTTCGGATGATTTAAATGAGGGTTTTGAACATTCACTACTTTTATCACGAAGTCTCCGTTTCCAATGGCAATTTGTAGGCGTTGCTCTATCACTTAATTATCAAATTCAAAATAAGAGAGGATGAATGCCCCATGAGAAATTGGTTGAGTTCGATGAGTTTAGTATAGAATGCAAATTTGTGAAACAATTTTTATTTAGAGCGTATTCTTTCGATAAATTTAAAGATGAATACTGCAAGGAGTCACGTTGTCCCAGTGCATGCTAAAGCAATATACTATAATGTGAATGGAACAGGTCATATCTTATCGATGAATCTTGATCATAACTCATTTACAGGAAGGGATTCTTACATTTCATACAATAATGGAGGAATTACAAAAAACAGTAGAGTCCCAGCCTTTTCTATGTCAGGTACGAACCTCAGAAATTACGTACAGCCGCTTAAATGAATGCGTTAGGAACGTATTCACGTCCTTCTTCTGCAAATCGACCTTTAAGCGTTAGACTAGAAGCAAAAACACTCCATTATCATTCTGATGGAACAGGAAGGGATAGTTATATTGTGTAAATGATTTTCTTTGTTGACCCCAAAGTAAATCTTCAATTGGTTAGGGTAAACGAAGGAGGTTTGTCAAATTCTTGGGGTCATGGCAAGAGCAAGAGTTTCTTTAATAATTTACGAAGTTATCAAAAGCTACCACCCTTCACGCGAGATCGCCCTGATTACTTTGAATGGGCTCAGAGAAAAATGACAGTAAAACAGGTTGAAGAGAACAGACAGAGAGCGGCTCTTGTAAAAAATGTAGTGGCTCGATTATCAACACCTCAAAAAATGACAAGAAATCACAGTACTGGGTCCTTGAGAAAAATGATGACATCTGATTACTTTTAAATTCATCAAGGCTTCAACAATCTCTTGACTGCTTTGTTGCATACGCTTGTATCAAAAAAAAATTTTACTGAGTTGTGAAAAATTTGCATGATAAATCCGACAATTGACTTCGTTTTTATGATCAGAATTTAATTTGTCTGCAAGCAGCTCCACTCTTGAAACCTATGAAGGGAATGCTTGCCCATTCAATGTAGCAACTTCAAGAAACGATGAGAGCTAATTGATAAACAATGGTAATTATAATTGTAAGGGACAGTGTATTTTTTTTAATCTTCACTTCTGGAAGGCCTAACTCCTCCTAATTTAATGAATTTATTCATTGTTAAAGAAGCCCCACGGTACAGATACATACAATTGCGACAAATAAATATGAATATATAGCAATGATAATAACATAAATAACATCTTTGATGATTTAAAAATTCTTATGAATTTTTCAGCTTTTGTTCGCGTTTCCATAATACTCGTCTTCGCAAACAATCAGTTGATATATTAAAGTGACAAACTTTGATTTGTTTGGTCCTAAAATCTTGGCTATGTGGTCATGATGATCTTCTTCACCTTGCTGGTCCTGATTGGTAAAATAAAATCAATCACGGTCAACGGAGTTGCAATTACTGAGAGGATTCTATATACTGAGAAGAAAGCATCTTCACCAAGTTGAGCTTCGAGGTAAACTTTCAACGCCTCGATTCTATATGAAGATTTGTTTACAATCAGGTCGAAATAATGCGAGTGTTTGTCTTACCTGTAACAGATACTGTCTTTTCCATCAACTCCAGGCAGTTCATTTCCATCAATGGTGAGGAATCTATTTAAAAAAATGTCAAACTGCGGTTTATAAGTTAGGAGTTACTTGGCAACAACGCGTTGGCTTGGATCTTCCTCGAAGTTCTCCTCATCTGAAACATTTTCTTCTTGCTGTGGTTTCTTCTTATCGACTGGATAGAGCACATTCTTAACATCTTTAATAAGATTATTTATCTTTTCCTTCTCTTCTTTCTTTTCCTTAGACTCTTGATTTTGGTACATCGCACTTTCGCGAGCATTATTTTCTTTTTCACTCTGTTTGCTTGGGAGAAGCGCAGAGGAATTAGAAGGGTTCAATGGTTTTGAAGGTTTTAATAGAGGCGACTGCTGATAGTATTTATGTTCTTCATCTATCATCTTTCTATTTCCTTCGTAGGAGTCTTTGATGGAGGGTAAATCACCACTATTCCTATTTGCGAAAAAGCTATTTCTCCTCTCACTTCCACTTGCTTCAGTTTGAACGTGCTCAATTGGAGTTTTTTGATAAATGTTCTCTTTATTTGACACGAGATTATTCACACTCGCATAGACATTCTGTTGTTGTAACTTTGGATTCGAGCTAACTTGTGATTGGTAACTCTTCGCTTGAATTGAATTCTGTGTCATAATATATCGAGTTAGATTTTTTTCTGAGAAGAAAAATATTTTTCGTAACAAGTAAACAAGTGATGCAAGAAAGAAAAGATAGTATATTAATATATACCTCATCCTGGGGCAATAAAGCCTTTCTTTTAAAATCTGGTTCAATACTTTTCCCCTCGAAGCTGGATTTGAGTTTAGATTGCGAAATCGAATTCGATGAATTTGATTGAGACGTCTTGCTTATAATGCTACTCATTTGGTTCTTTGGATCAGCAATCTTTGATAGTTTCACATTCTCCATAATAGTATCTCCAAGGTCTTTTTCGACATCCCGTTGAGTATCTCGGCTGGCAAGATTATTTAGCAAGTTCGATAATGGGCCCTGGTTAATGGAATTACAATTTGAATTCTGCTAACAAGTTACCGCTAAGAATGGTTTTTCCAAAATCTTTTTGATTGAAGGACGAGCCTTTGGTTCTCTGCTCAACATTTCACTGATCAAGTCTCTCATTTCTTGTGAATAAGTCGAGGGTATAGCCGGATATGATCCTCGTAAAATTTTCAAGACAAGCCCTCTCATCGCTGTCAGTTTGCAAATTGAATTCGAAAAGGCAATAGCGCTAATTCTTACTGTTGGCATCAAAAGCATGTCTCAGTGTGGCCATCTCATAAAGCATGCAGCCAAGACTCCATATGTCTGATTTTTGATTATAAGGTTTTTCCTATATAAATGATTGATAAGACCCTTGCCATCTCTCATTGATTCTCACTTGGCAGATTTCAGGTGACAAATAATAAGGTGTGCCGATAGCAGTTTGCGCGCAATCATAAGTGTCTTGAAGAACTCTTGCAATTCCAAAATCTCCAATCTTGATCTCGCCCTTACCCGTCAAGAATATATTTTGTGTCTTCAAGTCTCTGTGAAGAATTTTTCGATCGTGAATATACTTCATTGCCAAACTTATTTGTACAAACCAATCAAGTATCTGGCTCTCGCTAAGATACGTAAATTAAACCTCTAAAACTTTCAAGTGTAAATACCTAAACCCCTTATTCAGCTTCTTCTGTTTGGCAATCTTGGTGTACATATCGCCACCATCGGCATAATCCATGACAATGCAAAGGTATCGACTTTATTGGCGTTTTAGTGAAACTTAAGGTGAGAAAGCCATACTTCTTGTCCATGAATGATTCTCTGTAAGTAATGATAAAGGGATGCCTCATTGCCTTCAAAAAGGTGACTTCATTCACAGCTTCTTCTTTTTGCTTGCGGTCCATTTTAGAAACGTCTATCACCTTCAAAAATGTGATGAGATCCACCAATGCTGCGAAATGAAAGGTACCTTCATAATGTAGTACTTTCTATCGCTTACAGATTGCACAAGAATTGCTGATCCAAAGCTTCCTCTGCCTACAACCTCTACCTTCCTGTAGTTCCCACTAATGTTGTTACTCGTGCTCATTGGTCTGATACTTATTTGTTAAAAATTCAAATTTATTCCTGTTATCAATATATTCAAATCTCACTCGGTTGATCATTTTTAAAGCGATAAATTTGAATCTCAGCTTTAGAAATTAATATGACAGCCAGTCTAGCCAGCTGAACCCAATAGCTTATTGACCTGGCATCATAACTGAATGTGAACTATAGGCTCAAAAATATTGCCGAGGTGACAAAATTCAAAATAACACAATACTAAGGAACTGCCGCAATAGTATTTCGTTTTGGCATGTGCTCAGCCTAGAACGTCTTCTAAAGAGTATTAACTTAGAAACTGCTTAGTGGCAGCGGTTTGAGATCTGAAATCATCAGATGAGAAAATTCTTGATCTTGAATAACAAAGAGTATTAGCTGAACTAATTATTCCAGATGTATATATTATTGCTTCGACATTCAGCTCTATTTCTTTTCGAGAATTGCATGATCACCTCATATCTGGAAACTGATCTTTCTGGAATTTATTGGGGAAATGACGTTGGATTTTGAAATATAACGACTTGATTGAACTTGGTTTTTTTAGGAAAAAAAGAGTATACATCTGTTCAAATGTCACAATACTGTTATAATGTGTGGTCGGACTGATTCAACGTCGATTTTTTTTTTGAGTTTGGTTCTTAAGCTGTATTTTTGAAACTGTTGAGTTTACTACTAAATTTCTTGCTATAAATTTATGGATAAGTATTGATCGACAAATAATAAGAGTTAACATTTTTTGCAGCTATCAACGAGCCAAGGGAGAAGCCGAATTTCTACTAGTGTCTTTTTGGAGACTCCTTGGAGGTGTGGCTCTCAGCTTCCAAAACCTCGCGCTGTCTTTAAACTCGATCAATAAACTGACTGATAAATTTACACAGTGTTTTTAAATTTTTTATTTGTTCTCAAAGAAATTTTTAATACATCAGGTTTACTTTTTCCCCTTCGTTTATATGAAACCTAACAAAGGAAACCTCAGATCTGCTTCAAATTCTCGAAAGAAAATTGGAAAACGTAATTTTTAACGTAGAGTACAGAATGTGTAGATAAAATTGATCATTACAGATCTGATATTTTCTCCGAAACTTTCACGCAGATTCTTTGAAGAGAGAGCCCGAGCAGCCGTTACCAAAGAACGAGCAAATTCATCCCATGTATCCATTACCCATGACTTTATTCTAAATTTTGTTTAGCAGCAGTATCCGCACGGTCTAGATCCAACTCAACGACAAAATCCACAATTCAACACTTTGAATATTGACGCAGCTACTGAATCATTATTGTTAAACACCCCTTATAAAGTGGACAAGACCCTTCTCAATTTCCATTCCAGTTACCGTAATATTCAAAATCAACAACCAGAAAGCGAGCTAAATTACTTGGCTCCGACTCAGTAAGTCCATTCGTCCTCTCGTCTCGTAATCCTTCTCTCAGATTGACTCAATTTCTTCAGATAAAGTCTGTCAACCCAATTAACCAAAGAAAATCAACTCCAATGGACCAGCAAGCTTCAAAATTCAGCATAGTGGGTCATGCCCAATTAGGAAGCAGTCATATACAGTTGAGGATGAAAAATGATCCTTTTGCTTCTCCGAGTTATGTCAAAAATGGCGATGGTAATGATGATAATCCAAGCTTTGATGCGAGGAATGAAACACTGCCTAGATTCAAAGTTTCAACATCGGCCCTATGTAACCAAATCTTTCAATCAGTTAGCTGAATTTGTTTTATAGTTTTTGGCAAACAAACAACATTGGAAAATGAAAGGGGAGATGACCTGAATCCTGCTGACGATAGGCATGATAAAGATATTCGAACTGCAAAACCTGAGGAAAGAATGGAAAATGGAATCAAACTTGTTGATTTTAGGTCCAATCCCGAGAGCCCCCGACATCAGTTGGTCCTTGAAAATGCGAAATATTTAGAATATGACAGAGGTTGGAGGAATCTTTATTTCTTTTCTGATATTAAGTAGGTCTGATGAGGAGGCCAGTCACTCAGCAATTTCAACAGCGGAAATATCGACCAGAATTTGAACCAATTAATTTGATGTCTCCAAGCCATGACCAAGAGAAATACTATGTGAACTCTCGAGCAGTGCAGAATAGAGCAACTCATTCTCAAAAACAATACTTAATTAAGAACGGCAAAGCTCAATTAGTTGGAGGAATACCCGCAAATTTAACAAACAGAGAATCCAATAATTTTAATCAGTCTCTTGCTAATAATGGCTCTATTCCAGGCGGGGTTGCTACCAATCCTCAGGATCAATTATTACTCCAGCAAACTATAAATTCTTCAGAAATAGACCCTTCAAATATTGCCAGTGAAAAGCCAATTCATAACCTTCAAGTCGAGAGTGGCAGCGGTGTACTTCTACGAATGAAAAATAACGCTCAAAATCAGAAGAACAGAGCAGGCTCTGAGTTGACTAAAAGCTTTACATCTCTCACAACGTCAGCAAGCAATCCAATCAATATCACTCAGCTCACAACTTCGACACCTCTAAATTCGAATTATCAATCAGTCACTACTATTACTACAAAAACATCAAAACGTGAATCTCTCAGAACCGAAGACAAAGAAAAGCGAAGGTTAACATATCAGTTGCCGATTAACTCGAACAGTAATTTTAAAGTAAATCAATCTCTCTGAAGTTACCTTTCATAACGGCTCATCTGCTAGTATTATGTGGGAAATGGAAACAATGCTGAGTTGGTGAAACGGGTCCTTTCGATAAGAGCGAACTGGGAAGCAACAGATTCCACAAATCCTCAGGTTAATTTGAAATGGCAGCAAGGCAATCGTGGATATCGCTATGAGAGACTAATCGCGAATCCAAATTTCAAGCAGCTACTGAACCATTTTGAGTTTCACAGGGAATTAACCACAAAAAATGGACTTATCAAAAGCCTTTCTAATTATTGTGAGGTAACTCTTCTCATTCAAACGGCATAATCTAACCGTTGCTTTCAAGTTTAATAAGATCAATCTCTTTGATTTTGTTCCTATTACTTTCTCATTTGACATGGATGATGAGAACTTTGATAGCGCGATGCACAGGTTTACAAAGTTTTTTATCAAATATTGTGGAGATCCAAAGAAATATGCATCAAATGAGTCATGCTCTGTCAAAAAAAGCAATCCAAACATCCTTTTCACATACGAATTTAAACGGAAAGGAAAGACGCTGCATATTTTACAGAAATCTGTTAATGATAAACAGATTTCTCCTTATTTAAAAGCAAGACTCAAAAAGACTTACTATAATGGGGGAAACATGTGGCTCCTGAAGCCCACAGGACTGAATAGAGGACGTGGAATCGAACTGTTCAATACGCTTGAAGATCTAAATAGGTATATCAATCAATACTTAGATGGCGAGACGTCCACAAAAAAGAGAGTTACGAAAGGGGATGAGGATGGAAGTGGCTCAGATTCTGAAAGTGAGGAAGAATCTAAGGCGAAGAAAGGCCCTCCCGAAACGAGAGTGCGCTCTCATACTTTCGTTATTCAGAAATACATTGAGCGACCACTGCTCGTATACCAAAGGAAATTTGACATCAGAGTTTATGCAATGGTTACACACGATATGCAATTAATGTTCTTCAAGTATTTTAAAAAGATTGAGGCATATTCCTAATCTATTTCAAATTAAAGGGAAGGGTATCTTCGAACTTCATCAGAAGTTTATTCAATTAACGAAAATGACATTGATAATAAATTTGTTCATCTAACAAATGACGCAGTTCAGAAATATTCTGATAAATATGGACAAGCAGAGCAAGGGAACAAACTGAGTTACGACGAATTTCAGGTACTCATTAATTTCTAAGTTACTTCTAACATACTTTTAGAAATACCTTGATATAAATGGTATTTCTCTCGATGTAAGAGGGAAAGTAGTTCCAAGAATGAAAGAATTAGTTCAGATATCGATGAACTCAGTAACTTAAATAGAAAAATTTGGACATTAACTTTTTAACCTCTAGGTAAAGAGAATGCTAAACCAAAATGACCGCAAATATTGCTTTGAAATTTTTGGTTACGACTTTTTCATTGATGAAGAACTCAACATCTGGCTTATCGAAGTGAACACTAATCCTTGTTTAGAAGAATCTTGTCCACTGCTTTCTGCGATCATTCCTCGAATGCTAAGTGAGAGAAATTCTTTACTGTTAAGTTATGTTAACCTTTCTAAGATGACGCTTTTAAGTTGACTGTTGACGTCTTGTTCCCTCCAAAGGTTCAAGCGAAGGACAAAAAAGGGGCTGAACTTGTGGAATCTTCAGCTAATGCTGAGAAAGAAGAAATGAGTGGCATCAATGGCCTAAACGATAAAAGCAAATCTTTTCCTCTGTTTAATTATGATGATAACGAAAATCTTTGGTAAAGCTTTTTTTTTGTTGTAAACATTGGTCTGATTTGTTTTTAAGGGAGTTCCTTGGTTCAATGGAATACACCCGTCCATCGATAAAGAAAAACACAACCAATGGAGGTTCACAGAAGCCAGTAATGAGGATCTAGGCATCATTTGATTGGATTATTCGACAAATTTTGAGTTTGAATCCATTATGATTCATGCAAGAGCTCTCTCTCTTAAAAAATCATCTAATAATGACAATTTTGAGCTGATCTTGAAGATCAGAAGTTTTGAAGTTCATACTGATAGACTGATAAATTCCTGATCGTGTGATGAGAGCTTTTTTTTTTTTGGAAATGTTTTCGCTTTGTGATTTCTATGAGAAAAATGTGATTTTTCTTGAGAAAACTGAAAAATTAGTGTATTCATCTTCAGAAGGTTTGATGTATCATTAAGTCGAGTACTCAGACTCAAAATATCGATAACTGTGGTATTTCGACGCTCTGAGTTTATTTCGAAATAAATGAGCATATCTCAATAAGTTGCTTTTAAAAATCTTATTTGAAGTAATAAAGGTAATAAGGATCATTTAACTAGTTGAATATCGTGAAATGACTTGGAACGGAAAAACTTCAGAGATTAAACTTACAAAAATACTACACTACGGAGCACAAATTACTCTCTCGTTAGTGGATGAGTCAAATGGGCGAGGTTTCATCTGTGGAGATGGCTTTATTACAAAAACAATCTCATATAAAAAAGAGGCTGCATTTGAATCTGAGGATTTCGCAGGGGCAATTTTCAAAGTTCTTCAACCTTTCAGTTCCACAGCTCATAAATTCCTCGAAGATGCAATTTATAATCAAGCAAATGAGGGTAAACAGTAATAGTAGTCTTGATAATAATAGTAGCCAACACAGGAGAAAACATTCGAGTTGGTAATCAATTGCAAGACCTGGTGGACGAAGCAAAATTAGAGCTCCAGCAAAATCTTGAGCAATTTCAGAAGATGAAGAAAAAGCCCGTTGTTTTTGGTACTCCGATTCAACTTTTGCATGTAAAGTCGAGAAAGTTTCTCTCATTTAAGCTTGGAGGCAAAGATTCTTCAATGTTGACTTCAGATCAATATAGGTATCCCAGTATTATGCTGATGAGCTGAATTAATGTGAACAGTTTCAAGCTTGTTAATCATTCGAGTGAAGACACCTTATTCCGCATAATACCGAGCTACAAATTTCAGAACGAGAAAGATCGATATGTAAAATTCGGAGACCATCTGACACTTTCTTCGGGCTCAGAGATCCTCACTAGAAACTCTTATCTTTACGTTGAACCCTCAATTGCAAAATCTACTGAAAAAGAACAAGATTTACAAGCAAACTTCGGGATTGACAAGACAAATGAAGATCGCATTCTCATATCATTCGACAAACCATCTAAACTGAAGTAATATAACCCGTGTGGAGCAATTGTTTGAATTTGAATCTAGGATCTCTTTATTTTCAGAAGCTGTGGATGACGAAGAGTCTGTAATCTCGTTTGGAGATATTATTTGGCTGCAACATATTGAACGAGATAACTATCTGATATATGACAATAAGAAGGATATTACTCAATTACTCAATAAAGGTTTTTACAGTCAGTGCAAAACATTTGTTAATTTATTATATCAAGGTGTTCTGCCCTCTGGTTATAAACCTTTTGAGTATGGACTATATTTTCTTCAAACTCAAGCGCGTAAGGGGAGGAATTCGAACGGCATGTGGAAAATAGAATCTGTCGACAAATTTCATGCAGACAAATTTGGCTGGGGTTCACACTTTCGTCTCCGACACATTGGGTATGCGCTTTATTTCTGCTGAACTCCAATATTTACTCTCTGCGCTTTTTTGATATCACTAGTACCGGTCTCTACTTAGCAATCAGAAAGCATGAGGATTCGAACACTATCTCAGTCTTTTTGGAAAAGAAGCCTGCTCAAAATTCTGTGTTTCAGTTCCGAAAATTTGACTCCCATGAAGCTGACGAACAATCAGCTGAGAAGGGAGGCTCGATTACGGTTGAGGATTTCCTAAGAGTCCGACACGCAATTACAGGTCTTTGGATCTGCGTCAATCAACTCGGAAATACTTTCAACGAAATCAGCATGCTTAGTAAACTTTTCTCAATAGAAACAGAATCTGACTTCACCTTTGCATCATAATAGCCGACGATACCTCCGAGTTTCTGGTGACTTCACCCATAGTTTCTGATACCTGTAAATGAAATTTGAAATTGTATTAGTCAAATTTATTATTATTATCGCTGAATGTATAGACCAACAAGATGATGTGTTTAAGCTTGTGAAAGCGAAGGAGGAAGAAGTATGGGAGACTTATATCTTAATTGGATGCGCTCCAATTCTGAAAAAAGCAAGCCAGCTCTTCCAAGCAGTAAAGAGAACCTTGCTGGAATTGCTAAACATGTTTTTTTTTGTTTTTAGCTAAATAGAACGAGGGATCAGCGAGGCTACTACAAGCAACTTGACAGTTCAATTGAATATGCTTTAGGGCTTATCAAGAATTCCTTGATATCGATTATCAATTTTCTCCAGGATCAGAATGGAGACATTCTGAATTTCACTACCAGCACGAAGATCAATTATTCACGGCAAAAGATGCTTATAGAGCAAGGATTTGTCAAAACTCTGGCTAATATCCTCGAAAGCATTTTTCCAAATGAAGAAACACTGAAAAATTTGAAAATGCTCCAGGATGATCGCTCAAAGAAAGAGGCCAGGGAAAAAACCGCATTTATTTCAAGGCGCACAATCTGGCAAGAATTCCAGACGAATTATTTGATCGAAAACGTTCAGGGATGTAAGACTCTTTTTTTTTTGTTTATGTTCCTCTAACTAGATGCATTTTTCAGCCAGCGATAATCCTATCAAGCAAAGGAATATGGTCAAAGTGCTGAGATACTTTGAACACATCGGATGCTTAATCTACGAGCTCCTAATCTATATCTGCAAAGATAACCGAGAGAACGAAGTTGAATGCTTTAAGTATGTTGATATTTTTAAGAAGCAAGCTGGTTACGGTCTTGGAGTTACAAACTGCATTATTTCAATGTTTTCCAACAATGAAATGCTCCTGTACTCACTTTACTCGAACCAAAACTTTTATGCTCGAGGACGCACTGAAGACCAGTCAGCATTAAGGATGTCTCGTGCATCCAATGTTGCTAAAATAAATGAAGATACCTCTTTGATATATTTCTTCATCAATCAGCTCAAAGGAGCTTCCTCTCGCTTCCATTTAGATATTTTGAAATTCCTAAGCGCAGCCTGCAAATTTGAAGATCAAGGAATAACGGTGAATCAGAACTTAATTAACAGCATGCTATTTGAGAGCAAAGAGCTTAAATCAATAGCGTTTCTTCCGATTTCTTGCAAGGATGATAAAATCTACTTCGAAGTGACAGATCCAGCAGTCGGTCGAAACGTAAGTGGCCCTCTCTAAAAATTTTTAACTCACCATTCTTTTGGTTAAATCAACATAGGCAAAAGAAGAGGTTTGCTTGGATGATGCCTGCAAGGTTGAGAGAAAATATGAAAAATATGTAGCGTATCTCACTGAGCAATTGGAGTTGTTCAGTAATCTTTGTTTCGGACGACAATACGTTTGCAGAGAATCGATCCTTCCAATTCTTCCGATGTCAACGTTGATGAAAAATATCTGGAAGGACGAGTTGACTAAGGATATCAGAGCTGCTCTGGTGATGGTGTTGAGCAGTGTGTATGTCGACAGCAACCCGAGGACCGAGCTTATTGTGCCTCAAATGACAAGAACACTCCCTGCAGCTGGGAGATCCAATACTATCGACGGTTCAAAGTCAAGATCAGCATCAATTCGAAAAAATCCCACAGGTCCTCCTATCATAAAAGAGGAACTTGAAATAAATATGCAAACACTTGCCAAGGAAAACGAAATGATGATGAAACTAAAAACGGACCTCATTGTGTATCTGAACGAAAAAGTGTACACTGATCACAAAAAAACGGGTCAAGTTAGCACCGCTGGCCTCAGAGTTGTTGAATTTGATTCATTTCTATACAATGTGATCTCAACTGCAAAGAAATTGGCAATCTTCGGTCTTTATAGCCCCGAAAGCTTTACGAATCTCACTCAGCCACAATCCAAAGAAAGCTCATCATTCTTCGGTTTTAGTAGGAAACAAGGACAGCAGCGAAGTGAACTTGCGCAATTAGTTAATGTATTGTTCCCGATACTGATAACCAATCTTGATGATGAAACAAATGAAATAAGAATTGCAAATGGGAATCACCTCGATGAAACTATTAAAGGTTCCGTTCTTGGAAGTCGACGATCTATTTTTGTGCAAAGCTATGATCAACAGAAGATAAATAATATTATGGCAAATGTAGGGCAGAAGAGTTCAGTACTTATGACTAAAGGCTCCAATGAACCACCTAAGTCGATAAGAAAGAGCATTTCCAGTACAATAAAAAATAGCATTTCCACAAATAACATCAATTCTCTGGTTTACATAGTAAGGAATACTCCTGACGAGGCCATCATCAAAGACAAATTGAGACAAATGGCAGAAACTTCAAAAGAGGATTTGAATCTGATTGAAGTAAAAGAGTATTTGTCTTAAAGGCTAGCTAAACTTTTGTTACAGACATCAGTTAGAAAAGAAATCCTTTCAATTATTGATTTTGCTTTGAGCAGCAGAATGGACTACCTAATATCAAACACCATCCATTATTTCAGCAAGAAAGTCTTGCCTCTGGAGAATAGTCCTGAGTACTTTACTCCGAACAATTTATTTGATCTAAACAAACTATTCAACTTTTCATAGTATCGACAGCAAGCTAATCCCAATAATTGAAAGAGGTGGGTATCTCCCAACAATAATGAAATCAAATATGGTTGAAGAAGGCTCTGAGAAGCCAGATTTAATCAAGGATGAAAATCGATTCTATGAAGATCTTGATAAAATGACTGATACCTATTCCTTAAAGAATCTTCTCCACCTGTTCATGCAGAGTCATGACTATAATCTGGAAACGCTGGTTCTTAGCATCATATTCAAGTGTTTCTCTCAAAGATCGGCTCTCATTAAGAATCTCAGAAACACATATGTCATTTTTAGTGAGAAGGAGATTGGAGTACATGATTATTGCAGCACCAAGATACATGAGCTCAGATATCAGATTGATCAATCCGAAATATGGCTTCTTGGCGCAAACAAGAATGTGAAAATTATTGATTCAGTCAATAGCACTCTCCAAGATTTAGCAAATTGTCTGTATGGCTCTACTTTATTCGATATTTTCGCAAATAAACTCGTAAACGCCCCAGAAAAGCACTCAGATGACCTTATCAGTCGTTCTCGACAGAAGTTGATGCATTCAATTGAGCTTCATAAAGTCTTGATGAATCTTATCAAAGATGGAACCTATATCTTGGAAGGATTCACAGATGAAGCTACCATTAACTCTGGAATGAATTTCAAAGTGGTCTCACTTTTCAAGAATTGTTATATGATTCTTATTCTGATGTGCCGAAACGATTATAAAGAAGCTAAGAAAGCGTTAGTTAAATTCATGAGCATCTTTTCAATGCAGTTGCCTTTACTCCAAGTTGGTCAGTCGGAACTTATTTGTGAAATATTCAAGGAGTCTCATTCAAGTACGAACGTCACAGACAGTCTAATCGAGACCTTCTACGACAATATCGTAAAGAAAGGACACAATCCTAGCTATCTGAGATTCTTCGAAACCTTACTCCAGGAAACTGTACCAGAAGTGCTCCAAGAAAATATCAATAAGATAATTGCTATCTTAAATGACGCTGAGAAACGATATAAGTTCTTGTTCATGGAGCTGAATGAAAAGAGGAACCAATATGAATTTTCCTTAAAAATGGATGATAGGAGGAGCGGTGATTTCCCTTTCACTTACCATCTTAAGGTCATTGAGATTCTTCTTACGATGCTTGAAAAGACAGAAAATGTTATGTTGGTGAGACTTATTATCCAAAAGCTTATTCCAATGAATGCGGTCTTGCGAGTGATGCAAAGAAATGATGGCTACTCCTCACATGAGAGCAATTTCAAAAAAGATAAAGCACTCCTCTATAGTCTTATCAAAAGGACTTTTGTTAAATTTTTCAATGTAGTTTGGCTTGATAGTGACAGATGCAACCCCACTCTCATCAACAATAAGATGCTTCTGAGTTTCATTGATAAAGAAGCCCGGAAACTCGAAAATATAAACGTCAAGCAAGTTTCTCAGCTACTCATTAAAAAGAAAGCAATTCAGCTCAAGGCTCAAGCCAGTGGCAATCGAATCATAGACACACAGTACTATACGCTCAGGAAGAAGGACGATAATGTGATGATCATGGAAGACACTCCGTCGAAAGAGGCAGCTTTTAAATTCAAGATTATGGTGGACACATCAGAAATGGCCAGATTCGCTTATGATTACATTTCTTACACATTAAACGATTTGCTGCCAATAATGATCAAGCTGAATTTGATGTTTACATCTCCTGAACACGATAATATGAATGAAAGAAAGCTTGATTTGGTCTCATTGCTAAGTTATTCTACTGCATTTAAAAGCAACTTCTATAAGATCGAGAAGCTTTCGATGGAAAGTTACATCTACAAGCGAAATGTTGACGAATTCATTCAAGCATATCAAATCGTAGAAAGTGATTTAACGAAGGCTGACAAGAATCAAGATATTGGTGACTTAAGTGCATTTGAAACTACTGAAGAGCCTCAAGTCAAATCTGTGGCCCTAGCAAAGTTCCAAGGTACCAAAATTAATCAAAACGAAGCAATCCGAGTTGACTCTTGCCTTATGAATCATACTTATATCGACGAGAAAGATGATGCAAACAAGCAGAAGCTCTGGAAGAGTTTTGTGCTCAATTTGAGTTTAAATGAAACAGTCCGTAAGTTCATAAAACAAGAACGAAATGCCTTGTTGCAAACGCTTCTCAGCATTGAAACTCTTGAATTCGAGAACCACATCATTGCTAAAGAAGCTTTTATCAGAAAATTGATCCTTTATATCCAAAATTCGACTGAAAATATGCAAGATCTGGAAGCTCAAGAAGAGTCTATCAATGGCAGTATCATTCTTTTGACTGAGCTCCTCAGTGAGTGCAAGAGTGAAAGTGAGCTGATACAGATGCAGTCCATGCTTCATAAATGTCAAGCAGTCAAAATTGCTTGTAATGTCTTTTTGAAAAATGAAATTCCAGAGGAGACTCAAAAACTTATGATCTACTTCTGTACGAAACTACTTCACGGGGGTAACACTGAAATCCAGATGGCGTTCTACAATACCTTTAAAACCGACCCGAACTCGGAGAATTTCTTCTATATGATTTACCATTTACTAATGGAAGAAATAACCGCAAATGGCAGAGAGTTCACCCCAACACAGAAGACCGAAATTTGTATGCAAAATTGGGACTATGTAGATGAGCATTTCCAATTTAAGCTCCCTATGGTTTTACGGCTGATGCAACTCTTTGCAGAGAACCACAATAGCGAGTTGCAGGCTTATTTTAGGGAACAAACGAATTCGAAAAATAACTACAATATGATAAGTTTGCTTGTGAGGCTTGCAGAAGCTCTCATCACAAACCTCAATGAAGAGAAATATGAAACGCTTTTACAGTGCATTGACACCCTGACAGAATTCATCCAAGGACCTTGCTACGAAAATCAGGCTTCGCTTGCAAATAGCAAATTCATCGAGCTTGCCGGCAGCGTCCTAGAGGTATTATTCATCAGTCCTAAATTGTAGTCGTACTCACATTTACTAATTATCTAAGGTCACTGCCAAAGAAAAAGAGGGTCTAAGAAAGTCTAAAGACAGCGCTTTCGATCTATTGCTTGCAAGACCTGAGAGAAAATCAGCTTTTACAATGCTGTTCGAGAGGTCGGCACGGCAAGGAACAAGAGTATCTAATCTGGAAGAAGCAGTTGCACTCTGTAATATTACTTTTGAAAACTCCATAAAACAAGCTTGCTAGATTTCGCTGATATTTCTCCCACCGTGGGCAATCGAATCAAGAATAGCTTCCAACAGAACGATCCAGCCTGTGTCAAAAGCTGGATGTTATTAAGAATCAAGCTCAAAGTAATTTTTTTTTTTTATTACTCTTGACCGAATATCAATTTTCCAGACTCTCGTCACATTGGAAAGCATGCTCGAAGGCAGAAAGGAACAATCGATCCTTAAGAAAATGATCCGAACGCTATCTATAGAGACACTCCAAGAAAACCTAGTGATTAATTACAAAAATTTCGTGGGACTCTATGGCAAGGAAAAGTACACAATTGAAGCACTCAATCACGTATAATATTATATTAATTGGGTGATCGAGCTAAACCTGTTATCTCTTAGGCCGATCTTGACCCAACTGATCCTAATGTCAGCAAGAAAGAGCTAGATATGATCATTGAAATAGGTTTTTCAGCCTACAAAATAATGCGATACTATATGGATTATGAACCACAATCGGACGATGACGAAGAGAGTGTTTTGCTTCTGGAAGATCTCAGAGACGAAATCAACAGAATCCTGCACTTGGTCGCTGATAACCCTCTGCTAGTCGAGAAGATAGGCTCAAAAGTTTCTGAAACCACAGCTGCAACGATTACAAGAAATAAGCGGCGCAAGGTAACGACACAAGAAGACGCTCTTCTCGAAAGATACTTCGCGGAGGTAATTCCTAAAATATCTACGGTTAATCTTAACAGTTCTCCATGTTATATAATGAAGGCGCTGCCATTCTTCCATCGACACACTGCTCACATTGATGTGCTAAAAGAAGATGAGCTATTCAAGACATACTTCATGATTTTACCGCACTGTACCCATATCACTCAGAGTTTACAAGACGCTTTCCACCAAAAAATTGATCGCCAAAGTGTTAAGTCGAAAGTGTCTAGTCTTGTAGAAAAATCAAATGAAATAATTGAAACTTTGAAGCACGAAGAAAGGTAAATTGTGCTTTACTATGTGCATTCAACACGAGTGTTGGTTAGAGTCCAATGGTTCTTACAGAGTAATTTGCTGACCAGAATTTTGACGTTCAATATTGGTTGGTATAAAGACATCTCGTTCATCGTGGTATGAACAAGAAACTATTTTTCTGGCTTTAATCACCTTAACCCACTAGTGCTGCCTCCAAAATTTGTTGATTATCCTTTCAAACACACTTTTCTATAACTTCACTCCAAGTACTGCTCAATCAAGAAGAATGTTGCAAAGTGTAGATCCGATAGACCCCGCAAATCTCAGGATCTGCGAGAATTCGGCTCGGACGTTTGTTCATTTTACTACTTTTGATTTCAATTTCGAAAGTGAGCAAAAATATCACTGCTGGTGCTCGGATGATCCCGCAGTAGCAAGTTCTTGCCAATCAACAAGTATCTTGTTAATGAGGAAAACATGATTCTCATCATTATTTTTTCTAAAAAGCTTTGGTCTCGATAATGAGGACTCTGGGAATCATTCAGAGCATTGCCTCATTCATGGTCTTCACATTCTTCTTCATCAAGACTGCTCCTATTCTCTGGAGAAGGGCACAGAAAAAATTTGAAGAGCCTGAATCAGATCGCAGAAGGGGTGGGGTGGTAAAGGTGAAAAGTTTTGTCAAAACCATCGGCAAATGGATATATGGAATCTACAACATCTTCTCTGACTTTAGCGTCTTCTATTACTTTTTCTACACTGTTTGTGCAGTGTTGGGAGTTATATTCGTTTCTAATCCTTCAACATACTGGCTCTCCAACTTCTTTGTGATGATCCTCCTCTTCGATTTGGTATTCCGTACACCACTCCTTCAACATATCGTGAGAGCCATATGGAGGCCAAGAATCTCGATTTTTTTGTCACTCGTGCTATTCTTGATTCTGGAGTATATTTTCAGTCTATTTGCCTACTACTATTTCCCTGATGACTACCGTGGAATGTGTAATAGCTTGCAATCATGCTTCATGGTCACTATCGACAACACATTTAAAGTAATTTACTCGTTTTTTAAAAAAAGTTTGGGCATCTGTTAACTAACTATAGGCGAATGGTGGTATTGGAGGCTATCTCCGAGATCTTACCGGGCTACCTGATTATAGTAAATTTTTAACAAATTATTTGATCTAATTCTAAATTCTCTTCAATTTAGCGAGTGATCCTGCAGGCTTTCAAATGAATACAACAAGATTTTACTTCGATAATCTTTTCAATTTCTTGATCGTCATCTTGATTGTGCAAATCATTTCAGGTAAAGTGAATTTGAAACTCCTTGTACCTAAGAATTGATCAAGGTATTATTATTGATACCTTCGCTGTGTTGAGAGAAGAGGATGAGGCTCGAGAAAACGATATGCATAACTCTTGCTTCATTTGTGGATTTGACAGGTTCGTTAGCATCACTTCGTATGAGATTTGACCCTTGCTCATAATAATTAGACAAACGCTTGACAAAAAATCTGACAATAAGAAGGGGTTCGCTTATCACGTCAAATTCGATCACAATCTCTGGAACTACTTCTATTATATCGCCTATATCAGATATAAGGAAAAAACAGAATATTCTGGAATGGAGAGTTATATTGCTGAACAGTTGGATAATGGAGAGATCGATTGGTTCCCTATTCATAGGTATCTATAGATTGACAAGAAAAGAACAACTAACTTTGAACAGGGCCGACTCTATTCAAGATGCAGACGATGACGATGATGAGGCTCATGACAACAGCAATGCCAGAATTGCACTCGAGCTTGAAAAAGATCTAAATTCCTTGAAAGAAGAAGTAAATAATAATAATTTTTGTCTTATACTGACATGAGAAATTTCTTCAAGGTTGAAAGACTTGATGATAAAGCGGAAGCTGTGAGAAATTTCTTACAAAAGGTGCAAACACAACAAAAATAACGAAAAATTAACCATATTATGAGTATGTTGGCAGAAGGTTATTTGACATCTATTTTCAGACTAATTCTGAAAAAAGTTTCCTTCATTGAATTCATTTTTCTATTTCCCTCCATATTCAAGAGTTGAACTACTCGCTTCAATATTTTAATATTCAAGAAATATCAATTTAGAAGCGTTTCTACGTTATTATAGAGATGTTTGAGAGTGATGTTTTCAAAAATCTCAATTTAGAAAAAGATTACGTGCTTGAAAAAATTCCTATTGAATTGACCAGGTTGCTCATATTATTTGATTACTTCGATTGCAGTCAGGAGTTGATCAAACTTAACCTGCCAACAAATGAAGAAGGGAATATAGTCTCTACTATTTAATACTAAATGCCTACTTTTCCTTTTTAAAAAAAATATAAAATTCAAAAGGAGAACTAGTGTTAGCAAGCTGAAAAATTCCAACTAGCCTCGACTAAATAAGAAGTTACACCTGCGACACTGAAAAAAATTGTAGATGGTAGGCTTAAAATCACTCCTATATCGAAATTAGTTTCTGTTCTATATCTACTCTTATCAGGGAGACTTTGGATTTTAAAAAACAAGCCCATAATGAGTTCAAACCTGGCAGTCTTCATTCCAATCTAGCCTCATATAAAACTAGGCGAAGAATCAATTGGTTTGGCCCTGAAAAAATCTTTTCGGACGCGAATTTAAATCGCTTTCAGGCGCCCATTTAATTAAAAACTGATACGTTCAATAAATAATAGAAATAAATCTCTGATTTAAAGATGTATATCAAGGAACTCATCATTGACGGATTCAAATCTTATGCTACCAGAACCGTAATATCTGGATTTGATCCTCAATTCAATGCGATTACGGGTCTCAATGGAAGCGGAAAGTCGAACATTTTGGATGCTATTTGCTTTGTTTTGGGTCTCTCAACCCTCTCACTTGTAAAAAATACTATTTGAATCCTTTAACTCAGATATCAAATAGGCTAGAGTGAGCTCACTCCAGGAACTTGTGTACAAATTCGGACACGCAGGTATTACCAAGGCATCTGTCTCTATCGTCTTCGATAACAAGGACAAGAGCACTAGCCCAGCCGGATTTGAAGATTCAGATACAATCGTCGTCACTCGAATGGTAAAATTTTAATTGTTGCCCACCTTCTCACGTGCTAATGTTATCAATAGATCAGCGGCGGAAAGAGCAAATACCTCTTGAACGGTCATAATGAGACTAACCAAAAGATCAAAATGCTTTTCAAAACAGTCTCACTTAACATTGATAACCCTCATTTCTTGGTCGCACAAGGAAGAATTACAAAAGTTATCAATTTGAGACCACAAGAGCTCATCAGCATGCTTGAAGAAACTGCTGGTAAGAATGGCCAAAATCAAATAAGTGTGCTAAAGCGTCTCTTATCTGATTAAAGGTACCTCACTTTATAACGAGAAGAAACGCGAGTCCCAGAGAATCATCGAGAAGAAGGAAGAAAAAGTCAAGGAAATGAATGATTTATTGAAGACGGAGATCGAACCTCAAATGGAAAAACTCCGTAGGGTAACATTTAACCCGTGGTTACCACATCCTAATTTCTTTTTCAGGAAAAAGAAAACTTTTACACCTGGAAATCCGGAGAAATCGAGCTCGAGAAGCAGAATAAGAAACTGAGAGCTTACGATTATTTCATGAATAAGAAAGCCATTGAGGAGAGAAACGTCGAAATTAATCACCTTAAAAACGTGGAAAGAGAAAGTATGGTCAAGATCAAGAAATACGAAGACCAACTCAAAAAAATCCAGAAAGACTTGGAGGAGTACAAAAACCAAAAGAATGCTAAAGCATTCGAGACTTTCAGAAAACTGGAGAAGGAATGTGCTGAAATGCATAAAGAAATCCAAACTCTGGAGAATGAAACTGAAAAATTGAAGGAAAAAATTAAAGACTCCGAGAACGATCAAGAAAGATGCGAGCAAACCGTCGCTGAACTGGAAGCATCGATCTCCCGTCTCGATCAAAAGATGAAATTCGCAGAAGCTAACATCGAGAAGCAAGCGAAAACCCACAAAGAAAAGAAAGCTATGTATGAGGAGGCAAAAAGAAACCTTCAAGCTCTTCAAAAGGGAGACGAAATAGTTGTTGATAACAACATTTATTCCATTGGCGTCCAATTGAAGGAAGCTGAATTGAACTTGAATTCAACTCTTTCAGAAATGAAACAGCTTCAAATGAAGCTTGACCATCTTCAGAATGAGCTTAAATCACAACAAACATCTCTTGCCCACAATCAGAAGGACTCTTCACAACTCAACCAACACATCAGTAACTTGACAGATGAAATTGCCAAAATGCAATCCAAATACCAAAAGCACGACTCTACTCAAGAACAGATTGGTGAGCTTCAAGATGAGAGAAAAGCATTGGTTGGTGAAGCCGATGAAATTAACCAGAGAATTAACGAAATCGGAGGGATGAACCCCATTTTCCGATTGAACTACCGTGATCCAGAACCAAACTTCGACAGAAAGAAGGTTAAGGGTAGAGTTTTCCAGCTCATCACTGTTAATGATCCAAAGTTCATTAAGCCTTTGGAAGCTGTTGCCGGTGGAAAACTGTTCCAAATTGTTGTCGACAATGAGAATACCAGCAAAATGTTGCTGAAACGTGAGAGCTTTGGACAGATGAACGTGATATTGATTCCGAACTCCAAAATTATTCCTCAGACTATCCCTCCTGAAATCGTGGAAAAGGCAAAACAGATTGCCGCTGAATTAAACGGCAATGCAGCTCCAGCTTACAGTCTCATAAAATACGATCCAGAACTTAGAAACAGCATGGAATTCGTATTTGGAGGAGCATTTATCTGCTCTTCAACTGAAATTGCCAAGAGAATTGCCTTTGATAAAACCATTAGAAGAAAATGCGTCAATCTTGAAGGTGATATCTTCGATCCTGCAGGTACACTTACTGGTGGTTACCAAAACATGCAAAACTCAATCCTCACTAAATATGGCGAGTTTAAAAAGCTCAACCAGGAACTCGATTCTAAGCAGAAAAGTATTAAAGCTATCGAAGATAAACTGGCACGAGTGCAAGAAAGAGCACAAGAAAGTGAAAAGATGAAGAATGATATTGATATAAAAACTCATGAACTTGAGCTGCTCAAGAAAAGACTAAAGGACAAAGGCAATTTCAAGGTTCAAGAGAGAGCTGAGGATCTTAACCTTCAAATAAAGGATCTTCAAGATCAAATCAAAGATTTGAAGGAGCAAGAAACGAACTACCAACGAGAAATCGAAGAGCTGAGAAAGGAGAAAGCGAGCTTAAGTAAGGGAGAGAAAAAAGATAAAGCATATTATCAGGAACAAGTCAATAAGCTCAAAAAGGAAGTGGAGCGTTTGGAAGCCACTATCCGAAGCTTGAAGACTGAAAAATCAAATAATGAGGTTGAGAAAGAAAACAATGAAAGCGAAATCCAACGAAAGAAAAAGGAACTACAAAAAGAACGTGAAAGAATGGAAACTTTCAGGAAAGAGCTTGAACAGAAAGACAAGCAGCTCTCAAAGCGCAAGACTGAGTATAACAAGATGGAGGTAAGATAATGAGGTATGACAGTTTGATTTACAATTTCTTCAGGATGAGAAGAGGAAGATGGATAAGCAAATCTCTTCAATGGATAACAAGATTAAAACTTCCGAAGAACAAATTGTATGAAAAATATATATGCGATTAAAAAACTAACCTTATGATAGGAAAAACTCAACGCCGATAAAGAGAATCTTGATAAAGAAATCAAAAGAATGGAGAATCTGATTAATCGTTACACAAAAGAAATCAAAGACAGTCAAGAGAGAGTCAAGAACCTTGAAAAAAGTTTCCCATGGCTCTTGCAGGAATATGAATCTTTCGGTATCTTAGACATATTCTTTCAGTGCTAATTATTCTATCGAAATAATAAAGGACTCAATGATTCGGAGTATGACTTCGAAGGTATGGATCCTGAACAGGAAGAGGCAAACTTCCATAAACTGAAGAAAGAACAAGAAGCTATGGCAAAGAGAGTGAACATGAAAGTCGAAGCAATGAGTGACAAAGTTGAGAATGAATTCAAGAGTCTCATCGAAAAGAGACAAATTCTTATCAACGATAAGAGCACGCTCTACACTAACATCGAAGAACTCGATAAGAAAAAGAAAGAAGCACTCGAAACCTGCTTAAGTGAAGTCAACAAAAATTTCGGAAAGATCTTCTCGTCTCTCCTTCCTGGTGCATTTGCTAAGATTGAGCAAATGAAGGGCAAAGAGTTAACAGAAGGACTTGAACTCAAGGTCGCCTTTAACAACGCTTGGAAAAATAGTTTGTCAGAGTTGAGTGGTGGTCAAAGATCGTTGCTGGCTTTCTCTTTCCTCCTGGCCCTCCTCTTGTACAAGCCTGCACCATTCTACATTCTTGACGAAATTGATGCCGCGTTGGATCTTTCACACACTGAGAATATTGGTAATATTTGAGCTTAATTATATATATATTCACATCGTTCTCTCCAATAGGTAATATGATCAGTGAGCATTTCCCTCAAGCACAATTTATTCTGATCTCGTTGAAAGAAGGCATGTGGAGCCATGCAAATGTGTTGTTCAAGACATCATTCGTTGATGGAGTCTCAAAGGTCGATCGTATTCAACTCAAAAGCTCTGATTACCAAAAGAAGAAATCGAAATCTACAGAAAATATGATGATCACTTCTAAATAATTCAATTTATATATTTTGGACTCGTTGTCTCAACTAAATTTTCTGGGTTATCTGAGTAGACAAAAGAGAGTTAACAAACAAACAAAGTAGTCTGACCTCTTGCGTTCCTTAAATCTATATTTATTAACAAGAGAAATCCAAATGTTCTTATTCAATTTAATAAAGAGGATGAAGAAGAAATGAATTTCTTGGAGCTATGTGATTTCTTGAATAGTCATCTTTAATGAGAGCTCATGCTTCTTAAGCTCCACCCAATCTTATTCCGGATGCTTTTTCAAATGTTGTTATGAAATAGTTTTAAAAAAAAAAATATTGGAGGAGATATGCTGAAAATGCCAGAAAAATTATTTTTTGTTTTGGTTGGATGGGATACGATTGGGTTTAGTCTCCCTGAAGGAGATAATGTTCATGTTCTCTACAATACTTATATTATCTATAATCTCTTAATTCACTCTTGCAACTATCTATCGAGAAATAAGTTCTTTGTAAATTATGTTTGAAGTTATTGGTTGATGATCTGGAGCTAAAGTACCTCTGATTTTGGGAAGTTTTGTTTTCGAATTAGATTCGATTTTTTCGATTACAATACGAGCAATGAAGAGCCCGCTCAAATCTAAATTATATAATTTAAAATAGGCTAAGATAATCGATGAATAAGGCTATAAGTGTAGAAATCCTCGAGTTATCTGATGAGCACATCAAGTTCAACTTGTTGAACGCTGACCTTGCTTTTGCGAACTCACTTCGTCGAATCATGATTTCAGAAGTCCCCACCATGGCAATCGAATTCGTGAATATCTTTAATAATACCAGCGCACTGCATGACGAAATGTTGGCCCATCGTATCGGATTGGTTCCTCTTACCTCCTCTAACGTCGATAACTACGAATATTTCAACACTTGTGACTGCCAAGGCATAAGCGGATGCAAAAGGTGCGCTGTAAAGTTCAAACTAAGAGTCGAAGGTCTCACTGAAGAACCAACCGATGTTACTTCGATGGATCTAAAACTAGTGACTGAGGCAGGTGGCTACGGAGATGTAAAGCCTGTTACATTTTATTCAGCCTATCGAATGACTCCTGATGGCCGACTTACAGCCAATGTCGATAGTGAAGAGTATAAATATGCCAAAAAAATAGAGAAAGGTGTCCTTCTCTGTCGTCTCAGCAAAGGACAAGAAATAGAACTTGAATGCATTGCTCGCAAGGGTGAAGGAAAAGATCACACAAAGTGGTCACCGTCTGCAGTAGCAAACTTCCAACATGAACCAGATCTGACGTTGGACGTTGAAATGGCAAAGGAACTCACACAACAACAGAGACAAGAAGTTGCGGATAGCTGCCCAACCAAAGTCTTTGGAATAAATCCGAGAACGAAAGAGTTACAGATTGAAAGAATGATGGATTGTATGTTCTGTGAAGAATGTATTCGAAAAGCTGAAACTTTCAAGGACAGGTATGAGCGACTTGTCAAAATTGGAATGAGGACAGATAAGTTTATATTTAACGTCGAAACGACAGGGGCTCTGAGACCAGAAGAGATAGTGAAGTCTGCATTGAGTGTTTTGAAAAAGAAATTAGATGAGGTAAAAGAAGTTCATCATATCGCTAACTATTAGATGGTGGGTCAATTTTAGAGGTAATTGTTCAGCGTTTATCTTTTACAAATTCATATACTGACCCTAAAAATTTTTGAAATGTTACTCTTCAACACAGTAAATAAGAAATTTTAGTGTCAGAAAAAAAAGCAAACTAAACAATCCTTTCTTGAATGGAATTATATTAATATGCATTCTAAACAAATGCAAATGTATTTAGAATGAATAAACTATCCTTCTATCGAGCTTTTTCGAATGCAAAATACGAAATTACGAAGAGAAGATTCAAAAAAATTAAGTGTAACTCACCCATTCCTAGCTCTTTCAAGTCGTTTCAACTTATTTTCAGTAGTAAAAGCACAAGATTTATCTTTCTTTTATTTTTGAAGAATTAATATACACGCAACTACGACAACAAAAGTATCAGTTAATGATTTTTATGACTATCTAATATAAAGAGCAGCACTTTTCATTTGCTTTTCGAGATTCTCGATAGAATCTATAACTCATTGAACTAACGTCTTTGCTCTTCTTCATCATCTCATCAATCCCTTTCCCTCTCTCAATAATCTATGCATCATCATTACTATTGATGGACCAAAAAAAAAAAGAATACATCGTCTAGATTCTTGTACATTAGTTTTGTTACATCTTCAAGTTCGCTTTGCAATTTCAAGAGTTTGTCTGCTTCTTTAGGGTCTTGATATTTCTTAATCAAGGTGTCAAACATGGGCACACTCCAATCAGCGTCCTCTGCACAAGATGTTACCAAAATAGTGAAGTCAACGTCATATTACTGCTCAGAGCCGCTACATCGGTTTCTTTGTACAGTTTATAAAACTCCTCGAAAAGTTCCCTCTGGATCTTCAGGATGACCTTCTGTGGGTATTCATCATCCGCAATGATCACAACTACAATTAAATTATGTTAGTGAGTCATATGGGTCTGAGTAAATATATCAACCTGAGACTCCAGCTTTGTTTGTGAATACATATGCGTTAGCTTTAACTTCTTTGATAGTGATACATGAGCTTTCACCTGGCTTGCATGAACTAATATGGAATTATATGATTGAAACTCCATTATTCATCAGTTTATCTACGTTGTGGCGGTCCTAGCACCGAAATTCAGATGCTCTTTTGCAAATGGTCTTTGGAAAAAGCTTGCGAAAAAAAAGAGTTAGTTTAACAAAGCATCATCTGAAAGCTGTACCTCAAAAAACCAAGTTCGTGGCAACGAACCATAAAAAGAGGGTCGGCTGGATCATTTTTTAAGACACAAAAAGAGAGTAGTCTCATTCCCAGAAGTAAATAGGCTTGCTTTCGAAGGTTTAATCGCTCTTTATATCAAATAATGTGTTGTTTAAGTATTCTTGCTCGAACGTAAACGGTATTAAAAGTATAGATAGAAAAGAAATTTCTGAGAATTTCTGATCATGACTGAACCACCAGTTTAAAGCCTTAATTTAACAGACAGACGTGAACGAAGGGTAATTCAGTCAAATTTAGCAACGACACCTCGACACTTTGCAGAATTCTTATATTATTTTCAGCCCCTCCTGGGATTAGGTCGTATTTTTATCCCAGTTTTCTTTTATCAATTATTTATCCATAGCATCGACATACCTCTGATGACAAGGCATTGCTCTGATTTGAAGGATATCCAAAAGGATTTCGATAATCGCAACTATAGTAAGTTCAACTCATTTTTTTGTTACGAATAATGTTAAATTTGGATGAGCATAGAAGTCGACTTGATATTGGAAAATTCTAAATTTTTGTTGGAAGCAAGAGAAATGAAGCCAGCATCAATGCTCGACCGACAAGGTCTCTCTGAAACTGAAGAGAAAAAAATTTAAACGTACAGGTTTATGGAAATAAGTAAAATTAAACTCAACAATCAAGTTTACTTTACCCGAATAAACAAAACTAATTGAAAACTTTAATGAGGTATACTCAAAATATTTGGCACTTTGCATTTGTCTTGCAGATTCCTTCATGCTCGTCATAGAGCAATCCCCATTCTCCACCTATAAAACCATCAATAAATTGTTTCACCTGTGATTTTTCGAGAACTAAATTATGCTTATCCTCAGAAGAGGCAACTTCTATCCCATAAACTTTATTCTGCTGAATGATAGTCTCTTTCAAAAACAGTTTTTCACTCAAACTCCTCAGAACCATGCCGCTCTCTCTGTTTCGAAAGATGTTGCATTTATCCAGTACGAGATGGCCAATAGAGTTAGCCTGTGCTGCTAGTGGATTATGACTTACGCGGCCTCTTCCTTGCTCGTTGACGTTATTTTCTAACATTGGAATGGGTTTCAGCCGCGCATAAAATCCATTCAAATTCTCGCATATTTCGCATGAATTCAGCACGACAGGTCCTTTAAGACATCCAACGAGTATGACCCCTGAATCTTTGTTATTTTTAATGATAGAATTGTTGAAAATGCATCTCAGGGGTCTTGTCTTGAAGAACTCATACTCGTTTCTATCATTGATAGTCTCTCCTCCTGAAATTATGATACCTCCTTTTTGATTTCGAGTTATTTCATCGTTCTCAGATAAAAGCGATGCATCTAGTGCTGCGATACCATACAGTGATGAATTTTCAAGCTTGTTGTTCTTCATTTCAAGTAGGGAAGATTCTTCACAGTCAATCACATTCTGAAGAAAAATGCAGTTTCCTTGACACTCCCAGATAGCATTATTTGCAATGCGAATTTCTTGCATGCTGAGGTTTTTGATTCCAAGTCCATCCTTTTTCGAACGTAGAATTCGATTGCCATGCACATTTATTTTGCATTTATGATGAATCATGTTCTCTCCAAATATACTTATGCCATATGCTTTACTGTCACTAATATTGCAACCTTCAATGATAATTCTACGGTGCAAGTTCCGGTCGATTTGTTTTGAAAAACGGATATTGATGCCGGATTTTTGAGGGTTTTGAATTGTAGATTTGTATATTTTCAAATAGTAAGGGTTTGAGATGTTGATAGCATAGTAATGACAGTCTGCAAAGTAACTGTTCTCAACGGTGATTTTGGAGAGCAACAGACTTTCAATCCCTGTAGAGAAATTATTGATGTTGCAATTTTCAAGGATTAAGGATAGATTTGGTCCCTCTTCTTGAAATTGAATTGTCCTTGGATATTTCAAAAGAAAAGCAACATCAGTTGGTTTGCTTCCTGTGGTTTGATCTAATTGATGGTTTAGGCTTTTGATCTCACAATCACTCATTTCAAGCACAGAGTTGCATTTCAAAATAAATAAAGGGAGTGTTTTATCTTCGCTGACCCCAACATCTATGTTGACTCTAGCATGCGTACTAGAAGTTTTTGTGGATTTACTCCCCAAGTTCTTGCTTCCCTCAGTCTGATGTGCACCTGCCAGAGATGATAATTAGGAATTAAATACCCGTAGAATTCACATTAATTTACTTCTTGATGTGGTCGCTTGTAGTTTAGCTGTCTTCAGAGAAGCAGATTCGAAAACAATTTTGCATTCACGGAAAGATACTTTCTTGTTGAGTTTGGGATAACTGGACAAGTCTATAGTAATAGAGCCTGCGACTTCGATGACTGAGAGCGGAGAGCCAACAATTGTCAGTGGTTTCGTAATGATTAAAGAGCTTATCCTAACAACTCTTTCAGGGAGATGGATGACTTCGCTCTCTTGACAACTCGCAAGCACCTATTTGATTATGAGAAATCTTTTGCTTAGAACATCGCTACTATCAATGATTTATTACCTTGACGAACTGATCGATCTCATCTATCTCAGCTAGCTGATTTTTGATTTCTTCAAGTTGCAAGCGACTATCCTCATTTGTGAACAACTTTCCATATACGCTGTTTCTGTTATCTTGATTGTGTGCCGAGTCGATCTTCTGTTCTCCAGTGTGATGTACTGAGACATGAGGTGTGTTGGTAAATAAATTTTTAGGTATAATCGACACATTCTCATTGGAATCAACTATTCCATTAGAATGGTGAGAGATGTTTTGAATACTCCTCATGTTTTTAAAATCTGAGTTGTAGATATGCTGTCGCATGCTTATATCTTCTTCGTTTGGGGGAACATGCTCTATGAAGTGTAGATCATCCATATTTGGTTTATCGCCTTTAACTTGTGGAGTGTGTTGATTTCTCATATTTTTGGCTATTCTTTCGAATATCTGATCATTGCTGAAGCTAGTTTGCTGCGAAGTTGTCTGTTTGAAAAGATCGAGTTCTCTCAGAGTTAAGGATCGGGTGGTCAATGGGAGTTTGATTTCATTATAAAGTTTATCTTTGCGAAATTCATATTTTACTTCTGCCTCAGAGTTGTATTTCCGATATTGGTCGCGAAGGACAACAGAATTCGCTTCAAAATTATGGAAATGACATTTGTTGTGTGGACTCGTAAGTGTAGATGGTCGATGATTTAATTCACTTTCATTCATCGTCTAATTCATTCACGAGATAATTTTTATTAACTCCTGTCAAAAGCGGTGTTGAGCAAGACAACTCATTCACTCGAAATCAACTAAGATGTTCGAAGGAATTTCCTCATTATGAGCGTTTTTTAAGCCTTGTATAATTTAATCAATCCATATGAGATCTGGATGAAGGAAAAATTCCTGAAATCCCAATAAGACAATTCTAAATGTTATGAAACATAGGAACTAGACGAACTTTCTTCTCATTGAAGCTATCGATTCACTTTTTTAATCCCATTTTTATAGGCCACGAGTTCCCTCAAAAAGACCCCAGAAAATCAATTCTCAGAAGACAACGGTCCTGAGTTTGCCATTCATTTTGATTGAAATATAGGCATGAATTTCTTATTCTGCGGAAAGGAAACGGTATAAGCCATATTTGTACTTACTTAAACGTATAATCGTTTTCAAAATTAAATGAAGACTATTTTTTCTCAATTAGCAAAAGTTAAGATTTTTGAAAGAATTGTATATAAATTTGTTAGTTAGATCTTCAATTGAGACTTGAGGTTGCTGAAATGTCCATTTGTCATCGCAAGAGGGAGTTTAAAGCTTGAAAAAATTCACCAAAATTAGCTGACCATTTTGAATCCTTGTAGATCTTAACCAGATCGCTGACAATTTACTGAATCAAAACGAACTGAAGTAAACTGAAAATGATATTTGAAAATTGAAACGAAGATTTGAAAAACTTAATCTTAATATCTAGTATTGCCTAAAGTTTTGATAGAGCATGCTATATTGGTGACCCACAAACATCATGATGAACTTTTTACAAATTTCGATTTTTCTAGAAATAGATAAACCCGTGGAAAACAGATTCAAAACCTGTACATTAATAATTATGGACCCCCATCACGTAGCATTATTCTTCCTGACAAATGTTGTTCTGATTCTTATCAGATTAGAATTAATTAGCCTAAAGACTTCAGTTTTTTCTCATGGAAAGCTCATGATTTCGCAGATTTGAATTGACTACCTCATCGATTAATAGAATTTTACTCGCAAATACTCGAAAAATAAATTATTAATTCAGCTTAGTTTACATAGCGTTAAAGCTCATTAACTTGGAATAAATAAAACTAAGGGATATAATTTCGAACAACCTAGTTCACGGATGTTATCTATGATGAATAGAACAACTTCTCTGCAAATTGATACAAACCAAAAGCAAGCATCTGTGGAGGAGCAATTAAAAACGGAATGTAAGCCCAATAGAATTTTAATAATAGCTCAATATTTTCTTCCAATGTGGAATAGATGCTCTCAAGTTAACAGATAGCCCGAGAGCAAATGAGGAAAGCTTTTTTGTGGTTAAACAGAGCGATAAAGCCAGAATAGCCAAAGAAAACAGAAGAGAAGTTGGATTTGAATACGACAATGATGTGACGTCAGACACCTTGCTATGCCAGAAGATATTGGAAACTAATACTTATAATCCTACATTCGAGAACTTGATTGATTTTTCTGATGATCTGACTCGAATTCTAGTAAAACCAGAACCTTCCTCATAAACTTAAATTGCCATATTGCTCAAGGCGACCTCACAAGTAACTGACTCAAGGAATGCTGGCTCGGTGATTGGTATGACAATATTTGGGGCCGTAGGGTTTTTAGCTCTAAGCTTCACGATCGTGGGGGCTCTCGCAGGTTTCTTTTTTGGTATAACTTTATTCAAACGTAAACTAATCAGGTGGTCTCCTTGGCGTTGGCATGGGGCGATATGCTGGGAGGAAAATCACAAAAAGAATGAGAAGAAAGAAAAAAATTACAAACGAAGAGCTCTTTAGACTTAAGCTTAAGTGTTTAATTAAAATGGGCAAAATTCAGCAGTCTGAAATGAAACATAACCTGAACAAATATAGAATTCAACTGGAAAAGGTAACAATAGCATCCTCTCGTCTTAAAACTTGCAAACTGTAGCAAATCAACGCTGCTAACCTTTTTTTCCCCTCTCATTTTCGATATTTACAATGATAATAATTTCGAATCAATCTAGATACTTGAAGAATTTGCATTTGCTTTTGATCTCTCGCTTTATGAGAAACCAAAAAAAGTTTCTGCAGTTCTCATGAAATTGCGCAACTTCCTGCTCAACTCGACGAATCAAAAAGCTATATTGTTATCTTACAAGCTTTTGAAAAATTATCTAAAGCTTGTTCAGGACGACCGTCAAGAGATCGAAAATGAGTAGCCAGGAAAAAAGCCACTAAAATATCTAACTTTTCATATTTGATCCAGGATTGCAAGCAAGGTGTACACAGTTTTCATGCCTTTCAAAAAGGCTCTCGAGTTTAATTCGAAGAATGAAAATAAAATTGCAAAAATTACAACTTACATCAAAATTAATTCCTTCATTGCAAGGTATTTAATGAAGTTTAACATAGCATTACCAGCTGTGCGCTAGACCTGAAATTCAAGAAATACTCCAGAAAATTCCTAATCCCTATGCATCAGCAGACTTTTTACAAAATTTCAAATCTAAACTTAAAGATTCTGCCGATATTGAAGAAAAAGTCGGCCAAGTTCTCAAATGTAATCTCTTAATTTTCTAATGAATACTGAGTTGATGCAGGGGAGCCAAAAAAGGTTCGCGAGGCTCTTAATAATATTGAAGAAAGCCCTTTGACTGATAAGCGAAATCGTGCTCGTTCGAGGTCACCAATTGCAGACAGAAACGGTCAAAATATCGAAATATCTCCCTCATGTATTGTGCAAACGATTGCGACACTCTTTTTACACCAGAAATTTCATAGTTACTTTAAAGCAAGCCTCTCAACAGAAGAGAGAAGAGCAACCCGAAATGATTCGGGCAAAGCCTCTTGAAGATAATAATCATCGCAGTGAAGAGGGTGTGCTAGCTGGTTTAAAGAAACCTACTACTAATGGTGTCAAGTTTAACTCACCCAAGTCTCTAACAGAAAGCCCTACTTTACGGCCTTTGAATGACGGTGCAATTTCATATGAAGCTGAAAGTTCCATTGACTCTTCAAATGATGAGGATATGGATCAAGAGGAGCAGAAGAAGATGATGGAAGACTCTTATTTATTCATGAAATCTAAAAAAGCTAAAAGGGACCAAGAGAAGCAGGTCCTCATCCCTTCCGAGGAAGACTTTAATGCAGCGATGTCCTTCTTCAAGCAGAAAACGAGTGCACAATTGGTCTTAAATGATCATTCTAGCAGTCCGTCAGTTACCATCATAAAGAGGAAATATAATTCAGATAATCGCTGTCAACCAGAATATAGACATGGTCCTGGTAGTGAAAAACCCAAATCTCAAATCATCCAAAGACACTCTGATCCAGAAATTAATGATCCAGAAATAAGTCCTCTTTATCGGGAATCTCTCATAGAAGATCCTAAGCCTATTCGGAATATTAATTTGGAGGCTCCTTTAAAGAGCAGAAATACAGATATTGTTCTTGAAACCAAAACGGTTGAAAATAAAGCGGAGCCAGCTCAAAAGCAAATTGACACTAAACAAGAAAGTAAGATTAAGTTCTTTCATAATTATTTATCGTATTTTTTCCTCTTAGTCATTTTCCAAAAGCTGCTTTCAATCACCGCTGACACCCATAGCAAGTGGGATGTAGTCAAGAATGATAAGGAGCTAAAAGTGTATAAAATAAAGGTTGAATTCCTGTGTTTTTTCATCTAACTTACATCATTATTTGGACATTCACAGCCTGAAAATAGCGATGTAGTCCTAATCAAGGCTTGGGCTTACCTAAGCGACATAACCCCGAAGCAAATTTTTAAGTGTATATACGATACAAATATCCGAGGCAAGTGGGACACCGTTCTCCATAATCCACATGTTGTCGAAAAAATCGATGACAATTTTGATATCTTTTATTTTTGCGTGAAGGTACAGCTGATTGATGTACAATGTTCACTTATTCTTTCGAAAAGGCTCCTTTTGGTGTGTCCAATAGAGATTTTGTGCAAAAAAGATATTATCAATACGACTACCCAGAGCAAGGCGATATTATTATTAGCTTCCAGAGTACTACTAATCCGAAAGCTCCACCCACCAAAGGGACTATCAGAGGAGAGACTCATATTGCTGGCTACATCATCAAAGCCGCCAAAAATGGCAAAGATTCGGAGCTACATGTGATAACTCAAGTTGATATTAAGGTACACAAATAATGCTCAATAGCAAAAATCATAACCTAATATATAGGGTGCCATCCCCAAAACGATTGTTAACTTTGTTGCTGGTCGTGCCCCTGCTGAATGGATCACCAAACTGAAGAAAGCATGCCATACTTTTACCAAATAATAATTGTCGCTGAGTATCATCATTAATCTCAATTTCTAACCAACAAAATGACGAGGCGTTCTTCTCAAGAAGACGGCTTCTAAGTGAATTTTTTTTTTTTCAAGTTTGAAAGTTTTAGGTACGTTAAGAGTTTATTCTGTGGGTTGTATATGTATTTCATTCAACTCTCAAGAAATAATCTATTTAATATCATGAATATAACTTTCACGAAAACAAGACGCGCATTTTAGGATAAGGATTCGAATCGATGTCCTTGAGACTTTTTCTTACTTTATTGACAATGCTCATAAACTATGTACGCTATACATTCCATAAATAATAATGCGAAAAGATGAGCAAATTTTTTATATGTTAAAAGCAAGCTAATCACTGACAGAGCGATGGGAACTAGGTAGACATATTTTCAGGCTTGAATTCCTCATTGTTAATTTTATAGACTTTTTTGGGCTTTACAGGAGCAACTTCCTGAATTTCCTCCTTCGATCCATTTTCTACCTTTTCGTTTTGCTCTCCGGTTTTAGTTTCGTCGCCTTCTGCCATTGTTTCCTCTGTTGGACCATTTTTGGGGTTAACATTTTCTTTCGTTTTGTTGGCTTTGCCCAAAATAAATATCTCCTTCGGGAATTCCATGCCGACTTCTGAAACTCTATTTGTCACAGCAACTGTCTCTCTGTATGTTTTTGGTTTTTTAAGTTCGAACTCGCTCAATTTTTTGTTAAAAACATCGAAGTAAGCTTTTTCTTCTTCGCTAATCTCAAGAGTTGAGAGCGATTCGAGTCCCTCCGGAAATTTGATCTTTTCTTGGCCCTAAATGAAAGAGATTTGGGATTACTCAAGTTGTCAAGTAGATCGGCAAAAAATACCTGTTCTACAATAGGTTTAAGAGGTTTGTTGACGTCGCTTGACAGGGAAAAAATATTTTCCAGAGCTTTTAGATCGAAATCAAGGGTTTCAAGATCTTTAAAGGAGTCAAATTGCCAGTGCTCAAAGACTGTCGAGAAGTAGAGTTTTATTGAGGATTCTTTAGAAAGCGGATTTGATGATGAGCAGATATTGTAAATTTCAAGAATTTTTTTGAAAAATTCTTTGAAGATCACGATCTTCGTTTTCTCCAGATCAGAACTGTCCTCAGGTGCAATGATTAACTTCTGGTTTTCAATAAATTCTTCAATTGCAGTGTCATCCGCTTTCAAAATGACTCCAGAAAACGAAATTATCAGCTTAATAGTTTCGTATCAGAAGAAATTCTCAGGAGATTAAAAACTTACCTTACAAAGGAGAGATTCAAATGAGTACATATTATTGCTCAAAACTTCCACAAGGGAGGGTGCGCTTAGTGACTTTAGAATTTTCATGTAATCTTCTGGTTTCTAAAATTTGAGAGAGGAGGTGTTACTCAAAACACGCTTCTGAGAAAGGTTTTTACTCTGATAAGGTGAGAGTTTTCTCCCATTAAGAAAAACAATGTTTCGAGAACCACGTCCACAGCTGATACTTTTTGAGTAGTGTCCTCTGTAGCAGCCAAGACTTCAAGCTTGCCAGTGTGAAGTTGTTTTTCTTTGGCAGTGGATTCGATTTTCCCCACAAGTGCTATTGTCAAGCTGAGGATAACTTCTCTTAAATCTTCTACTCTGGTTGTTAAATCCTTCACAAAGGTGAGTCCATGAGCAAAATTTTAATTAGTACGATCAAAGTGTAGGACAGCAGAGAAGCTGTGTTAGAGTTCTTGACGATAAGGAGGAGCTTTCCAAGAACAGTGTTCACAAACCATTCTAAATCTTCGATGTTTGCGTAATTATTATTTCGGCAAATTCTGATGATGGTTTCAATGGTGGCATTTGAGAGTGAAAGATCCGCTTCAGAGTCCAACGTGCCAAGCATCATGTTCACTGCTGCTTCAAGAGTACCAGCAACTGCGTATTTCTCGAAAATCTCCAATATCACTCGCTTTGTATTCTTATCGCCCTTTTTGAAGGATTCCAAAAGATAGTCGAGGCAGGTCTTTATGAACTCAGGATTGTTCTTCAATACAATCTTCAGTGATCGAAGACCCAATGTACGAACTGAAGGAGGGATTAGCCATAAGGATGAATTAAGACTAAATCAGTTTTACGATTTCCATCTGAATTATCGATGAAAGACTTGAGATTTTCGCATGCTTTTGAATAGAGGGCATCATAATCTTTGAAGTGCTCAAGGATGCAAGAAATCAGTTCGTACTCAACAGATTTGGCCTTGATGTTGTTGATGCCTCTGGAGAAGAGATCTAAAAGCTTCTTCTTTAGTCGAGGTTCCAAGTGAATGAGCTTATCAAACTAAAAAGTATGATTTGGATAAAGGAGCAAGAAGCCAGTGGTACTATTTTAATTAGTTTGATAGCCATCCAGTTGTTCTTATTCTTCTCGAGTAATTCATACAACGGCTTGATGAGCACAGGATGTATTTGAGGGTGGTATTTAATGACTAAGAAAGCTGTGGATACGAGATTCGTCTGAACACCTATCATTAAACTTTGCCATTACTGCAGCTTAAAAGATCATTACAAATATTCTTTTCTCCATTGAGTTTTCCGATCACTTTATCGATATACTGAGGAATTATTTCAGGAGATTTCCTAAAGATTGTAACAATCGTTGCTGACGCCTTCTTTCTGACAAGCGCTTTATTATGTGAAAGCAGATTTATAAGCTGATTTAGCACGACTGAACCAATATCATGGTTGCAAATATTTCCAAGGCAACTCAAAGCCAGGGATACCTCTTCTCCGTTATTCTTTGTGATTTCCTACAACACGATACTGATAAGCCCGAATAATCGGCAATAAAAAGTGTGCCTTCTTGAAGAAGTTAGTTGTCAGGAGCATTGCGTCGGTACTGGAAGCAAACAGATGGGAAGCGATAACGTATCCAACTTTTTTGATCTGCAGATCTGAGTGACTCATACATTCCATCGCACAAAAGCACGCCCATTTCCAGTCATAGTTTTCATTCATGAACTGTTTTTTAGTCACAAAAAAAACATCAGAAACCAAAGAATTGTGTGTTAACTTACATAGAAATATTTGAGTAATGCTTTAGCTTTGACATTCATGTCACTAGACTTAGCTTCTTCCTTCATTTCTTGGTAACATTGGAAGTTGTAAGTTGTCAAATCGACGCTCGAGTTCTTGGAGCCTTTGACAATGTCTTCGAGGCTCTTCTGAAAAAGATTCATATTACGTGTTTGTTTATTTTGGAAAATAGCGAACGCTTAATACTTATCAATTTTTATTCCCAATAAGGTTTTCGGTCACTTGATTTGTTCTCTGTAATGTATTGTTTTCGGTATTCGTTTAAGAAAAACCTGATATAAAAAAAAAAGATCTCCCTATCACTCTGCAACAATTCATTCCCGACTTCAATACTTGAAAACTCTCGACGCCTTGAGTGACTTGAGGCTATCAGCAATTAATCTGGCAATCACCCTAAGGCAAGTTTCAATAGTTTCAAAATTATTTTAGAGTCGTTGCTTTTATGATTATACCCCAAGGTCCTAGTACAAAATAGACGATAAATCACGCCGATGAGGTCGTCTTTATTTTTATTGTTGCTTCAAGGAGAGTTAAGCAATAAAATAATATTAGTGTCACTAAACTGGATGAATATTTCAAAAGTTAGTCTGAGTTCCGCCCTGAAAATTGATCGCAAGTGACAATTAATAAATGAAAAAAATTAATTACTTGAAATAAAACAAATGCTAAAAAGCTTGAAAAAAAAGGAGCTAGTCTTCTCTTGTGTCCTTTCATAATATTCCTAATAAAGGAGGATATGATTAAGGGTAGAACTTATCGGGATTATGTGGTGGATTCTGATATTTTCTCATTAAAAACTGGAGAAGCAGACCGTAATCTTTGGTAGATAAAATAATATCTTATGTTTCTAATTCTATGTAATATTATAGAGTTGAAATTGTAATGGTAATTTACGAGTGCTGTTGAATCATTTACTCATCATTATTATTTTTATAGGTAGTTCACTAAGCATAAACGAAATTACGTTAAATTAAAATGGATAGTCAGCACCAATTATTCAATCAAAATTTGAGAGTCGAAAACTTAATTCTGTTTGATGAATTTTTTCGAGTAGTTAATTACATCAAAACTCACATTACTAAGATCAATTTACGGACAAGATTTCTAATCGTTCTGAATGAAACAAGCATGATTTCTTTTGTAATAGTAGCGCTTCGCTGCTTAGTATATTGTTGATTGAGTGAGAAAACAACAACGACAAAAACTAGCTAAAGCTTCTGAAGTAACCTAAAAGTAAATTTATAGTATCTTAAAATAACTTTACTTTAGTGGTCCTGAATAGAACTAAAAGGTACTACAGTAAATAGTGTAATGATGATTTTTTACTAAGCCGCAGTCTCAAGATGAGTTGAAAACTGTAAAGAAGTTTGCTGGGCTTTTTAAATATGTATTTTCCGTATCATGTATGACATATTATTAACATTTAGATCTTGCTAATATTTTGAATTTGACCAACATTATCATTGTAATGAAAGTTCTAACATATAGATAACTAATTGACTTTTAAGACCGATTACTCATCTGTCAGGTATTAATTGGACTTTTTCCATTTTTCAATATTTTTCAATATTAATGAAGTCTCTCTGATTTACTCTAATACCAGGACTATGGTTGACACTTTATTATATGATTCTCTTTAGAAGCTCCAAATTAGACAGAGAGAGATAGATATTAAGCCCAGGATCAAGTTGAGCTTATTATCAGTATTGCCAATTTTCTCTATCTTCTCTCGGGCTAATGAGACATCAGTGAGAAATTAATATCTCAACAATGATGATGTCAGATTGGGGGTGTTTCATTTAGCACTGCATCAGTTTTCAAAGTTTTTAATTTATTTATTAAATAATTTAAAATCTCAGATTTATGACTCTTCAAATGTTTTTATTAACTCTCTATTCACACTGAAAATAATAATTATATTTTCAAATAATTAAGAGAGAGAGTGTTGGTGTTTTGTACCAGCTTAAAATTGTTTTTGAGTGAGCAATTGAATATATGGACTAATCTTCTTGACTTACTTCTTTGTGTGTGTTCCTATGATGGGCACATCAAAATGCACTCTCACTCACCTCGACCAAATTAAATTGTATCGGGAGCATCTAAAATAGAATATTCACAAACTCAAATTGAGAAAAACTATTAACTACGTAATTCAATTTGTACTGAAATTTCAATTTTGTAGGTAAGATGGTATAAATTAATAATAGAACGAAAAAAACTCAATACTAAATTCAAAAACTCAAGATTTATTTCATATATATTATATTTACTGCAGAGTACTAATAATCAATTCATAACTCGTCATTTGGCATTACTAGTACGGTTAGCTCAATACAGATTTTGTAAGGAAATAGCAGTTGAGGTCTCTTTTTTAATTTCATAAGAATCTGAAGTTGTTCTCTCACTCTACTCCAGTATAGTAATTTTCTATGCCTTAAGTTCGAATTGTCCTGAATATTTTGCAAATTACTCAAAACTGATACTCGTTTAAACATTTAAAAAGAACGCTTACAAAAATGATCTCTTCAGACTGGCTGATGCTCCTGGGTGCCTTTTTGATCTTGATAGTGGTCAAAATATTCCTTGTGAGGAGAGCATATAACCGCAAACAGCTTTGGTATCAAAGCCCCAGAGTCCTCGCTTTTGACTTCAACAAACAGAAAAAAGACAAGATCATTGCCGATAAATATAGGGACTTGAATATTCTGGACAAGCTCTTTTTTAGGAACCTCTCCATTTTCGAGATAGAATGTACTTTTACTCACTGACCTTCTATCTAAAGTCTGTTCTTATGAAGGGAATAGCAATTCCGACACAAAAAATGTACAGACACTGGTTGATCGCATTAAGAATGCAGCTACCTTACTCTATACGGTTATTGTCCAGCATGATGAGCAGCTAGAACACAAAATAATCAAAAATAAACTAAGCAGCCTCCGAGGATCTTTTGATCAAGTAATAATTTCTCTTTTTTTTAACTTTCGTCCTAATGGAATTTTTGGTCCTGCTAGATGAGAAATTTCCTTGATGAAGTGAGAAAGACACCTTTCGAGAAAGTCTCCTACCTCAAAAAAATTGAGAAGATGACAATCGATGCGTACATAAGGGATATTTGTGATGCTTTTGGCGTTGAGCCAGCTAAAACCCCTTACGATGATCCCCGAGAAGTCCTACAGAATGACAAGAAAGACTCAAAGAAGGATAAAGAGAAAAAGAACCAATAATAGCTGGCAATCGTTTCCGGAAGAACACTTATTTTTTCATCACTTCAAATCATTTGAATCGTGTATATGAAACGCAGTAAACCCAAGCAATTATTATCATCAAAAAGTTTCTCCCAGGAGCAAAAATTCCATATTTTTTTTGACTTCAGAACATGGCTAAAACTAAAAAATCCGTATCTCTAGCTCTCTCAATCACTAATAGCGAAAAAGCGGGGCAGAAACATAAGGGTACACCAGGTGCAATGGCTTGTCAAGATGTGTAAGAGTAGTAGCTGCAATTAGCTCCCATTAGGATTGACCGAATTAGGATTGCATTAATGAAATTTGAGAAATAAAAATCCACATGTGAATAGTCATCCAATAATGAACAAAGTAAAACCAAAGAATATTTATCCATAACAAAAAGCGAAGTACATCAATTTATATACCTTTCATTAAATCTCAAAATCTTCAAAGGAAAAAATTTCTTTCTATCTCTATCTATAAAGATCAAGGTAACGTGGAAGGCATATTTATTCCTTTTAAACAACTTTCAATTCTTTTCCATACCTTCTCCGGAGGAAGTCCAAGGTCTTCAGCCAGCTCTTGTACGGCACTGTTGTCGCTGCTAAGCATTTCCAATCGGTAGTACTCTCTCATTTCGGCATCGTTTGAATGCACACCATTAGGAAGGACAACGCTTAGTGCTTCGCACACTCTGTCTAACTGCTTCTCGCTTGCGACTTGATATTCTAAAGGTAGCACAGAATTTTTTGTCCATAATGCACTGATTCTGATGAGATCAGTCAATGCTACTGAAGGGCCATTGGAATCTTTCGAGCTACTCAGAAAGGAATGGAGTTTAAGATCTTTGATGGTTCCACGCTGATGAGGATCAAATCGAAGTGCAAGACAGAGAAAATCTGTGAATTCCTTGCTGAATTTATTAGCTTTTAAAAAATCGAGAATAGTTATATGTTTAATCTTTTTGTCTCCGATCGTTGAAGTCAATTTGCTGTGTTCAAAGCTACTTTTCATGTTTGATATAGCTTCTTCATCATGTATCAAGCAGCATATTCCGGCTGACGAACCATCGGACTTTTTTCCATGCTCATCCAGGTAACTTTTCATTTTTTCAATCAAATCGCTCGACTCAAAAAATTCCAGTCCACCGACGGCGCAAATCAAGAGAAGAAAGCCGAAGCTATAGATATCTTGGGTACGACTATAAAAACTTTCTTGACTTCGTCCACTGATATCTTTGATGCCCGCAAGGTGCTTCTGCCAACCTGATGGATTGTTTAGTGGCAACATTTCATGCAAACTATTCATATTGTGCTGTGAGTCAGAGATTTCTGAAGTCATTGTAGTTTAATACCTCATTTTTTCGAAGGTTCGTCCACCAGAGTGGCTAAAACTGCTCTGATTATGATTATTTGTTCGATGTGATATTCCCAACGAGAGCTTGATTTTGTATAAGAATCATTATGATCAAATTCGTCCAGAAATTGCTTACTTTAATGTTGCCCTGTCTATCAAAGAGTACTTGAGATGGTGCGATCGCTCCATGAGCAGTATTTAATTTATTGTGAATATCTTCAATGGCCGAAAGGACAGGAGCCGCAATCGCCTTAATGGCTTTCTCGGGAAGGTTTCCAACAGACTCTAAAAGATTCTAAGCAACCAATTAGCATGCGGGATTTAATTTCGCCAAAGTTTACCTGCAAGGACCCGTTATTCATCATTTCCATTACAATAGAAACACATCCTTCTGGCGAATTCCAGTAGCAAGAATAAATTTTTAAATGAAGCTTGCTCTTCTCAAACTGGTTCTGCCAAGAGGTTATCCATTCTTTTAAATTGTTTCGTGCTTCTCTAGTGTTTAGAGGCTCCTCCTAGATTTTTTTTTTTTGTGACTCCAAGCAAGTGTTTTCAAAATTACTTTGACTGCATACAGCTTTAACGTTGGAGCGTGAAGCATTTTTTTAACACATCCGCTTTCATGAGATGATTTCATAATCAGAAGTGTGATCATTGAGCTCAGTTTTAAAGGAACCGGTTCTTTGTATCTTCGATGAGCATTTTCCTTTTGAAGTCTATTTAATTTTTCCAACTTCTCTTCAGAAACCTCTCCTTTCTCGATCAGTTCCTCGCTTATTTTTGAAAGTAAAATATAGTTCTTTAAAGGGAGCAGAGGGTTCTTGTGCTTCTTTCTATCGTGCTTCTTCTTCATCATAAGCATATCATTTTCAGATTTGCGGATATTAATGTCGTTTTTCTAAGGATTGGTAATATTAAATTCAGCAAGCTATCTACAGTAACGCTTTTACTTGTTTCAAAGGGGATAACAAATTTGTAACTTGCTTATACTCTTGAATTTCTACCATTTGCTCGATATTTTGTAATGCATCTTGCTGATTTGGCAATTTATTCGAATTCAGTCCTCTATTAAATACATTGATTTCAGAGTGCGCATTGAATTGTGTATTACTTTGATAGATTCACGGCAGACTTTTGAAATATACCTCCAAACGCAGGTGGCAGCTTCTTTGACACTCTCGGAGCCTTTTTCCATGTGTTTTTAAAATCCTCCTCTTCTTCTTGCACTCTCTTGAGTTCTTTTGCATTAGCTCCAGAGATTTGATTGCTGACTTGTTCATTTGGTGCTGAAACGAAAGAATTTTGTGTTATTTTGTTAGACATGCCATTCGAATTTGTCTCAAAGTTTTGGGCAGTAGTCGGATGAATCTTTTTTCTTATTGAATCATTAGTGTTTTGACGGACTCCAGACTGAGCGGATTCTTCAACTGCTTGCATTTGAAAAAGAGTGATGAAAGTTTTATTTTTGAGAACTTCTTGTTAAATTAGAGTAACAGGCAATTTTTAAAGTTATTGGAAATAATCAAATTCATGGGTAATGCTTCAGTAATTTGAAGTTGTCAGAAAAATTTTCAGTTTGCGCTTTGACAGTAATGAATATAATGCAGCAGCTATGATGTTTTTCATTTTGAATTTAGTCTTAATATTTACGTAGATCATAGGTTTTGACGACATTTGAAATGAATTTTCAAATTAGTTGACTATTTTGATCGAGAAAATCTTAGCATTTTAACAATGAGCAGCTGTCCATACTTTCTCGGCGCTAAGGATTGTAGAAGTTTTCTTGTCCCTGGTGAAATTGATGCTTGCAAGTCAACCACATAAATTATTTAAATTTCAGAGGCTTCGAAACTTTGCTGGTGGTCGTCGCATAGGCAAAGGAATCTAACAAAAAAAGTCCCATATGAAATTAGTTTGCTCTTTGAGATTTTGCATTTGTTTCACAATTGCTTGAGATAACTATGGTCGATTTTTTAAGGCCATTTGGGCTATTTCACTATTTAATAGTTACAACAAAGTTTACAATTTATTCCAATATTTCTAGTTGGGCACTTAATCCTCACGAAGATTATATACCTCAAAAACAAGAGCGGTTTATTGGAGGAGGTATATAATATTATTCAATTAAACTCATTAAATTTATTTTGAGCATCTATAATCCTAACTCTTTCAAGACATCTTCAGCTGAATATATTGTAGGCGGACTCCAGTAGTTGGCACTGTTGTATTGTTTTATCTCAGTACTAAAATATGTGAATTAACTTTGAAGCAAGTCAAAAACAAAAAATACTCCTCTTTATCTTGGTCATCTTCTTCCTTGGCTGCATTGGTAGCTGAGACCTGAGCAGGCTCAGTGAACCAAGTTTGGTCTTCTTCCTCAATTTCCTCATCATCTTGCTGAGCTGTAACTGAAATTTGTAAATTTAAAACAAGATCTCACACATCTATTACCTGTATGCGAACTGAATTTGATATTCATGGTATGTTTTGAATTGTATTCATGATACCTTGAATTCTCTCCTGAGGTTGCACCTTTGTTATTATTCTCACTTTCCTCCTGAGTATCGTTATTTTCTTTCCTGAGAAGATCCAGAATAAACCCAATAATCATAAAAATATTTTTACTCATCAGTTTGCTGTTGTTCAGCGTTCTTCGCGAAAAGCTTGGAGAACTTTTGCATAAAATTCTTATCAAATAAACCCAATTAGCTTGGTGCAGTAAAAAGTGCTCATACAGGAAGATCGAGCACAGGAGGTTCTGTTTGTTCCTCCTCCTCAATATCTTTCACGCGTGGGTCTTTTCCTCCAAGGTTAGTTTTGAATTTTTCATTAAATACATCCAAAAATGTTTCAACGTGTGTCTTCCATCCTGGATCTAGATTGCATTCAATTTCAAATCAGGATCGAGATGAGGTTTGCATACGGTTCTGGACAAAATTCTTAATATAATCGTCATTGGATTCATTTATCTTGTTTGACAATCTCACAATATGACCAATATACCCTTTGGTGGTTCTCCGATCCTCTTTCCTTAAACAACCAATCAAATTTTTGAAACGCATCAAATCGTACTCAGAAAATAAATAGTTTGGATCTCCAGCGAGTTGAATAAGCAAATCCAAGAGTTTGATCTTTTCAAAAAGCTATTAATCAAAGAGGCGAATGATAAATGCTGTATTAGATGGACTCAGTATCATTACGTATGTCTGTAACATATTATTAGGAATGTCTAGAATTGTGTTTATAATCTTTTCGACTTGGTTGTGTAGCATATTGTTCCATTCAAACTCTGCAAAGAGCGCGAGAATGTTTTCAAGTAGATTGCACTCCATAAGTTTTGAAACAATAGAAGGCTTGTTCATTTTAATAGCAAGGCTGACCAGCTCAATAACTTTCAGCCTAGCAGAGCCTAGTGGTTTGGTGGTCTTTCCGAATGTATTTTTGATGTCAGGGAACTAGAAGGGTATAATCAGTATTGAAAAATAGATGCAGGTAGATATTCTACATCTGTATTCTTGCAAAACTCAGCAAGACGATCCATATTTGCCACAAAAGATTTGACAACAGGTGTCTCGTCGTCATATTTAAAGCTTTCAGTTTGGTCGGGTTGCTCTTCAGCTGTCAACAGCCGCAAAAATTGAAGATGTGAGTAACTGAAGTGAAAGTTACGCTGGTTTTCGCTATTTTCGCTAGGCGGTTTGGCTGTGCTTTGTAAGATATAGTAAGCAATAATATTGCTCAATACAAGGGCAGCTGCATTGACTGTTGTCGCACTCTAGATAAAATTATTTGTCTCATGATTCCTGTCGTTCGTTCTTACATCTGAATTCAGAAATCCGAAAAATTTATCAATTGCCTTTTGATCCAACAATTTGGAGAGAATTTGAGTAGATGAATTCATCGTGTTGTATTTCGAGAAAATATCACAAACAAGAAATGCCGCGTTATTAATTTCCTATTCGAGGAATTAGCTATTTATTAGTCCACTTATCCGGCAAAGTCTACCTCAGGATCGTGGTCTTTAGAAAAATTATCAACCACAAGATGAATGATCTCAATTCTTTTTTCCTGCGCGAAGATACAATTCAATTCTTACGCAATTAAATTTCTGAATTACCACATATTTTGGTTCGCTAATGTCAGTATTTTCGAAGGTGAGGAGCCTTCCTAGTACATCCGAAATCGACTTTGAGACCATTTTCTTGACCATTTTTTCAAGAATTTGTGGGTTTCTCTCATAAATATACTTCAGCAGCTAGATAAGTGTTCCCCATTGAATGATGCTAGTGATAGTATTAAGATTTACTTCATTTAATCTCTTGGTAATTAAACTGTTGAGGACTTTGCAGAAGTAGCCTGCGGATGTATGGTTCAAAGGTCCTCCGAAGTCTAAAAATGAGAAAAGCGCATCTAAGAAGGTGTCATCTGGATTCTCTGGTTCTTCTGCTGTTTTTCTTATTAGGGGCCCAAATGCTTTTAGCAAGTTACCATCAGGATCAGTGATCACTTCATCTGTATTCTGCTCATTTTCATTTTCGCCCTCAGTAGCTGACTTCTTAGATTTGAAGAATGCTGAAGCGATTGCTTGAGATTCAGAGCTCAAGATATCTGCTGCAACAAACGGATATCTTATCAATGATTTTTAGTTAAATAAAGCAGCGAGTATCTCATCAACTTAAATGACTTCTTCTGATCGAAGTTCACATCAATTTCAGGTTCTTCAATTGTATACTTAATTAATTTTTTCAGGTTATCTTCTCTTAGCAAGCTGATTTCGTATGCCATTTAGGACAATCATAATGAAATTCTTTGCTTACAAATCAAGGAGTTTTTGATTGTTCGTTTTGATCTCAACTTGCAGGCCGTCTTCATCGAGTAATTCTTCTATTTCAAGATCTGGTTTATTTAAAAGCTCCTGCATAGCTAATGATGCTTGCATTCCATAGGCCCAAAAGGAACTATCGCAGACTATAGACTTGTACTGAGAAATTGTATTACTTCAATCCATAAGGTAGCATGTTGATGTTTATGTGATTTGTTCTTGATATGAATTAGATTTTGAAATAAATTAGTTAAATGCTATGATCGGATTGACTCAAAGTTTTAAATAATATTGCATTTTCGAACGAGAATTTATGTTCTTCTGAATTTTTGCTGGGGACATATGAGCTTATCTTTCATTGTATTCAATCTAATACTATGAATTTGATAACAAAACAATTTTTCCATAGAAGTCCTATTTGTTTTCTTATTTTCTGGGCTATTTGAATCGTTATATTAGCTTACAAGCCCTGAATTAATTGTGCTTCATTTAACCACTCAAATTTAATAAAACTTTCGTCAGTTGAAAAGATATAGGTTCGATACAGGCAGTCCTTTAGATTGACTTGTTTATAATTGTCTCAAAAAATTCTATTAATTTTGGCTTAATATGATAATTGAAACTTGATCCAAAATTCGAGGATGCAATTGATTGTCCTTCCACTATGTGTCGGCTGAGTTAGGGACTTTATTCATAATAACCAAAATCAAAGTTGATCTCAGATTGTATGTCAGCTCACTCATTCGTTCATACGATTTAATTTCTAAATAAATTATTTCAGTGAACACTTCAAAATCAGCAAAAGCTCCTGGTGAAACCATGACTACCATGCTCAAAAAGCACAATTCGCTAGATAGATCACTGATGGAAATCAAAATTAGTAAGAAAAAGGTAGATCCTGCTAGTACAATAAAAAATTCCGGTAAAAAACTCTCTTATTGAGAATGATAAAAATATATTCTCTGTTTTTTGTCAACGCTTGCCTCATACGTGACGAGGCACTTCGATTTTGTGGCATGATCATTATCATGCTTGTAGTTTCGTACTAATATATTCTGATTACTCCACCTCTTTTTAAATATAGAACTCAATTGTTGATTGTAATCTTTTGAATCTTATTGCTAGATGAAGCAAGACAAAAGAATGATGCAAATCTCGGCAGCGAGCCATACAAGAAAACGAAGACTGCCACCGAGATAACAACGCCTAAGACTCTAATTAAATTAGAAAATACATTGTTAGAGGGTGCTAAAATGAAGAATTCTTCAAGTTTCCCTTTATTAACAGTACCTGTTCAGCAAACTGGATACCAAGAAAACCCTATTTCTCGAGAGAAAAATCGGGTCGAGCCTAAATTCAAGTCAGAAAAAAACACAATTAATAACGGCTCTGGCTTCAAAATGAGCTCCACGAAGATACATCAAAAGCCTAATGATAGCTTCTCTAAGACACACGCACAGCAATTCGCCCAACAAAGCAGGTTACAAGTACAAACACTGCCTTCTGAAATGAAACCTGATCGGGTTTACAACGCCTTAATGAGATCAACTCCGCATATAAAATTGAGTGGCTCATTATATGACAATCAAGTATTATTAGTCCTACCCTCCTCGCTGTTTGGGAAATGATCTATCAATTGCTTTCTTATTTAAAAAGAAAAATCTCATAAGATTATGTATTCTGAACAGGGAAGGTTAGTAAATTGTAAATAAATACAAAAGCCAGGCCGTATACCCATTGTTGTGTTGTTAAGGCAATTAAAGTGATAAGACATTTTTTTGGAGAAAGAGAGATGATGAAATATGCCAGATTGGGAAGGGATTAGAGACACACGCTCGAGAAACGCATTATAAATGATGTGAGCGAAAGGTTGTTCTATTATAGAATTTGTGGACAGGTGACTTCATTCAGACACATTAAAATAATAACTCTTCCTTACTCTACTCAATATTTCATAATGGAAAATTATCCAATAATATGCACATTTTTTTTTGGGGGCTCACAATACAGGTATTGATTAAAACGATATATTGGAAGTTTTTAAAGTGCTTGAGTTGGAATTAATAAAGTATTACCTTTGGATACAATCTCCCACGGAGCCGAATGCTTGAACTGTCCAAGAGATTAAAGAACCCAAAATTCAAATGCAAAACCCGAAAAGACGATGTCCTTCACTCTATTTTGGACATTATCTTTCCCCCTCACAAAGTCCTAATCTGAAGAGAGTTTTTTGAATTGTAAGTTGCAGTTTCATCAATCTGATGAAAATATTTTAGTAATGAGTCTCGCCACTCACACAAAAAAAAGCTCTTACAATAGGCTGAGAGTTTTCTTTAGTATGGAAATCTATGTAGCATGTATGCACCATCCTATAGTTATATATTTATACTCCAAGGAAATTACTGGCTAAACCGTTAGAATATTATAACACCAAAATTTCTCAGAGGTAATTTAAATTTGTTTTGACAACAAGCGTAGCCTTCTTCGTATAGCAGCAAAATTGTTTCAAATTCTCACATCATTAGAAGAAAAGGTGCTTTGCGAAAATTTCAAAAATTCATCCAATTTGGCTATTGCTGATCTGAGTAATTGCGATAGCTGCCCTGAGCAATTTCCAATTTATCACCGGTAGGCCCAGTGTTTCGTCGTTGGAAATATGGATTATTATCCTTGGATATCCCTGAAAAACAAAAATTAAGCATTCACATAAATTAGTTTTTGATACAGCTGTTAACAACGCTTTTTGAAGAGCTATTTTGGTTTGACAACCCTCTCATCCCTCCCATATCTAAATTATTGGATTAGAATCAGTGTGAATCTATAACAAGTTACTTTGAGAAGCCAGTGGCAGTTTGGAGGGCTCTTTGTAGGATTGGCCTACTAAGAGATAATTTTGAACTGGATCAGCCTTAGTGACAGCAAAATTGAGAGAATTGAAATAATTTCCATCCATAACGACCGTCTTGGGAGCATTGTTCTCTCCAATATCTAATAATATTTAGATTAAATGGATGTTTTAGTAGAAGACATTGTTACTCGTCTGTGTGCCGCTTGTCATGCGATGGCTTGTTGCGTTCTTCTTAGACATTCTCACAAAATGAGGAGTCGATTTGACTTTGCCGTTATGTGAAAATGTTTTGGAAGCCAAGTCTTCTTTTGGCTAAAAAGTTTATTAGGAAAGCTATTCAACTACTAACGTTTACTGAGACCACATTGGATGATAAGACATTTTGTTTGAAGTTTGCGTCCCAAATGTAATGTGTTTGAACTCCCATTGGTTGCTGCTTTTCGATGATCTGGGGTTCTTGATACTGGAGCTCGTTGAAATAATCTGCTTTGGTTTCAATTTTCATTCTCGAGCCTAACACAGTGGATCTCTCTGAGAAGATGTCAAAGAAAGATGTACCTTGAAGTTGAATGCTCGGATCAGTCTCTTCGGAAGCAGTTGGGAATGGATTGACATTTGGGTTATTGCTTCCTCGGGGCTGAATGGCTGTCTTCTTAACATCGCTAAAGAACCTCGCGCCTCCAGCGTTCGCAGTTTGAGGTCGCTTGTGTATTCTATCAATCTTGGGCCCGGTGTCTCCCTTTCTGAGAGGAACACCAATCTCAAACTTCCTCATGTGTGTAGAAGTGCTGGCTTTGGTCAACCTGCGGAACGCCTGCTCCATTGATTCCTCATCGGTGTTGCCCAGGTCCTCGGGTATCTCGTTTTCGTGAAGAAGATTCCTTAGGTTGTCATATCTCTCTATGTAGGAGTTTATCTTGTCTTTGTTAACAATATGTTTGGTTGACGATTAATTAGAATTGCAATTACTTCGGATAGCTTGACGGTCCGCCACTGAATAGGAATTCGGATCTCTAGCAAGGTATCTCTGAATCTCTTCGTGCACGTCATCATCAGGATTTCTCTCACTCGCAGAGCCTGTTTTTTTGATTTGAGAATTCATGTATTTCAAAAAAATTTTCATACTTGGCAGTATTTCTGCGATTCCTTGAGTCTTCAGGTTTATTTTACGTGCGGAGCCGGAGAAAGTGTTGCGTAGCATGTTTCTTTGTGACTTTTTTGTCAGGTTTTGTTCCTTCTGGTTCGCTACAAAACAATCAAATTTAACACAATAATAAACTACTCTGATTATACCTAAGTATTCTCCTGCCAGTCCGCTTGGATTTGATCTCGCATTCAAACTGAGCAAGTAGTCTACTGCTCCCGTATTCGAAATCAGATTTATTTCTTGTTCGCGATAATCATACTGCCATTGTTCCAGGTTGCTAGAAAACCAATCAAAATGACTGTCTTACAGTGAGAAAGCAAACTTGATCTTTTCTTCAAGGATATCTTTCTCCATTTTCATTTTGTATAGCACTGAGTGGAGGAGTTGCGTTTTTAATTGCTTTTTGGGCCGGATAATCGGTTTGCTGGAGGTTCCCCATTGATCAGCGAATTTAGTGAGGTCAATCTGAAAAATTTTCTGGGTTGATGAATAGGGCCTGATTGACTTTGCAGTGCTCGGTCTCATGAGAGATCGCCCAGATTTATTTAAATTGGTTGTAGTGTTAGAATTAGAAACTGCGGTTCTTGGTCGGCTAGTGAAAGAGGGAAGGTTATATTAGCACGAGGAAATATGGAGTACTCTTGGATGTTGAAGAATTTGTGCAGGTTAATATTTTCATTCTGCATTGATACATTCATGTTCGAAAGATAGTCATGATGTCGAATAATTATAGGGATTGTTGTTCCGAATTGCTTCTTCTTCAGGAGCACTCTAATGATATGCAGTGAGATAGAACTGATTGCTTAGAAGTGAGGTTACGGATCCGCAGAAAATGGTCTTTTTGAAACAGCCTTCTCACTCATTTATCGTTAATAAAATTTTTGTCAATTAGTAAATGTGCATAATTTCTCCACAGAAATGCAACAACATTGAGTAAAATTTCACGGAACCTTAATCTCACTAATAATAAAGAGAGTAAAGAGGCCAATCGGTCTAGGGTCACTGCGATCAATACCGTTTTTCTCACAACCTCTTGACGCGTTCTAATATTTTAGCTTGATATTTTCTTGAAACGGCTGCGCGTTCTGTTGGGATCAAAGAATGAAAAATTCACATTGAGAAGAAATCTGAAATATCGAGGCTGTGTAGGTTGTCAAGCTTTGATTAAACTAAACAAAAGACTCCACTGATGAGAATCTACCAATCTATTTCAAATACAATTTGAATATTTTGAATAAATCCCTCTTGCTTGACTATTGCGGATTTTTGAATTAATAATTTTGAAGGATCGATTTGAGACTAGACTTTTTTTTGAGGTGCATTATTTTCTGAAAGCAATGATGATAATAAGTGTATTTGATTGTCGAACAATTTATTTATCACATTGTTTAAAGGCTTGCAAACACTTTGCTAGTAAAATTATGTTGTTTTGCAGTCATCCAATAATTCTGATCTTCATGTCTGTCGTAAAGCTCGCACTTTGAAAATCAGAGGGATTGAGCGATTTACAGAGCTAATTGAGGAAATCTTATATAACTATCTAAAATAGTCTGCAATAAATTTAAAGGAACAAAAAAGGCAGTTCAAATGGCAGAAAGAAGAAGCGAAGCTTTTGAAGAAGGCCAAGGCACTTTCAACGACAAGGGAGAACTCATTGATATCTACATCCCAAGAAAATGCTCTCACACTAACAGAATTCTCCACGCTAAGGATAAAGCATCTGTTCAGATCAACATCGGACTGGTATTTCCTATCTCTTAACCACGTATAGTAACACGTTCATCCTCAAGGTTGACGAAGCCACTGGCAAATACAACGGAAAGATGATCACTTACGGATTCAGTGGATTTTTGAGAAGCAAAGGCAGAAGTGATGCCGCTCTTGAATCGTTGTTGACCAAGGAGAAAATCATGCCTTTCACTGCTTAGAGGATGTAACCATCTGTTCCTATTTTATTAGCTGGTTAGAGTGACACTCAAGCAACCTGTCGCTTAATTCATGTTTGAAATTTCCGTATTCATCCTTAAATTTGTTAAGTGACAAAAAAATCTCCTTATTGCCCCTGTGGAACACACAGAGCCAAATCTATTTGTTGTCGACCCTACTTTTTGAAAGAAATCTAAATCTCAGTGAATAACCTTGTTTGATATCGAAGCATCTCCAAAATGAGGATTCACTGAAAACCATTAGGAGTCGCAAAAAATCGTTTGAACTTTCAAAATTTACTTCCTTATAACATGGAATTTGTATAAAAGTAAAATTGAGAAGTATAGTCACACAGATTCTCTTTATTTTGTTTTGAGCAGTATTACTAATTTTTTTTTTTATGTCAAACATTACTCTTATATCACCTTCTCAGACTACGTTTTGGGAAGTGATATTTTTGGAGACACTAATCATCGGGTATTTTTGTACAGCTTTATCGAGATTTACAAATAAAGAACTGCTATTCAAATAATTGGGTTAGTTTTCTCTGCTGTTAATCGAAATTTTCTGTACAGGAAAATTAAATCATTTCTTTGGTTTTTCTCCCTTCTTTGGTTTTTCATCTTTCTCCTTCTCAGCTTCTTTGTCGTCATCTTTCTTCTCCTTCTTCTCTTTGATCGTAATAAATTCTTTTTTAATCTATAGAACAAGTTAGCAGCTTTTTTTGGGTAAAAAAATCAAAAATACATCTTTGTATTCTTTCAAAACATATTCGATCAGTTCGAACACAACGTCTCCCTGAATTTCAATTGCGTTGTCGTCAATAACACTAGAACCGCAAGCGAATTTTTTTCCAAACTTTTTCGCAGCGTCTTTTACGGTTATTCCTGTCATCGATGGTCTGTTAGGCTTTCAAAATGGATAGCAAAATACCAAATTTATCTAATCCGGAGATGACCGTCAAAAACTTTTTCTTGTTTCGATTGTGCTTCTCCACGACGATTTTTGGAGCATCCTATTAGTTTATCTACCTGGGTATCCTATGAATGATATTACTTTAGGCTTCGCTTTCTTAGTGTCTTTTTCTTCAGTAGACGCGCCTGTTTGTCCTTTTGTCTCTTCCTCTCCACCTTTTTGACGGATATCTAAGAATGACATCATTATAATTCTGCTCTAAACATGTTTTCTCTTTACTGGAAGTGTCTGCAGGTACAAATTGAGGGAAGTTTTCTCTGAGCCAAGGAAGACACAAAGCAAAGTTTGGTCCGTATTCGCAGTATTCAGGTGGAAGTCCACATTCTGGTTTTTTTTTTAAAGAACATTTTAACAAATCTGCTGACTCTGAAATTAGTGCATACTTGGACAGTATACGACTTGCTTGGGGTATCCTAACTCAGCCTTCTTGGAAAGCTTCTCACCTTCTGTGGTCTTAATTTCTTCGGTAGTTGTTTGATCTTCTTGTTTAGGTTCCATATTTGAGTTTTATAAATTCTGTTATGATGAGATCAGATGCAGAGACTTTAACTGTCCTAAATCAAGTTAAATGCAGCTTAGCAAGCGTCAGCAGAGATAATTTTATACTGTGAATAAAGGTTAACGAGAAGTTAACTCCGGCTTTTATTCAGATATTATTGTTCTACTGGAAAGATTTCGATTTTAAGTGTCAAAAAATACAGGAATGAATAATTCTTAACCTCTGAATAAGGGATTCTGACAGAAGTAGCATTTGTATGTTGCTTTATCAACACCATTGCAGAGCAAGCCTAAAGATGAAGCGAACTTTTTGCATCTAAGATTTCAATTTTCAAAAGAAAGATTTGATAAATTAAAAAGCAAAAATTTACAAAAAGGGAAATTGATATCGAATCGGAGAAATGAGTTTGGCTTTTGATGAGTTCGGTCGTCCATATATTGTGTTGAGGGAGCAAGCACAGAAGCACAGAGTGAAGGGTATTGACGCCTTCAAAGTAAATCTAAGTTTCTGCCGGCATAAATTCTAACTGTATAATACCCAGGCAAACCTCGGCGCTGCAAGAATTATTTCAAACACCATGAAAACCTCACTTGGCCCTAAAGGTATGGATAAAATGCTCGTTAGTGGTGATCAAGACGTTTTGGTTACAAATGACGGTGCTACTATCATGGAAAAGATGGAAGTCGAACATCCTATTGCGAAGCTTTTGGTTGAGCTTTCTAAATCCCAAGATAACGAAATCGGTGATGGTACAACCGGTGTTGTTGTCCTCGCTGGCGCCCTGCTGGAACACGCCCTTATTCTTATCGATAAAGGCCTCCATCCTCTTAAAATCGCTGATGGATACGAAAAAGCTTGCGATATTGCGCTCAAAAGACTCGAAGAAATCAGTGACAACTTGGATATCATGGCAAATAATCACGAGCACTTGATTAATGCAGCAATGACCTCCCTTGGCTCAAAGATTGTCAGCAGTATTAAAAGAAAACTCGCTGAAATCTCTGTTAAAGCTGTTCTTGGAGTCGCGGATCTTGAAAGAAAGGACGTCAATTTCGAAATGATCAAAGTACATTTTTTTTTAAAAAAAACGCTTCATCTTTTCTGTTACAGGTCACCGGAAAAACTGGCGGAAGTCTCGAAGACACCGAATTGATTGACGGTATCGTCATTGACAAAGATTTCTCTCATCCTCAAATGGTGAAAACGGTCAAGGACGCTAA
>ENA-UOUE01000052-UOUE01000052.1-compost-metagenome-genome-assembly--contig:-NODE-52-length-84639-cov-7.248469_pt1 | contig 84639 bp, 64 predicted proteins | sample MGYA00238146_ERZ747223 | MGnify/ENA primary metagenome ERZ747223 (study PRJEB28781, sample SAMN06268865) | compost metagenome | isolation source: single cell | place: USA: California, Emeryville, Joint... | reverse complement strand
GCACTTGAAGACGGAACCACTCTATGGGTAAGCGGATTGACTGCCTACAATCAACTCCTCTACAATCCTTATTTCATCCAACCTGAGACCCTCTCGTACGTGTTTGGACTAGTCCCAGCCTATAGTTCAACCGTTGCGATTCCTCCTGCTCCTTATATCCCTCCTCTTGAGTACGGCCCCAGACAGCTCACAATTTTAATGTCAGTTCTTAATATCGTATTCGCGCTCATGGGATCCTCTGCCATGCTCCTAATCAAGGTTCTGAGTGATATCTTCCTGTTTAAGTTTATCAATGTGGGCTTCCCACAGAACTTTATCGATTTCTCTGCTCAGTACATTGGAAACGGGTTCTTTATCCCTAACCCATTCGGAAATATCGAACAAGATTCGTCACTTATCCCAGTATCCAGCACCGGCAAATTCCAGCCATGGGTAATTAGCACCGTTTACCTTGAAAACGCTGGTTCGCTTTTGACGAAGGAGCTCATCTGTGCAGGGATGATCGTCTTGGGTTGGATTGCTTATTTCGCTGCTTCTCCCAGTTTCAGATTCAAGGAGCATATGAGAAAGGCCGCCCACATTTTCTATTGGAATGTGTCTTTATGCGTACTATTTGGAGATTTCCCAGAGCTCATGATTTACACAATACTCCAAATTACGGAAGGCACCAACGCAACAACCTACCAAAGGATGTCCATAGCAGCGATGTCGTTTATGCTAGCTATCTACGCGATTTTCTATGCCCGTACGATTTACCTTCTTAATTTCAAGAAGAGGAAACAGCACACTTATCCAACTGCAAATGATCAACCGAAAAACACTACTCCTTCGAGCAAACCTCTGAAAAAAGATGAAGATGAGCAACCTCCAAAAAAATTGCAGAAAAAAAGTAACACAGAGAATCAGGCCAGAGAGCAGGAGCCTCTCCCAATCCCTCTTAACATGTGTATCATCACCCTAGATATCTATCAAGATTCGTTCTTCTCTCGCAATTTTGTGCTTGTCCTGCAAGTTCATAATTTCCTCTTGGCCTTAGTTATCTCGCTCATTCAAGTCTCTGGAATCGTGCAGTCGCTTTACTTTGTGCTCTTGCATTCGCTTTTGCTGGTTTACTTGCCAACCTTCAGACCTTTCAAAAGCTCCATCCAATACATCATTATTGGAATGAACTGCATTGGTCAACTTATCCTGAGCGTCATTGCAGCTCTATTAGGCTCGAATGATCGTTATCCTTCGATCTCGGACTCGACTAAGACTTCTATTGGAAAAGTGATGATTGTGATTGAGCTGGTTTTGTTAATAGGAAGCAGTTTGTTAGCGATTATAATTATCATAAAGAAGATCAAGAGTTTCTTCCCTCAGCAGAAAGTGAGTGACACTAAAGTGCTCAAAATGAAGAAATTTGAGAAAGAGTTTGGGCATGACACTTCTAGGACTGGACTTATCAAGAGTGAAAAATCTAGAACAATGAGAAAGAATTCTCAATAATCCCTTCTTCAAGGAAATGGTTTGAAATTTGATGTGCTCTTAAGGATTACAGGTACATCACTAAACTAATAATTGCATAGCAATGTTATCTTCTTGTATTCATTCAATTTTGCGAATTCTAATCCATATATTTGAAACCATTGATATATTATCAAATGAAAACATTTCCGGAGATTATGGACATATGAGCCAAAATTATTAAATAAGAGATATATTTGCAACAAAATAATTGAATGCAACGCAGAAGAACCAAGAAAACATACGTTAGTGCTAATATCAGTGATTATTGCTAAGCAATTCGTTGGTGTTTGATCCTTCTGAAATCCCACTCACTTTCGTTGAATCACTAATGAGCTGCACTCTGCAATTCAACATGTAATTTGAGAGAAACGTAATTATTCAAGAGGTCATAAGAGGCAAGAACCCAACTTCAATTTGTTGAACGACCGTTCAAACACAGCCCAAACTCAAAATAGATCGATAATTATTATTACTCAAGGATGGGAAATCTGAATTAAATTGATTTTTATTTAAGTAAATATGAAGCTCTCTGCCACAGTGTTGATGTCAGTCGTAAAATGTTTTATTGCATTTTGCAAACTTTCTGATAAGATAGAAATGTCTATCTATATATGTAAACATACAACTAATACGTGTGAAGTTTGGTTCTGACTCACTTAAATGAGATAAAATGAATACCAGAAGCCCCTAATAGTGCCAAAATGAGGCTAAGTTTGAATATATTAGCTTCCCAAGTTTTTTTTAGAAGAGAAAAAGCTAGAATATGAGTATTTTGAGAGAAGATGTTAAGAAAAGCTGATGTGCTTGCTAACAAAGAAGAAAAAGAAACTCACAGCTCTAATACTCACAGAAAGACCTTAATATTAGTCTCAGTCAACGCTCTGAAAATTAGATGCTGATGATGAACTGCTCTATTATTTTCTCTTAAAGCATGAACTGGTGCCGAAGGACAGAAAGAACGATTGCTTTCGACAAATTCTGTGGTCTGGTCCTTAAACTTGGTAGAACTTTTAGCATAAATTAATTAACATCTCAATACTTCTGCAATATTTTTATCAGTAGTATAGTTCGTATATCGATTAATCGGTGAATTTTCGAACATTGTGCTTAATTCTTCTATATTGTTTTAATTCGATCAAAAAACTCTGAAATATAACGAGCAATTGTTCCACTCTCTGCTCGCACCTTCAATTACCTTTACCAGGTACCTTCCACTAGCACTGGAGTACACCAGGCCTATTCTGATGAGTGTTGCCACGTTATTGGAAACCTTTCATCTTATTTATCTAACTATCTTGGTAATTTAATATCGAATTATCATATGATAAATGGGAATAATATCTCCATTCCAGCATGCAATCGCGCGCGTCGTCTATTTGATTATAGAAAGGCTTTTCAAAAAAGGACATCAACAAAGTTTATTCGAGCTTCTCATGAGCTCCAGAACTACGAATTAAATAATTCCACAGATATAATTCACTGAATTTCGGTTTGAACGAACTATTTGCTAATTTAAGAATGTGATATTTAATTTAATTTAAAAGGAAGACAACCTATTGCTTCCACTTTACTTTCATCAGAGCTCGTCATTCCGAAAGATAACAGAGGAATGTTTGAACCTTTTGGCAAGATTTTGAGTAGTTGAATTCTTCTATCGAGCGGGAGCACAAGCGGTGAACTTAGAGCAGCAATTTTAAAAGAACTCAAACCACTCCAAATATCTAAAACTTTTCCTCCCAAAATCTATTCCATCCAAACTCTTTGAGCTTAGACAAATGGAATGAATTGGTCCCAAGTACTGAACCAGCCATGGAATATATATAGCATTCATTGAAATCGAGTAGCAAGCGATACTTGAGTACATATTAGTTTTTATTGAGTTATGAAGAGCAAATAGCAGATATTAATTAAGATATGGAATCGAAATGGCTGAAATTTCCTATCTTGTTTGCTCGATTGCTATGGCAATCCAATAAGAAAATAGAATAAGACTGAGCTGGCTTTGAAATAACCTGAGGGGCAAGAACACTAAAGCTTATCACCAAAGGAAAAATTAACAGTTTTAATCGCGGAGTTGAGTTTATCTATGTCTCAATGCTGCATTCAGAATGACTTTCGTCGTGTTAATTCTCAGAAATTTACAAATTTCTCGGGTATTAATCTATCAGAAGCCACATAATCGTCGTTCAGAACCAAAAGTTATTGGGCTCTCGCCTTTGAGCTCGAGGTATAGTATTGAGGTAGGCGAATAATTTAATAAATTAAAGAATTTCATTCTAAATAATTTCTAAAAATAACGTACTGGAACTCGAAGGACCAGTTCTATATATATTGATTTAGGAGCTGGATAATTAAAGCAAAGACACTGTCGATTTCTGTGATTCAATCTGAATTAATTTTGTAAATTTTAATTCACGAAAGACCACACAATTCGAAATTCTACAGAGCTATTGTTTAATTTTCATCAGTGTGGAAATTATTCTCCAATTCTAAGATAAAATTTATCTCGCCAGTATGCTGAAAGTTTCTATCAAAAAAGAATCACTCACACAACGAACACTCCAACGACGAGCAGGAACAGCTTCCGCTTCCTCCTCGCAACCCACAGAACATAGACAGGATGGACAATCAGGATAATTCCCGATGAAAGATTAAAATGATTTATGTTTTATACAGTGCAAATTTTCTCATAGTTAATTTGGGTATATCTCAAACGTTGCGTGATCAACCTATATAAGGCCCGCAGGATTCTACTAATTATATTATTGAATCTAAAACCTCAAAAAAGGATGTTCCCAAACACCACTTTTCCTCTCTACACCAATGCTCCAAAGCCCGATATCACGCAAGAGCAACTCCTTCTCACCTTATTAAGCATCAAGAGCCAACAAAACCGCTTCAATTCGCTATTCGGCCAGCAGCCATTGAAACTCAATCTCATCGCGCAGAACCAAGTGAACCAAAATCCATTTCAAATGTCGTTAAACCCGACAACTCCTTCGGGTCCTCTGACATTGCGACCAAATATGCTGGCACCAGGCATTGAAAGAATAAATCCTTTCAAAGCACAAATTCAGCCTACTCAGCTGGACTACCAACTCCTGAGAAACTTGACCCCCACGTCATTTGCCTACAGAATGCCTTTTGCTGCTCAAGAACAGACCGAGAGATCAGTTCCAGCCCCGAAATCTGAGTCCGAAAGCACACAAGACACTCCGGAGTCAGCCTTCAAGGCGAAAACTGGGGTAAAGGACCTTGTTGTCAAAAGAGAAGAGCAACAAGTAGAAACCGAAGAAGCTGCGAGTAAACACAGCGGTTTGCAAGCTGACAAAGTCTCCGCGAGTAAAAAAATCAGAAAAACGTAAATAAAAAATTGTTTTCATGAGTTAATTAAATTCAAATAGTGAAAAAGCTGTTAACACATGCGGGCATCCAGAAAGGAAGCATTACGCAAAAGGATTATGTAATAACTGCTACCACAAGTTCGGCAGAGTCGGAAAGCCTGAACTCTGCGAGCATGATGTAATCTACGCGAAAGGGTTATGTCAGAAGTGTTATTTAGTGAAGTACAATCAGCAAAAATCACAAATGATGAAGAGAAAAAAAAGAAGACTAACAAATCCAACTAAAATAATTAAAGATGACTTCCAAAGTTAGTTATGTTAACCTTCAAGACTAACTAACTTTATTTTCAACAAATAAATATAATTTTCCATTATTACGGTAAGTATTTAGCGATATTTACAGACTAAGTCTTTCTATCTACAGTTCTTTATCGTGCTATGATTTTAATTTCTTGTTGCAGCTTGCATACAAGTAGTTCTCAACTGAATTATGTATTTTTAAGAAATTATGTTGGGTGGTGGAGACTTGTAAAGATTTATAAATTATTCGTAATTCAAAGTAACAAATTTGCTGTTTAATTAAGATATCTGTAATGTATTCAAAATAGTGTCAGATGAAGCTGCGAATTTCGGGTTTTGAGGCTTGCTGAGAGATATTGCAGTAAATTGGCTTCATAATAGTAAATTGAACAACAGTTAATGTGAATCCTTTAGTTTTAAAGGAATATGTGTACGATTTACTTATTTGAGGTTAGCACCAGCGGAAAGCAAGCAGTATTTAAATTAGATGAAGATGATGGTATTTCGCAAATCCGCTTCTTTAAAATTTTGTCCGTAGATGGAGAAAGAGAAAACTAATGTATTTCTATTCTCAAGAGGGCAAATCTGCTTCACATTGATCTAAATAACTTTGAATTGGTGGTTGCTTCTGAACATTTTCTGTAGTCTCAGGTGATTTGAACCCATTGAAATTCCAGAGTTCTATTCTAATTTTGATACACTATAAAATCTCATTATACGTACTGACTAACTTTCCTTAATCTTGCATTTGATAGTAGACAGATTTATCACAAGAATGCTAAAAGAGACAAAATTTTCCTTCGACCGTGTCAGGACGGTCAATTTGATTAATGGAAACTGATTTGGTTATGGTGAAATCTGTGCAGAAAAAAATTCGAATTTTAAATTAAATGCGAAAGAAGTCTTTCCTAATTCAACAGTCTGGGCATAATCTGTTTCAGGTGGTTTACTGATGGTTAACGATTCAAACTTCTCTTTTCTTCCTCTAGTCTTGATTAATTTTTCTTTGGAAAATCAATTTAGCTGAAAGCAGAACATTGGTTCAGCAATGATTCAAGTTTTAGTTTTGACATACTTGCCTGTGAACTTCGATACTTTCAACCTGTCCTATAAAGTCTGCTGAAGATCAAATCGTAATTTGTGAGAATGCCGGTAAGAAGTGGGAAGAGCACTTGACCTAAAGGCGTTATGCTTACATAAGGAAAATCGACAGGCGGATGCAAAATGAGAAAAATTGATTTTTCCTTTTGAGTCCCAAAACTAAGGTAATTTCATCAATAAAACTGATAAAGCAACCACCATATGTCCCTCAAATCAGCAAAATATAATTTGCCCGAGTCAAGAAGAATCCTGTTTATACTTGACAACTTTAGAAACTCTGTAATCCGTCGCTGGGAAGCTCACTGAAAAGCTATTGTTGGTCCCATTCTCAAGGTGAAAACGGAAACCAGTGGATAAGGTACGAGCGATTGCCGTCTTACGGAACGCTCTGAATCTTAGTAATTGCTGCTTTCTTTTTAGATTAATTTTCATTTGGAACTACTTTCATAAAAAATCGAGTCGTAAAACGGCTTAGGAAGGAATTTTCTTCGAAGTCATTTAATAGCTTTGAAGTTATAGAGCTGATTGCTTAGCGAACCCTTTTGAAGTTTCTTTTTTCTGTTTCTTGATATCCTCTAAAGCTTTTCATAATAATCGTCTCTCTCAAAGTTTAAACTTAAACAGAGATTCATTCCTCTGTAACCACAATCCACTCATTCTTGGTGAAGAAAACTCGGAAAGATGGGTCACAACAGCACTCAATGACGAAAGTATCTATTGACGTATGCATGATAAGGAGTCTGTTTAATTAAACAAATTGGCTCATTATAATGAATTGATTTTCAAAACTTCGTGCAAAACGAGCGACGGATAAATTTTTAAGAATTTCAAAAACATTCCAGTTGGATTCTGCTTAGCGTTTTTTGATTTTTATAATTTCCATCAAATGGTTCAGATCCTTTAATTTTTTGTTCTGAGAACAAAGTTCCAAATTTTTCTAACCAAATAGCCGGTATCTCCCCAAATCTGAGATTTTAAAAGAAAAGTCAGCCTTGAGCCAAGTGACCATCCTAGCAGCATCTGCTCTTAGCAACCCAGAATCCACTCTTGATGGAGGTAGCTCTATCATACCACAGCTGGACCTGCTTCTTTGAGAAGCAATTGGTTTTTGTACCACTCCTCAATTAGCTTCTAAAACACATCGGTTTATCCTTTAGCGATTACGAATGTTAGAATCAGAACTATAAAATTCAAAGTTTCTTCGATGATCAGCCCTCAGCCAAGGCTCCTAAGAGCGTATACGCCCACCCTCACCCATCTCGACCCAGTTGAACCACAAACACGCCGTCGTGCTGGCTCTCAGCAAGCAGGCAGATCTAAGTAATAGCTCTCTATCAGCCAAGATCATTAACTATGAGATCAGAAAAAGAATTCCGCTTGAAGAAATCGTTCAGGATCAGCTCAAAAAGCCCGAAACTCATCCCAAAGTACTAAAATTGCTGTGACTTTTCTAATTTTTCCCAGACGGACAAGATCCTAGTCCTGGACCTAGATAACACTTTGATCTGGAACTCTATGAAAGAGGAGCGTACTCCAGTGAAAGGCGTCTTAACGAGAGTAATCGGATGCGCTTGGTCGCTGTTGTTTTAAAATTTTCGTTAGATTAAAGTTCGAAACGAGATGTTCCTATGCAACGTCGTCAAGCGTCCTGGCCTTGAAAAATTTATCAAAAGTATGAGCAGATATTACCGTCTTTTTATATATACTACTGGCATGCTAGAGGTAAATTTTTTGTTTTGGGAACCCATGCTAACTTGACTATCTGCAGTATGCATTAGGCATCCTAAAAGCTGTAGATCTCGGTTATTATTTTGAGAAAATTTATCATCGCGATGACTGTTTCCATACAAGTAGTGGTTTTTGGTTGAAGGATCTCAACAAAATCAATGAGGATCCCAAGAAGCTTGTGTTCATCGACGATTCACTCACACAGGTCTATCACAACTCATTGAACTCTGTCCGGATACTGCCATTCGAAGGAGACCAAGAAGATAATGCATTGGAAAAATTAACTCCCTTTCTAACTGCATTAGCCGAAATAAAAGACGTTAGACCTGTGTATGATCGCTTTGCTCGATACGTTGAAAAAAAGACACTTAAAGTCGAGAAGCCAAGGGCTGAAGCTCGCTGCAAATCGCTAGAACCGCGCCGGACTAACTTGGCGGCTCCGATTCAACTCGTGTCTCATCACTCGCTGACAGGAGAGCAAACGGATTGTTTACATCAAGATAGCTCTCCAGCGAATCTTCCGCAAATACAAAATTTTTCGGCGAAGTTGCTTGAGTTGATAAAGACAGAAAAACAGAGTGTACGGCAAGCCGGTGCTGGTTCAATGGTCAAAGCTGGGTTTTGTAAAACTGAAAGGGCTGGCAAACAGCCAGTTGAGAAGAAGGAGTTGAATAAATGGAAAGAGGCTGAGAAAATATCGAAGAAGAAAAAGGAAGAAATCCAACAAGAAGAATCTGAGAATGTCGTTTTTCTGGAAGATGAGGAGGAAGAGACGCATAGCTGCTATACTTCTGTGAGACTGTCAGAAATATCAACGGTACTCTCGATGTTTCCAAAGAGACACTCGGATAATTATGCTCAAAAGGGTTAATAGTTGCCCAAGCGAACAGAGTAGAGGAAATCGATAGATTAATGCAATTTTCAGGTAGAATTTTGTTACAGATGATTATTGAAAATTTTGTGAGATTAAGTTTTTGTTTGAGGCGCTGGTTGCCGAAACATGGGACCATTGCTGATATTTATTTGAATGATCTGTCCAAATTTTTCAAATTTGTGTAAATTATATTTCATTATGAAAACACAAACTCTCATAGTTGAATATGTTTATATCATTGTCAGAGAGCAAAAACAAGATTGACTTTGAGGGACGTAATTGGATGGAACTAAATGAACGGTGATTTTGAGATTACATAAGGAGCCATTCAAATTATAGACCTCAGCGATTAAATAGAATCTGGTTCGGTTGATTTGTAAAGTTAAAGTCTAGCTTCAAATAATTTTGAGGCGGGATTTCTTAAAAACTGCCTTCAAGCAATAATTATTGGGCTTTACATACCAACTGTGAGTTCTCAGAGTTATTACCACTAAAATTGCAAATTTTCTCACTAATACGCTGTCTCTGTCGACCAAGTCGTCTGCATATTTCTATGGAGATGATCGCTGTTAAATTCTCTTGTATAAGAATAAGTTTCCATTTATAGAATTGACAGTGTCGCATAAGTCTTCTAAATCGATAAATAAGCTCTCGTTTCCCAAGGCGATCAATAGTTTCAATGTGCCCACAAGTAAATCATAAATCGAAGCTCGAAACTTTTCTTCTTCTCTTCTGAAAAACCCGACTCTTGAAAAGGAATTGCCTCCAAAGCAAAATCAAAAAAAGCCGCCTTACTTGTTCTCTCAAAATCAAACTTAATGATAGAATTTCAAACATTTTTCGCCGCTGAAGCTATCGCTTCACATCTCCACCAAAAATGCAACATCCAGGGCTTCCTTAGATTGAGACAACGAACCTAAAAGCCATTCCAAGAGATTACTTCTCCATCTAGGCTGATAGAATCGCAATTCAATGAAATTTCTTCGAATTCCTAGGAATCTTTCTTAGTTGTGGTAGTACGCGGCGAAGCCAGCCAAGAAGGTACCTTAGAGACTACTCCTAAATCTCAGCAGCTTGTAATAGTAGCGAAAAAGTACTCGCAGTGGCCTTATAATAGCCTTTAAATATTTTGAGAATTTCAAACTTTTAAAATGCCGGCTTCCTTAGAACCTCAAAAACACCATCAATCTGAGGAAAAAGGCCCACGAACACCCTCGCTTTGTTCACCATGACACCCTCAACCACCCTTTTCAACCGGAATCGTGACCTAGCGGCAGTATGGATATTGCATATGAATCTAATATATACATCAGAACGAATAAAACCTAATTTTGCATTCCGGAAGTCGTTAAAGTGGAGTTTCATGGCTATTCATGGCTTGATCCTTAGGAAAAAGTGGACTTAGAGCATTTAGACAAAGAAGTCAAAAGAAATTATAATCAAATTATTAATTTCAGAAAATTCAAAAAATAAGAGATGAGCGACGATGAAAAATTATCCTCTGCGACCGATTTGGGTGATCTCGACGACGAAGAGATCTCAAACGTTGAGGAAGAAGAAGAACGCGTAACAACTGAAAAACGCAAGAAGCCATCCAACACAAGACAAAAACCAAGGAAAACACAAAACCCGCGAAAAAGACAAAAGAAAAACATCAGAGATTACTTCGATATTGAAGTCGAGGAAGACGATGAGGAAGAACTTTCTGACGAAGCAGATGAGGCGGGCGGTGAAATATCCAAAAGTAGGCATTTTTTCTGGATTTAGATCAAAATTTATGATAAATAGAGGAACAGGAGCGCTATTTCAAAGAAATGATGAGTAGAAAAGAGCGAAATACCCCGAAATTCTTGCAAATGGGAGAAGACGAAGTCGCGGAATATTTCGAAGGCCGTTCTGACGACGATCAAGATTTCGAAGGTGAGCAAGCACCATTGACGAAGCAAGGAATGCTTCCGACACTCAAGGACCCAAAGCTCTTCCAAGTCGGCTGTAAGAGAGGAAGTGAACGCGAGGCTGTTTTCGAAATTATGCAGAAATACATGCTATATCAAGGCACTGCTCATGAGATTAGAATTGTTTCTGCGAACGCACTGGACAAAATTAAAGGGTACATTTACGTCGAATCCTTCAATCTGGAGGACGTGACGAACGCGCTGGAGGGCAATACCCTTACCAACAAGAACATCAAAAGAGTAGACTTGGCAAACGTTCCGCAAATCTTCGAGCCGGATATTACAAGGAACATTGATGTAAGCATATTTCACTTGATTGTTAGGTTGTATAACACTGCGATTCTTGTAGCTGAAACCAGAGCAATTTGTTCGTATTAAAAAAGGTCTTTATGAGGGAGATTTGGCCAGAATATACGATATCGACGATAATAAGAAATCTGTCGAAGTGCAATTGGTGCCTCGTTTGGCTCTCAACGAAGAAGAAGAGGCAGCCGACGATAACGGTGAGGAGCTCGATGAAACCGAGAAACGCAAAAGGAACTTCCAGGAGGCGAGAATGCGAGCCAAGAAGAAGCTACGTCCTCCTGCAAGACTCTTCGACCCTAATGAGGTACTTTGGCATTCCTAAACAACTCCAGGCTTACCTACGATTTTATAGAGAACTCAAGGAGTCGAGTCGACGAGAGTTGCAGCTACTAACCAGAAGTTCTACACATACAAAGGCCAGCGTTTCTTCTCCGGTCTTTTGTATAAGAAATACCCAATCGCCAGTCTCCAAATCGGAAACGTCGTCCCCACTTACGATGAGATCCAGACTTTCGCGAAAGCCCTCGGTGAAAATGCCAACATTGAAGATATGTACAAAATTTTGCTGGAAAAAACCGGGCAAGATCGCTTCAATAAATTCAAAGTTGGTGATAAGGTCATCGTTATATCAGGCCAATACAACGGGCTCACCGGTGTCGTGAAGAAGGTCGCACCAAACGGCGTTACTATTGTCACTTCGCAGATTGATGAACCTCTGGAGTTCCTTCCGGCTGAATTAGCAAAGAATTTCAACAAAGGAGACTACGTCCGTGCGATTGCCGGAAAGAACGTCGGAAAGGTCGGATTCATATCGACGATTACCGATAACACTGCCGTCATCACCAGCGAGGACCTTAAATCATCCTTTACGACCTTCGTTAATGATCTGGTCCTTGCGAGCGAAACAACGCGCATTCAACAGTTTGAAAACAAAGCAAATGAGTTCAAAAAGTACGATCTCGTGAGGTTAAATGATACGAAGACTTTCGGCTGTGTTATCTCGCTCGACGATTTTAATATGAGAATCATTGATAACGGCGGTCGAGTCGTTACGATTAAATTCTCAGACGTTGACTTCACTGTTGATACCCGAAGATACATCGCGAAAAATGACTTTGGACAAGAGTTCCACATCAACGATACGGTTAAGGTCCTGGATGGTATGTACAAAGGCACAATTGGTTCGATCAAGCATATTTACAGAGGAGTTCTGTTTCTTTTTAACTTGGAGCTTCAAAAGACTTCTGGTAAATAGTCTTTTTTACATAGTGTCTAAAGGCTTTTATAATAGGTTTGTTCGTTGAAAGAGTGAATAACTGCTATCTGGTCAGCTCGAAGCTTGAGAAAAGAGACAGCAAGCCTGACAAATTGTTGGGCGTGCTCTGCCAAGTCGTCAAGGGACCTTGGAAAGGCTATCAAGGCTTAGTTAGAGAGGTCACTGACAAACTTGTGACCATTGAAATTACTTCGAAATGTATGAAAAAGACCATGCCGAGAGATGTGGTGAAGCCATTGAGCGAAATTAATGACGAAGAGCATCGCTACAGTAGCAACGCTTTCGGTAATAGCTGCATTTTAGACTCTGTTGCTGAGAATTTGTTATCTAGACCCGAAGACGCCAATGCCAGATTCGAGGTTGGGACTCAACTCGCCACATGTGGGCAATTCTCCAGCGTTCCATATGAGTGGATTCGATACCCCCGCTTATGATACTAGCTTCCGATAAGAGTGTGAGTGTGTAGAGAGTAAGGAATTTGCCGTGTATTATTTGCATTATATGAGACGCTGATCGTCTCTTAAGGTACTACCTGGATGATATCAGAAGTGTTTGTTGAGGATTAGGAATAGCATAAGAATTCGAAATCTGAAATTTATGATGGAAATAAATAAGTCCTTTGCATTTGAAACCATGCCTCTTTCTTAGTAGAGAGAGAGATTAAACTAAAATTCAAATTGCCTTGACTCTAATTGCCATAAAATTTTATTAAATTTCTGATGCGAATCTCTCTCTCTCGCTAACAAATTAAGTTGAAATGCTATTCATGACAAAACGCGAGATTTGGTAGGAATATTAGAAATCATCATCAATACATTCAAAAAGCATTTTTTTCAGACTTAAGGTAACAAAACAATTATAAAAAGATTTCTTTGTATAACAATTTCAGTTTACCTCCAAACTTATACACAAATGTCAAAAAAAATGTTTCTTTGCGCATAGACTTGCTCTTTGATGAGTTTTTTTAGTCGATTATTTAAGGAAAACAATAGATATTCAGAAAGATTTGTGCTACTCATCATAAAATAACAGTTGATGCCTCCGAATCATTATCCCTTAAAATATTAGACTTCATAAAATAATTTAATTCCGAAAGGATGCTTGCTTGGAAACTCTCAAAGAGGTTTGCTACTAGTAACGCCAAAGCCGGGCTTTTCAACCCCGAGAGCGCGATCTTCCAACACCAGAAAAATCTACACAAAGCAGGACTTGTTTCTTCAAGATTAAAGGCCCTCAGAACTCGTGAGATTGATCCGAAAGAAGTAGTTACTCTTTGTTATTTCCTCGGCTCAGTTTATCATTAGTGGCCAGATACGGGTCTTTTGTCCTTCTTCGGTGATGATAAGAGCATCATTACTCTGCATGAAGCAGAAAATGTTGATCGCACTCCAAAAGAATACAATACTCCCACTAACTCTTGGTTCCAAATCTGTATTCCTTTCTCCAAGAGCGACAAACTCAGGTAAATACCACTGAAAAACTGGCAATGACGCATAGATTCAACTAATAAATAGGAAAAAATTTTCGTCGTTTTACAGGAATGTCATCAGAACAGGCAGGTTACTTGAGATCCTCGATTATGTTAGTGGAAGTGTCGCGTATTCGTATTGTTATCAGAAACCATACAATCCAGACAAGACAATCAGCGTGGTAAAATATTTGTACCCATTCCTATCTTCATACAAGGATAAGGCAACCGCTACTGTTGATAATGTCCACTTATTCGAGCCTATTGACCTTCAACGTGACCTCACATTGACAGTAAACCAACCAAAGTGCTTATTTTTATTTATTATTGAATAAAGTCTTATGTAACTTACGTGGGAAAATCCTCCATGGAGATCCGAATCGATATGAGTCAAGGAGAGAAAGATGAAAACCAAATTGGTACAGCAATGCTGGTGTTTGTTGCTAGAGACGCCAAAGACGGGTCCAAGGCTGCTCAAGCTCCGAAATTGGTGCTAAATCAAGAGGAAGATAAGCATGGAGCGCAGCTCAGGTATGAGCTTGGAGTGAGAAATATGTCTGAGAGAAAGCTTTACGCTGCGGTACATTAGTTGCTATTCATTGATCTCAATTTTATAAACTATGATAGACTTCAGTCTTTAAGGTCCCACCAAGCGCAGAAGAGAGTGTTGAACTCCATCAATTATTCAAGAAACAATCGGAACATGAAGTGATTACGGCTGTTAAATGCTTCGTTTTTATTTTTCCTTAATTATATAGAACTTGATTCTCCCTTGGAAAAACATCTCTGACACTAAGTGCGAGAAGTCTCTTATTATGCATGCGCAGGACAGAAACGTTCATGGTAAGGTATTCGGTGGGTACATCATGAGAGAGGCATTTGAACTCGGCTGGTTGTGCGCCTATGAACATGTGCAACAAAAAGCCTTCCCGCAAATCATTCATATTGACGATGTGAATTTCCTTGTGCCTGTTGACGTTGGTTCTATCATGAAGTTCGTTTCGCATGTGACTTTTACTGAAGGGTCAATCGTTCACGTCGTTGTGAATGCATTCAAGCTTATTCCAAATGGGTAATTATTTTTCGATGTCGAGACGGGTCATGATTTGTTATTTGCTATCTAGAAAACCAGCCAGAGCCTGTGAGGTCCATCTGACATTTGCCTGTGAAGGAGAGACAGTGATGGCACTGCCGAAGTCATATAAAGAAGGAATGATGTACTTAGAGGCGAAGAGAAGAGTGCTTAACATTATTCGGTATTAAACTTGAACGAGAGTAAGTGCTTGTTATATAGAAAATCTATATCGACATTAAATAGAAGTTTGCTGCACAAAGTATCAACTCATGATTACTAGATTAAAAAAAAAATGAATAATATCTCTTGAACGCAATATAATACGCTACGAAGTAATTTGTTAGAGTGGTTTTAGACTTTTTGTAGATGAAAATGGATTTACTCAGCTGTGAATATCTTAATATATCTTAGAGAGATTCCGGTGTATCGAAATTGCTGTTGGAGTGAACCCTTACAGAAACCAAATGAAGATGGAAAGATGTTTATTCTTGAACTTACTAAAGCGGCTAGCTCGAACTTCGAAAAAAGGAATTCGCAGTTGCTTTTCTCTTAATCTCATCATTACAGCTTTGTTACGTATTTCAAGCCCTTAAATTAAAAGGAAGTTAATGCCCGTTGAGATCACCTCGAAAAAACATCTTCAAAAGTCAAGAAGAGAAAATCAAAGGTTCTGAGGTGAAATATGACTGAATGGAGCCAGGTAAACAAAGAGGATGTATTTTCTCTTTCATTTATACTGAATAAGCTGGGAAACATCAAATACACCAGCTGAGTAAAGAAGTTTTTGCTAAATATCAGTTAGCCATAAAAAATTAATTCGCTTTTTTAACACAGTAGTTGGTTTCAATCGCAATTTGGATAGGTTATAGCTTTTCTTGTTCCATGTTGTTGTAGTGGAATTAACCTTATACAGAGCAAATGGTTGAGAATTTCTTCCCAAAAATACTCTTATAAAGCTTAGCTTTCAATTATAAACCACTAAATACAAAACTAGCTACAGTTATAACCCATTTTCCTCTGCATTGCCAGTCTTAAAAGAAAATACCATCACTCACTGGGACTGCACCAAATGCAGAGAAACCATGCAGATGTTTTTAGAAAAGTAATTCGTCTTGACGATTTGATTAGAACCCTTCTCTATGTACATCATGAATGACAGAGTAACAATAGGCAATTTAATGTATGAAGCCTCTTTGAGTGAAACTAAAATGAAAAGCAGGTCCGAAAATTGGGTTGCTTTCATGCGTCCGTCTTCATAGTCTGTGAACAAGAAATTCTGATCTTCATAGTAAAATTGTCCTAAATCAGATCCTTGTAATAATTAAAATATCAATAAACTCAAGGATGCTAAGTTTGAATATCACCTCTCTTTTTGGTTACTTCTTAACATTTTTGCTTCTCTACATCGCCCACCGAGTATTGGTGCGTCCTTATATTATCCTTGCTCCATATCGCAAACTCAAGCATGTACGAATCCGTATTCGAGGAAGACTTCTCCCAAACATGATGAAAAATGCACGAGACGCTGTCACAAAAGGAGATTACTACTACGACTTGAAAGAAACCATTAGAGCTGATCCTGACTGCAGGGCCATTGCTACTGTGAATGGTGGATCGACGAATATTCATCTCATAGACCCAGAACTTCTCAAAGAGTTCTACAGGCATGAGAATCTGAGTTATTATAAGAAAAGGTTCGGCGGTGGGCTTCTGAAAATGTTTCTTCAAGACGGATTGTTTTCAGCAGAAGGCACCATTTGGAAGAAAAAGAGGAAAATCGATTCTCAGGCGTTTCACTTCGAGTTCGTGAAAAAACAAGTTGATCTTATCGGTAGTATCGCGAAAGAATTTATCGGCAAGATCAATCCGAATGAAAAGCTGCCTGCGATAAACTTTTTCCAAACAATTACTGGAGAAGTCGTCTGCCGTACTTTCTTTGGAAGCAACCTCTCGAGTCAGACTTTCAATGGAAAATCATTCTGCTCGATAATTGCTGACCTTATAGTGGATATAGCTGCGGAGTCAAGCACTCCGATGGCAGTTATTTTCGGGAAATATTATATTAAATATTTCCCTAGCAACAAAGTCAAGCTCTTACTCAAACGAATCGAAGAGTTTAAGAATATTTGTCGCAGCATGGTTGCTGAAAGGAAGAATCAATTCAAACAGAGGGACTTTTCTCTTGATTCTGATAAGGATTTGCTTCATTTATTACTGAAATATCAACAAGAGAATCCTCAAGAAAATTTCGATGATGATGAGATTGTCCATGAGTTCATCACTTTCTTCATGGCTGGTTTAGATACTACAGGCCATCTGTTAGGAATGGCGGCCTACTACATTTCAAGAACCCCTGGAGTAAAACAACAACTAAGAGATGAAATCAAAAGCATTTTCGGGGCTGATACAGGCTCCAATTTCAATGTAACCTTTGATAATTTCAATAAACTAGAATACATGCTATCAGTTCTGAATGAGACTCTTCGGCTTGCAACTCCTGCTCCAGCAGCTAATGCAAGAATTGCTTTAAAATCTCATAAAATCGGCGAAATACCAATTCCGAAGGGAGCTGGTGTAATGATTCCATTCATAGTCAACTTCTCAAATGCCAAGTATTTTGACAACCCAACTGAGTTCTGCCCTGACAGATGGAGAAATCCCGCTGGAAGAGTTATGAACAGCCATCCTCAACATCCATTCATTTTCACTCCTTTTTCGGCAGGACCTCGTAACTGCATCGGGCAACACATGGCGATGCTTGAAGCGAAAATCATTCTAGTAGAATTTATGAGAACGTTTGACTTCGAAGTCCCTCAAGAATACGTCCTAAAGATGACCAGAAGGTTTTTATACGAGCCTTTAGAGGAGTTAAAACTAAACCTAAGGAGAATTTAGTTGAGAATGAGTCCTTCGAAAGAAAATAAGTAACTTGGAATCATCAAACAAATTCTTAGTAGGAGTTCGTTGTATTTCAACCACTCTACATACTATCTATCCTTGAATATTGAACCCAATGTTACAGCGCCATCAGCAAAAGGTTTTCCCAATAAAGAGAGTGATTTATGTGTGAAATTCCATTAAACTTGATTGAGCTTTGGAGAGCGACTTTCTTTGGAAGATCATTCTTTGTAGTAAAGCTTCAGCCAACCGCAATACAGCATTGCAGGCTTGATGGTGCTTTTCGTGGAATATATGGCCAGTAAAGATATCCTTCACCTGAAAAATTTCCCAAGTTATTTTTCCAATCAGATCTTCTAAAAAAGAATCATCATTAAAATACTTCTCGAATACTGAATTCAATAACAATAATTTCCTATCCGATGGAATTCCATTCAAATCACTCGATGCAGCAACAGGGTTTCCTCTTCCCATAGCTGCTTGTTTCTAGTTATCATAGTTACTTTTAAACATTCTTTATACTGAAATTCAAGTCAAACATTTCCTATAATATCTAACTAAGCAAGTAACTTAATTTCCACTTGTACTATTTTCCAGTAAAACTCGTGAGTGGGAAGAAATTGGAACCTCATGATTCCATTCAGCACTTCGATCCACCAGCAAGTATTTACTGATTGCAGGACCTCGAATCGAACATCTTTAAGAACGAAAGCTCGCTAAACTATTATCACAGAACAAAAAAAATACATCACACTATGCTCGCAGAATCTCAAGACATTAATCTTGAACCGCCTAAGCATTTAGCCAAGGAGGTCGATTTGGAAAGATACTCGGGGAAATGGTACGTGGTGTCTCACCTTCCATTTGAATCCGAGCCGAAACATAACGAAAGCGAATTTTATTCTTTACGGCCGGACGGGACAATAGACATTGATTTCGAGTTTTCCAAGGACGAAGCAGGGAAAGAAAAAAGAGTCGTAAAGCAAACAATGTGGCCGTTGAATAAAGAACATAACATGATGAGGCATAGAATTGGAGAGACAACGATTGATTATGGAATCGTTGATATTGATGACAATTATCAATGGGCAGTTATCGGAACCTTGGATAAAAAGCACTGTTGGATAATGTCAAGGAAGCCCAAAATCGATCCTCAGGTGAAGGAAAGAATGCTCGATAAACTCAATATCCTTGGGTTCGAGACGAGCAAGATCGAGGATGTGTGCCAGAAAGCGGAGTAAGATTCGAAACCAACGGATACTCTTTTTCTACAGGACCTAATTGCATGATTACGTTATATAGCATATTTATTTTTGAGTGGGAATTATATCCTAACTTGAACTTAATTCATTTTTAGGCTATGCATTGCTTCTCTTCATAAGCTAAGATATATTGACGACTGCGTGTATTACCTAGTGATCAGATTAATTACTCTGTTGCCCGCCATAATAGAAACTTGTCACAATGGACAAATTCTATCGTCATTTTGATTTCTTTCAACCGACTATTATGAAGTATTTGCTAATATAACTTGAGTATAGACAGCAATTTTGCTATTGCCTTGAGTGCACTAGGCAATTCTGATAAGTTGAATTAGCAAATATTTACTATTTACAAAGATTTTTTTCTCTCTCTCTAGCCTTTCCAGTGTTTGGTTTTCGTTGGAACATTCGCATTTAACATTTTCTTTTATCAGACAGCATATCTTAGTCCAAGTAGTGTGAACATTTGCCCTTCAAACTATCGCATCCGAACACCACAAATCCCTTTCTTATTTTCACTTTCTTTTCTTTTCCAAAACATAATGAACCATATTGTCAAACCGCACGGTGAACGAATCTTAGTTTCAAGTCAATATATTCCCTGTTTAATGGAGAAAGAAATTTTTAGGAGACCTTTTGCTAATCTAATCCATCCATATCAAATCAGTTGCTACTGCTCAAACCTCAATTGACTACTGATAGATCTATTCGTTAGGCGCTAAATCCAATGAATCACATTCATTCTATTTATCACCGCCATTTTCTCACTGCGTTACCGAATTTGTTGATAAATTCATCATATCAAAACTGATCAGTCGCTTAATTACCTTGAATCTAAATTGAGAGTTTGAATAGATTTTTATTATAATTCATAGCGAAACGTACCGACTCAGACACAATGAGTACTGAAGAGAACCTCAAGGAATTCTACTGCCAAAGACACCCTGACGAACCCATCAAAAGAATCTTCATAAAAGATGTCACCAAGCCTCTCATGTGCATGAGCTGCCTTATCGCCCGTGAGGATAACGTTGACCGCAGCGAAGTCAAGACCATCAAAACCTTCATTGACGAAATTATCGCCAACGCCGAAGAGACCTCAGAGTTCGATATCAACCGCCAAAACTACCCATCTGAAATCAGCGAGATTTTGGATTCTGAAGACGCTAGCATCGCTAAACTGGCGGAACATATTGAAAAAGAGAAACAAAAAGTCGAAGACGCCTACGAGCAAGTAAAAGAGCGCGTCCTCCTCGTCCTTCAAAAGAAGCGCGTGGAGCTTACCTCGCTTCTTGATGCCCAGCTCCATGTATTCAAGCAGAATTACAAGCGAATGAAGAATAAAGTCAATAAATTCTTCCACGGCGAGAGCGAAAACAACTTCACTACTAAAAGCGATTTGTTTGCGAAAATGAACAGCTTCAGTCAAACCTACGAGCTTGAAAGCTTCGTGTCCACTATTCTCGAGGAATTGCTTGAAAATAAGGTTATTTTCTCGCAAGGCAAGGATTACGTTGAAGCGCTCAAGGAAAATATCGGTGCTGCCGCCAAACAAATAAAGAGCCAAGCTGACCATTTCCCTACCTCAGTGCTCACTAATCCTTCTGAATTCGAGAAAGTCGCTGCGCTTCTTGAGAAAGAAATGTCAAAGGACCTCGTCCAAGTGAACAGAATCGAAAACCCTCTAATTGATATCATGATCTCCGGCGGTGTGTTTGAAACAGAGATCTTGAAGGGCAACCATAAGCTCGTTAACACTCTCAAGCAATGGATCGTCCCTGAGAAGAACGTTAAATTCAAGCTTTTATGGCGCGGCAGCAAAGACGGCTGGGACTGGTCGCAGTTCTACAAGAAGATCGGCACCGCGAAGCCGACTCTTGTGCTTGCCAGGGTGAAGGGAAATAAACATATCATCGGTGGGTACACTGATCAACCATGGACGCCGGCGACAAATACGTACAAGACCTCGGATTACTCGTTTATATTTAACTTAACCGAGAATAAAAAATACCGATTGAAGGCGTCTTCGAAGAACAATGCGATATACTGTGCCGCAGGCAATGGACCGACCTTCGGAACGGGGTATGATTTGTATTTCGCCCCAGGAATGAACGTCAACACATCGAGTTATTCTTATATCGGGTACACATATGAGGGTTCGCCTGATACCAGCATTTGCGGGCAAACGAATTTCTCTGTGGAAGAATTCGAGTTCTTTGAGTGCGAGCATAGAAAACTGACGGAAGAGGATCAATCACGCTTCCTCTCGACTGAGAGTGCGCCAGTTGATGATTATATCGAAGATGATCCTGGGTTTGATGAATTCTAGTAGTTGTGTGGGGTCAGATTAAGAGAGAGAGTGAGAATTTATATATTTTGAGGAGTTTGAAATAAATGAGGTGCTATACGAATAAGGAAAGTATTACGTTATAAAACCAAAACTCGCAACAATGAACTTTAAACCTGCTGAACGTGAATCGCCCTAAGCTAGGTGAGTTGAGTAAGTAAATAAATAGGAGAAAAGAAAAGTTTGTAGTGAAGGTATTCACTAATCATTAGAGGAGCTTGTGAGAGATAAGTCAATAAAAAAATTAAAAACATTGAATCTATTATTATCAGAGATAGGGGATCAAGGGTCTATAATTCGTGACAAATCACTTGTCAAGGAGAACTGAGAGCAATTATGTCACTTAACTCCAAGAGACCAAAGAAATAACTACTGGTATTTTGTGTCACCACTTTTGTACTATATAAATCATCAAGGAAGCGCTCAAATATGCCACCACGAGCAGATAAACCTCTCAAAACTTTTTCAATTATCTATCATGATTTGCGACTGAGAAGGTAGAAGGAACATATTCTCAAAATTATCACTTGAAGACTGAGAGCCTTAAGACAAACATCAAGGGAATTATTAAGAAAATAAAAAAAAAAAGTTTTCAGCGGTCTACAATAACCAATAATTTTTCAGCACCGGCATCACTGCTGCAAAGATTCGCATAGTCGAACTCCAGAAATTCAATTTCAATTTATAGCCAGACACTAAATTCAATTTTTATTGGAGCTGACAAAAAATTAAAAACGGAATTTTCAAAGTTCTTCCAAAATCATTATTCGTATTTTTCATTTAGTTGGCGAACCTTATTCCTTCGAAAACCCAAGCTTTCAACCCAAATTAAGTCTCTAAATATGCTGAGGTAGCAAGCTTCCGCCAGTTTACACATTGAGCAAGATTCATTAATGCATTTTTTTTTTAATTTAAATTGACAATGCACCCAATTAAATTTTTGATATTTTGTCAGCTATCCAGAACAATTTCACGAAACTGTCAGCTCTGCAATAAAAAAATATCTGTCAGTAATTTGCCTCACTCTTATAGCAGTGGCCTTCAACATGAAATTAAACAAACCATCCTTTATTACTATTTACAAATGTCCAAGGACGCTAAACTCATTAACAAGAAGCTTCACGCAATCTGTGAGGATTTCACTACTAACTCTCCCTTGAGCAAGAACAAAAAGGAGGAGCCTGCTTCCTTCGCTGCAGAGAGCACAAATTTCGTTATTGAATACGCTCCAGAGAAAACATTCACCTTAACTTTCACCCCTGATGAACTAAAGCAGCTCACGAGCAGAAAATTATTTGCGAGCAGCCTCAGCAAATTACTAGCCATACTCGAGACAGAGAGTGTGAAACCTGAGATTCATATTGAAGCGATTGTTAGTCTTCAAACTAAGAACAAAGAGCTAATGAAGGACTACTTCCTAACACTTCCCGAGAGAAAAATCGATTTTCTCGAGAATAACACAGTGTTGACCTTCTATTATAAAGACTTTGTTTCTGAAGTTGAGGAGTCTCCAATTGAGTCGAGAATAAGTCTGCATGACTTTGAAATTCTTGCTAAATTGGGTGCAGGAGGGTTCGCCACGGTCTATCTAGGTAACTACAAATCCCTTTTACGCTGATTCCTTACAATAACTTATTAGTGAGATGGAAAAAGAACGGTCAATTCTATGCCTTGAAGCAGATGGAAAAAGGCTTACTTACTGCTGAGGACAGAAAAGCGCTTCTTAGAGAGAGAAACGCGATGTTTGAGCTGAAATTGCCTTTCCTGGCGAAACTGCACACAGCGTTCCAAACAGTATAATAACAGCCTTATTAGCTCTTTTATTGAACTCTTTCTTTTCAAAGGCGAAATACTGCTACCTTGTGCTGGATTTCCTTGCCGGAGGAGACCTCCTCCAAGCTCTGTCCAAAGTCAGACGGTTTTCAGAAAATGGTTCTAAGCACATCGTCGCTGAGCTTCTCATCGCGATGAAGCAAGTCCATGACCGAAACTACATCTACCGAGACCTGAAAATCGAAAACGTTCTCTTAGACATCGAAGGACACGCTCATCTCTGTGACTTTGGTCTCGCGAAAAAGGTCGAAAAGATCCAAGACCTTAACTATTCTCTCTGCGGAACCCCTGAGTAACATCACCTTCAATTCCACATGATTTTAACCGAAATACAATAGATTTCTTGCCCCAGAAGTCTATCTCGAGAAGGGATATAACTACATGGCTGATATTTACGCTATTGGACCTCTACTTTACGAGTTAGCCACAGGAACTCTTCCTTTCGAGGCTGAAGGCGTCTCAGCCCTGAAACTCAAAATTCTAAAGGCACATCCAACTTACCCAAGCTGTCTGACACCAGAACTCAAAAATTTACTCGAGAGGTTATTTGAGAAAGACCCTGCTAAGCGTATCGGTGCAAAACACGGTATTAGAGAGGTGATGATGCATCCATGGTTCAAAGGAATTGATTGGACTTCCATCGAGAAGAAAACATCGAGGGTTCCATTTGTGCTACAAGTCGAAAAAAGAAAATTTAAAACATTACCGGCTGACTTTAATATCGAGGATCCTAAAACAGTCGCCGCCTTGGATCTTTTGGAGGTGAAAGAAGAGAATAAAAGCGAGAAGGAGAGGACCCGAGTCGCCTGTTTTTCGTACTATTCGCCGCTACAGAAGGCAAAACTGAGGCAGAGGAACGAAAATAGAGAAATTAGAGTCGCACGAAAGAATCTTCAGAATAGGCATGAAGCCGAGGAGAGTGAGAGGATTATCCGTGCGAATGAATGGATTGGAGAGTTTGATGTCTCAGAAATCGATGAGCATAAAGAGGGAGTGCTTTGTTCGAAGGACAAGCCTTCTGCTTTTATTCTCAAAGCCCAATTTAAACTTATGAGCCAAGTCAAATTGGAAAACAACGATACTAGCCCTAATAAGCGACAAATGCTAAAGATTTGAGTTTTTTTTTTTTAGTTATACGACAAAACTTTCTTATCCTAGCTTAGGTTATCGAATTTTTTTAATTATTGAGTTTGTATGAAAGACGGTAAGTCTATTTATGTGTTGCAAACTCGACTTTTCTAATATTTTCTTAAAACTTTTGTGGAATGATTGCTTCTGAAATTCATTTCCCGAGGGATATAAATTCTTTGTGTTCTGACGACGTGGTTAAAATAAACTAAAAGCTCTTTTATTAATAAATTCGATAGAACCTTGTTAGAACTATTTTCCAATTTTACGAAATCGTATCGCTTTCATAGCGTTGAATCAAAGTTAAGACGAGAAAAGCATTAATGGTGAGATCTAAGCTTAGTTTTCTGAATAGAATAAAGGGCGGGACACCTTACCATAGGGTAAATATGCCGAGACAGTGCTGAGTTGGGTTAGATGACTGCTAATCTCTTCATCATGCTGTTATTCTTCTTGAAATAGACACCTCGGTAAACAAATCGATCAAAAGAGGCGCCTCTAAATGAATAATTCTCGATAACTCTAAAACTTCATCAAATTTTCATGAAATCAACTCGCTAGCTCTTGTGAGATAGCGTTTGTGCCCAAAAGCAATGTTTATATATGTTTCAATGGGTATTTTGTCTACACCGATAAGTAAGCTGGCATTCCTTTTGAGGATTTCGATTATTAAACCATTCCCTCACAGACCCTCTAAATAGATTCGTCTATGGTCAGAAAAATCAAGAACAATCTTGAGCAGTCCGAAATACGATTTAGGAATAAGACCTACACCTTCAAGGCGTCCTCGAGAGCGCGGGACAACGCTATCTCAAATTTTTCCTTCACATGTTATTCCGTATCCATACCTTTCCGGTTTAAATTTTAAAACCCCTTGAGTTGGAAATTACATCAATTTTCACTTAACACCCAGTTTCCTCTCAAAATCTTTCGCGTGCAGAAGTAATACTGCCCCTCACACCTCCACCTACGACCTACACAGCGGATGAGAGGGATATTAGGTCAGTATTGAGCTGATTGTAAACATCCCTTCGTCGCACCCTGCCATCAATTAGCTGGAAAATTTTCAAGAAAGAATGACTAGTATCCCTCGCCAGAAGCTACTTACCACAACCGAGAGAAAGAAATCTTATATTTTGATGTTAACCTTCTATATAGCACATCTATATGCACAATGAGCCTATTTTCATCAAAATAATAAAGGAAATAACTCGCGCTCCTATGTTCGATAATCTAAGCATTCAAGTCTATTGCCTGCTGGTCTTAGGAACCTCTTATTCTATTATTCTACCACTTCGGGTAATATTTTTTGCTTGGTATTTAATCGCGACTAACCACCCCGTTTATTTTCCGGAATAATTAATCTGAGCTCGCGAAACTCTAATTTATCGATACAAATTGAGACACCAGGATTCTAATTGTTTGGTTGATCAAGAATAAAAATCTATAAAAGAAAAAAAAAATCATTTATGCTATTAATTCTTCCCAATCTTCTGTCTTCTATTTTTTATGAAATCAGATTTTTTTTTAAATCCGCCAATCTGAGGCATTTCCTTTAATTAAGGCTATAATAACTGAGGCATCGGTTAAAAGATCGAGACTCTTTTCTCAAATGCTCAAAATGTAGGAATCGGAATTTATTCGATTTGAATTTAAATGGATATTAATTGGCCGCGCATAAGTCTAAATTCCGTCTCAGATTCCTCTTCACTCAACTTCTGGGTATATAAGACTACTAATTGCATTATGATTTCAATAACAAATTATACACTAAAATCTAACAACATAACCTCCTCAAACATAATGAATAATTTACATTTGGACTCCGCTCAGTCCGCCGCCACTCAGCAAATCCCTCTCAGACAGACCGTGACGCTCGCCGGGCTGCCTTATTCGAGCTTATGGCAACAACAGCAACAAAGCCAACAGTTGATGATGGCTCTCATCCAGCAAGAGCAACAGAGGCAGTTACAGCAGAAGCAGCTCCTCCTTGCCCAGCAGATGCTGCGAGGCTTCGAGCAAAGCGCAGAAAAACAGCTTTTTAAAAGTCAAACCTCAATAAATTTAGTCCCAGGCCAAGACGCGTTAGCGAATCTTCTGCTGAGAAACCTCGAAAGCGCCAGCGTCGGTCAAGCGAGCGGCTTTCAGTTTGGTGACGCTGGTCGTAAACCCGAATTCCAGGCCCAAAGCAACCCGAAGTTACAAGGCATTCGAGCTGACCTTGCTGGTTTTCTGCAGGCGAAGGCCACCGTTGGAAACTCCGACGGTCTCCAAAGAATCCACAATAGGATTACAGGCCTGCAGTTAGCCTCGGGGACAAATTTCATGAAGAATGATTCGTTGATTTCTCAGCTCGAAGAACTAAAACAAACAAAAAATACGGCCGAATCCAATGCGATTCACACGGCTGAAGCGATGGAGATACTCTTCCCTAAGAGCAAACTTAAACAAGAGGAAAATATCTCCGTTCTTCAAACCGAACAAGAAAATAGCCAAAACGAAGAAAGCGAAAACTTGGGTGAGGGAGAAAGCTCAGAAGAGGACTACGATGAGGATTCGAAGGAATCGAAGATGCCTATGAAAGGGCAGCGGTCGAAGAAAATGTAAAATTCAACTGGTTGTTTTCTTTTTTTAATTTTAATTTTTTCCCCGAAGCTCTCGAAAAAAGAGAATTAGATGTCGCCACTCCGACCGAAAGCATTATGCTAAGGTAACGAATCACCTCTAATCCCCAAACTAACGAGTTTTTTTAGGGTCTTTGCAACAACTGCTATCATAAGTTTGGTCGTAAGGACAAACCTTGGCTCTGTGATCATAATTTACACTATGCGAAGGGCTGGTGCCAAAAATGCTATATCACTCAATACAAACAGGTAATCCTGCTTTAGCCTTTCCTATGGCTTACCTGATGAATTACAGAAAAGGAAACAAGAAAAATTACAAATGGCTCAACAAGCGATCGGAGAAGGACCAATCCAAGTTGCGTAGCAGTCTCAAGGAATAGCCAATAATCTTTATACTCCGCTATAACCGGAGCCAATTTTTCATTGTTCTTTTAGAATTTTCGCAGTATTTGACTCGTATAGCCAATTCATTGGATGCTTGCATCGAATCTCACGTCGGCATGAAATAGCCGCACCGAGCAAGGTGTGAATTAAGATTATCCTGTGAGAAAAGCATCCAATTAGGGAAATAAATTCACTTTTTGATCCCAATTTAACATAAATTCATGTAACTTAAATATCTAATACAATAGCCTCAGCCACCACCAAGCTTCAGTTCTGGGAAGGTATAATTAAGGTAAACAACTGACAGTTTGTTTTCAAAAACTTCAAAACTTCATTTAAGACTTATTTGACCAAATTAGCTCCTTTCTTTAATCTTGAAGCAATTAATTATCAGTGTTCTCGAAATGCACTTTCACTGACACATTTGTCAAAACGCTAATAAGTTAGCGACCAAAATTAGAAGCTTCAGTTGCGAAAACTTCCAAATTGTTCACAATAGACAGCGAACGAAATTTTTTTTTCCCTATCATCCGAGGTAAAAAGCACTGTTTTTCATATCTTAGTACCATCATGCTATCCATTCTCACATTGTATTATTATTTCTATAAGGATATATGCTATCCAAATGACCAATCTCAAATGAAAATACTACTAGAATACTGTGCACCTAGGGTGACTCGCATGCCTTAGTAACTAAAAGTCTTATCAAAACCCGCGTGTTAGTTATGAAGCAATTCCCGAGAGTGACGCTTGAGTGATCGAGGTATTTGGTTTTAAATTAATTGTAGTTGCTACTGACAGGTTCTATTCGGAAGCGCTTAAACTGATAATTTCGTTCGGGTATACAATTTAATTCATTTTATTGCCCGAATGATTGGCAGTATCAATCCTCAACACGGGTTCTTAATCAAAACATGCATGATTTTTCAGTGATTTAATTGAAATTATTGCACTGAAAAAATATTGGAGAATGAATTTAAATCAGGGTGATTTCTTGAACTGTTAATAATTTCGAATTAACTTGAAAAACACAACAAGGATGAGCAGCCCAATGGTTCATAAAACTACTTTGCCTATCTTCAACGCCATGCACCCTAGCCGTGACTCTGCTAGAGTCCAACAAGCAGTTAGAAGCGTTGTTGTTGAATACCTTCCAAACGAAACTTTTACCCTCAGTTTCAATGCTGAGAGTGGTTCCGACACAACAACTGCTCTCTTCCAGAGAGTCATCGCTAAGCTGCAAGCGTTGAACCGCTCTACGGCATTGCCAATAGACATTGCTGCTATCGTTTCCTTAGAAACGAAAAATAAAAATTTACACGCTGACTTCCTCCTCTCCTTGGAAGATAAGCCACTGAACTTCCTCCTTGACGGCACTGTTCTCGTTCCTTATTATTCCAAGGCTACCTCATCCACATCCTCTGTTCAAGTTGCTGCGGGCCTCGAAGACTACGAGTTCTTGGCCGCAGTCGGCAAAGGTGGATTCGCTACTGTTTACCTTGCCAGAATGAAACAAACCGGAAAATTCTTTGCTATTAAGCAAATTAAGAAGAAGAAGCTTTCTTCCAGAGACGAAAGGAATCTCCTTCAAGAAAGAAACTCCATGATCGAAGTCAACAGCCCGTTCGTCGCTCGCCTCTACACCGCTTTCCAAACCAAGGATTACTGCTACTTGGTCATGGAATACATGCCTGGAGGTGACTTACTCTCATACTTCGAAAACAAAACTAGATTAAGCGAAGAAGTCGCCAAGTTCTACGTCGCGGAAATCGCCCTTGGCTTGAACAGTCTCCACGAGAAAAAGATCCTCTACAGAGATCTTAAGCCAGAGAACGTATTGACTGACCTCGATGGTCATGCTGTCCTCAGCGACTTCGGTCTCTCCAAGAAACAGAAGGCCGACGAGCTCAATTACTCAATTTGTGGAACTCCACACTTCATCGCCCCTGAGGTGTACAAGAAATCCGGATATACCCACATGGCTGACTACTTCGCCCTTGGAGCCCTTACCTTCGAGATCGTGACCGGAAGACTCCCATTCGAGGCTGGTGACGTCAGAACTCTCGCAAAGAAAATCGTCGGAGAATCCCATCGTCTTCCTGCCGCTAATACTAGCGAGTTCCAGGACTTCGTTGCTGGATTGCTCGAAAAGAACCCAGCTAAGCGTCTCGGCGCTCAGAATGGAATCAACGACATTCTTTCTCACCCTTGGTTCAAGAGCATCGATATCAAGGCTCTTGCCGCGAAGAAGCTGGCTGCTCCAAAACTCACAAAAAAACAGGCTAAAGAACTCGAGAGTCTCCCTGCCGGATTTTGCCCTGAGAGACCAAACATCAATGTCCTCGAGGGTTTGAACCAAGCTCCAAAAACCGAAGAAAGCCAAAGAATCGCTATGTTCTCTTATTACTCATCGGAGCCAAAAGCTCGCTCTGACAACTTAAACAGCTGTGGGCTCTGGGAGACCGAGATGGGTGAAACCGATGAGGCCGATGGAAAAAGCCAAAAGTCCGTCTCTGAATACGTCTTTAGATACAACCCCAAGCTCAACAAGAAAATTTTCGCTTGAATTGCTTCGAAAACCTTCTTTAATAACTTCTCTTCTTATTGTCTTTGCTTAATAGATAATTCTTCTATCTTACAATTCTCAGTCATCTTTCTGTATAAATCTTCATTCTTGTGTTCGACATTTCTCTCTTTTTTTTCTTATTGTTCTTCACATAGTATTATTATCACGGCACAATATAAAAATCATTGTCTTTTAGTTAGAAACTCTAAAATTGAGTCGAAAAGCTGAAAATAATAGCTTATCTCAGTTCCTTTAAGGAGTAGCCTCATAAATGTGATTGTGGTAAATCTATTCTCAGCGCCTCTTTGAAAATGACGCAGTCATCGAGGATACCAGTTTTTTGATCACCCGCTAAATTAAAATTTTTGTATCTTTGCGTTTCTAATCCATAGCAGCTCTGATTTATCCTTACATAATTGAATTTTTCGAATGAAGCAGGACTTTCCATGGCTCAGAGGACGTATCACCCGTTCTAACATATCTGCAATGGGCCATGATTTCGAGCTCTAGCTGTGATTTAGTCTCTAATCAGAAAAATTACCCCGGCAAATGCGTTTTTAGTCTGCTCTGAAGAGTTATTATTTTAATAAAATTTGATTAGCAGTTTTTGTTGAAGCAGCCTTAAGATATTAAATGACAACTCCTACTCCAAGAATTATCAAGGTAAATTTCCGTAATTTTACTCAGTTCTCAGCTCCTGGACCCTAGGAAACCAAGACTCTTGCCACAGATAAAGGTGAATTGACTCTCCTCCGCCGTTTTTGACTATTCACCCATAGTTGCCGGAATCGATGCCGTTGTCAACCCTGATAATTACAGACATTTCTTCGTAAAAGCGCGCTTTCTCGCAGCTGGTATCTGAAATTATATCTAATATAGGTAAAGATTGATGGCCCTGCTGGTACTCCTTATGAAGGTAGTATTTTCTCCTCTGGCTAATTTAAACTAATGAGTCTAGGCGGAACTTTCAACGCTGAGCTCTTCCTGCCTGAAGATTACCCAATGTCCCCACCTAAGGTCGTATTCAATACAAAGATTTACCACCCAAATATCGACAATCTCGGCAGAATCTGCTTGGATATCTTGAAAAAGAACTGGAGTCCTGCTCTCCAGATCAGAGCCGTACTTCTCAGTATCCAGGCACTTCTCAGCTCTCCAAACCCAGACGATCCACTCAACAATGAAGCTGCTAAACACTGGGAAACCGATGAGAAAGGTGCCCTTGCCAAAGGTAACTGAAAGCGCTAATGGCGAGTCTTAACACAAAATTTTATAGCAAAGGAATACACTTTGAAATACGCCAAGGCATAAATGAAAATAATAAAATAAAGCAGCAGACAAAGGGTACATAATGGATAGTGATTTAGAATGAGCGTAATCGTATTTGTTGTAGTATATAACTTCATGGGTTATGTCTCATTCTCTTTGAATGTATTGCGTTAGTAGCAGCACAGTTTGTTTGCCTTTGTTTAGTCGTCACTATAAGAAAAAAATATTTTTATTAAAGGCCTGATGCTTACAATTTACCTTAAATCATGAAATTGAAGGGTTTCAGGGGCAACGAAAGACATCCACCATGCTAAAGGAATCTTGTCGCATCAATTTTTCCTGTGTAAATGATGGATATGTTTATGTTGATTCACAATATCGCACTATAAAATGCGTTTTCTTAGCGATATTTTCATTACTTGAGAGATTTATTGTTAGTAAAAAGTTATAGATATCCCTCTTTCAATACGATGAAAACCCCAAGGCAAGACGATGTTAAAAAATTGGTTGAATACCGGTCTCGGAAGTATAAAACGGAAGTCGAGGAGTTCCCCCTTGAATTAGATGTCATTTCCGCTACTGGAGAACAGTTTCAAACGCGGGGCGCGTTTCCTCAAGAGCAATATTCAGCAAAAAGGGCAATCACCTATAAATTTAAAACCATTAATGACGAGGAACCCCTCAAGCGCGACAAAGACACTCGGAAGAAGATCCACAACACAACAGAGTACCCTCTTTCTGCTTTCGGAGTCGTCAAAATCGATCTTGGCGACGATCTATATAACTGGGGCACAGGCGTGCTGATCGGGCCTGAGTTCGTGCTGACTTCCGCGCGCATAATCTTCGGCTATGAGAACTCCAAGAAAAAATTTCCCGCAAATAAGCTTGAGTTTATCCCCGCAATGAACGGACAAGAGGCACCTTTTGGTGCTATAAAAGTTAAAGAATCGTATATCCCAAGGGATTATGACGACGCAGATATTCATACAGATTTCGCGATCTTATCTCTCGAACAGCCGATCGGGTATAAGACTGGGTATTTAGGAATCGACGTTTTAAAAAAGAAAAGAGGGCTGGGAGACAGAATTCTGCATATTTGTGGATACCCATCGGATAAAAACTACGAAAAACCAGGTCAACTCGAGCAATGGCTAGCCAAGGAGGAACTTTGGGAGTTTTCAGATAAACCTCGATCTTTGATCGATCAAGACAAAAAAACTGAACCGGTCATCCAATATAATGAAAAGGGTCTAAAGGTAACTCATGGCGACTGCGGGACCGGCGTCTTCTATATCGATGAAAAATATAAGACTTATATGATCGTTGGAGTCCAATCTGAAATCAGCGAATTCGCGCCGTTTGCAAAACATCATTTTGATCAAATTATGGAATGGGTCTTTCGAGACAGAACCGCCATGAGAGCTCAGAAAGCGCTGTCGAAAGAACGGGACAGAGACGAACTGAATTTAGATTACCACGTGCTCAAAGACGAAGGCGCTGGGTACTTATCCGATATGGAACTCCCGCTATTAGGCATTTTGAGACTGAGAGATACGAAGATAAAAGACAGTGGTGCGACCCAACTGGCAATGAATACGACCTGGAGGAATCTGCAGGAGCTATATTTGAATTGGAATCAGATCGGCGACGCAGGCGCTTCGAGTTTAGCGGCGAATACGTCCTGGGTTAAGTTGGAAAAGCTCTCGCTTGCGGAGAATAGGATCGGCGATGAAGGAGCACAAGATCTGGGTAGCAATACAACATGGACGAATCTTAAGGTTCTTTGGTTGTATAAGAATCAGATAGGAAATGCAGGCGCTGTAGGGCTCGCAAGCAATAAGTCCTGGACCAATCTCCTGAGGCTATCGCTGTGGGGGAATCAAATTGGAGATGAAGGAGGAGCGCATTTAAGTGCGAACAGCGCATGGATAAATCTTGAAGAACTTTCGTTGTTTCAAAACAGGATAACGGACCGAGGAGCAAGCGCGATAGCTCAAAATTTGAAGTGGTGGAGGAATATCAAGCAGCTGTATTTGGGTGAGAACAAAATTACTGAGGATGGAAATAAGGTGCTGAGGAATAACCCGATAATGAAGAAAAACGGAACGGATATTCGCACATAAGGGAGATATAATAATATGCTTATTTATTAATTTTCTGGAAAAGAATTCTCGTTCTAAGCAGTTCAAAATAATTTGTTGTTTTTTGCATGATAACTGAAACGTTTCGACCCTAAACAATTATTTTGAAGACCATAAGTGACTTCTGAGTAGGTATGTTCTAAAGATAGGTTAAGAAAAGAGGAGCAATTAGGAGAAATCATTAGATAAGGAAATTGAGCTGCTTATATTGTTAGTACACACGAGTTGTTTATCCGTAAAATGAGTTATGTTCTCCTTGATTCAATATCAAGCGATAATGAAGAAAGAGTCGTCAAAAAAACTAGAGATTTAATAGTAGAAGAATGTATTATATTTAAGGTTTGTTGATGGACTGATCCAATTGTAGCAATCCCCGCAAGATAGAGAATCGACATGAAATTGAAGTTGTGTCGTATAGTATTCTTTTTTTAAATAAAATTAACTCGAATAACTTAACAAGATGATTGCTCAAGTCCGAAACGAGACCATCCGAGCCATCTTTCCTCTTAATAAGAGTAAAGGGTGTTTCGAGTTGGCGCATGGAAAGCTATCTCTCAAGAATGCAAATCTCGATGAGACCCTCGTAGATAATTTTTTTGGCATTGTGAATACCAAATGCAATGAATTACTTGACGCAATTCCCAAAATCCATAAATTCACTCGGTTTGTCCGAGTGCTTTTCCCTGTAATTATCCTCGTTGGATTCAGCCTTTTAATCGCTGACATCGCCACAGCGCCTTCAAGAGGCTCAAACAACGGGGCTTCAATATCAGCGTTGTATTTCGTCGGTGGAGGACTTATGCTCTGCGCTGTAACTGCATTATGTATCACCAGCGTCTACGCGCAATGTTTCCTCAGGAACCCTTTGCTGAGGACGTTAGAGGCAGCTTTGAAGGAAATCATTGAAGAGGAAAATGAAATTAAATACAAGCAATTCAATATTGAATGGAGAAGATCGAAGCCAAATCTCGATTGGCTCGAATTAAGGATTCAGGTCTGCAGCTTGGAGCCTGAAAAATCAGAAGTAGCTGCAGCCACAGAGCCTGAAACGCTGAGGAAACCACCTGAAACAAAAGAAAGCGTACCAAAACCAATCAAAGAAACAACAAAGGAGATAATAGAGCCAAATAACACAAAACCCGAGGTGAAGAGTCGACAAGTGGAAGTGAAGAGCCAAAAAGTGGAAGTGAAGGCTAAGGAAGAGCCCTTGAAAACAGAAATAAAGAAGGAAGTGCCGAAAAGAGCTCTCGAAGAGGAGATTCAAAGATCTATTACCCATGATGCATCGATTTCGCAAATCGCGATCACGCAGAATAATCAATCGCAGATTATCACTAACAGATTTAATGATAGCATGCTGCCGCTGGTAACTTCGTTTGTGAAGAAAGAGCGGCCGAAACCTAAGAAAGAAGAAACGGGTCAGAAGAAAACTGTGAGGTTCTTCGAGGGAAAAGGGAAACAAGGAGATAATGAGATTAAAAAATGGTATTCGCAGAGTGAGTATCTTTTCTAGCTGAGAAAGGTGTATGAAAAATAATTGTTTTTTGGGGTTTACAGTCATTTATTTCTTTATGATTGAGTGGAATATACGTAGAAAATTGCAATGCAATGTATTTTGATTAATACTTACTTCTGTCATGTAAATATATTGTAGTTAGTAACTAAGTGCGAGAAAAAGGATGGATCTGTGGATTTATTGCTTTTAATATTATTAGAGATGGGTCGATTTTTGTTGGGTTAATGATGCATATATTTGAATACGATTCAATTGTGAATACTTTGCATAGAGGATTAGAATTTACTAAGCTGTGATAATTGTCTCATTGACACTAGAAGGTATTTTTATCTCGGAGCGAATCCGTAATCCGATGCCTTGAACAGGTATGTCGCATATCTTGACGGCTGGGAAATCTGAGTTACAACTTGTATCTCCAATAGGACAACTCACCGTCTTCACTCCATAGAAGAAAATACGGTTTATGTAGATCTTTTCAATTAGACGTGTGTTATCATCAACAGGATAAAAAGACATCTCAAACTTAAACGAGTTTGAATCAGTTACAGTTCCGCGCAAGGTGATATTAACCAAGCAATTCGACTCTCCTGTGCATTTATCAACGAAATTCTGTTCATCAGAGTAGTTAGCAACTCCAAGCATGATTCCTGTTGCTCGATAAGTGCTTTCATCTGTTTGTTTCAATGCAACAATGAGATCAAAATCATTATTCAAGAAGAGAGTGCTATTCACATCTGTGGTATTCTGGGTATAAATAATCGAGCCAGCACTCATGAAGAGAGGAAGGCTTGCATTAAGTGAAACATTCACAGTAACATTCTGAGCAGGGTCAGCATAATCATGGACAGTGGAGCCGTTGTAGAAGTCATAGAATTTAGTTGCGTTAGGGAAATAGGCTACAGATGTACAATTAGCAGTGTCTGTGAGACAAGGAACACCGAGGAGCTCATGACCAAGCAAGAATTGTGTTTCGAGGCCAAGAAGGTAGTCATCATCAGGGTACTGATAGAAAGTGGGTCTAAATGTAGTTCCGGTACCATTGTTTCTGACGAAGATGGAATAGTGCCATTTTAAGAGAGAGTATCTGAGGTTCAAGGCAGCTCTAGAGGTTTCGAGGAGTGTGGGTCCCATGCTAAAAGGCATCTGATCAACCGATCCAAGAGAGTTATGATTTCTGGCAAATGGATATACACTGGCCATTTGCATCCAATAAGAGCAGAGAAGTTCAGTGGCATCTCCATTGAATCCGCAAACGTCAGGTCCAATCATAACGTTTCCGAATATTTGGTTAGAGAAAATTTCTGGAAGTGAGAACGCGAGCTGCTCAAAAGAAGACCAATTGTCTCCAGACCAATGTTGGGTTATTGCACCACTACCCATGGCAGTACTTCTTGACAAAATGAAAGGTAAAATCATTCCCATACTCTTCAAGGCTTTTCTAGTGGCCACACCCTCCAGAAAACCGTTAATGCCATGGACGTCCTTTTCGAGCTGCCCACCATAATGGATTGCTCCTAAAGAAAGAGTCTGTCTTTCAAGTGGTCCTCCGGTTGGCACATAAGGTAAGTCAGCTGATGAGATTCCCTGGAATACTTGTTGATTGCATTCTCCGACGCAGAAATTCGACAGTTCATTCATATCAATCCACAAACCTGAATATGGAACTTGATCATGAAGATATTGGCAAAATCTTGTCCAATAATTTTGAGTTTTAGGATTTCCAAAGTCTGGGAAATTGACATATCCAGGCCAAACTTTTCCCAATAATGGTTTCCCAGTATTTGGAGATTTAATAAAGATTCCATCTCGAAGACCTTGCAAATATGCTGCATTAGGTCCCACTCCAACACCAGGATCGAGAATTGGAACCCAATGAAGACCAGGATGACTTGCAAGCATTGCAGTCATATTTTTGGGATCATAGTATGGAGCAATTGTGAAAATTTGATAGTTGTCAAGATAATCAATATCAGACCAAATGGTATCGAGAGGAAGGTTGAATGTTGTGTAATTGTCCACAACTTGTTGTAGAACGCTGAAATTCTGCATTCCATATCGACTTTGATGCCATCCATGTGCCCAGAATGGAGTGAGAGCGATTCCATTGCAATAGTTGTGATATTGTTTGATCGCAGTTTCTGGATATTGGTCACCCAAGAAGAATTTCATTTCAATGATTCCTCCAATTGTCTTGAAAAACAATCCATTATTGGAGTCGAATATGAAATCCATGGCGTTGATGTTTCTGAAAAGGGCGATATGCCAATTTTTTGAGGCTTCTCTCACCATGTAGACAGGATGAGTTCCGTACAACTGGTTTCCTGGAGTTCCATTATCCACAGCGGATTGATCACGTGAGAAAATAGAGTAAGTACCAGGCTTGTACAAGAAGCTTGATCGACGTTCTCCAAGACCGTACAGATATTTGCTTGGAAGCTGAGTTCCAAATTGAATTGCTAGGTCAGAGTAAACGAAATCGAAATTGGCGGTGTTGAAGATAGTTTCATTCGTTGAGGCTCTTATCAATGAGAAAGAGAATGGATTAGTTGTCACCTGGAAAGTGAATTGTGGATTAGTGATGGGTGGAAGACTCTTCGTGTATGGGAATGGGTCACTCGCTGGAAGTGAGTATCGATGCTTTTGAGTGTCTAAAACGTAGAAATAGAACTCAGTGTCTCCTTCCAGATAAGCAGTGAAGTTGAGAGTCTTAATCCATGGACTTGTTGGTTTGATGTAATAATCATTGATTCCAGTGTAAGTAAGTAGAGCCGTGACGAAAGTGGCATTCTGGTAGGTAACTTGGGCCTGGTAAGGGTTGTTTACTGCAAGTGTTAACGTTGCAGCGAAGAGAACCAGGATTGAGAGAGTTTGATAAAACTTCATGAAGATATTAATTTGAATTGATAATATCTGAAAATAGATTTCAATAATTCCATTTAAATAAGTTCAATTAATAATTCAAATATTACGACTGTAGTAGATATTGTATTGAAAAAGTATTTCATATTAGAGCTTGTTTCTTCCATTTGAAGTATTTTCTGCAATCACAACTTTGTGTTAACGCTCATAAGCTATCCTTCCTTACCTGCAGACTTAATATCTGCATTTAACCTTGAGAAAGACTTATTATGCCGTAAGTATAAAATCTTGCAAAGGCTGATTCGTTATATGAGTTTCGCGATTATTCGTCAGTTGTGTTTCTTGAAATGTTGTCTCTTATTCAATTATTTTGAACTTTGAGAAGTGATCGCTCTAAAACTAATATTAGTTGGCCGTCCATCTGTTATCAGATATCTGAAATCTGTCTCAAAAAATAATCAAGCATATCCAAAATTGGGACGATCTTAATATCTCTTAAATACAGAAATCATTTTTTTTTGTTGCTGCTGCTGAACTTCGATTTGGGAAAACACAATGATAATATGAGGACCTCTAAACAAACGTGTTTTTTCATGAAAAAAATTCAATGAGTGGTGGAATCGCATTGCGTCACTCTAGTACCTAATCGCCAAAAAATTTGAGAATTTTCAGCTTTGACATTTCATTGTTAAGATATTATTCAATAAGGATTTTCTGATATCGTTCTTATCAAGATAGTCTCACGCTTAAACTACCGTGATTATTATGCCAGACTTAGTTTGCTGTAGGTTATCATCAACTGTACACAAATTTTTCGCGGTAGAACTTCCATGAAAATGTCTTTCAATATTTTGTGTATATATATCAAATGAATGAAGCCAAAATTCTAGCTACGATGAATGTACTCACAAAATTGAACCTACTATAAGAACTCTATATATTGCTATTTCTACCATATATTCATTTATTGCACCTTCTTTTTTGACATATCTTTTGCAGGGGCCTTTTGTGTATTCTTTTTCTTACTTCCACCCTCTTTTCCATTCTCCTTCTCTTCAGCAGGAAGCTTATTTTTCTTCCCTGGAACTTTCACCTCACCATTGGGTGTCTCAGTCTCAGTTTTCCTATGACTAACTCCATTGGTTTCCTGATTCTCGTTATGCTTAACTTTATTCTGCTTATTATGACTGTTGTTTTCTTGCTGATGGCTCTTATCCTCTTTATGCTCTTGGGTCACATCACCTTTCGCCTCCTTGCCTTTCTCTCTGTTCTTCGAGTCATACAGCTCGAGCCCAATCGCAAAGAAAATTACAAACACGCAAACCCATTGCTCCATCACCATACGATGCTCAAATATCATAATCGACGCAATGATTGTAATAAACTTCCTTGTGGTCGTAATCAAAGCTAGTCTGAAAGGTCCGAAAGTCGACACTGTGTAGAAGATGAAGCATTGGCCTAACGTTGCTGCGAATGCAACTTGAAGCATATCCCTAATAACACCTGGATTTTCCGTAGCGAAATTGTAAAATTCAAAAGCCTCTCCATTCACAATTCCGATTACAAGACTGATCAAAGTGATGAATTTATTGCAATGCTGCATGAAGTCCATTGGGTTAGGCTTGTATACCTTTCGGATTTCTGACTGTTTGGCACCGACCAACCCATCAGCCAGCAACGAAAGCGCCACGAAAAAGAATCCAATCATGCTTGTATCTTGAGATTTTTTCGACGCAGCTTTCTGGTCATTTAAGTTAAAAACCACAATTCCGCTGGTGACGAGGACAGCGCTAATGATTTGAAGCGTGGTGAACTTCTCGACGCCTTTAACGAGAGATAGAATCGCGACGGAGAGCACCTTGGATGACTTAAGTAACGCTTGGATGTGGAAAGAGAGGTATTTCAGCCCCATGCTTCCTCCAATGACTGACATCGAGACCAAGCAAGCGACGTGGAATTGCTCCTTTAAGGGAATTGCGCTTCTTTTGTGTTTCATTATCAATACGTTAACAAAACTCGCGAAGCCATAGCAGCATAGGGAAACCAGGAAGACCGATGTGCAGGCAAAGGTAAATTTCGCTTCGGTTCCGTTTACTGTGTATTTCGATTTGTATCTAGAAAATAATGGTAGAAACAGTCCATAGAAAGGCAGGATTACATTCTTTCGAGCACGAGATCGTGCAGGATATAAGAGAAGTAGATGCCTCCTACTGCGAAGAGGAGCTTCATTGCGCTGTGAAGCAAGCTTCCAGAATGTTTCTTTGCAGTCATCTAAATTTGGAGAAGTAAGTTTTATGTTTTATTTTTATCATTTTGAGCGTTTAAAAACCCTTGTTTGCCCAGAATGATCTTATAGGCAGTAAAACGTTTAAATTCGTTCGTGTTCTCTTTGGGAAAATTTCCGATTAGGTTGCGACCTTTTTGACGTTTGAAGTCCGACTGCGCGTGGCTACCAGTGAGATTACTGGAAAAGTTGCATCAAATCTGAGATTAAATTGGTCTATTTGCCTTTGATACAGAGAGGCCGACCCTCATACGAAGTCGTTGAACCCAGAAGAAGGATTGATGATGTTGAGAAGAATCTTACTGTTTATGACCGTTTTAGAAGTGGCCTTGCTTTAAAGATTATTCTTCAGCAAAAGCTCAAATTATTTTGTCGTTTATATTTGGCAATTTTATGATTTAATGGCAAGAATATGTGTCATTGAGTGCCTGAAAATTGAGGCAGCTATGAACTCAAGCACATTGCTGGATGAGTTATGCATATAAATATCGATATCGAAAGCTTGGATCGGTAAATGTATTCTAACTCTGAAGAGTTGCTTTGAGATCAAAAAGTATTTGTCTGATGTCCTTATCTGTTATGAAGAGTTTAAGAGAGAATAAGATTCATTTTGATGAGTGTGGCTGATAAACCATACTTCGTATTTGAATAATCAATGACAAGTAGACGAGTTGGCAATATCATGTAACATGAATTTTAAATACAGGAATCACACAAGAGATAATTATTCAAGTCTATCAAGGCAAGCTTTGTAACCAGCCTCAGCTGATTTTAATAAGACTTTTTTCTTCATTTCGTAATTATAAGAGTCGAAAAGCCAGCTGAACCAGTCACTATCGAGTTCTTTCATAAAACTTCTAACTGTGGCTTCGTATACAGCCTTACATTGCGATTCTGTGACCATTGGTTTAGGACCCGCATATTTCGCGTATTGATCAGATGAATAATAAGATCCACCTATATTTTGAACGAATTGAGCATCAGGAAGATTGATATGAATTTTATACCTCTGATTTGTGCGGAAGCTAACACAATAATTGCTGTGAAGGCGAGAAGAGCGATGAATTTGTTCATTGTGATTGAGTCGTGATTGCTGTTTTTCTTTTTAATCATTTCTTCAAAGCTGTTCGTTTATAAAGCAACAATTGGGCAGACTTGAGCCACTTTTGAATGAGCCTTATTTTTGAAGAAAATCGGATCATGCGCTGCTTATTTGAAGTGAATCAGAGAGAGAGACTAGGAGGAGATCAACCAATTTTTCGTAGCCAATACTCTGCAAATTTTCACGTAAAGGCTTAACCTTTCGTAATCTTGAGCAAAAATAAGAGCTATTGGAGCTAAAGAATGATTAACACACTCAAAGCAGTAGATGTTACATCTTCAGGCAGTCACATGATTGGAGAGGAGAGGAATAGGGAAACTATGAACTTATCTCTCTAATAATTTCATTCAGATAAATTGGCCTTCTCATTTATCAGATTGCTCAAAGAACCACCAATCTGTGATGACAGACATTTTTTCAGAATTGCCACGCTCGAAAGAGAGCTCTGATTTTCTCAAAACTAAGCAGATCAGCACTTAGTGATTAAACCTTTTGTGAGTATCATGAGTGAACTTTTTCCATCATATTAATAAACAATTATTCATCCTTCATCTAGAATCAGCATCAGAACTGGGCTCCCGGATCATGATGGCCTATCCTTAACTGGCATTTTCTTCTACCCACAGTCTCATGAAAGAACTCTGATAATTTGATGAATTCAACTGGTATTTTTGTTTTTGCATATAATTTTATAACAAGAAACTATCATCCCTCAATTTTATACTACGAGCATGAGAGCACAAAAAATCAGAGAAAATAAAAGTAAAAGTTAGCGAATAGCTTCGAATTCATGCAATTGTAAATACTTCAATATAAGCCATCGCTTTAAAAGATGCCACTCAGCTAGTTTACAATCCAAACACTAAGTCTCACCCTTACTGCTTCACCGAAGCCATCATCGTCTTCGCAAGTCCGCCTAACGCAGCATTGCCAGTCGGACCAGCAGTGCTACTATTCAGACCACCGTTGTCAGCATTCCCATTATTCATGCTCTTATTCATCGAATGATTATTCGGGCTGGCCTGAGGCTTGCTGACATGCAGCCCTCCATCTCTACCCGTGTCTCTTCCTCCATGATGGATACCACTCTTGTTCATGCTGCTGTTCTGGACATTGACCTGATACTTGCTCTGACTATCCTTTCCAGTGCTTTGGGCGTTCATTGCTCTCTGTCCATCTTTAGTAATGTTACTTTGAGGCATTCTCAGCTTTTCTTCCATTTCCTCTTCAGTGAAGTACGAAAACAGCGCCACTACCGCCGTGATATCATCGCACCCGTGTCTGAGGTAAGGCACGTCACCAATACCCAACCCAGCGTGCTTATTCTTATTCTTATTCAACTCGTCCCATCGGCTCCTTGCTTCCATCACCAACGCCTCCGCGATTTTCTCTCTGGTTTCAACGTTCTCCAAACAGTGGAGCACAAACCCCACGACCTCAGCTGAGGACATAACGTCCCAGATACCGTCGGATCCGATGACGATGAACTCGTCCTTGTCTCTCAGAACGAAATGCTCGATCTCAGGCTCGCTGATCAAGCCAATCTTCTTGGCTTGGAGATCTCCCAGCGTTCTCGTCATCGCAATACCAGGTCCTTCATCGTCTTGCCAAACTCTGTATGGACCAACAGGCTGTCCCTCGTGTATAAGCTTTTCGATTTTCCCTCCAGCTTTCTGGATTCTATGCTTCTCATCCGGTCGAGTGGGTTTATGATCCCACGAAAGCTCAATCGCTTGCTTCTCTTTCCCTTGGCGGAATAGAACAGCGCGAGAGTCACCTAGATTGGCGATATAGCAGTGGTCTCTGAGGACCATCACGGCGATAGCGCAGGTTCCTGAGTTGGAATAGTCAATTCCTGAGCTCTTTAGCCTACTTTCAGCGTTTTTGAAAGCCGCCTTGAGGAAAACTTGAGCTTGTCTTTCATTTTGTATGTTCGAGACCCTCTTGAGATTCTTCTCGATATAAGTTTGGATAAAATCATTGGCTGCTTGAGAGGCTTCCTTTCCCGAGGAGCCGTGGCCGTCATAGACAGCAAAGAAGTGGTAGCAGCCTGGATGGAAGTTTTCCATGATGCAAAGAGAGTCTTGGCATTCTGTTTTCTTAGGGCCGTACCCAATTTTTGAATATCCGAATATTTTAACGTCCTTGACTGGGTTCAGGAGGGCTGGGTCAATCTTTTTTTCAACTTTCTTGCCCTTCTTGGACTTCTTCTTCTTTTTCTGGTGTTTAGAACCTCCACCAAACATGTTGAGGAGCCACATGTTAGTTGTTGTCCTCCGATAGTGAAAATTTAACTGAGAAGAAAGTTATAATTAAATATCCTGAGGCCATTTAGCAAATAAATCGGAGTTTTTAGTTTTATTTACTTTTAAAAAGTGTATTATGCCATTATTTTTTTTTCTTTTCTCAGCTATTGTCTTCCATTGTACTCAGAATAAAACGGACCAGCAAGGCCTATTGGAGCTGTGTGTGTAGCGCTAGAGAGAAGTTTGGATGTTATTTGAATTTATTGTCAGAGCGGGCATATTTTCTGGAAAGTTCTAAAGCAGGATCTTGAGGCCATTTTCTATCGTAGAGGCTTTATTGTGCCTTAATGCACCCTATTTGAATAGCAGACCACGCGTAATATGTTTTTTTTTTTAGTTTTCTGAAATGAGATTCTTTCTTAGCTCCAATATCAAATACGTAGAACTATTTTTCTGGTCATTTGGTCACGATCAGCATCAAGCTAAAATGCGTTTCATTTTCGCTCCCTTTGGTATCATGTTAATTCCCAGCCACTATCTACTAGCACTAACATAGCTCACTTCTCTCATTATTTGCGGTGGCTATTCAATGAAATTTTCGCACTTTATCGTCATTATTTTTTGCAGTATCAATTTTGATATCCTCTAAAACAACAGTATAATATGATGAAAATTACCTAGGTCTCTGCATCTATGCTTTACTCCAGGCACCAGATGCTCTGCTTGCCAGCATTAAATTTGTCTATTTTTTCTGGTCTCATTCCATCAGCGTTATAAGCCCCGTTGTGATTGCAAGAATAATTATCAGTAGCGCTAATCCAAAAATTAAAAAATTTCGGATACTCATGGTGGAGTCAAATACCAGACGCTCTAAAGCAGGTCCTTATGTAATTCTTAAGACCTTAGGTGAAGGCGGGTTCGGAAAGTAATCCAAACATGTAAGAAACCTGTCTAAAACACATAGGGTCAAGAAAGCCGTTCATGAAACAGATAAGCAGATGGTCGCAGTCAAATTTATCAAACCCGAGATCAACAAAGCAGACATTCAATCCGAGGTGCTGATCCTTAAGAGGCTCAATCATCCAAACCTCGCGAACATCGTTGATTATCATGAAAAAATGCTTTACACGAAAAAGGATGGCAGAATTCTTGAAAAAACGGCAATTGTGATGGAACTCGCTGAGAAAGGCAGCTTGTTTGAGTTTTTGAAAACCTCTTCAGATCATTTTGGCCGCGGCTTCAGAGAACACATTGCAAGAACGCACTTTTTACAGCTTATTGATGCATTAGAGTACTGTCATAAGCAAAAAATTGCGCATCGAGATATCAAACCCGACAATGTTCTCTTGGATGCGAATTACAATCTCAGGCTCGCAGACTTCGGCTGGGCAAAGTCCACGAGGAAACCCCTCAAGACTAGCGCAGGAACTAAAGGGTAAAGAAGTGATTAATGTCCTGGTTGACATTATTAATTTCTTAGATACCAAGCACCTGAGATCGTAGAAGGGAAGTTTTATGATGGTACAGTAGCAGATATATTTACTGCAGGCATTATGTTGTTTATTCTGATAAGTGGTCACCCTCCTTTCATGGTTGCCAATGCGACAGATCCATGGTACAAAAACATTTATAAAGGCAATCCCGAGGGTTTCTGGGAGATCCATGAGAAGAGAAAAGCGACGTTGAAAGACAAGGAGAAAAAGGCTGAGTTCTATTCCACGGAGCTCAAGGACCTCGTAACTAAGCTCCTTGCGTGCGATCCGGACAACAGGCCGAAGATCGGAGAAATTAAGGAACATCCTTGGTGCAAAGGTCCAACCGCAACGAGTGAAGAGATGACCAAAGAGTTTAAGGGCTACATGAGTCTTATCGAGGAAAAATTGGCCAAGGCAAAGGCCGAGAAAAAGAAATCCGCCGAGACTGGCACAAATGTAAATCAAGGAGCATTTGAGGGATACAGAGCGTACAGAGACGGTGCAAATGTAGTTGCTTTCGCTCTGAAATGAGTCTGATAAATTTGTCTTAGGAGCAAGATATCGACAAGGAACTCGCGGAGCAGAAGCTTGATGTTGATTTGAAGTGTAAGCGAGAGCTTTATGAAGTTACAGAAGTAATCGACTCTCAAAAATTGTTGAAAATAAAGCATATCTCATTAGGGTGATGAATATCCTGCAAGCACTATCTATTCGAACCTCGAGCCAAACTTACTCTTTAAGAAATTGATTCTAATTGCTATTGGTTGCATGAGTCAAGATTTGAAGTTTAATGATAAAAAATATAAGGTAAAGCATATGCTTGACCAGATTTTATCTGAATATAATTTGTCTTTGTCTCTAGTTTAAAGGTGAGATCACCGTTCCAGAGGATCTTGAAGGCATGGAAGTAACCGTCACTCTCTATAAACACGACGACGAGACCACTGCAATTAGCTTCACAAAATCACAGGTGCGTTTTTCTGAGTGACTCGCTTTAATCCTGACAATTTAGGGTGATCAATTGAGATTCCTTAATTTCATTCAAGAGAAAATCGCCAAGCAGCTCACAGCTTCCACAGGAGCCTAATCTTTTACATTCAGCTTTTTTATTTTGATAAGGAAGTCAAGTCCAGAGTTTTTACAGCATACTGAAACTGAAAATTAAATGAAATTACAAATTTGTTGTTTTTTCGTGTATAAGAGCCTATCCAACTACATTAGGTTCAGTTGAATCACCAAAAAATTCATCTTTTTAAAAAGGCTGTTTGCGTTGTAATATAACTCGCTTTTGCATACACTATCTGAATAATTTTGCTATTTGATGCTCATAAGCTTTATACACATCTCTAGGTAAAACGAGGGAAGTTGATGTGGAGATATCTGATGACGCGATCTCTTTTGCTTGATCAACGGCTTTTCTGAACGCTCTAAGGTTCGAAGCGATATCTTTTTCTTTGTTTTGTAAATCCAGCAGGAATTCCTCTGCAAGTTTAGCCTTTTCCCTGCATTGTTCCAAATTAGCCTTCGCATTGGCCATTATTTGTTGCCTATAACTCTATTTAAAGTCATTCACATAGATTGATTACGCTGCTTGCTCGTTATAGCCTTCTCTTTTCACTTGAGCATTGACCGTCTCGGTAGTTTCTTTTCAAAGAATTAATCAATTGTACGATATGGAATCATTTAACCTAGTGCTTTTTCGAGAAACGGTTCGAGTTGGACGAGGAGGCCCTTTACTACTGGCTGCTGATCTGTCAATAAACGAATGTATCTATCCAGAGTAATCTTGAATTTTTCTAGCTCTGTGCCCTGGAAGGCGATGTCCTTGCAAGAGATGTCGAGGTATGGAGGCAGCTCGTAGATTTGGCATGAAAATTTATCAAAAAACATTCCGTTCTCATAGTAATTCGAGGCAATGCTCCAGATATACGCGACGATTGTTTCTGGAACCGCTAATGACCTCGCGTTGCGGATATCGCACAGTTCCAACAGCTCAGCAGTTACCGTTTCTGTCTCTTGGTACACCCAATCGAGTTGTCTGAAGATCTCAGAGATCGTATCATAAAACTATATTGGCAGAGAGAATTAAAATTCGTTTTGTTCGGAGAGGGTACTTCATTGTAGTATTGGAATGGCAGTCTCGTGTATCGGATGAGAAGAGTGTCGTCGACAGCGTTGCTCTCGGTGTTTTTCTCTCGGACAGAGCAGCAAACTCCCATGGATTTGTTGAATGAGTTTAGGAACTAAATAATCTACTGAAGAGTCATTCATAACGATCACATCCTTGCGTTAAATAGTTCTGAAAAAGGCTTCAGTTTTTTAGTCCTTAACACCCGGCTGATCATTTTCGTTCTTAATGAGTGATACCGGAAGGAGAGACGATTTCAGAGATTGTCAAATCGGATTTCCCTTGAGAAAAGACAAAATCTCTCAATAGTGCAGCAAAGATCTATTTTACTTGATTTCAAGTCTTATTTCATTAAGATGACTAAAAGGGCCAAAGCTTTTAAGAAATTGAGGCTAGCTGAGCAAATCCATGGGTGTTCCGAAAAGAAACTCTGATGAAAATAATGGCGGGGTTTTGGAACAACATGTATTTATTTATAGTTTGTGCCACGGAAATCATAACAACGGTCTCTAAGTAGTTCCTTTTCTCAAGAATATTTACCATAGCACAGTTACTTCAAAAAAAAAAGATTTATGAGAAGCTATTTTCTTTGATTCTATTGGAGAAGTAACTCAACAAAACTCTTAAAGCTTTGTGGACATCCTATCATGAACATAAAGATCGAATAATAATAGCATTTCATAATTCGTGAGTATTACAACACAACCACCTACAAAAGAAACTTTTCAAATCTATTAATTTAGATTGTCAGCGTCTTCATCCGATTCCTCAGTATTTTTCTTTTTCTTGAAATTCTCAGGGAACATATGAGGGAGCTTCTTCTCCGCGATATGGAGCAGCTTCATCTCTCCCTCACGTTTGCTCTCTGCGAACACCTCGGCGATTTTCTGCTCCTTCACGAACAGACAATACATGAACCTTTCATTCTCTCTCAAATGAGAGACCGGCTGCTGCCTACTCAAATCTAAGCTGTTGAAACAATGCTCAGCGTTACCTTATCCTTGGATGTCCAAGATCATGGTCTTCGCAGAGTTTCTTAACTCTATTATAAGGTGAGGTCGTCCAAAACTCCTTCTTTGCGTATTTCTTGAAGAATTTACCCGCGATTCTCATCACGATTTCTCTAGTTTTGTTGAAATCTTGTCCTGTGTCCAAGAAGATCGCGCCGACGAGAGCCTCGAATATATCTCCAAGCACTTTCGCTGTCGTCTCATTAACGCAGAAATACTCGGTTGGATTATCTAGATAATAATCAAGTTTTTCTCTCAGCTGCTTTAGCCGCTCTTCCAACTCCAGGTTTTCGATAAGTAAGAATGCGCCGAAGTTATAATACAGCGAGATAAGCGACAGAACGTAGTTGTTGACGGTCGCTGCCTTCAGGATAGAGAAGCCATCTAAATACGATTAGAATGAGTTAACAGGGTTGAAAGAGAGTATATGATCACTTGGGTCTTCGTCAGGGAAATTCTCCCATATATAAAGCACTGCAATCAGATCAAATACGGCATCTCCAAGAAACTCGAGTCTATCGTAAGAAAACTCATCGGGGTTCAGCTTATTCAGTATAGTGGTTTGATTCTCAATGCTTAGCATAATATTCGGCATATTTTTGGCCTTCGAACAATCAACATCCTGCTCAATGTCTTGATTTCGCGCAGCTTTCATCGACTCAGGGTTTTCATTAAGGCTCAAAAAGTCCTGCTCTTTGAACAAGCTGAAGAGGAATTTGTTTACGACTTGCCGGAACGAAATGTGAGTGAACGCCTGGATAAGGAGACTCAAGTTGCGGAATTTATAGCCGATGATGTCTTCAATGACATGAAATTTTTTCGTGAATGCTGTGTCTTCTTCCTTCAGTTCGAACACCTTAGACAGCACCGAGTCCTTGTAAACCTTGAATTCCTCTTCGAAAGGTCGGGCTGGATAGGACAGCACGTTTACGCTGTAAAGGAACATTTGCGAGGCGCGTAAGTCCTGGTTGCTGAGGAAGTACACAGCGGTTAGCGACTCGATGACGTCTGCAAGGGTTTTATTGGAGATATTCACGTAGTTTTTAGGAATGCGGTATTCTTTCTGCTGGACTTTCTTGATGATTGTCTCTGTGTTAAGATCGTCATCTTCGTCTAATAAATCCTGATATAGAGTCTCCTTTGAAGCCGAAGCCGCGTCTTTTGTCGTTGTGGGCGGTGGTTTAGATTCTAATGACATTTTTTCATCCTGTGTCTTGGACTCTGTCTGACCTTGACCTTCCCCCTGGGACTCAACTTGCATTTTCGACTCTTCGTTATTATCAGCTGGTTTGCTGTTGGTCGTTGAAGGCTGCGGAATCAACTGCTCGTTGAATTTGAGACCGCAAGGAGTGAATCCGAGTTTCGCGATCTGCATGTAAAGGTAAAACTCGTTCTTGATGCAGGCTTTTTTCAAGAACGTGTTGCTAACGATTCTTGATCTGTTCTTCGACAGAACACCCTCTGAATCTTTTGGATATGTATGGAACACCTAGCGACACGAATGTATGATAAAAAAAACGAGGGGGCAATAGATTCTTTACCTGAATTGTAGCGAGGAATTTAAGAATCGAGTCTCCCAAAAACTCCAATTTCTCGTACGAATTTTCTCTCTATATTGAATTAGACACACTTTTCAGCAAGTTTCTATTACGTCATAGCCTCGGAAAGTCAACGCGGTTTGCAGATTTTCGATTTTTACGCGACCAGTGAACAGCTCTTCCTCGAGACCTACTCTCATTTATCTCAAGCAAATGCTTGTATACTTACCTTCGTCAATGATTGGATTTGCATGTTGGTACATTTTCACTTTTTTTCCGATGGTTGGCTCATAGGCGTCGCCGGGTAATTGGTTATTATCGTCGCTTCCTTCCCCTTCTTCTTCAATCTTAGCATTGCCCTTCTGATCGTTCAAGCTGTTCTCCACATTATCCTCCGTAGGCCGCTTTCGTTTAACCAGATTTTGTGACTTGATTGCTCTTGTTTCATGCAAGCTCTTCTCTTCTTTCTGCTCTTCCTCCATCTCCATCCTCGGCTCAGCCACCATCTTCGTTTCCTCCTCATTAGCGGTCTTCGTCTCTTCGTTTGCTACCGAGTGAAACTCCTTACTGTTTACTTTCTCTATCCCGTCGGCTCTCAACCGCGCATATGCCGCCTCACTGAAAAACTCCGGCTCCTTTGTTTCATAGAACCTCACAACGTAACTCCAGAGACAAGCGGTGATGCAAGCAGGCACCGAGAACACTACGGGCCCAAAACCACTGCTTCTTTCCCTGGCTTCCCGCTCGAGCTTCGCAAGAACTTCGTCTCGGAAATACTTTATCTGCAGCAGACTCTGAACTTCCCTTAGAGTCGCCGGGATGAATTGCAATTGGAGCAAGAAGCTCAATTTCACCGGATATATTGTCAGTTCCTGCGGAAAAGAGTAGACTATCGTCCTTTCTTTCTCATTTAACAAGAAACTCCTCAGATTCTTCAGATGATCACGATAGAAATTCGTAAGGTACAACAGCGGGTCGGTCTTGTTGATCTTAATCTTGAAATTTTTCTCCAAGAACGATTTGCGTTCCTGCATATTGTGCTTCCCGACCTTCAATTTCCTTAGCTCGGAGTTATTCACCTCTCTGTACGTCGAGACCACAAATTTTCTGAAGTTCATCAGGCTGAAGAAAATCAAATTCTCGTAATCCGCCGGCTTCGCACTGAGGTAATCCATCGTCACCTGAATCAAGTCTTTCGGAAGACCGTTCTTGAAAAGCTCACCATTATTAATCGAAACGTAGTCTTTCGAGACTTTGACGCAGAAGTTTTTAATGTTGTCGATGAGAGCGAAATCGATTTTATTCGATCTCGTCAGCGGCGTGATAATCGCGTAATCGATGTCTTTTTTCCCCAAAGAGACCGAAAACAGTGAGTTCTTACCCACATAGCTGAAATAAGCTGGGTTTTTCAACTCTTTCCGGGTGAGCACCGAGAAAAACTTCGCGTCGTACGAATTTGACCCTAGCAGTAGGAAGAAGTGCACGATTAACAGGTTTGCGTAGTCTTGTGGGCTCAGGTATATTTTCTGAAGGTAATTGAAGCGACAAGGCTTCTTCGTGAACTTTGCGAATTCAATGCCCATGTTCACTTTGAGGCTCCGGATCATGTCATTGAAGAACAAAAATCCCACTTTATTCTCTCTGGGCAGTTTAAACTTGCTATCGATGTCTTCTGGAAGCTCTATCTCATAGAGATAAGCAACGTACTTCTCCTGCTCGCCGAAGATGCTCTGGACGGTCTTAGTCTCGTACTTCCCCTCGAAATAGTTAAGAGTCGTCGTTCGGTAGTAGTTTTGGAACGTAACGTCGCTCTTTTTCTTCCCGCAAGGGATCGGGATGACTTCCTTCTCAAGGAGAAGCTTGTAGTCGAGGTCCTCTTGCATGATCTCTTCCTCATCGTATTTCGGGTCCAGACCGCAGATGTCGAGGTTATTTGGTTTGAGATCGTGGTTGAAGCAGCCTTGTTCGTAGAGCTTCTTGCAGCAGATAAACGCAGCAAGTCGCTTTGCGTCGAGCTTGCGCTTGCAGAGCTCTCCTTTGACAATCTGGAGTTTCGCGGTGGGAGGGAGGTAAATGCAGTAAATATATCCTTCATTGCCGCTGAAATAGATGATTAGAGAAATGCTTTATGATGCAAATTAGTTACACTTGAAGGCAGTAGTAGATTGGCCTTGACCTGATAAACTGGTCTGATTTGAGGAAATTACAGTAGTAGGTGAGCAGCTCAATACTCCAATTGGTATTGATACAAGCTCCGGTTTCTTCCAAGAAGAACGATCGATAGTCTAATTACATGCTATAAAGCAACTGTAAAGTAGGGTAAGGCGCTTTACTTTCATGCTCCTTCTGAATTTGCTTTTCGAAATCGTACTTCTGAGAAGACAGCTCCTTTGAAATTGCTTTCATCATTTCGAAAGTCTTTTGGAATTTTTCCACTCTCTCGTTAATTTCTTTCTCCTAATGATTTGACGCTTTAGGAACCGTTATTGATTCTCAGCTATTTTACCTTTGATTCCGGAGACATGATGATAAAATACGAATTGTCCTTCCGCGCTCGCCCTTTCAACTGTATAAACGACTTCACTGTCTTCGGAACCGAGTACGAAATGACTGTATTGCAGTTTGGAATATCAAACCCCTCTTCCGTCACGCTGGTCGAGATGAGGAGGTTTATCTTTCGCTGTTTAAACTCATTAATCGTCTTCATCTGATCCGCTAACTTGTAATTCATATCAAGGAGGTTCAGGTTCTTTGTCTCTTTTTTATAGACATCAACGTAAAACAACCTCTTGTTCAGCACTTCGGAGTACAGCTGAGTCTCTATCTGGTCATCCAACTCACCCACGTCTTCTATTTGCTTAATAATGTCGTCTCCTTGCGAAGAGCGGATCTGCAAGTTGGTATTCCTGTGTCCGATGATGAAATTAGCAATAAACTGCTGTCCGTTCAACTCAGAGTAGGTCGTCACGAGCAGCTTCAGATATTTTGCGATCAAGCGCCTCGAAACGAAAATCAGCGTCACGAACTCAGAGTCTGGGTTCCCGCCTGCCTCTTCCAATTTCGCGTGGTCTCTGGAGTTTTCTTGGAGAATCTGGAAAAGCTTCATGAATTTCGTCGACACTTTCTTCGGGTCGTTGAGATGGGCGTATTTTTGCATGAATTCTCCAAGCATGCATTCGAGATCGTAATAAACGACCTTCTTCGGCTCATTGTCGAGCAGGATTTTCCTGCTTTCTTTAAACACCTTGTCTCGAATGTCAGCCAGATATTGAAAGAATATGTAATGTCCTTTGTTTAAGAGATAAGCTGGCTATATCATAATGGGATAACTACCTAGGTCATGGATGATCAAGAGCGCTCGATTCGTGAACAGCTTCTTCAGTTGATCGATCAAACTGGAGATATACAACGAGCTCTTATCGTATTTATGAGTCTGGTAAAACACTTTATCGAATTGCTGCAACAGCTCTTTGAGATAAGCGATTTCAGAGTTATCAGGGATGATGTCATCGAGGTTATCAAAAGTAATCTTTTCGATGAACTCCCCGGCATCGCCGGTGTAGTTTAAATGGTTTAGGAGCGGATCCTCGAAGCCTTTGACGCAGACGTTGGCTTTGTTGATGTAATTATCGATTTTCTGAGGCTCAGAAAAGACGAAGTTTGAATTGAGATTCCGACATCTAGACATAGAACCAGGTTAGGATGGAAGGTCATTAACGAGAATGGCTGTTACAATGAGATTAGTTTGGTTTTGACGGTGTCATATGAGATGTTTCCTTTCGAAAACGACGTTGGAGATGCTGTCATCCCGATGATATAAGGCAGATTGAGATCTGTGTTTGTTTTCCCAGCAGACTCTTTCAACACTTGCATGCTCTCAGCTTCTTTCTCCGGGATGGTTTCTCCTTCCTCAAGCTCTCCGTACGTTTTAATAAACAGCTCTTTATGCGCCTCGTAGTAGTAGCTAGTCCGGACCAGATCAGTTATATGTATTGATATGCTTATATGTGTACTGGTAATAGAATTCCTTCATAATATTGTTAAACGCGTGGTTTTTATCAGCGTGATGGCATTCATCGAATATTAGTAGACTGAACTATATATAATGAATTTGTTTTTAAGGGCTCACGCGGCGAGGGTAATGGTTACTTCGTTGAGCTTGAAATACCCTCTTCGCAAGCAGTTAAGAAACACTTGTGTGGTACAAGCAAACACATCGACTTCTTTCATTACTTTTTTCTAAATTCGCAAGGGCAGAAGTAAACCAGTTAAATTCAAGGCTCTAAATGCATAAAAAAAAGACTATTCAAAGGAATTATGGGGAGATGACTTGTAGAGTCAGCATTCTATCAAAGGATTCAAAGCCAAGATTCGTTTCTTAAAACTAATGAGTACGTGGGTTTTTCATTTCCCATTTCTGAAAAATGCTTTCTAAGAATCAGCTTTGAATCCAATTTAAAATGCTTCAGCCGTGTGAAAAAGCAGCGTTGCTGCTTTGGAGAGCAAGCAAAGGAGAAGAACCAAAACAGATAAGGAGGATAGGTTACCCATTTAGCCGTATTCCAGTAGTCAATACCCATATCACCATGGAGAGACTGGATATTGACCTCCGGCATAGTCTGCCTGTAATTGGTGTTTTGTTCGCTCGCCAAGAGCTTCTGAACTAAAGGAAGTAGTTTCACGATTTTATTCGTCTGCTGTTCGACGAGGTTGACCTCGTTTGCTAAAAAAGCAACCTAATTTGGAGAATTTAGAGGTGAATAGCGTTCAACAAGCTGGAGCGGGTACTTTCTTGGTGTCCTTATATTTGAGGAGATAGTGGTTGATCAAAAGAATCGAAATCAGAGTCTTTCCCGTCCCAGTTTCCAGGAAGATAATCGAGTTTTTTTCCTTGCAATTCTCAAATATCTCCTTCTGGTACTCTCGGATCTCAAGAATCTCTTCTCTGATTTCGGTTCCTTCTTCTTCCTCAAGCGAAAGCGACGCTTTCACTTTGTTTCGGCGAATACGTTTGACTTTTGTCTGGGCAATATCGTCTTCTTCCTTGTTCGTATTCATTTCGAAAAAAAATTTACGATTTTATGAGAATAAATAAAATGTGAAATCTTGTTTTAGCAGCAATCGAATGACTTCTTATTTTTGCGGCATGCAAAGAAACCTGAACTATTACAATGCAAGAATAATATTAATGATTCTAAAATCGGTGCCTTTGAATTGCAAGGAGTTGTTTCAGAGTTGTGAAGGTGTTGGAGATTAATTTTCGTACTATCAAGGTCAAATTTAAAAGACTGTCTTGATTACTGGTTCGCTATTCTAAATAGAACTTAAGCCTTTGAGAAATACAATTTCATAGGAGACAGATGAAAAGGTTGAGTTACGTGTTTGTATGTGTGCTCTTTGACTGGTAATTGAAGCTTACTCAATCTTGTAGGTGCTGAAAAGCAGCATTCCCATCTTTGAAATCTGGTGAACGGTTCAACAACAGTCAGTGAGATGGGGCCTAAGCTTTGAAATAAGAGGCAGAGCAGCAGCATATCTAAGCGGAGACGCTCCAAAGATTCAAAAAGTATGGTGGATAAGTAAGGGAAAGAAATTTTCTGTAGAACGCCAGAGATCTGAACGAACCACAAATTTACGACTATGGGTGAATATCTTCTAATTCTAAACTGTATAAGGGATATTTATCTTCTCCATTGAACTTTCATGGTCTTTGGGGTTGATTTCGTTGTGTTTTTCATAATATTCTGTGCTTATGCAATCTCGACTCGTATATCGTATCTACCTAAAGAAAGAAAATTTTCCAACCTCCTTGATTGTGTTTTAAAAGTAAGGTGTCATAACAATTACATTAGTAAACAATTGAAGTTATATGTTCAAACGTCTGCATAATAAGAGCCAAAGATTGTGTACCCTAACAAAATACCACTCTAATAAACACTCCTGCTGCAATAACTGCTAAAGAGAGCGAGAAAGCGGATTCTGAGATCCTGAACACACATCAACTACCCATTCATTCAAAAATTCCTTAAATCCATTATTAGACTCGAACAACTCAACCAACGAGAGAGGTTTTTTTTTAAAAAAAATTCTCATGCCTATCTGAGCAGATTATCCCAATAACTTTGCTTTCTCGTTAATTTTTCCCTTATACCACTGTGCACTTTTTGCTTTGCATCATCTGTCAAGCGTCCTCAAATCCTGCATCCAAATCCTTTAATTAAACTTCTATTATTTAAATGAACTCTTTTCAAGAATTATTCCGATTTAATTTTTTTCCAAATTCTGAAATGCGTGCTCTTTGTTCCAAATTCTCCGAAACCCCTCAGAATTGACGATAAATCACAAAACGGAACATTGATAGGTGGGTCTACTCACTACAACATTGGAGTAAATATATACAAAACTGAAATAAAATTAAAATATCTTGAGCAGGTTTTTAAATAAAATTAATTGAGAACTTTCCTTAGAGCTACTCCTCTGAGTCCAGACTATGATAAATAAATTTCCAAATGGAGTCATGCGGGTATTTCTTTTGTCTCAACTGAATTTCGGCAAGTGGATCATTCTTTTCACTATATTTTTTATTCACATGGAGCCATTTTCCGAATTAAAAGTTCATTTAAATCTCATTTAATTCTTCGGAATCTCGAACTCTCTTAGTTCGCAAGAATTCACATAGTAAAATATATTTTAATTTATCCCGTCCACAGGAATTGTATAAAGACTGAGAATTAATTTGATCTCGAACAATATCAATGGGCTGTGAGGGCTGTGAAAGTTTTTAATTTTTTCAAAACGCTTCTATAATTTCATTCAAACAACCCAGTATTATCTCTTCCTCAACTGCAATGGCAATGCCAAGTTCAAGGAGATTCATTATTGAACTCTACCCTGGCGAAACATTGGAGATATCTATCAAAGAGGATGCGATAAAAGCCTACTCCTGCCAGCGACTCCTCCAGGACGTGATAACTAAAGCTAAAGCGACCTATCCGACTGAATGCAAAAAGTTTGACGAAATCGTCACTTTGCAGACCATTGTTCGTGAGTTTGCGGTGGATCATTGGCTGAACCACCCAAACAAGAGCGTTTCTATGATAAAGGACAAGAAAGTGCTCAAACCGTTCTACCGGCAGCGGATCAGAGATGAGGGCAAAATTTCTCTGGATCATTTCATTATTGAAACAAAGCTTGGTCAAGGGGCTTTCTCCACTGTTTATCTTGGTACCTCAGTTGAAATTATGTTTAAAGAGACTCATAATGCTATAGTTAGGAAGAAAGACACAGGCTACTTATATGCTCTGAAACAGGTCTCAAAAGCGAATCTGTCAGCTAAGAAAAAGAAGATGCTGATGAACGAGCGACAGGCCATGCTGGATGTGGACTCGCCGTTTGTGAGTGGGCTTCACTATTCTTTCCAAACGGTAATATTAATGTCTTTCCTCCTCCTCTAAATTGAAAATAACAGGACTCGCATTGCTATTTCGTCATGGATTTCGTTCCTTGCGGCGACTTGCACCGAATCGCCAAAAGCCGGAAGAACAGAGAAGATGAAGCTCGGTTCTATGTTGCTGAAACGATCCTTGCGCTGAACGCAATTCACATGGAAAACTACATATATCGAGACTTGAAGCCTGAGAACTTGTTACTTGATCTTGATGGGCATATTCGCCTTACGGACCTCGGCCTTTCAAAGCAAGTCTCTAGTCTTACCGACCTCAATTTTTCTCAATGCGGGACTGCGCAGATCATGGCACCTGAGATCCTGAGAGGGAAGGGATACGATTTCATGGTTGATTACTATAACCTTGGGACTCTGGCCTATGAGCTTTTTGCTGGGAAAGCTCCAGTGCTAACTTCAACGGATAGAATGTTCATTGAGGGAGAAGACCCAGAATTCGGAAAGATGTCAGATGATCTCAAGGACTTCATTCGAAGCCTGCTTGAGATAAAGCCGAAGGAGCGCCTTGGTGCTGAGAGGGGGTTAAAAGAGATAATAAGCCACCCTTGGTTGACGGGCATCGATTTTAACAAGCTGAACCAGAAGAAGCTTAGTCCTCCTTTCGGGTATGACCCTAATGCGATAAAGTATAGTCAGGAGGCTTTCGCCGGGGTTAACATCGAGATATTGAGTGCTCAGCATAAGAGCGAGGACAATTATCTTCCAGGGTTCTCGTTTTATGGATTTGGCAGCAGCTTGGTTCTATTGGACGAAGAGCTCATAGATCCTCAAAGCGAAATGACAATCAAGTCAGAGAAAATTGATGTAAATGAAAGAGAAGAGGTAAAATTAGAGACCTATCCTGATGGTGACGCAACGACTGGAGAAGCTGAGAGTCAGAAATCTCTTGATAAAAAACCAACGAAAGGATTTAAATTATTTCAAAATTTTCTGAGACGCTGGAAGGCGACAAAAAAGAAGTGAGGACCACAAGATAGAAACTAACCACTTTGATTTTCAATTTTTTAAATCTGTTGCAAATTTCAATGTATCAATTCTTGATCTTATAATGATGCTGTGTAATTTATGTTTTTGCCTTCGTTTTGTTTTACAGAAACTCTCAAGGCTCCAACTTTACATCATATTCAATTAGATAGAATATGATTAGAAGGATTACAGCATATGCACACAGCAATCAAAATAGAAGATCAATTACTACTAGCAATCCCAACAAAAAAACTTATGTACATAACTATAGCAACTCTATCTAAATTTTATCCCCTCTAAAAAAATTTATGACATATTATTGCTATATCCAACTCAAACATGCACATACAATAGTAATAGTGTCTTTGTTAATCCTTTAATAAAGTTCATTTGCAAGGTTCTGTTACAAGTTATTATCATTAGAACCTCCAATCATCCTATACACAGTTTCAGTTTCAAAAGAGATTACTCAATAGATACCTTTCTAATTGAGGTTGTTTCTCGCACTTTCATCAGCATCGCCAGTCCCTTGCTCCTCGCTCTTTGTAAAATACGCTTTATTTCTTCGTTCTCAGTATACTCCTCCGCGATTTTCTTCCCATCAGATTTTTTCAACGCGTTCGCTCCAGCAAGACACAGCGCTCTCACAATCTCCACGTATCCAGCTTTCGCCGCAAGCATCAACGGCGTTCTTTGGCACTACAAATTCAAGTTAATCCAATTAAATCACAACTCAAATGTCTTACCATATCCTCAGCGTCAGGGTCAGCACCTTTTTCCAGCAAAAGAGTCACTACGTCCAAATGACCTCTTTTCGCTGCCCAATGTAATCCTGTATCCCCACACATGTCGAAATCGTTTACTAAGTTCCTGTTCAGTTCAACCTGCACTTGAACCCCATTGAAATCACCGTCTCTGCACATTCTAATAAATTCTTCTGAGTGTGGGTTTTCAAACGGTTTCGTGCTAAAGGCTTTATCTTGAGCTGCCTAGTTTTGATAATTAGACTTAATATTCATTAAGTGGAGGCATAAAATACCTGGTCTACGGTCATATGAAATCGTTCAAGCTTCTCCTTGCAGCGTTTTACTGAGTTTGCGAATCTTTTTTGGATAATACTCCTATAATTGCTTTCAACTTTGGGGTTGACGTTCAATTTTATGATTTTTTGCGCGTTTTTATAAATATTCTTCTTGCCGTCCATATTGATATGTGACATATCGACCATCCCCCAGTAGAACGCTTGCGTATAATCATCGAGGTTTTGGGTCATTTTCTCAATGGAGTCCTTTAATTCTTCCTGCTTACAGAGTTCATAGGCCTCCATCTCTTCCGCTGTGATATTCCGGTCATTCCCGCGCGGTTTGAGGCCGCTTTTCATCTTCTTGGTCATAGGTGCGGTTTTCATCGCTTCTCGTCGGTGGTTGTCGGGCAAGAACTGGTTGGTGATTCTGCTCGTATGCCTTATCGTCCTTTCGAGGTCGCTTTTCGCAATGTCACCAACATTTTCCCTAACCTTGTCTAGTATGGTATCAACTTGGTTGCTTCGATGTTCATTCAATTTGTTGTAGTTTTGAGAGGTATTTGGGCGGTTGAAAGACGTCGGCTCTTCTATCTGTACCCTGCGTCTAATTTTTGAAAGCAACGGCATGCTCGCAGTGCTAGAGGCGGTGCTTTGATGCTCCTGTCCTACTTTAGACAGCTTTTTCGTGACCATCTCCTTCCACATTTCAGAGTTATCAGGCTCTGGAGCAGTTCTTTTTGGCGTTTGGTGGCTGTGTTGGTACATTTGCACTGTAAACTCAATCGGATTGATATTCGTGACGTCATGGTTCAATGAACTTTGGTTTTCAGGAGCGTTCGTCGATGAAACATATTTAGAAAAGAGCCGACGACAGGTATCATGACGAGAGGTCTCAATATTTTTTGTAGATGTACTATTTAAAGTACGATTCAGCTTGGTATGGGTATCATGACTGGTGTTTAGTCTGGGCTTGGCATTTTGAATGGGTGCATGAGGAGTGAAATACTGGTCCAGAGATTTATCAGCTGTTGAGGTGGTTTGGCCTGAGCGGTATATGAAGGAATTGTGCTGCGTTTTTTCTGAGGGAGAGTCGGTGCTAATATGGAGAGGAGTAGCGAGAGGTCGGATGGTTTGACGACTGTTTTTTCGGCTTGCTTCAAGATTCAAGATTGTTTTCCTCATTAAAAGAAAGAGAGTCAATTCTCAATTCAATGTTATGGAATATTATTACTCGATCACAAAAACATTAAAATCGATATCAAAAATAGTTTTTGCGCAGTAAAGACAGGAAGTAAGTGTTCTCGGCGTTAGGGGATAGAAAAAAGTGAAAAACTTGTTTGATTCCGAAAGTATTTCCTTTCCCTTGAAACAGATCACTTCTAGCAATTTTTTATTTTGTATTTTTTTTTGAGACGTAATTCAAAGTAAAAGAAAATGAAGCGAGGAGACGACTCATTTTCTGTACGATCTATATCGAAGAGAGACAACTGATCTCAGACATATCTTAATATTGATTTGCTTTCTATTGATTTAATTAATTGCATTCAAAATATAAAGTATTTAGGAGATTTGATTTTATAATGATTATTTTTATATCTTTTTGGAAATTTATCTAAAAATATGAATTTTCGATTGTAAAGGGAAATTTGAAATTCAAAAGGCTTTTTTGTAATTTGAGAAGGATGCTTTGTATTGGTAACTGATCTGATAAAGTCTACGCTTGAGTTGTAATAGTAAGAGGTAATTCAGATGGTAACTTATTATTTTATGAATTTGGTAAGAAGTTCAATTAGGTTCCTCGTCATTGTTGAAAAGAAAACAATGTCAATGAGTAACGGTTGAGAAAGCAAAGAAAAATGATAAGTTCTAATAGTCACAGCATTATAGTGATAACGTGGTAATAAATAACCGATAAGAAGAAGTTTTAACAAAATTAAAATACAGTTTTCAATGAAATTTAAAAAAAGATTCAGTTCAAATTACTATACAAAAAAGAGCTGATCCCTACAAACAAATACTTCATATATCAGTTTACAGATTCAAAAAGCAATTACTATCTGATTCTAATAGTTCATAGCTTTGTTAGCAACAATCCAAAAGCATTATTAGTCTGATTTAGTAACAGAAAGCATTACCTTTGTTGACTAGGATTACTATGCATTAATAACTTGAATACAAAGCGGAATTAGTGCAAAAGCTTTCAATTTTGCTGTGCTATGACTCGTAAGCCCTTGAACTTTTGAAATCATATGTGTTACACTAACATATAGTTGAAAATTAGAAGAAAAACGCGATTATTCAATTCATTCAACATTTCGAGTTTCTACTTTGAAACGAGTTTCTTAGAGTAATACCTTCCATCAAAACTTTAGTAAAAGAGAAAATCGAGCCTAAATATCGAGACAAGATCAATTTAGCTGAAAATTAATTCACCTAATCAAGACTGAAATGAAACGAAATGAGAATTTAAGCAATTCTTTCGTCGATTAGGTTATTCTTGAGTTAGATTTTAATATGAAGACGAAAAATTGGCAGAATTAAAAAGATCAATGAGCAATCTATCTCTCAGATAAATACATAATAATTAATTCTCCTTCCTTAAGGCTTCAATGTTCCCAACAAACCTCCAGTCAGATTTGCTGTCTGTGACGGGTGCAGGGCTCCAGTTACAAACACATTATCGGCCAGATTCGCCGTTGTTTTCTTAAAATTGTCGTCTTCTAAAAAGCTTGTGCCCTTTTGCGTAGACACCAATTTTCCCAAATAAGCAATATTCTCCTCATTGACTCCAATTCTCATCTCAAGCACTTGCAATGTCCTGGACAAATAAACACGGTTAGCAACGAAATTTTCATTGTAGAATAGTATTACTTTGTGAGAACGTCCAATTGGTCAGTAATCTTGGCAAGGGTCGTTGCGAGTTCAGGTGGAATGTTCTCTTCTTCGATCTAATAGGAGTATATATTAATAAAAATCCAAAAGAATTATAAATTTACATCAGCCTCTTCCTCTTCTCCTTTAGGGAAATTGGTTGTGCTTTGGAAAGCTCTTTCTTGGGTAGAGAAGTAGATCTCTTTTGATTTCTCAGGCTTTGTCGCTTTAGTCTCTCCTGGTGACTGTGTTTGGTGATAGAGCGAGGCTTTGGCTTTCTTTGGAGAGAAAGTGAACGTATTTCCGTCAAGACCACCTTGAGTTTGCTGTTTTTGAGTGCCAGCAGCGGTGTTGAATGTCCTGTTTTCTTTATTCGTATTCGCTGTGAGCGGTCTCTTATTTGACTTCAAGAGCGACACGCCGCCCTTTGATGGTGATGGGACCTCATCAACGATTTCTCCGGATTTTTCCTCGAAATTTGATTTCCAGACTAACACCAAATTATCGGCACCTCCGCTCGCAAAGTAATCGCCTCCTTGTGAAAACGCAGCAGCCGTAGCAGCTCCTTCATGACCATACAAAGTGTAGGACAGTCTTCCTTGTCTAAGGTCCCAAACCTTCAACTTCGCGTCATTGGAAGCAGAAAGCAAGTAGTATCCTGACGGATGGAATGAGATCTGGTTCACGCAATCTGCATGAGCATCGTAGTGTTGGATCAATCGCTTGGAACGGACGTCCCAGATTTTGATTTTCTTGTCATGGGAACCCGAAGCAATGCAGGTTCCATCAGGATGGAATTTCACTGAGGTGATAATACCCGAATGATCAGAGAAAGTATGGATTTCTGAGCGCTGCTCCGTGTCCCAGATTTTCACCGTCTTGTCGTCTGCGCCGGAGCCGACGAGTCTGCTGTCTGGGGAGAAATGCGCGGTTCTGACCCAATTGGAGTGACCGGTCAACGAATAGATGAATCTACGGTCAGCCACGTTCCAAACCTTGAGCGATTTGTCGTCAGAGGAGGTCAATAGCAGTTTGCCATCAGAAGAGAAGTTAACTGAACGAACAGTCGCATTGTGTGCCTTCAAAACGACGGAATTCGCCTCACTAGAAGTAACAATCAGATTTTATCTCAAAGAAGGAAATATTACACTGTGTTTTGCCAGAGACGCACTGTTTCGTCCTTGGAAGCCGAGGCGATAAGCGATCCATGCGGAGAAAATGTGACATCATGCACAGGACCTTTATGGCCAGCGAACTTGAAAGGTCTTTGCTGCGGCTTGAAGTTCCAAACGGTGATCGTGGAGTCTTGTGAGGCCGAAGCGACTTGTTTCCTTTGAAAAAAATTAGCAATTCTGACGATTGAAAGGAAAACTTTTTTACATATTCGGGTTAAAACACACGGCAAGGATCGTGTCTTTATGTCCTCGGAAAGATCGCTTGAGCGTGGGGTCTTCCGCGGTTGCGAGAGTTCGGACCTTGGTTCCTTCAACCATTTTGATATGCTAAATGTTCAAATTTTTGAAATGAAATTATTGATATTTATTCGTATTATCAGATTAATCTTGCAATAAAATTTGAAATTTCTAACAGAAGCGGTAACAGTCAAATCAATATCTTAATGCTATAGGCTAAAACCTCAAATTTCCTCTACAAACAGGTTATTAGCATAAGTTCAACGATGATGAATTAAAATCTTTTCACTATAAGTCTAGGCCTTGGCTTGATAGGTAATGCAATTCCATGGAAAACGCAACGAAAAAAAATGTCCATGGCGTTCTAATTTTTCAGTTTCAATTAGTACAATAAACAAATAATTAAATCTCAAGATTAATTACTTAATCTACTCTCACTTAGCTAGAAGCTACGGGAGTATACGTCGTGATGCCGACAAGTTTCTTTTTGTGATCATCATTCTTCAATTCCTCCAGGATAAACTCTACCAAATCGCCCACAGTAACCGACACTTGATGCGCATCACCCATCAGATAATCCTCAAATTCTTCGTGTCTTCCCGTCGCCGCCAAATTGGTGACCGTAGGAGGGCAAATCCCCGTCCAGTTAATATTGCTCTCTTTCAAGATGGCATACGCTTCTTTGAGATCCTCAGCAAGGTCTTTCATAAAGTCAGGAATATCCTCTTTATCATGCAATTTTCCGCCTTCTTCATGCTGTCTCAACAGCGACGCTCCCAGCATAACGATGACTTTTTCAATCGAATTCCTCTTTGCTGCCTCCACGATGAGTTTGGTTACTTGGGCGCGAGGTTTCTGGCTTCGTTTCTCCTCGCTTCTATGCTCACCATCAAAAGTTGACACAAGAAATCGATGATTTTCCGTTGCTTTTATGAAGGCGTCAGTGTCGGTCATATTCGCCTCTATGATTTTGAACTTTTGTTTTCCTTTTTTAATGTCGTGCATTTTGTCTAGATCCGTTGACCAAGCTGTGACCTCATAACCTGCTGATAGCGCCTCTTTAACAAGGTTCTTGCCCACCAGATTTGAAGCACCTGCAATAAATAGCTTACTGCCTTTTTTCATTATCAATATGAAGGTTCACTACGAAAAACAAGAAATATATTCGCTTTTTTTATCTTAACAATTTTCGAAAAGATATTTGAAGGCCCACCCTACTGACTAGAAGACGATTGTGTTGCGAAGAATTTTTTTTATTCTATTTCGAATTTGTGAATACTGACTGAATCACGGAGTTTTAATTGCGAAATTGTGAGGTTTTGAATTTAATGTATTTTGTGTGGCTTATCCCATTGGAATTATCCCGTGGACTTTCATCTCGTAACAAGAGTTGTTTTTCTGAAATAGACCCTGCCTTCTCGCTGCTAGGTGTCAATTGAGTCAGCAAGGGGAGAATTTGACTGAAATTCGAAAGAATAAATCCATTAATTGACTACTGAATTATTAAAACTTGCAATGATTCTTTTTATATTAGGTATTATTGTCTCTTGGAGTAAATTCCAATCAGTTATTCTCTTTGCTGAACTTTTATATGGTTTCAAAAGTGGAAGAAACAAGGCTAATTATTGAATTTGGAATTGTCATTCCGTAATTGAGTTTCTGCATTCTGTCTGGTAGGTAAGACTCAGGCAAGTTAAGAGCCTCTTTATGTGAAAGTCAAAAAGGGACAAAGATAACCTGTATTGATGAGGAACTTAGTTTACGGCGAACCTCTCAGTGGATTGTAATGGCACTAAATAGTAAGTATCCCCAGACTTGTTTTATCTAATACAGATAAGTCTTCCAAAGCCGGTTTGGTTATTTATACTTGAATTGCACCACACTGTATTATTGAATGGTAAGTAAGAAAACCTAGTCGCTTTTTCGAGTCTACGACGCTTAGAGTAGATGTCTTAATAATATTTAATTTTAAAAAGTGAAGTTATTATCAGAGAGATAAACAACAACAGCAATGATTAATAATGAATTACAGAGCTTCAGCTCGGGTATAATTTTCACAGCTGATCAGATCGCAGAATCGACGTCTGTGGCGAGCACTCGAGGCCTAGCACCCCTGACGAGACTTGACTACCCAATAGTTTGCTGCCTAGTAGTGTGCTTGCATCCATCTTTTCTCTCTTCGGTCGCATGCATCTCTCCTTGTATTTACTTATCACTGTCTTGGAAAATCCATAGACCACTGCATTTAAGATCCCTTGGCTGTGTAACAACGCAATGCCTATGATTGCAACCCAATGAGGCGAAACCTCACCTTCTTTGAATGTTAAGGCAATTATTAATCTTCTCATCACTATCGGTAGATTGCAGATAATGAGAATGAGAGGATACAGCAGCAGCTCGATATGTATTCCCGAATTGTATTTCACAAGCTTCCTCATCACAGAAGCATAGCATCCTATCGAGTAAAGTATTCCGAAGTACACAGGAAATTGAATTATGAGAACTTGATAGAGCTTGAGATCTGCGCTGAATGGATTATGGTGGCATATCCTGCTCTCACCTATGATTTGGAAGTAATTTATAAAGACCGCGAAGGCACCCCACGCAAGAGCCAGCGAACAAGATATAATCCAGTATCTTCTAAAGTATAGCTCGGGAACTGTGCCATCCAGTTTTTTCACGCTAGCATACAAAGAGTGAGCAAAGCAGCATGTCCAGAATATCGATCCAGCCGAACCAACAGTCCATAAAAAACCTCGAATTTGGCACTCAACCGCGTTGAGAGCTCGTATAGGGCCCATGAATGCGTTTAAGCTGAAGATAATATCAAAAATAGCACGGAAAATGACCATTTTCTTCAGGGCTATTGTTGAGACTTGCAACAATCCGATTGTTAAGATATTAAAAAGGCTCCCGATAACTGAGAGGATAGAAATATATGCGCCTATGGACAGTATCGTTGATAGCAGAGCTTCATCAGGTGTTCTTGATTGCATGCTTCACTGAAGAATGGGAAAGATTTTACTTGAACTTGAATAATAAGAAATTTAATGCCTTAGTCCTTTAAATTAATCTTTAAAGTGTCGCTAAGCCTCCAGTATAAGTAATCAAAATAATAGCACAAAGAAAACTCTCTACTCACAACATTTCATATTCAATTCAATTGAAAAGTTTTTGGTTTTATATTATTTCTTGGTGAGTTTTGATTTCTTGATATTGAGCTTTCAACTGAAGTCCACAATGCAATATATATATATCTTGTGTTTGGATGATATAGATAATAGCCTTAAGATCTCTGGATGAAAGCCATGAAAAAAGAGAAAATGAGATGAGTTTTCCTTTCCAGCGAATCAAGATTACTTGCTGAAATAAACAATTCGTTACTCTTCTTTACTTCTTTATCATCCAATTAATCTGACAGTGATTCTTTTGTAACTCTAATAACGTGTTTTCAAATGATTCGGTAACACGGAATAAATCTGATCTCTGAAAAAATCTCCCAAAAGATTCATTATTTTATTTTAACAGTGAATTCGAGTGATTGACCTTTTCAAACATGATAGGCAAATCTTCTAAAAAATTGGGCCTATTGTTCGTTAAGAGCAATTCAGTTAACCAACTCTTACAGAGCCAGATCCACAGCCTCTTGAAATCCTATCCGCAGTTTCAGCTCGAAGAAGTTACGCACCCAAAATACTCCGAATTCGCCTCGATGCCGGCTAAAGATGACATCAAAGTCGTCGTCACTGTCAGCAACTTCACCTTAATCAACGAAGTCATGAAAGAGTGCAAAAACATCGACTGGGTTCATTGCTACACTACCGGCTGCGATAAAATCCTCAGCGATGAAGCTTTTCGCAAAAGTCCAATTACCATTACCATCTCTCGAGGAATATCAGCGACTGGTCTTTCCGAATTCGCTATTGGCGCCATGCTATATTTCTCAAGGAAATTCCGTGAATGGGATCGCCTTCAACAGCAATCTACATGGAGCCAGCTATACGCTACGGATATATCTCGGAAGAGAGTCGCTATCGTTGGATATGGTCGAATAGGCTCGAAAATAGGGAAAATATGCAAATACGGGTTCGAGATGTCCGTCGTCGCCGTGAAAAATAAACTGGAAGAGTCCTTTAAGATCACTAACCCTGAGGTCGACGCGGTCTATAAGCTGGATGAGCTAGGAAAAGCTGTGGAGGGTGCTGATTTTGTGATCAGTGTGCTTCCTGGGGGAAAAGAGACTGATGATGCGTTTAACTTGGACGTGTTTAAAAAAATGAAAAAATCAGCAGTTTTTATCAGTATCGGAAGAGGCTCTAACGTAGACGAGGACGCGCTTATCTTCGCGTTGAAGGAGAATATGATAGCAGGCGCTGCGTTGGATGTATTTAAGACTGAGCCGCTGCCGAAGACGAGTCCGTTCTACACGGACGAAGAACTTAAGGAAAAAATATTTATTACTTGCCATAAAGCTAACGCGTCAGAGGCGGTTGAGGAGGAATCAGTGAGATTCGCAAAGGCGAATTTAGATGCGTATTTGGTAGGACAACCGCTTGATGGGCTTGTAGATAAGAGCCTTGGATATTGATTTACATGATTATTGTTCATAAAAAAGACCTCAGAGTGGTTGGAAATTATGATAATAAATTTTATGATAAATGATGCCAATTTCTACGTTTCATATAGCAGTCATCGGTTTTTCAAAACGTCTTAGCGTGCTGCCTTCAGGAAAGTTTGTTTTACATTAGTTTGAGAAAGTTTTTCGGGGGTATAAATGATTTGTTAGTTCTCAAGAAAAATTTAGCTTCTTTCAAATATTAAAGTGTAGTCTGGCTATTCATAACATCGAATGCATGCTTCCTTTAAACTTTCTCTTGCTTTCTAATTATTTTTCTAAGAAAGACTTCGTGTTCACGTCGCTAAGAAGTTTCTCCAAATTGGCTGATTTCTTATTTCTTTGCTGCACTTCTTGATGCGGGTCGTACAGGATTTGGAAAGATCCTGTGCCTACCGGTACGCGGTCACCCTATATCGCATGAGTGTTAAACGCGCGATTTATAATGAATAATCTCACCAGAATAATTCCTTCAGAAACGCCTTTCGCGCTATCATTCTTTCCGTAAATCGCAGCATCGAAGAGAATATCGGTCGTTCTCTCAAAAGACGCCAGCATCAATGTACTATCCTTCATTTTCGAGATACCGAATCTTGTAATACCCAATATAGTTCCTAATTATTTCCGTATAGCCGTGTGTTATAATCAATCTCACAAATCATATTATTTTACCTTTGTACGTCATAATATCGGCCAAAATACCCATGTGCCTTGAGTCGACAATAAGCCCGTGGTTGTCCATAATGAATTTAATTTCGTTTGCTATCGTTCTTCTCGCGGCTTCGATTCCCAGCACTTCCTCAATCTCCATAATATGATTGGTGGTTGTATGTCTCGCGTCTATTCCCGGAGTATTCATGACTTGTTTCAGACCGTAACCCTCAACGACAAGAGAATGTCTAAATAATAAAGCGAATCAATGAGTGCCTCCTAACAATGGCGTTACCCCTCATCTTTTTTGTAGTTGATAACCGCTCTTCGAATCGTCGGGATTCCTGATATCATGACTTGAGGCAATTTCTTCTTCAAATTCTAATACGTTTTAGATCACTTAACTCCATAGCAATGGCCTTACTTGCATGATAAAGAAGAGGTTATCAGGTGAATAATCTGGAGACTCCACTCGGAACTCTGTGCCACTGATGATAACGATGTGTTGGTCTTTTAGCTTTAATTTTGGGGTTTTGATAATCGCCTCTTTGACCTTGGTAACATTGATCTAGTTGTTGAAATTAACGAATTAATTTGCAATACAAAGGGGTGAAGTACGTCGAGTCTTAGAGCTTTAATCGTCTCGCTATCCAATTCGAAGGAAAGATAGCAGCCATCAGGAGAATAGACTTCCATGATGCTCCTGCAAATATCTCCCAGAAGCGTCTTTTCAATATATCCTTTAACAAATCTCGCATTAATCGGATCGTTTTTCGTTTGAAGCGCTGCGTTGATAATTGGCGTGCTGATCTTCTTCGCCGCGTTAATGATTTCTTTGATACGAGGAACACCCAATGTGACATTCATTGAAGCGACACCAGCAAAATGGAAAGTTTTCAATGTCATCTGGGTACCAGGCTCTCCGATACTCTGCGCTGTAACGGCTCCAACGGCCTCTCCAGGGACAATCATAGATTTTGAATATCTCTCCCAAACTCTCTCGAAGAAGAACTCCAGCTGTCGTTTGGTCAAATGGAAAAGATTGTTCACAACGATCATTCTGTCTTGCTTCGACAGCGTCTTTCCTTCAGGTTTCATCTCACTTTTGTCTTCTATCTCCATCATGCCGTTGGCACCAGACCTGATTTTTGCTATATCTTCGGGCTTGTCGCCTCGAGGAAGTTGGTACCTCTCACGAATAGTAGCTGTAAAATTAAAAGAAATCAATTAACTTTTTGACACTAACGACCGTACCTAAGTGGTTAGCTAATCCTTTGATGTACTCGCGAATATCCTTCTGGAACAGCTCGCTGACGTGAGTCATATTAATATAGTCATTTCTCGTCATTTTTTCTTCTGTAATCGCTAATATTTCCGCCGGCAACAACGGTTCTTCTCTTTCAGGTACAAACGGTTTGAGCCCCTTGGAATATTTCATAAGTCTGTCAAAATTCAACGGTTTATTCGCTTCCTCCATTCTCATTGGATCCATTAAATCCTCTCCGTATTTTAATTGAACGACTTCCCCACTAGTAGTTCGGACGGTGTAGTCATAACTAACAGATAAATCCTCTAAAGCCTTCGTAAGTCTTCGCTGCATGTAGCCGGTATCTGCGGTCTTGACGGCAGTATCAATCAGACCTTCTCGACCACCCATTGTATGGAAAAAGAACTCAGGCGCGGTTAGTCCTGTGAAGAAGCTGTTTCTGGCGAATCCTTTCGCTGCTGGCTCACGCGAGTTCTTCTCGAAATGAGGTAGCGTGCGGTCAGTGAACCCGTATGGAATTCTATTGGTTTACTCATGAGAAATTGGCTGCGGAAGTGCTAAATACCTTTGACCATTGACGATTTGCTGGCCGACGCAAGAAATCATTTGACTCAGATTGATGTTTGAACCTTTCGAACCGCAAATAGCCATAATCAGCGGTGAGTTTGTAGGAGGCAGCAGGCTACGGCAGACATCACCCATCTAAATATGCGCTGAGAATGGATCTACAAAAAAAAAAGAGGCGTACTTCTGATCTAACATTATTGAGGATCCCACTGATCTTGCTTTCGAGGGTTTCTTCAGCGTTGCAGCCGGGTCTGAGTTCAATCTTACCCTCTTTGTAGAGTCTGATCTCTTCGTCGACTTTGGCATAGCTAATTATTGCGTGAAAAGCAGGATCTCAAGAGAAGTGCATGTGAAAAATATGCTTACGCTTCGTTCATAGCTTCGGCGTGTTTCTTTATGAGGATTTCTGAAGGAGTGACGTCATTGATTCCCAACGACATACCATAGTGACTCAGCCATCTTCCTGATAGTTTGGCGAATCTGTTCATGCATTTCGCAGCCAAGTCCTATTTGAGACGCGTAATTTCAGATTAATCATCGGAGGCATGCTTTCTTACTGGTGAGTTATCCTTTATAATGGAGAAAAACAGACCTCCCTATATGCAATTTGTTGGTTTATATCAAATCGAAATCCACTCGAATTTACCTTGCTACCGCTTCCAAGTGTCGCTTTTCCGAGGTTTCCGCTCAGCAGCTCTGAATTATAGAACGTAACCCTGAAAGTGAGATCAATTAGAATGTTAACAACGCGTGAAAACTACCATCCGTCTCTTGGACACATTGATTCGAGGTTTTTCCCGCTGTAGTTTCTTTCCTTGATACTTACGTTAACCATGACTTTATTCCTCTTGTTAGGACAGAGAATAACATTAACGATCTGCTTTCCAGTCCACAGCTCTAGATGCACACAGATCATTTGTCATTATCTGCGCAAAATTAGAAAGATGTACCAATTGGCTTGATAATGCTCGGAGGCGGTAAGTCGATATGTTCTTTTGCGTCGTTAAAACTCGCGCAAAGCTGAGTGAATTGAGCTCTATCAAAAAACGTGTCTTTTTGTGTTATCAAGAACGCGGCTGTCAAGAAATCTTGAATCAGAGCGATAATCGGCTATGATAATAAGTAAATTCTCAGTGTTTCTTTCCTTATAAGAAGAGCAGGTACCTCTCCATTCTTCGGCGTGACGAGGTTCTCTCTGACATTCATGAGATAGAAGGCCTCGGCCTTTGCTTCTTCGGTTTGAGGTAAGTGGATATTCATTTCATCACCATCAAAATCGGCGTTATAAGGCGTACAAGCGCACTCATTGAACCGAAGCGTATTCCAAGGAAGTACCTTTGCTCTATGTAAATGATAACCCTTCTGCTTAACTATTAGCAATATTACCTATGAGACATGATAGAGAGACGATGCAACGAAGGCTGACGATTGAAAAGCACGACATCGTTATCGAGAAGGTGTCTCTCGACAATATCGCCGATTTTTAAACTCTCCGCTCTTTTTTTACGATCGCCGAATAACAGATTGATTTTGTTGTCATTTGTAATGTCAATGAAGTAATTTGCTCCAGGGTAGTTTTCAGGTCCGTTGATAACCAGTTTTCTGAGCTTATTGATATTGTATTTGTTCACTCTCTCTGGGAAAGTCAATATCTTTGCCATATGCATCGGAACAATAACCTACAATTACAGAGGTGAGAAAAATGCTGAATTCCATTGTTTATTGTTACTTCATCAACACGGATATTAGGATCAGGGGAAATGACGGTTCTTCCAGAGAAATCGACTCTCTTACCCGAAAGATTTCCTCTGAAACGACCGTGTTTGCCTTTCAGTCTTTGACAAAGCGCTCTATCATAATTCTCATATTATACCATTACCAAAACAATGAAAATTCACCTAATGGAGGTTTTTCCGAGCTGAGGAGACAAACCCGGCGTGGTGCTGTTTAGATATTGAGCGTGCACGGACTGCAGCATGTACCAATGCTCAGCAAGTCTACATAAAAGCGTTATTCTTAAATGCGTTCCTTTGACGTGTTGATTTACTTGCTAGGCTCCATTCCGTCCCTGATTCCCTTTTCAATAAGGTCGTTAAACCCAAGCATTTCTCCCAGTTTAATCGTGAGATCATCTTCATTTGTCTTTCCAGCGGAAATCGGAACAGTCGGTCTTATCGAGTTCGGAGGCACGATGATATGCGTAACAATGAAATCAGTCGGCAACGTCTTCTTCGGGTTAATATTCAAGAGATACACATCCTCTAATGGAACCCTTGACAAATAATTATAGGCCATTACAGGGTTTATCTCCTGGAATTTCTTCTTTTGGAGGATCGCCTCGAATTCCTTCAAGCCAATATCATCAAGCAAATTCCTCCAGAACTCTTACCGGGTTATTTTCGAAAGTCGCTTCCATTTCCTCATCTCTTTCCTCAAGGGATTTTTTATCAACCACCTGGATGATTTTGCAAGCGTGGCCTGGCATTTTCTTAACGGTAGGGTTGTATGCGTCGCACCATGGGCAATTTTTGTTCTTTTTGGCCTCAGCCAGGATCTTTTTGAAGATATTTGTGCGCAGAAGTCCTTGAATCGGTCTTTTCATCTTTTTGAGATAGTTCTCTCTGTCTTCCTTGTCGAGCATAACCCTACAACAGCTCTATCGGGAGGATAAGAACAGATTGAATATGATAGTCACTTTGCAAATGGCTTGGAGCATATTCAGCGTGTGCTTGAAGTATCCGACGTGGTAAATCGGAAGACTCAGTCTAAAATAACCGAAATGGCCCGGACAGTCCTTCGGTTTTTGGTGGCAGGTCGCACAAGTGTGTTTCGTGGTGCTCGAACCCTATCAGAGCGGTCACATTACCGCTTGAGTCTGAATTATCTTACCATTCTTAGGTCCAGAGGGCCGCCAGGAATAATCTCTAAGGTTTCTCTATTGTAAAAGCTTCGCTCTCTGACCGCCATAACTGATAAATCAACAACATCTTTGCTGTTTAACAAACTGAGCTCAAGCGCGCCACTAGCGAAATTGGTTTATATGGGTGTGGAGGGTGAGAGATTGTACATCTTTTTGTGAAAGGCTGAAAGCTCGACAAAGAAATTTTTCTGAGCGTCTACTTCCATTGATATCTAACACTCAAAGATTTTTTAATAGAATGCTTATTCGGATAAAATTAAGTATTTAAGCGGTGGGGGACCAATACGAAGAGGCTTCCTTAAAAGAGAACAGATGCTATTAAAATGCATTCTGAATGAGTAGATACGAATTGTGGAGATTTGTCAAATATATATGCTATAAGAGGAGTTACGCTTTAGAGAGAAAGCAAATAAATTGTCTATTAGATTTTGGAATTAAAGGGAGAAATAATACATCAGATGTTTGATAAATATGAGAAATTGAGATATCAAGAAACTTATTACCAAATTATTTTATTTAGAATAGGATTCAGGTGTCTGTCTCCATCGAAGAAGGTTCAATATAATAACATACGGTTTTATAGAGGGGAAAAAGTACATTATCACTGGAAAGCTATGAAAAGTGAGTTGTCTGGGCTTATTTATTTCTCGAAAATTCCTATCTACTGATATCTCTTCATTTATTTCGGATCCAGAAAAGGTTATCTTTTTCAAAGCAAATATCTCAAGCATATTTTAATTCACTTGTAAATCAAAAGTTTCTGAAATTCAAGTTGATGCTGAACTCATGACTAATGATAGAAGTTAAGATCTAATCATTTCATACAAATACAATGATTCGAAATCGAAATATTGATTGATTAGAGCAGAACTCAATCTGTTTTGGTAAGAGGTAATCCAAGGGCTCGAAGTGAGTGATACAGATCAAAAAATGCTTTGATTAGCTGAATTGCAGATCTCTGAGCTTCCTTAGAGTATTTGCCTCGTTTTTGAAATTTTTTTATCCTTTCCGTTCCGTTGAGTGCAATGATTTGACCCTTGAACAAGGGATTTTCAGCCCAGGGCATTGTGAATAATCCAACACCACGTTCCATTAATTTACTTAGAGATGCTAAAGCAATTGACGGAACCTCCGGATCATCTTCACGATCTAACTGCTTACTCATCAAGTCAAGACTTGATTATCAACGAGAACGCGAATTTGTTTGAGATTTCCATGACTGATTGCATTCGCTAGAGCCTGAATAGTTCCTCTTCTTACCTAACAAATGTGAGTTTGAAGTCAATGTAATATAATAGATGTATACTTACTGCTGGGTAGTTTTTTCTGGCTATTTGATAAAGTTTTTCGACGAAACCTTGCTGAGACCACAAAACTTCAATTTGATCTGGAGTTCCTGCAGTAATATTTGAGATATCCAAGCAAGCTTCCTGCCTTATTTCTCTTCTCTCATGATGCAAAAGCTCATAAAATATGTCTGCCTTATTTCTCTTCTCCCATGATGCAAAAGCTCATAAAATATGTCTGCAAACCCTGGCTGTTTCACCACAAGCTAAAAAAATGTAAGTAAGAAAGTACAATTTATTTAAACTACATTGCACTGTTTTTAACTTCCACCTAAGATATTACCAACTACTCTTAGACAAGGGACCGAAACTGAGAGCTTAGGATAATTCAGGCATTCCAGAAGAGAAGGGGTAACATCAGTGCTAACGATGAGCTCAATCGTTCGTTTGTCTCCACCTGGATAAAACTATGTCTTTAGAAAGCTTGGGAAAATGGTTTCAAACCTGTAATGTAGAATAAACCCCAAGCTGCGTCTTCAAGCATCTCTATATCCTCTTTTTTCTTCTTTAATAATCATAGCAAAAAAGAGCAAAAAGCAAACGCTTTTACTCATTATTGATGAGACCGGAATTGCCTTTCATGTAAAGTCATCTCTAAATGTATGAATCGCTGTTCTGGACCAATTTATCTCACTCAAGATGGTAACAGAGGGAAAAGCCAGGAAATCTGAAGGATTCGACAGTAGCCCTCGTTATTAATTATGTATACTCTCAACATTTCTGTAGGTTTGGCCTCAGATCTATCATTTCTTGTGTATTGATACAAAGCTAAAGGTAGACCAGATATTTAAAACCAATACAAGGTGCAAAACGATAAACAATTGACTGTTGCAGCAAAAGTTTGTAAAAAAGCTTCTGGATAATTGATGTCATCTAGTCTTCCGCGGATAATTATATGAGTTTGAAGTAATTGGAAGATTGATAATTTATAGACAATATCAACATGATATGTAAAGTTCATGATTTTTTAAAATTTTGAGCTCAAGCAGCTGTGTAAGCTATTCATTTTTCTTATTTTAAGCAAGAACTTTGAAGAATAATCATTGCCTTTATTTGTTTTTCTGATCTAAACAACTTCTCACTCACATATTAGCCTGAGTTACAATTTATTCGTTATAATAGGTTAATTGTCGCACTCTGTAACGAATAACCAATGCTCCGAAAACTCGAGTCAAATGACAGTCAGAAAACGACTCATCTAGGACTTTTTGCAGGGTTACAAGCCTACAGAGAGGCACCAAGAGATTGTTTACTTTTGAAAACTCGATAAAAACTGGTAAAGGAACTTAATCCACTTTTTTAATGATTCTCATTTTTATTTTTCCATTTCCAATCGTGATCTAACTTTGGAAAGCAGAGCCTCCTCCACCTCCCACCTACTAGGTTGGTCTTCACACCAGATTGCTAACTTTGATGGAGTTCAACTTCAAGACAAAGGTATTTTTGAATTCTTTTCATGTCTAACTAAGGTTTCATATTGGTCAGATCCGGAAAATAAGAGTTGGACTCATGTGAAAGAAATTGCGAACACAGGGCGCCTAGTTTCTGTTCACCACCATCAGGATAAATCCGCTAACCTCGAAGTATTTGATGTCTCATGGAAAGGGCAACTGAGGAGAATATATTCATCTGAAGAAGCTTTTGGCTGTAGATTTCCTCATCACAGTGTTGTTTCTAATTAAAAACGCTTGAATTCATAAAAAATAAATAAAAATAATTATGAATGTGAGAGTGCTTCTTATTTCAAATCGAGAATGATGAGGATCATAATACATTAAATGAGTTCACAAGAAAAACTGGAAGACTTTGATTGGAATGCCGACACTTGTAGCTTAAAGGTTCATTCATCTCATCGCTTTTTTTTTTGGTATTGTTAGTCTGCTTATGCTTAGGTCCTCTGGCTTAGAGAAACGAATAATTTGTCAGAACGATGAGTTGAGCTTTATTTCACTCTTCCAAATATGGTTTTCTTTGATCCATCAGTCACCATTTCATTCTGAATGCTGTTCAGGAGTTTGAGAACTGTTTTTTTTTGGCTTGAGTTCCGTGTTAGCCTCGTTTCATTTCGGTAATTTTTTTCTTGTAGTGTGTTCTCTACTTTTGAAAGGCAAAGTCAAAGTTCTGTCCTATTTGAAGGGAAATTTCTGAGATAAGATAGTTCGCTCACGACTATATACATGTATTTTGCAAAGATCTTTGTTTCTCCTTGAGAAAAAGAGAAGTCAATTCTCTTTGCTTCCTAATTCGATCTTTACTGGCAGGCTCAGCATATTAAATCCTCAGATTGAGCCTAGCTGATATACCGTTGATTTCTGGATTGAGATCAAAGTCACAAGTGTGACGAAAGGCTCAAAATTACATTCCCTGCGATATCTTTAACAACTCATTTATCAGGCTGACTTGAGTTGGGATTTCTTCTGAAGCAGTGGTATTTGTCGGTAAATACTGTTTCCAGTTATTTCTTACTTTATTTTATTTTTTTTTTCAAACAGAATTTGTTTTCACCTAGTATTAGATTCGTCAAAGTGTACCAATTTCCTGGCTATATTGTCCTCTAGTAGTGAGCTTATTTTTCTTAATAAAATCATTAAGCTAATTGAGATTAACCCAACATTCTGGGAACTCGGCCAAAGCCTCGACAAGGCGGCCTTTCAGCAACAACCTATCATGGGCGATATTGAACAACAGCAACAACAAGAAAAAACTTCCACTCAGGACAATCAGAAATCTTCAACCTCAACTCCATTCGTCTTGAGTATATCGGAGATCAAACTTCTTATGGTTGTGAACAAATGAAAGGAAAAGCTGAACTCGCCTCCTGTGAAACTCAAGAAGCAAATCACACAGACAGTCTAATCACAGTTATCTCTAGATCTGAATGACTCTGCAGAGATTCTCGATCTCTCAACCAAAAAATTAGAATAGATCCAAGCGGAATCCAGATCTGAATTTTAAACTATCTATTCTCGGACAACTACGAGTCAAATGTTGACCAGGGTATGCAACATCAAAAGAGATGATTCTCTCTTTCCAAAAAAAAAAAGAGAAGTAAAGCGGACGCATGATACAATAAATTGGACTGTGAAGAACTACTCTGCTCAGAATAAAGCCTGTAAGATTATGCGAAGACCCTTTGTGAAACACGAAACAGGGACAGGGAGAGGATTAAGAGAGGCTCAAGTTCGAACATGAAATCCGACGAAAAGCTCATCTCAAATAAAGACGAAATGTGAATTTCAGTCACCAATAGAAGTCACAGATCAGCCTCTATTACTTAAACCTAATCCAGACAAAAGCGTAGGCATTTATATCCACTTGGTAATTTTAGAGTTGAAGAGAAAAAATTTCAAACATCCAACTGCATCTCATATTTTCATTGTTGAAAGTTAGAAATGCCTTTTAGAGATCGTTGATTTTTAGAACAGTTCTGAGTATATCAACAATAGAGAACGATTTTATGAAAAATCAGAAACATTACAGTAAAACAAACGAAATTTGTGTTTGAATCAACTTTTCTTATGAAAGCAACCTTAGTCAAACATGAATAAACAAATATAGAGAGTTATTATGTAAAATAGGAGAGATTTTAACACACATATTTCAATGAATTCCCTAAGATGCTCATCTCGAGAGTTAAATATCGATAATTCGGGGGAATAATCCTCTTTAAATACTTGTATCACCTCTTTTGCTGCTGATCATTATCGATTTCGAATAAAAAGCTTGAAAAGAGGTGGACTAGGTTTCAAAAAATTCTGACTTCTTCTTTGAATAAAAAATTTAGTGACAGGTAGTAATATTTAACTTCTACTCATCTCACGACGTTAATTAAGACTTCAGAGAGTTCCCGAATTAAGACTTCGGATAGTTAATTAATTGCTTAGGATTAACGAGATTAAAATTTATTAATCTCAAATCTCAAATCTCAAAACAAGAAAGTCAACAGAAAACAAGAAAATGCTTCCAAAAAATCATGAAAAAGAGGATTCATCCAATCTCGTCGACGAGGAATCAAAGCAACCGCAAGATGAAACACAGAGCGGATCCTCAAACAAACCATCAGCAATCACCGGTATATTTGCTTTATTCATCCTTTTTTTTATCATCATTTACTTGAAATTTTTTTCGATAGAAAGCATCTCTTGCAATCCGAAGCTACTCGCCTGGTCTTCATATTGGGATAATAAGATCAGTATTATTGAACTCGAAACGAAGGAAGAATTTGCTAATTTCGATGGAGTGAAACTCAACGAGTGTGGATGTAGTTTTCTACGTTCATCTCTGATTCAAATTCGCTCACAATTCATTAAAGGTGGTAGCTGGACACACGTGAAAGAGATCGCCAATAGAGAACTTCTTGTTTCGGTTCACCATAACGAGGTCGAATCCGCCAATTTAGAAGTGTTCGATGTCTCACAAAAAGGGCAAACTAAGAAAGTATATTCTCATGAGGAAGTGTCTGGCAGTAGAATTATTATTAACTAAGATCTATCTCATCTTTTCTCCTTTCTAGTGACTGGCTGGGGAGATGTGACATATAACCCACGAAGGAACATTCTTGGAGCAATGTGTGTTGGAGGAAGTGTAGCTTACAATCTGTACAATTTTGGCACATCGAAGTCCGATGGCATTATAAAACTCATCCGAAAATCGAGTTGGCACTCCCAATATAGTTCCAAAGCAGGTAATTAAGCAATTTACTTCCCACTGCCGACCCATTTTCATATGTTTATATATAGTGAACTATATCACCAGCCTTGACTTTAACCCTAGTGGAGAGATTGCAGCAACCATTGACATGCATGGAGTGTGCCTAATATCAGATCTGAACATCGACAGTTATCGCTTCCACTTGGACATGGAGATGAAAAGCAACTATGGTAAGTAATATTTTTAAACATTTTTAATTTTCAACTTCCTCATTTTATCATAACCACATATATTCGTCCACTTTTTGTTATAATTTCTTGACAGCACTAAAATTCTCTTCTTCTTATAATAATTACTCTTTAGATTCTGTTGGTCGTTGCAGATGGAGCTCTAATACTGATGAGCCATTATTATTCGTGAAGTATGATAAGCAATTCCTCAATATCCTAGATGTTGAGAAGAAAGTTCTCATTTTGAAGAGTTCGATTAAAATGGATAAAAGTAAGTACAGCTCTCTTTTTGTATTACTTCTTCGCTTGATATACGATTCAGCTCCCAAGAAAATAAAGAGACAACAATGTTGTCTCTTTTCAATGGGAAAAGAGGATTTACTTTTAATCTTACATTTTGAACTGACTTATTTTGATAATTCGCGTTTTATTTGACATTCACATCTTCAGGCGTTATAGAATGGATTGATGTATGCCAGAACGATGGAAATATGTTGACTGCAGGTGGTTTTGATAACAATGTGAAGATGGTTGACAAAAGAGAATCAAAGATTGTCCAAACTTTTGATGGTATACATCAAGGTAATATTTTTTTTGTTTAATCATTCCCTACTTCTAATTGCTATTAAATAGACGTTATCAATTGTGTGAGATGGAGTCCAAGCGGTGATATGATTGCGAGTGCTTCAGTGGATAAGACGGTAGCACTATTGGACTTCAAGACTGGGAAAAAGCTATATACTGGAAAGACCTCGGATGGAGGTAAATTTTCACTGTTTGATTATAAAGGCTATTCGATTTCTTCTTAGGTCCTGCTATGTCAGTCTGCTTCATTTGAGAAAGAATAAAAGTCGATAACAGCGATTATATTCTATTCTATTTTCCTTCCTTTCAATATGAAAAGAAACAATTTGGTTAAGGAAAAGTGGACATTTAACCCCAAAACCATAAAATCATCGGCATAGAAATGTTGTTAAGTTTGTTTGATCGCAGCAATGCGAATCTAGCTTTTCAATGAGAAGGGTGCTTTCACTAGTGGATCATCAATTCATTTGATCACAAAAGGCCATCAGAGCATAAACTTTTTTTCGCGACGAAAAGGTAGCCTTAGCAGGTCAATCAAAAGGACAAAGAGTCTCGTAAAGACTCAAGACGTTTTCAGGAATTGAAAACATTTTCCAACTTGTCAACGGATTGAAAAAAATGCAGTCCTTCCCAAGATGACTACAGCATTTACATACATATTCGTGAATCTCATAGGCATTAGTATCGCAGTTATCAATTAAAACTTGAAATAATTCAAATCCACAAGCATTGCAAACACAAACTAATTCAGAGGTAAACTGTAAAATCATATTCGTTTAATACCTACATTCTTGATATTACACCATGAGTTGTCAGAGAGTCAGTTTTGAAAATTTTTATCCGAAATGAAAGCATGTCATAGGATCGTTCAGTAGATCCGTATTAAGATCACCGAGAGAAAACCCAGACGAGAAAAAAAGAAGAAACCAGGTCATCCAAAGGTCTAGCAACAAAAAGCAACGGATTCAACAAAAAGGATATCAATTAAGCCCTGAGAACAGTCAGGCGATCGAAAATTTGCCTATAATGATTGAAAGAATGGAGTAGAAAAAGAGATGATAAACTAGTTTGCATACCACCATAAGTTTGCTAAATAAGCAAGACGTGGCCATCCTTGCCCATACTATAGAGGATTATTATCGTCTCTGATCAAGGTTTCACGAAGCTAAAACTGCTGCGCATCAAGAAAAGTAACAGATTAACTTTGATTCAGTTACAAAAGTGCCTTATCTAACGACCATGGCCCCGTCTTATATGAAGCAGCAAGTTCGTATCTAAACTGGAAATGAAGCTTCTTTACCTTCAAATCAATGATATCTCTTGAAGCTGAGCCAAAGATGAGAAAAATATAGAATAGAAAGAAGACAGTAACCCACATCCAATGAAGCCGAACTAGAGGAAGAGAGAATATGAAAATGGGGCACAAGGACAGAAGTAAGATCATCCACGTAAGAATACACACATGTATGTTAAATTCTCATGTTTAACTATATTTTTTCACAAAAGCATTTCCTACTCTAAATTTAAATTAGTTATTCATTCCTCTCTCTTACAAAGATCCAGTATTTCACATCTCGAGACTTTCGGCAGTGTCCAACATGAAAGTTTTTGCTGCATCACTTTCACCACCAGAAGTGAAGAAGAATTCAAAAAAATTTCCTTAGAGTCAGAAGGACCGCCTTTTTTTTTTCTTTTTGGTAAATTAATTAACGGCCAATTCTGTCACCAAGGTTTTCTCATAATTGATAAATTGAGATTCTCATCTGACGAATTTGAATTTGAGAATATTTTATTTGAAATTAATTATGATGCTATCTTGTTAGAAACTAGATTTTTATCTAAGCAGCAGTTTATTTTCGTATGTGAGGAACGCATGATTACAGACTTATAAATGGAATACTAGAATATGATCGAGTTCGATAAAATCCTTTCTTTTTCGCATAATCGATGAGCTTAGGTTCGTTCAAATGAAATAGGCAGACTTAGCCTTATCTAAGAATTAAATTAGAACTATTGCTTATTATCAAGCTATCAAAAGTTACCTTCTGCCTTTCCAGTATAAATCGTTTTTCCTGTCTTGAAGTCTAATATTGTTACCACCCATGTTTATGATGATAAGAATCAGGTGCAACATAATATAAAGCGGTTGCAATCATATGGCCGCCTGGACTCCACCTCACGCAATAGCTATGGCCTATAAAACAATAATTCAGCATTAAAAATAATTTTATTAACTGAATTTCAATGAGTTCTATCTCCAATTTCTGTTTCTTTTCTTCCTTGAAATTTGCATTGCTCCATGTCCCCACACGCTGAAGCCTGACAGAAGTAAAGGGTTTGAAGGTTTAAGACATGGCAGCAATGTATTGTCGAACTCCATTTTGGTGTATTAATATAAAACTATTGCTAGAGAACATTGACACGACAATTTCCCAAACTTCACCTCCCAAGTTCGTGTTTTTGGGTGTATGACTACGTGACTTATTTGAAATTATTATTATTACTCCCCTGGATCAGGAAAATTTCGATGTTTTTCGTTACAAGAGTTGACAAATGAATCTGTTAATACTCATTATGAGTCTTAAACTTTTATCATGATCTAATGATGGAAATAGTTTTTATGAGATCTTTCAATCTAACCATTTTATAGCTCTCTGTATAAAGTGACTATTGATAGCCCTACTATATTGTCCAAAGGCAGACGGTCGTCCACCTGAAAAATCCTGCTCAGTGCAGAGAAGATCAATCGATCAGATTCAAAAAGCTTGAATTCTGTAGTTTTTGAATGCTGCCTTCCAACATGAGTTTCGAGACAGCTCGCTCATTGCTAATATTGGGTCTGCTTTGAGGAATTAGAGATTTGAAGGAATATTACGCGTATTAGCAGTAATGCTTTGGGAATTAAGCACATTGATAAGTAAAGCTGAACAAAGCACTCAGAAGTCACCCTTAAATAACAGATGCTATTAGATGAAGTAAAACTTTTAGCACATTTTTCTCAAGGATACTACACCTCATTGTACATCGATACATTCTCGAACCTGCGTAGAACCAGTAAAGACTTTATCTTTATTGCGTGAATTACGTACTTACACAGAAGCAAAGGACTTCATTCATTAAAAATATTTTGTCTCTCCACATTTCATTAATTCAGATGACTTAACTAGAATTAACAATAGTGCTTTGCTATTTGTCGGAAATTCCAGTCTTCGCTCTGCTGAATAAATGGCGAAGCTAGTTCTGAGCGTAAGTTTTCGATGAACGTCCTACTTTCAAGTTTCTGAGTGCTTTTTGGTTTGATTGATAATATGTGAAAACTTTGAGTGGCTTCTGATACGAACTCTCTTTGAAGCTTAGAAACAATTTAATTATTTGTTATCACAGTGGCATTCCTGTTTGAGATGCATTCAAAACTTTGATGATAGTTAGGTAAATTATCCAAGCTTTGCTGCAGAAAGAGTTAATCTGAAACCATCGTGCTTATTCCGCCGATGTTCTCAAGTTAAAAAAATTATATATACTACTATCTTTGCGATTTTCATCAAAAGTTTGGACTACCCTTGATTCTCGTTTTTCAAATATCTTCACATTCCGATCATATCCAACTGAAGCCAATAAGTTTCCATCTCTTTGGCAAGCATCAATCCAAGATGTTGGATCCGCATCTATAAGAAACAAACATTAAGTTAAAGAAAAGGAGGAGATATAAAGCAAAAAACAGAATAATAGATCAATCTTTTTCCCCATTGAAAAGAGCCAGCACAGTTCCCACTTTAATTACTTGGAAATCCTTAATTGAAGAGGTAGAAGGAGAAGAGGTTTTTTTTTTAAAAAAAAACTTCACTTATAAAAATGGAATTCATCTGATTCAAGCCGGCATGAATTCTTCAATCTTCTCAGCATCCAGTATATTAAGGTGTATCCTGTTATATTTGATGAATAGTAAGGAGTCCTCAGAATTTGTGCTCCATCTACAACGTCCTCCTCTCTCTAAAAAGTAATTATACAAATAAAAAAAAAATTTAAATGTCGCCATGAACTATTCTTTAGCTAACCTGTGGATCATCATTTCATCAATGATTAAATATGTGAGTTATTTTCTTGTAAAATCGAATAAAAAGAAAGTATTTCAGGAAACGCCTGAAACCATTAGCATTGTTTTCTTTCATTTAGTAACTAATCCTCTATATTGCCTTTGTTACAACCCATGCTAGAGTTGCGTTTATCTATCGCCAGATACTTTCTCATAAGAATATATTTTCTTAGCTCGTCCTTTTCGTGAGACATCGAACACTTCTAGATTGGCGGATCTGTATAGGGAGTGGTTAACGGAAACAAGAAGTTCTCTATTGGCGATCTCCTTGATATGTGTCCAGCTAGAACCTTAATGAATTGTGAGCGAAGTTGAATCCAAAATGAATGAATGAAATATACCATTAGTGTCTTTGAGTGTCACTTCAACGAAATTAGCAAATTCTTGCTGTCTTTCGACTTCAACAATATTAATCTTACTATTCCGCTGTGAGC
>ENA-UOUE01000051-UOUE01000051.1-compost-metagenome-genome-assembly--contig:-NODE-51-length-84648-cov-7.821050_pt1 | contig 84648 bp, 44 predicted proteins | sample MGYA00238146_ERZ747223 | MGnify/ENA primary metagenome ERZ747223 (study PRJEB28781, sample SAMN06268865) | compost metagenome | isolation source: single cell | place: USA: California, Emeryville, Joint... | reverse complement strand
CCCTCCAGACGCACTCAAAAAAGGAGCTAACTCTGTCGACATCGAATTCGAAAATAACTACAGCAATGACGGCAATGGACTCCATAGCTTCGTCGATACAGATGGGCTTCAGTATCTCTACTCTAACTGCGAGCCCTACAGAGCGAATCAAATGCTCCCTTGCTTCGATCAACCTGACCTCAAAGGAAGCCTTAATCTCACAGTCGCTGCCCCTGAAAGCTGGGAAATCATCAGCCACACTGCCGCAACCCAAGGCGTAGAGCAGAGTCCTTTTAAAAACAGCAGGCTCGTAAAGGAAATAGACTCCAAGAAAGAGAAATTACTCACGTTTGGCTCGACTCCGAAGATACCTTCCTATCTGTTCACGATTGTCGCTGGACCTTACGTTGAAATCAAGGCCAAGGAACTCTATAAAGGAGTCCCCATGTCACTTTACTCAAGAGCTTCCTTAAATAACTTTTTGAAGGAGCAGGCTGAAGAGATCTTCGAGATTACTCGAGTGAATATGAAGTTTTATGAGGAGTTTTTCGGATATCCTTACCCCTTCTCCAAGTACGATCAAATCTTCTGTCCTGAGTACAACATGGGCGCGATGGAGAACCCTGGCTGTGTCACACTTAACGACCTGTATATCTTCAAGGAGAAACCCACTGTGCAGCAGAGATCAGGCAGAGCCAATACCATTGTACACGAGCTCGCGCATATGTGGTTCGGAGATCTGGTCACGATGAAATGGTGGGATGACCTTTGGCTGAATGAATCGTTTGCTGAATTCATAAGTCACTTGGCGATGGCCAGAACCCGTGATCAAATGAAAACGATCAAGTATTCGGACGTTTGGCTCGATTTCTTCAGGAGAAAAGAATGGGCTTATCGCGATGACCAGCTTGACACAACGCATCCTATTTATGGCGAGGTGAAAAGCACTGAAGAAGCCGAAACGATTTTCGATGGTATCACCTATGCGAAAGGTGCTGCGACTCTGAAACAACTTACTTGCTTAATCGGCGAGGATAACTTTAGCAAGTCAATGCACACATACTTTAACAAATATCAATGGTCAAACGCCACACTCAAAGATTTCATGAATTGCATGCAGGAGAACTATTCTCCTCTGTCTGCGGAATACCCTAGTTCGCTGGATCTTTGGCAAAAGCAATGGATTCAGACTGCAGGACCTAACGAATTGAGCGTTACATGGGATCCTAAAGACAAGAGTAAAAACGCCAAGCTAACGATTCACCAAAGACCTGTGCTGCCGCAGCATCCAACCCTCCGTATCCACAAGATGAAAGTCGCCTTTTTCAATGCGAATGGTATGATTTATGATCGAATGGATGTGGTTGTTCCAGACAAAGAATCTATCGAGATTACTTACGATGGTTCTGAAAATCCAAAGGCGATTTTGCTGAATTTCCAGGACGAAGCTTATGCGAAGATAAAGATTGATGACAAATCAAAGAAATTCTTTATGAAACATATCAGTGAGATACCAGACGAGTTCACTCGAGCCCTCATCTGGAGAACTTTCTGGGATATGGTGCGTGATGGTAATATGAGCTCCCTCGATCTCGTAGAGCTTGGTGGAAAAGCGATATTTACAGAGAAAGGAGATACCTTGCTCAATAGCGTTTTGAGTTACTTAACGGGATCAATCGAAAACTTCACCCCTCTGAAGCTAAGAAAATATCTTAATTCTGAACTCTTTGAGCTCACGAAGAAAGTTCTCATCAGCACAGAGCCAAGCCAATCGAACCGTGTCTTCGTGCTGAGAGATAAATTGATCCATTTCGCTTCTAATCCAAACCAAGTGCAATTTTTACTTGATTGGTTTGACGGCAAGGCTCCAGAACTGCATAAGCATCCTGTTGGACTGAACAATAGATGGAGCATTGTGAAAAAGATGCACGAATACGATGATTTTGATGCAGGAACTCGTCATGTTCACTTCGTAAGAGCCAAGGAGGCTGATCCAACAGATACTGCCAAAAAGGTTGAAAAGGTTATCGAAGGCTTGACTGTCCCAAAGGACAAAAGAGAAGAAATGTGGAAAAGCTTCCTCAAGCAAGGCAAGGACTCTGTGCATCTTTCTGGCAATTTGATGTCTGGTTTCAATAATGAGAGCAAGTTGGAAGAGCTGAAGCCATACCATGACGAGTTTTTCAATGTGGTGATTGATGTCTTTAGACAGGAAGGCAGAGAGTATGCAAAGGCATTCTTTGGAAGACTGTTCCCATGTGGAGATAATCTTGAAGAGTATCTTGAAAAAACAAATGGATTGTTGAAGAAAGTGGACCCTGAGAAAGAAGCTTGGTTGGTAAAAATCCTGAAGGAGAAAGCAGATGATTTGAGAAGAAGATTGAATGCTTATGATTGTGTAATGAAATCAATTCGTCCTCCTTCTTCTCAGTAATTAGTTGAATAATCATATATGATTGTTAGTTTCTAAGGAACAGGGAGAAATGGTAGATGCAAATATTCTCATAGATTTCAAAAATTCATTAAAAAAACTGTCAAAAGCAAAGAACCTACTAATGACACTGCCATGGCATGCTTTAGGAACTCTAGTTGGGTAAGTGAGTTTAAATTTAATTTCTGCTTGAATGATGGAGAGTAAAAGAAGGATATACTAGTAAATCATGTCATACGCAGATGATTGCTAGCTAGAATTTATGTTGTTGAATAGATTCAAAGTGTTCAGGTATCAAATTTTGATAATACATACATCCATGCCGAATCTGATAGGATTCAAGGTGAAAATTTTCAATATCAATTTATCAACGTCAAAATTTGGATTGCTTTGAGATCTCAATGTTTTTTCTCCTCCCATAATCCATAATGAGGAAGAGCCAGCAGATTAAGCTTAAAACATTGCATCGGTACTCCAGCTTTGGAAAATTTAATCTCCTTTCTTTGTCAAAGTTGAAAACAAGAATGAGATGTAAGAAATGTTACTGGCGTAATGACTTTGTGCAAATTTTTTTCAGTTTACTCTCTAATAAAAAATCTTAATTTAAAAGAAAATTCCTGTGCAATAAAAGCTTAGCAAAATAAATTTTCCGCCAAGATGGTTCTAATTCACGGCACTAATATCGTCATTGATGATTTCAACTACGGAAAGAAAACCCCTTGGATACGCTATATCTACATCTTGACTCACTTTCATGGCGGTATTGCTCTCAAGAATTGCCTTCTCACTAGCCCTTAACTTTTTTTCTTCATAGACCATTACGGAGGTCTCGAGCCAGGTTTTAATTTCGGCAAAGTTTACTGTTCCGAGATAACTAAGTGTCTAGCACTCGACAAATTCCCAGGGATCGTTGACATCGTACCCATTCCTCACTCTTCGGTTATAATGGGAGTTATTTACATGAATAGGAGAGTTTTCCGTTGGGCGTTTGGAACGAAGTCTATTTGAACAAAGAGAAAACGAAGAAGATCGAGATTCTGTTTTACGACGCCAACCATGTCCCAGGTCTCTTTTATGGCGAGATTCCCTGATCTAAAAGGTTTGTATCTAGGCTCAGTTATTGTTTTAATGAGGGGATACATGGGAACGATACTACACACAGGAGATTTTAGATTTCATACTTCCATGATCGAAAACTATCCAGAACTTTATCCTGTGAGCAAGAGAAACCCTCAGCTCTATGATTGCTCCATCCACCTTGATGAAATTATTCTTGATAACACATTCTGCGATCCAATATTCACCTTTCCATCCAGAGTAATCCAAACAACTGAATTATCAATTAACTCAGAGAAATTAGGAAAAGGCAGTAGCAGACGCTATAAATATTATTGAGAAACATAAAGGACAGAAAATTATGCTCGTGATTTACAACTGGGGCAAAGAAGAACTCCTTTTGATACTAGCAGCTTATTTCAACACTAAAGTAGGGGATAATTTGTGAGATAGTATTGTTAGTTTTTATAGATCGTGGTGACCAAAGAGAGATATCGACAGTTAGTGGCGGTGGATTTTAAGCCCGAATGTTTTACCACAGACGAAAAAGAAGGATGGCTCTTCGTTTTGAAAGGATTTGATTTTGAAGAATCACCGATGTAAATATAGTTTATGATGAGGGCACTCTAACCAATTTCATTTTGGAAAGGTATGGATCGGATTTTATCAAGATTGTTTTCACTGGTTGGGTGAACGCTGAGGCGTTTGCAGCACCAGACGGAAAATCTTATGTAATTTCTTCCAAACTAATTTGTCTCACAAACGTGCGAAAAAAAAGTATGTGCCATACAGTTCGCATTCAAACTATCAAGAGCTTGAGTATTTTGTCAAAAGCACTTGCCCTGCAATCCTGAGCAAAGTTGTTCGAAAAGAAAACGAAAACGAAAAAATGTTTAGAATGAAATCGTTTGCAGGTTACATGTATGGGCTGGCAAGACTCAAACAGCGAGGATTTGAGATTTTGACAAAGAGCTATGTTAGTTCAAGTCGACTTTCTGAAGGATACAAATACTATATGGTAAATCATTTCGAATGCAAAGAAACAAAAACAATAATTTCTCATTTCTACAACAAAGATTCCTGAAAACAAAGCCAAACTCGATAGAGAGCTTAAAATAATTGTCGACTCAGAAGAAAAGAAACAGTTGTTAGAAGACTGGGAAGGAGAGAAACAGAAAAGAGCTGAAATACTTAAAGAAACACGAGAAAAAAGAAAAGAGGCACGTATCCAGCATATGGCGGAAATGCAAAAATCTCAAAAAGCTGGGTTATTTCAAAAGCAAAATGTCCAGTAAAATCAACTGACCAAAGCCCAACTCATAGTCCTTTTTTTTTGATTTAGAAAAATCATAGGCTCGAAAGGAAGAGAGGCAATGATGAAGCGAATCGCAAAAGAGACTAATAAAATTGATAGTATGTTCAAGTACGTCGGAGACTCCAATGAAAAAGACAAGAAAAAAGTACGCGTGAAAAAGAAAGACGGGAAGAGCAATAAATCTAAGCAGGAAACCAAAGATGACAAAAAACTTACGCCCAGCTTCGAAATCAAGCTTGGAGCTGGTATCGAGAGAATTTTACCTGATAATTTATCAGACACTGGAGACTCAGATCGAAAAGATCTTGAGGACACTGGCCTAGCTAGAATTCCTGAAGAAATGGACTTGGAACACTCCCAAACTATTGGGAAAAGTCACGAGGGAAGCAATGATCAGATTACTAAAAAAGTCTGCAAAGAAATAGACAAAATAACACTTACTGAATTACAACAATAATATTAACTGTTTGCTTAACGCCGTGCATATATATATAATAAGAAGTAACTACACTTAAGGAGCATTAAGAATTTTGAGTAAATAACTAACACATATCATAATGCTTTATATTACATGCCTTCTTAATTAGGAGAAGTGCCATCATCTTCGTCTTCGATCTCAATGGCCTCGTCATCGAGGGGCTCAGAATCATGTTCTGAACTGCTCTCTCTGAGCATGAGTTGGTCCATAGGGCTTTCCATTGTATCAGGAGCCTGCCTGAAATTAAGTGCTGTATTTGATGCCAAATATTCTTTGATCGAAGGTTTCTTAGACAAGGCGATAATATCCTGCATGACTTGATGTCTGGTTGCTGAGATAGAACTCTTGGTGGCTAAAGCCATCTGTAGAATCGTCGAATCTGCGTTATATAAGTTAATAGCTTCATTTTGTTGCTTCTCGAAAAAACTTATTGGTGTTTTTCGTTTGTGAATGAGCTTGAACTCACAAGCGTTCAGTGAATGCTGGGTATTCAGATCTGGAGCAACTAGTTCAATATCCATCTTTTCGGATTTCGATCTTTCAACCTGGAGTTTATTTGTTTTCGACATATTCATCTCGTAATTCTCATTTACTGGGTTAAACCAAAAAAATTTTAAAAAACTATCAACTTTTAGCGAACTTCTCTGCTTCTACTTGGTATGCACTTTGACTCTAATTTATTATTATGATTCAACATGTTCCATATCCAGAGCTTTATATCCGCTTACCTACGTTGTTTGCAATTCACTCAAATCGCATCAACCTTTCGTAAATCTCATGAAGAATAATTCTCAAATTCTGTAATTATCAGGTCTCTACATTCTGAGAAATAAAAATTGTAACTCAAATAAATATAAACCAGGATAATCAAGATGCAGAATAGCCAAGTCGGATTCAGCTTGACTAATAAGTCGTACCACCAACGGGTCATGGGTAGCACTTAACCTTGAAATCCAATTTGCTACAATTTGCCTCTAGATATCAACAATTTCCAGGTGGTTCTTGACAAGACAACAGTAGACACCAAGATTAATTACATTATTAATGAGACTTCTATGCTTCATATTTTTGAGCTTGCGTAATTCAGCTCCTCCTAACCACGTATCCAACCAATCTCTAATACTTAGTTGTACTCGAGGGATGGAAGACTCGGCGCTCATCTCGTCTGCTGATAGCATCGGAAAGATAAAAACATTGAAAAATGTTCTCCTTCGGTTCGTTGATGAAAAAGATGATTTGTATGACTACGAGGAAGATTTTGAAACACGAAAAAAGAGTAATTAGTGAATCGTTTACTCGGAGAAAAAAAACTGACGTACTTAGAGTATAAATTCAACGTGACTGGAGCTGGTGTGCAGAGCTTTATCGAAAATATAACAAACACGCTCCCAGATCTGGAATATATTAGCCTGACCTTAGATGAGTAGTTCTCAATTTGTGGCTTATCATCTGATCGTATTTGCTTTTTACCAAAGAATTGATGACATCGATGATGCCGTGCTCGAAAAGATCACTGCTCCTTTTGCAGATATCAAATTTTTTGATAATTTTTTCCTGAGCTGCCAAGAGTAACCAATATTCTTCACAAAACCTGAGTTGAATTCTTTTCTTCAGCTGGAGATATGCCTCTCAAGTGAAAAATATTACTGATAAAGGACTGATCTCTCTTTCGAAAAATCTTGCCAAAATCAGGAGAATGAGAGGATTGCGCTTGGATTTCAGTGTGTAATTATTCAATGATCGAGGCAATGAATAATAAGAGCACTACTAATTAAATAGAAATTACCTCGGCCAAAATGATAAAATCACACCAGCTGGAATCAACCCTCTAATTGACACAATATCGTCATTCCCGATGCTGATGGAGTTGAAGCTCGCTTTTGAGAAGTATAATTTCATTTTGTTCAATTATCTAAGGTGTTAAATTCGTTTTCAGCTGTTCCAACGTCGATGACAGTGTACTGGTTGAACTTGGAAGAGCTCTATCCTCGGCGAAGCATCTTTACGTCCTCACCTTGAATTTCTCTGGGTATTTTCTTATTTATATAACCGGATTTTCAATGATCAATACAGAAACTCAAAGATAACTGATCAAGGATTAGACTCATTTGTGGTCGATTGGAGAGAGCTTCCAAGTCTGAACACTGTTCAAATTTACCTCAGAAAGTACCTAACAATTCTCAACAACTATTGAAAATGATGATATCAAATTTGATAGCTGCCCTCAGATCACGAATACTGGTTTTATTGAGGTGGCTCAAAAACTATCGAACACCGTTAAACTGCAATCGCTTCTATTAGATTTCACCGGGTATTTCGTTTCTTGTGAATTTAATGTGAATTGTTGCTCTCTCAAAGTTCCCAAAAGATTGATGATAGCGGACTTAATGGAGTCGTGAGTAACGTCTGCAAAATAAAAACCCTTGAAAAACTAGAGCTCATCTTCGCCAAGTAAAACCAGCTGATTCTTTGAGTAGATACTCATTTTCTCATAAAAATCAGCTGTGAGCAGATCACTGATCAAGGGCTGAAAATTTTGACTTCTGATTTGCCCAAGGTCAAAAAGACCACTGTCAAATATCATTCCATTTTCACGACTCATTTGAAGAATCTATACCTTAATTTCCTTGAGTAAGTATACCTAAAAGTGATTTTTGGATTCACTTGTTTTCGATAGATGCAACCAGCTGACTAAAGTAGGTCAACAATGCTTGGCGGAATTGAAGTTCAAACTCAAAGGATGTGATTACTATTACAATATTACTCAAGTGAAAGAGCCGACAGAGGGTGATGTGAAAGCGAAAGCGAAATCGATGGAAGCAACTGAGGTTGAGATTTAAAGTTTGCGTGAATACTACTTACCAAAAATGCATTTGGTAAATGAGCTTTATGATTCATAACAAATAGAAAGAAAGTAAGTTTACAGCAAAAAGTTAGATTTCCATATAGAGCATACTTAAAACTCTAATCAAATCTTTTCTTCACAACAAAGCATTCACACTAAGAAATGTATTTATTAAAAAAATCATTTTTTTCCTCACTCTGGCGGTAATGATGATGTAAAAACAGGACATATTTTAAAAAAACATAGATATATATATATCGTCAATGTTTTCAACCTCTGAAGTTGTTGAATCGCATATGCGATTAGAAGATATCGCAAGTTCTCTTATTTCATATTTAAACAGATAATTAGTATCATTTTGATGCTGAGATTCTTCTTCTAACCATGATAAGTCTCATTACATAGTAAAATCATCATCTACCTCATCAAGAAATTCTTTAAGAAAAATATCAAAACCGACTTCTTGAAATAAAGAGGGACAAATAACGTGCAAATAAAATTGCTATTTTGGATTCAAAAAATGCTAATATTGCGACATTGAGCTTCAAATCCTTCCATCTCGTCTTTACACCCTCCATCAACACAGATGCGAAGTTAATATCTTAGAACAAAGACGTGAATTTTTATGGATTTTGAGAGGATAAGGGTATATAAAGGGCCGAAGGAGAGCTTTTAATAATTGAAAAATAAAATTTTCAAAAAAATCTAATTAAGCGATGAAGGCAGTTTGCCTTCATCTTCATGCCTAAAACCTCAAATAACAGGTACAACTCACTTCTCCTTTTGCTGGAGCTCTCTTCCTATGACGATAACTTAATTTTTCGTTGATTCACCATGATTATTTGTCATAGTTACACTGAGGGTTGAGAGCTCTTTCTTTTTTTTGATTCTCTCTAAGCTCAAACTAACTCAATCTGAATAGGTGCCAACAAAGTGTGAAATCTTCGTCTTCAGAACCTTAAACGTCGAAGCTTGCTTGAAGGTACCTTGGTTTTAAACAATTGAATCCGCTTCTTCCATTCTTGCTTTCCGCTGATGAGCTTATTCTGCGTTATCGCCTGATCTATATGCTGACGCTTAAGAATACTGAGACAAAGCAAGAATTGACTCTTCTCTTTTTCTCTCTCTTGAGAAACCTCTGACTGATCCTTAATAGTGTAGGTTCAGATCTAACTTTCAGTCTGAAAGCACCGGATCAATTCCAACACTACTGAAGCAATCGATTCGACGCTCTATTCACACGACGACGACTCTAACCACTACTACTACAACATCTACTGCTACTACTGCCTCTTTATAAAGTTAACCTTTAAGATTGATTACCAAAATACATAATTTACACAAATTCATTACTGAATTGATTTCTTTGTGGGTTCATATTTCTCCCATCTTCTATTGATAATTCAAATCATTTCTTCAAAACACTCACTCAATCCTCAATTTCTTCTTCTATTTCAAGGATAGTTAAGTTTTTGAAGTAAGCGATTCGTGAAAAAAAAGAGAGAGAAGACTACGAATTGAAAATGTCAATCCTATAGCTGGGTTGCCAATACGTTCTTGAATCTATGCATTAGTATCATTTCGGAAAATCGAGAATCCTCTGTACTAAGTTGAGGCTTGATTAGATATGATCTCAATAACACGTTGAATAAAAAAACACGATTTTGAATTCTACGATTTTCTAAAATAAAAGCCTAAAATGACCTATAACCCCAAGAGACCCGAATTAGCCCAACCATACAAGCCAGTTCGAGAAGACGATGGCGGAGCTCCTGATCTGATGCAGTTAGCCGGATTCATTTGCGGATTTGCCAGCATGATGTTTAAAGTATTTCGCGTTATTCTATTTTAGAAAAACTAACCACGTCGAAACTAGTACAAATGGGGAGTTTGGGCAAGTCTCTTCATCATGCTCTCTGCTTTCTTTACTCAGAAGAATAAATCTGACTCAAAACAAGGAGTTATGAATTTTATGTAAACTTTTTGATCGCTTTTATCAATGTGCTCTATCAATCCCAATTCAATAGGATCGTCATAATGGGTCTTGTTTCAACTTATGTTTGGAACATCAAAGCCCAAGCACCAGGGGCAAATCCGACTGCAGCTCCAGCACAATAAGCTGTTATTTTGCCAAAGTGAAGATGTTGCTGTGTTAGTCCCTTATATGATGCATGAATACATTACTTGTGGGATAAGTACGCATCAGTACTAACGCGGTTTCACGGATTTTTCATTTGATATTCCTCCATATAGCAGTCATTTGAATCAATCTTTCAATAATGAGAATCATCCTATCATAGATGCAACATAAAACAAGCAAAAAAGCAATTAAAGCGGAATGTATCGTCTCGTATTCACAACCGCTAATTTCCAGTCAAATAGTAGTAGTAATAGCGAATTTCTCTCGACCATCCACCGCGGTAATGTCAAAGAACAAAGCAGGGTCGATAATCAGTCTATTTATGTTTGATTCTATTTGATTTAAGCTCATCAGAAATTTCATATCGAGCTTTCTATCAACAGTAGATAGCTCGATCAATCTTTTGAGTTATATTCCAAGTGGCAATTCGTCAATCCAGAAGATTAAATTCTAAGATTCAGTTTTTTAATTAATATTTACGTCTCAATTCTGATATCTTTATATATCTTATTCATCAGACTCTGGAAAAACAAACACATGCTATCGTTCAGGCAGAAGAAAATACTTAAAAGAATAGCTATCGGAGTTATTCTTTCTGTCCTGATTTACTTATTCTTTGCTCCAGACACCAAAGCGAATCATCAATTTACTCTCAATCACAACGATGATACAGTGATCAAAATCAGTCGCGATGCCTTCGCTATCCCTCACATCGAGGCACCGACTCTCAAAGATGCTTTGTATGGGCTGGGATATACTCACGCACAAGATCGACTTTGGTCTTTGAATTTCCGCAGATTCCTGGCAACAGGTAGAGTCTCAGAATTCTTTGGAAGAGCTGCGCTTCCTATTGACAAATACATTCGCACAGTGGGAATACCTCTCTACGCTGAAGAAGGTGAAAAAAGCCTGGATAACCATACTCGGGAACTTGCTCAAGCTTACTGTGACGGTATCAACAGCTACGTCTCAAGTTTGTGGCTGCTTCCTTTCGAGTTCTGGATTACTTTTGTACCTTTTGAGCCTTTCACAATCAAAGAGGCAATTGCCATCGCTAAACTCGTCGCATTGGGATTAAGCGTCGATTGGGTCACAGAGCTCCAACGCACGAGATTCGCGCAAGAAGTTGGAATAGAAGCAGCTTTAGCATGGATACCGATTCATAATACTTTCGACGAGCAGCTCACCGTGAACCAAGAAGAGCTCAAAACAAGCGGCCAATACGACGAAGGGAGAAAACAGAAGTTCCTGCAAACAGACTTTATCTCCCATTGGAAAAATCGAAAAATTGTGTGCCCCGAGAATCCTTTGAACTATCTTTTGAGTAATGATTCGTCTGGGGAAATCATCGATCTCGTCAAGTCGGATGTTGAGAGTATGTCTGCTCCTTTTAAAGGAAGCAATGCTTGGGCTATTCACGGAAACTATACGGCGTCAGGGAAGCCAATTCTCGCGAGTGACCCGCATTTAGCCAACAGCATCCCATCGATCTGGCATCAAGCCAGTTTGAAATATGGAGGAAATCGCACGCTTTCAGGTTTAGCGATCCCAGGAACACCGCTGATTTTCATCGGGAAAACTGATACCATTGCTTGGGGGATCACGAACAACTGGGGTGACCAAGCAGATTTGTTCGTGGAAACCATGAATAGTGTCAATAAGACTTACCTTTATAAAGACGAAGAGATTCTCTTAGAATTCCGGAATGAAACGATCAAAGCAAGAGGATTGCAACAAACGAATTACACGATCTATTCCACTCATCATGGTCCTATCTTGCCCAACTTTAACGCAAAAGAAGTTGGGATCGCTCGATTTTCGCACCAACAAGCTGTTAATTACTCTTTCGCATGGACTTCTGCAGTCAGCAACGATACTAGCCTTCAAGGCTTTTATGCAGCTTACCAAGCTCAATCAATGGAAGAGTTCCTTCAGGCTTTCGAGCTTATTTACCCTACAGTCAATGTTATAGCCGCCTCCGCCGATAACCACATTGGTTTCATTTCCGCTGGCAGATACATCAAAAGAAGTCGCCTGGATTCATTCCCATTCGTGAAAAATGGCTCGAGTGGCGAAGATGAGTGGGAAGGGGTTATTAAAGGACGAGAGCTGCTAAGGATAATCGATCCCGCAAAGGGATACATCATAAACGCGAATAATAAAGTCGCTGATGATGGCTTTATTGGTGGAACCGGCCTGGGTATGATTTCGACTGCCAGAGCAACGAGAATCGCAGAACTAATAAAAGCTAAAATTGCGAACAATAGCAAAATTTCTGAAGACGACTGCAAACTATGGCAACAAGATCGAGTTGATCCATTTGCGAGAGATATTGTCCATGGGTTGACTGAACTCGTTCGAGTTCATCAATCGCGCTATGGAGACATAAAGAAAGATGAACTGAAGATTTCGCTTGAAAAGTTAGTCGGATGGGATGGGTCTTTCGACGCCTCAAGCAAAGGTGCTCTGGTGTTTATGGCATGGGAAGATATTTTACTGGACAAAATGCTTGATAGCGGCAATTTCACAGAATCTGAGAGGATTGGGATCAAATCAAGTCTGCGGATCCATCAAGGATTATTCTCGCATTTCAGGGAGTGGATTAAAAATCCTGAATCAGCCACCGATGATTTCTGTGAGACTTTGCTCACTGCTTCTAAGTTCCGGAACTGTCTGTATCTCCTGATAAAATCGTTGGAAGAAGTTGACTCTTATTTGAAAAAACTAATGAAAACAACCACTACTGATGTGACTTACGGAGAAGCTATCTCGATGTATTTCCCTCATCTTCCGTTTAGCAAGACCCCGCTACGTAGATTTTTTGAAAAAGAATATCCAACTGGTGGTAACGAAAGAACTATAAATCCCTCGCTTGTCTCCCATTTTCTCGGTGGTCGTAAAGCAGTGGCCTCTGCCAACGCAAGGATGGTGGTAGGATGGGGAGAAAACTCAAAGTCTTACTATTCTATTGACACTGGTATCAGCGATAGTGTGTTCTCAAGGCATTATACAGATCAGTTGTATCGACACCAACAAGGTGAATATATTGAGATGTAAAACTATGTAAGAATGATATTAACTTTATAAGCCATCAAATAGATTGTTAATCTCGCTTTCTAAGTGTGTTAGTTGAAAATGAACCACTGCACAATAGCCATGCGTTATATTCGACTTTAGAAGAGCGGGTTTTATTATATTTTCTGATCTTCTCAAATCATTCGAAGATGAATAAATCAAAACTCTACTTTATTTTTAATCTTCTAAAATGATGACCTCTCGTCACAGTCTTAACAACTTAACCAAACCTCTCCTCGAAATCATTTCGGATTTCTTAGACTTCTGTAGCTTTCTTAGCCTCAAACACGCCACGAGTTACATCAATAAAAGCCTCAATGCGCCAAGGACTTGGAATCAGCAATTAACAAATCAACTTCCTCCATTCCTTAAGGTAATAATCGATGAGTATTTGGGTGCAGATATCAATATTGATGGGAAACCCAAATTCGAAAAGTTATTCGCGATGATTGTGAAAATCAGAGAATGCCTCGAAGAGATCATCAGCAAAAAAAATCCCAGTCTCAAACGATCGACAATAACACAATTTCTGATGAAAAGTTTTTCCGATAGCACGAACAAACAGCATTTAGACCATCAAGTTGCCTTGTACCACGAGCAGTTTCCACCGGAAGCGTATTATCTCTACAGATTTTTGAACGGTGAGTCCAAACTCGATCCACTTACAGACGGAGCCGGACTTTTTGGAGGGTTCAGCTATTACTCAAAGCTTTATGAGCTACGCTTTATTAGTTTTAGCAAGCCACTAATTCCTTACCTTCAAGAAATGGGCATTCAGCCCTTTTTAATCGTGCCAGTACGAGATGATTATCACCATTTCATCCAAATTGATACAAGAAATATAATCGGATTGGGCAAGGGTGCCTTGACGTCATTAATCAGAAAGCGGGTGAAGCCGACAGGTGAAGTTTGCATGCTTCTCTATATATGGAAGAGAGGAATCCTTAGTTTTTTAGAAAGTATTCGCAATTTCTCTTACGACAGTCGCATCGATCTTTTCAGTCATTTAGACACTCTTCATCGGCCTCTGAGCGATGTTACGACCAAAGGTATTCGGATCCGTGCAAATGCTTATTTCTCGCCTTGGGATCTCGATTTTGGAATGGAGAAGTTTGTTTATGCGTATCAGATTCGTATTTCTGATAATGGAGTAAAAGGACGCTGGAAGCTTGTTTCCACGTACTGGAAGATCACTGAAGGGGAGTCTCAAAGGGTCGTTGAAGGGAAAGGGGTCGTAGGATTTTTCCCAGAAATTCAGCCAGGGTGCGAAGACTTCGTTTATGAATCATGCTGTCCGATCTCAGAATTCACGGGGACAATGAGTGGTCATATTACCTTCAGAAATTTAGCAACACAAGAAGAAATAAATGCTATTGTGGGAGAGCTTAAATTTAATATTCCCGAAGGAGCTGCGCTGGTTGAACATGATCCATTGTCTTTCAAATTTGATCTTGTTCATGTTGGAGATGGAGAAAAACTTGATAATGAGGAGGATAAGAAGCTGAAGGAAAATAGTGAGGTTAAGGTAAACGAGTAGAAAATAAATTCAAATTCAAATTCACTCTTGCTTTTGTTTTTCTCGATGTAGTTTCATTCACTTCGATTTAGCAATTTTTTGATGCTAACATCTCTCATAATCTCTGTTTAAGTTGCTCTAGAGGTCAGAATTATGATGCTTTGATTTTATTGGTCAAAAGAGAGTTAATTCACAATCATATTTGAGAGATACTTGATTGAAATCCACCAGAACTGCGAAAAGAGCAAATATAAGAAAAGTATTTTTAACAAAAATCGAATGCAATCGAATCAAGCAATTTTGTTTTTATTGTTACAAAACATCCATAGATGATGCACGGTTGCTGGACTCAAAAAAATGCACGGTTGCTGGACTCAAAAAAATGCACAGTAGAGGAATAAGGTCAATAATTGTAAACTTTCGAAGATCTAGGCTAATAATCTCATTGAACCATATCAGGGTTATGATAAAATACTTGGAAGTTCATCTACAATGCAACATTTAACAGCGAACAGTACTCACAATTTCCTTTAGCCTTTAACCTATAAGAGAACGTTGAGTTTCTGTTTATTTCGATCATAATTTTGCAAGAAAGTCGTTCTCGGAAGTAATTCTCATTAATGATACTATCCTATCACGTGCTCAGCAAGTTTGGATCGGGAATTCTTAATATTGATTCTCTCAAAAACGCATTTTTATTAACTTTTAAGAGTGTTAATCTTTGGAGTTTTATTTTTATTGTATTCTGAAAAAGCGTTGAATAAGTCCTACACGCTAATCAATCGAAGGTGCATTCCCACAATTTAATAAGACTAATCCAATAAAACTTTTAATAGACGCTTCATCTTTATGCAGACCACGCTCCATCTCTCAAAAAAATGGAGAAACGCGCTTAGTCGCTGCCTAATTTCTAAAGAAACCTACGAGACAGAATCCAAAAGCGTCGTCGACTACTACATCACTGATGACCCCGAAAAAATGGAATCTTTTCTCAAGGTCCTCGAGCAAGTCCTCAAACACAAACAAACAGTGTCAAAGAACAAATTCTACTCTCTCATGCTTCTCAAAGATGCCAGCGAAAGGCTAAACGAATCCTTTGCTCGAGTTCTATCAAAGCAAGAAGAATTATCAAAAATTGTATACCAAATAGCGATAACGGAACCGTTTATTAGTTCACCCAGTGAATTAATGGGCCATGATTCACATCCGAACTCTCCTGGTGAGTTATTGAGCAATAAATCCATTAAACTAGCGATCGAATGCTTGCTTTTCTGGCGACTGCATTACGGAGATAAAGACGATGAAACTGGAAAGATATTCAAGCTTTTACATCAAAAAGCTGCCAAGAACGGCGTGAAATTTCCTAAAACCTTCAATTTTTTCAACCACAAATTACAGAAAGATATGAAGGAAGTCAACGTGACAGAAAGCATTCAAAATAGTCCCATGGTGCAGACTCCGTCAAACCACAATGGAGGTACACCTACTTCAAAAGATCGATCGCCGAGAGGAAATGGACGAACGCCAAGCAGAAAATCCACTCAGCAAGGAAGTTTTAGTTTAGCATTATATGAGTCTGGACATTCTTTCTCGTCTTTTATCGATCGAAAAGCGGGGCTCGCTGAATTGGAGGCTGGTCTGGTCGGCCTTCGCCAGACGAAAATCGAAGAAGGAAGAACTTACGTCCAAGATGGATTGTTAGACAAGCCTAGTGAGCTGAGAGACAGGTTTATCACCTTCATTACCGATATAAAACAGTCTCTTCAAACAATGAATACAAAGGCGTCCGCATTCACCAAAGGAAGTCCAAATCGGAATGAAAAGCAAGTGCTGCAGGAGTTGCTTGAAGAGGAACAGGCCTTGAAATTCATTGAGGATTATGTGCAAGAAAACTTTCTGAAATTTCATCGAAATGAAACCAAGCATAAGGTGTTCGAGTATCTTTGTGTTAGATCTTCGCTAAATACGGAAGAGCAGCAAGGTTCTGACTCTGGCTCTGAAGAAGCTTCGAGCTATGTCGAAAATGGTTCAGTGCTTGAGCACGAGCAACACAAAGAGGCGCATGAGCAACACAAGGAGGAAGATGAGCACCGGAAGGAGGAAGAAACTCTATTGGATTCGCCCTTCACGAAACAAATTCAGCAGGAAGATGATCAAAAAATTGAAAACTCTAAAATGGAGGATCATGATACCAGTAATCAAACATTCTCTTTAGACAAACATCCAAGTGAACCCAAAAATAAAGAAACCAACGAACCCGATTTTCAATCTCGGAACCTTCATTATAGAAATCCAAAGCTGAAACTTGAAATCCAGATTCCAGACGATAGATTAAACATAGGGAGACTAGAAAATTCTAGCCATTTGCAAACGCCAGAAAGCTTCTCTTCACATATACTGATGAACATGAGTTGTCATAACTTGCAATCGAATGTAGGATCTCCCCCTTTTTTGAAGTCTGCTGGATCAGGTCTACGAGAGGTTCAATCAACGAAAACGCCGAAAAGATTCCATTTTCAACAACATACACGGGAACTTTCAGAGATTGCTCAGAGCATTACACTCTCCAAGCTGAGGAGTAAAATCGACCGAACCTCGATTACAAGTCGCATCCACACCAGAAATCGTGGACCACCCACAATCCTGACTGAGACGACGACCCAAGATTCTGCCGACGGGATTTCGACGGCTCGTCATATGAACTACAACCTGCATATTGATTTTTCGAAAGAAATCCAAGAGCTCAAATTCAAAACATCCATGCTGCAACAAGAAAACGCTCAATTACAGAAGCAATTCGAAGAGATTAAATTGGCGATAAATCGTCCCAATGGAAACCCTACAACCATTTTGATCGACGATACAGCGCAAGATGAGTACCAGAAGACAGAGTCATCCATCACACCAGCTCTACAGAGCAGAATATCAATAGATGAGGGTCTGATTGACAAACACCCCAAAGGGATTCCGACAAAATCCGTCGAGAAACCTGAAAGTATTGAAGATTTCAGCAATGAGTGGTCAAAGCATACGCAACTAGGGCGAGCAACTTCAGGTCCGACGACGATAAATGGCTTCTTGGGAGGTAAAATGCATTTGGAGCAAAGGAACACAACAGATCCAAGAATGCGAAGGCAATTGGTAAGCACTGATTCTGGACAAATTTCCCACTATGAAACTTCTTGGGCTTCGACGAAAAGCACCAATCTTGCGGCTTTGAAAAAACGGCTTGTTGTTAAAGGAGTTATGGCGCACATGAATAATGTGGAAAGTTCTCAGCAAGAAAAGCTTCCAGAAAACAGCATTCAAAGCAATATAGTAGATTTAAAAGAAAGCAAATCATTGCCAGTGAAATTAGGGCAAATCGTTTCAGTTCAAAGCAATCCAACTATGTGTTTTCAATCTAACTCGGAGGAATCCATGAGTTCTGCGAATTCTCAGACTTTTTCTAAATCAAGGACCGAAGAAGCGAAGAATGGCTTGACTCAACTGAAGAAAAGAGATGATTTAATTGAAATAGAAGGTCATCCTCTATTCCGCGAGCTTGAAGCAGCATTTGGGGATTTAGAGACTCTGAATATGTTCAAAAGAGCTGGATTGGAGGGTAAGGGATGCATTTTCGATAATGGAACCATCACTGCAAATCTGAAAATCACTCGGCTTGAGGATACCAGCTCAAACAGAAGACTGCTTAAAGTTTGCCTAAAATTCGAGAATAAAGGCCAAGCTATTATTGAGAATCTTGCTATCAAGATCGTAGATTCCCAGAACTTAGTCATAATTCGTGGCCTTGAACAGAATAAAACCTATATTAAGCCGAGTAAACAGAGTAGCGTCGATTTTGTGGTCGGAGTGGGCAAGGACATAGCATTTTCGCACATGAAGATTAATTTTACAGGACATATGGCGAGCGATGGAGGGAATGGAACTCTGTTAAACTTTGACCTATTAGTACCGACGACCTATTTCCTGTTTTTTGAAGGGATAAGACAGCTGCAGCAGGAGAATCCTGATACTGCCTGGTCGAAACGAAAAGACTTGCTCTTGAAAAGTTCTGGGAAGTTTAAAATTAACAAAGATGTACTGCCAGCAAAGTTGAATTCGTTGAAAATTCTGCACCATTCAGGGGTAACAACGAGTTCTTGTCAAGAGAAAAGCTCTGAATACTGTGAGACATACATGGCAATGGTTGAGACGGATAATTTAGAAGAGCTACTGCGGGTTCGGTTGGAGTTTTATCCTAACTCAAACGAGATGGTGATAAAAACAGCCTCAACAGCAAAAGTCAACGAGAAAGCAGTATTTTTACTCCAAACATTGTTATTCCTTGCTGGCTTATAATTACATCTGTTTTAATGTATTCAACAACCTTCAGTTTTTGCTCTCCCAATGGTATTGTACGAGTTTGGGGGATGTGAATGGCATTAATGTTTCTGTTTAAATTATATGTATTATCTGAATGATAAGATTGCTTTCGTTTTATAAAAAGCTCTCCTTAATTTTTATTTCATGTCGTTACTGCAAATACAAAATCCCCAAAAAAATAACAATAATAGGTATATATATCTTATGTGTTATCCCACAATTTTCACAAAAGTTTCAATAGCATCAAGAGACGTAGTTTAATATAATAATAAAATTTACGAAGAAGCTTTCAATTTAGAAAGATAATCAACGTGAATATTACAACTACTAAATTTCATCATAATTATCAAGGGTTGAAATTAGATACAGCAATTGTAATTATCCAGCTTAAATAGAAAGCGTTCTTAATGAAAATTATTGATGAGTTTGGATAGATCGTTAATTATTATGTAAAATTAGAAATGATCAATATTAAAATCATAAATCTTGAAACTCTTTATCAATCATTCTTATAAATTTCGAAATCTTTCACGGAAGAGGATAATATTTGCCATTTGCTCCAAATATCACCTTCGAATTAAATAAAAGGATGCTCACAAAAGGAGTTACAAACAGAAAAATGAAGTAGGTCACCAAGAAGCCCCAAAAAAATATATTCTCCCCCACTGACTGTGCAAAGTTGCTGACAATCAAGCCTACTGAAGAGGACACTGTTAACAGACTCACCAGCAGTAACAGCTTCGCGACTAATACGATTTCTCCAGTGTTCTGTGGAACAGGTACGAAAGTCTCAGCGTCTGATAATTCAAGTTTTGTAGATAATATAGAGACCCTTGAGCTTAATGACCGGTCTAATTTGCTAAGAATTCCTCGATGCGTTGGCAGTTCATCATTTGGAAGGGATTGAATCATCTTCTCAGGATTACATTCTTCCAGGAATCTTGAAAGAACATACATTCTAGATTTCAGCTTCATCTTTTCTGATTGTTGCATCAAAGTAGACTTTTCATAACGCAGAAAGGTCAGTCGAACCATTGTATAGAAAAGTAAGAGCGCATTCGCCATAGGATATGCTGGACTGCCTAATACGTGAATTTCGGTCATCAGGCTCACGATGAGTGTAGGTAATCTCAATATGATTGGAGAAGAGTATGCGATGATCGCGATAATAAAAGATCTCTTAAAAGTAGAGCGAACTAGCAATTTCCTTTCTTCTTCTTGAAGCCCTTGGTCTTCGAATGGGACTCTGGCATGAACGACCAAGTCTTCTTTTGCACCGATCACTGTAATCAAGAATGTGATCATCAGAGTGTTGCCGTTGCAAAAAAATAAGACCTGTCTCACCAATGTAAATAACCATAAATTATCGTGACGATTTTCCAAAAGCGAGATTATGAAAGACCCAATTATCAACACCTGATAACCAAACACAAAAGCGAATATCGCATACAGATAGAAAGCAACTTTGCCAGATGATTTATCAAAGATGTAGCTTGCCAGAGAGTTTTCCGCTGCCTTTTCTAACCAAAGAGAAAAGGACTTAAACAGAGGTATTTTTGTTGGACTCTTGGCTCGTCGGAACAGAAGAGAGATGAAAAATATTAAAACTCCGATGAGCAGCAAGGAATCTTGCAAAAAGGATAAATTGCAAATCCAAAACCGCGTACTATTCGACACAAAACCACGAATTTGTCCACCTGGAATGCTTTTTGTGCTGTTATCAGCCATGTACCTGAATACGTTGCAAAACTCCATGCTTTATTTTGAAGTGTTCTATTGATCTTGAGTTTGATCTAAAATTTTTAATATCTTCAATCAATATATGCGACAGTTTATCAGTTGAGAAAAGCCATTCCACACATACGCGATAGAGCAATTTCGATTTACTTGGTATGTCATGCTGTGTTCACTGGTGAAGATAAGAGAATCCTAGCATACACTCAGTCATTAATTAGCAATGGTTCAGGCTCAATAAACTTTTTTTTTTTTAATTTTTGTTACCATCATGAAGCAAATTGTAAAACTATACATCCTACGAGCTTTACCAGACTCATTTTGTTGGAGTTTTTCAATGAGGAGGAAGAACTTTATAGCGAGATTCGAATCTAAGTAAAAAAATGCATGAGTCGAATTTTTCTAACAAAAATTAATAAGCTTTTAAGGTGAAGATAATTTTGTAGTTGATCCATGTGCAATTAAATTAGAGGCAGGGCTACCCATGTCCGAGCAAAACAAAAAAGTTTATACCATGGCTATCAGGCTTAAGCTCTTAGTTTTCACAACACTCGTGCTTATCTACTTCATTTACTTGTATTCCAACACAACACATTCACAAAATTTGTTAATGAATCAATGAGAACGATAACCCACCTTCAATAGGTCCCATACTATTTTGCAGCTTCAGTATGTCTCAACCGATGCCTGTCAGTCAAGCGCGTTCTGGCAGAAACTGACTCTCTTTACGCCTAATTTAGAAATTTGGTTCCTGAGAGTGACTCATGTTCTAACTCGGAATTGTGGTAAGAGCAGCTGTCATAAGCTACAAAAGAGAGGATTCAAGTAAAATTCCGGAATTAGAGGTGATTTTCACACATTTAACGAAGAAATACCGCTCACACAATAAGTAATAGGAATTAAGACTGAAAGATAGTTGAAAAGGATTCTTTTCTTTATTCAAAGAAATTTTATCTCAATTTTCTTATTTTCCACTGCGAGAAGATAGATCGTGTGATATCTTTAACCTATTATCATCTCTTTCTTGACGCTCTATGCTGTGTTATGCTTTTCTAATGCCGATAATCCTTTTGGAAGGGAGCTGAGAATTTTTAATTGTTTTCAACTTTCTCTAGAAAAATAAACCAACTTGTTGAACTTTTCGTTCGTCTAAATGAGCTTCCCAAGTGCTTTATTTATCACAGTTATATATGCTGCATTTCAGAGTAAAATGAGTTTTTCAAAATCAGTCAATATCACAGATATCTTTCTTAACTTATTTATCTCAAGAAAACACTGCATTCTTTCAAATCGAAAAAGAGATCCATACTTGAAAATTCGCAGTATCGATCGAGCATGGAAGTTAAACCACCTAGGCGCGAAGATTATGAAGTTAGTCGGAGCCTCTCCATGTGAATTCGGTCTCTTATTCACTATCACTGAAGTCAATATGAAATATCGGAATATGACCCCTATTTTTTCAAGAAACTAACTTTTCTTTCATTTGTAACTATAGATAGAACTTATTCAGAGCATAATTCAAATGCAGGAAATCGTCTTCGCTTCTTTTGCCTTCAAATATCAATAATCTCTTTTTGTGCAAAGGCTAGAAGCATCGAACAATTCTCATTTGTTCTTTCGAGCTATCTCATGTTTTTGATGAACCCAAAATTAATTTTTTTATAATTAATGTGCTACATCAAAAGTGTTCTAACACCTCGTGAACTCTCAAAAATGCAGATCGTATCAGAACTATCGTACATTCTGTGGTGGCAAGAACGGCTAAATATCTCTTTCTAAATTTTTATAAAACCTTGAACGCTTGATAAGCTGGTGAGAGGAGAATTAGCTACACCGACAATATCAAACCTTTTTTCATAGAAAGTTATGACATTACAACAATTTGTTGTTAAATTAACAAGTCGCCGAGGAGTTCACCGGAATCTATTGTGAAATGAGTTGATTTACCTTGAAACGCGAGTATTTACCTGAGAAACATATGCTTCCAAACAGAAGTAATGAACATATTGATGGTATGATCTCGCTTTTTACGTGGATTTCATTTATGATTGGGACAGTTGCAACTTACCCTTATAAACATTTCAAAATGTAGGTTATCTTTCTATCTTAATGCTAAATTATCATTATCTTTTCTTCAGCTCAGCGTATTTTTCCACTCTAAAGCAATTGTTGTATCGCGAAAACTGTCAAATCTATCTGGATTGGGATGTCGAAGACATTTTTTTATTCTTTTGTTTCTGCAAAGAATAGAACAATTTAAAAAAAAAAACTCCAGGTAACAGCGTTACCGTCTCATCGATTCGAGCGCTTGTTCGAACAGTTGGAAGCTTTTGCTATTTTAAATTATCACTTGCAATTATTCCAAAACTTTCTCAAATCATTCTGTAATGTTCTCGAGCGTTCCGTTGGCTGGAGTTGATAACTTCAGGGAAATTATTCAAGGTTCTTCGAACGGTTCTATAGAAAATCACATTACGTCATGTATTATTTTATTAAGTTGAAATGTGATGATATTATTATAGAAATATATTAAGTTATCAATATCAATTCTCAAAATCACCATGCAACGCAACAATACTTTTAAAAACAAAGAAGGAACCAAAGATATGACTGGAAAGGGCACTCGCAACTCCTTCTTACCGAAGCTTTTTGAGATTCTTGAGGTATTTCTTAACTAATGATTGTCAGAATCTAATCAGTCAAAAAAAAAAACAAAAGGAAGAAAAACATCCTGAAGTCGTCAGCTGGAGTGACGATGGGAAGAATATTCTGCTAAAAGATATTTATGCTTTCGCCGCGGATGTACTTCCAAAATATTTTGGTGATACGAAATACTCATCTTTTATTAGACAAGTAAGAACTCTTTTACTTGGTATCTGGACTGAGCACTTTTTTAGCTAAGTTTCTATGATTTCAAGAGAGTTTCAAAGTCTTTTGATAAAGGCCACGTTTACTTTCACCCATCATTTTGCCGAGGAAAAGTGTACGTAATTTTTTCCAAAACTTGTTGCATTTATCCTTCGTTGAAGTGAGTTGATGAAAAAAATCCAAAGAAAATCGAAAAATGCTAAGAAAAACAAAGAATCTGTGAAACCCGAGACAAATCATGCTTGTGAGCCCTATCATGTATTCATATCCTTTTTACTCATTTAAATCGAACCTCCACTAGGTAAGTTGTAAGGAGATCAATGATAAGTTGCTCTTGGAACTCAATTTAGCGTACGAGCAAATCCGCGCACTTAATTATGAGAATCTTCAACTCAGGCAAGTCTTCAACGAGAATCAGTAAACTTCTTATCTGGATCTTTTTTTCAATGATAATTAGGTCAATCATTCAGAACTTGGCTCTCTTCCCTCAAAATAATGAGAATATCGCTTGGGGATCAGAGTTATATAGTGGTACTGGTTTTCAAAGAAACCTCGACATTATTCAAGAGTCTACAACTCAGGGGTCTCTGTTGAGAGCCTCTGAAAGCGATGAAAACAATCTCCCAAATAATCACCAGAACTTTTTTGGAGATCAACGTGAGTATTGGGAACCTGAATACGCTTATTCAGCTCCAAGAAAATTGCATCATGGTATCGCAAGAGATTTTGGATCGAGTCCGGTATATTTGCCTCAAGCAGGCCAAGTAACCATGATCATCTAGTTCAACGAATTAATTAACTCGTTTTAGTATTCGGATGCCATACCACACGATCCAAAAGCATATTTACAATAATGATTTGAAACACTTAAACGAACTTTTTAATGAGAACGAAACGTAATAACTTCATTTAACCAAATTTTTTCAGCTGAAAAGGTGAAATTTAATAAGTAATTAGCTTCACGTTCCTTGATTGTACTTGGTTGTAGTAACTACTTCAAGTGATATATGAAATTCATTTTATTAATTTAACATTTCTTACTTACTGATATGATATGGCTTTTTATTCACACTTACTCACTTATTCACGAGGATTTCTAAACTCGTAATCAGATATCCTCTCTCAATACCGAAGGATATTAAAAGCAGAGGAAAGTATTCCCTCAAGCAAGTAGAATACTGAATTAACTAAATCAAAATTGGTATTGATTTCACATAAGGACTCTCAAAAAATTATAAAAACTCCTTACCGACCAGCCCGAGTATAAAACTCGCTAATCTTCTGAATGAATCAGCTGTGATTGTGAAATACAGCTATTAGATATCATTTGACAGCATCAATTCTGTACAAAAAAAAAGGAAATTATTTGCATATCTAAAGCAAGATTTAAAAAATTAAGTCTAATCTTCATGGAACCCTCAAACCCTCCTAATCATCCAGGTGATTCTCCTGCTTCAGGAAACTTTTTCCTTATCACAACCTTCGAGGAGTTCGCCAAATCATGCGGCGTAACTGCCGAGACCCCAATAAAAGTGAATTTTCAGGCACACACTCCAGAAATCAAGCCTTCGGTCTCTGCCGCTCTCTTCCAAGATATCAAGCAATCATCGACCGCAGCTCAGCTTAACACCAACGCAGAAAAACTTTTGAACAAGCTCAGCAACACGTCCTGTTTCTCCAGAATTGAAGCTAAAATCAATCCGGGTGACGAAGTTGACACCGCCAATGTTACCCTAGAGCTCAAGCATGCTCCCAGCCTTTTTGGATACATAGCGCTTGACTCAAGCCGATCCCATAGGATGTTCATAAGTCCGAGGTTTGGCTTTTTGAATACATTTGGGTATTTGGAAAATTTCTCTTACAATTTAAAGAGAGACTTCGGATTCAAAGATCATCGATCACATAATTTCTTGGCTTATTTTCCAGTGGTGGCAAAAGACATCAGTGCGGAGCTACTCTATACAATTTCTAACGAAAGAATAACCAATTCAATTAGAGAGCACGCTCGAGGAGGAAAACTCCGATTCGCGCATGAGAAATACGGAGCTAAGGTCGGGTTAAATGCCATCTTCCGCAAGAACTCGTTCGATCTTCTCAACATCGCCCCAGAGACGTTGAAGACAGAGATAGTTCCTTCTTCCAAATATTCCATTGAAGTTTCGAAAAAGCTCAAGGATACAATAGCTGATGTCGAGCAAGGAGAAAGCTGTGAAGTCAAAGGTGAGATCGCTGTTTGCCCTCATGAGAACCAATTTCTTAAATTTGAATTACATCATCATAAATATTTCACTCCGAAAGCGTTTGATAAGGTAACTTTGCTCTCTGGCGCAACCTTTGAAAACTTGCTCAACTTCGGAATCGTTGTTCCTTTTGGGAAAAGAAATTTGAGAATCAACGACCGGTTTAGAGGTCAAGGCTTGAGAGGATTTGAGGATATAGGCAACAAAGAGTGGAAATTCGATGCAAGGCTCCATCCTTCAAGTGGGTCGAGAGGTTTCGAGTACCTAGCTGACCACTTTGGTAGCGATATTCTTCTAACGAATACAGGCAAAATCAATTTACGTCCTATCATTCTCCTCGGTTTGGGCTTCATTCCCTACTTTAACGTAACCGCAGCGTACTATCCTGGAATCGTATTTGGGCGAAAGCTAATGGAGCCGGCCACAGTTGCCCAACCGACTAAACCGTCCTCGAATTTAAGAGGCAGTATTGGGGCAGGCTTCAGTTTTATTCTGGCTGGCAAAAAAATAGATCTCTCTTACAGCTTCTTCCATTATGCTAGGGATTCTGATAAAATAGCGAGGTTCCAACTCCGATTAGCAGACTATGATTAAGCGCAAAGTTTCTCTCATCCTAAAATTTGATGTTCGTTGCATAATATGTATGAGCTTTTAGAGGTTTCCTTGCATTCTTTGAGCTCTATATTTGGTCTGATGTCGATAGAAACTGCATCAACTTTGGAGAATTAAGAATTCAATTATCGATGATTTCGGCAAGATTACAACAGAGGGATATAAGCAATAGATAGGCTCTACCCGAGACGGCTTAAATCGCTTAAATGAGCAACTTTATTAATTTTTCCCTCTCTTTTTCTTTTTTTCCAAAAACATTCAAACTTAAGTAAAACAAATTCACAATAAGTAAGGAATTAAAATGTCAATGCTCATCTTGCGACAGAGGCTCAAGAAGATCAACGAAACGTTTGAATTCGTTGGCTCAATTGCCGCTGTTCAATGCTTATCGTAATGAAATTTACATTCAACATAAGGAATAGAAAGTGTAAAATCAATTGAATTGTAATAATTGGTTAAAGATAAGAAAGATAATCGTTTTAAGTTTTAACTAAGAAAATGATTTTTTCTCATCAAAAAGTATTTCTTTCAAAACTTTGCAACTTCAGATGATAGTTTAATTTTCCTAATCAAAATAATTAGTTACAATAACCATTATTTCTTGTTATACTCTTGTAGTCTCTTCATCACTTAGCACTGATAAATCAGTTTGATCATCTGAGTCATTGGACGTCACGTTGGAACCATTAGATATCACCAATAAATATTGGGGTTTCTGATTCAGCAATGCGTTTATCGTCCATTGATCACTGCCGTTTTTTTCACTAAACTCTTTATTTTGAAAGTGAATTTTTTTTCTGCTTTGAAATTTTGTATCTTCTGCATATCTTGAAAATTTCGTAGTTTCAGCTGATAATCGAAGCCTATAGATAAATTGTAAGTTGCTGCCTCATCAAGACTACCTACATCTGTGTCCTTATCTGCAAGATTGTATTTTCAATCATTAATTTTACGATCAGTCTTTTATTCTTGACTAACTTCTCTTGCAAATACAGATTCTCATTTCTTATGGATTGATTAGCCTAGGTGCATTTAATAATGCAATTTCTTTTAAACTTACCATTTTAGTTGAGTGCCGCTCCTGACGGTCTTCGCGAAAAGAAACTCGATAGCTCATCCTTATGAGGTTATTGAGCTTATCACTATTTTATTAAAGAAAAAAAAATAATTCAAGATTAAAAAGAAGCACTATTTGAATTTACATTCTGCCTTTGTGAAACTCTGGATGGTATACAACTTTCGCACCATCTTTTCTGGTTTTTATTTGGAATCCAATTCGCCAAAGCTGGTAATAGAAGTTTACTAAAATGAAATAGTCCAAGTAATAACCTTTTGAAGAAATTGCGCTATATTCTTCACTCTGAAGTATTCAAAAAAATTGCTGTTCAATTCTCCGTTGTAGGGTTCGACACGAAATGTTTCTTGATCTTTTCGCCAATGGATCATCTCAAGGAATAGTGAGTTCTAATCGCCACAACAACAGCAACATTAAATTTTGGAGTTAATAACTTTTTTACTTCCAAGGCTCCGAATAGTCTTTTCAGAAAGCAGCTTGCGACTGAACTCTCGTAGTGTGCTCTGGTTTTCTCTCGGATAGGTATACAATCCATTTTCCTTTGAGTTTGTAATTAATAATTGTTTTATTAACTTCATTTCTTTCATTCTTCAGAACAGCCAAAAGAATTTTTCAGTAAATTTAATGACTTTTAAAAAATTAATAATCAACCATGAACACGATTCTGAGAACCGCCAGGGTATTATCGTAAGTGTTGGAATTAATTCTTTTCTAACAAAAAATTGCTTAAATTGAATGACTTCGTTAAATTAAAAAAAAAAATAGCGCTTGTCTCGCTGCCGCTTCCTTACCATGACTCTAGCCTCTAGAATAGACAGATGCTACAATAAGCGTGATGCAAATTGTGTTAATCGCCTCAAAGGAGCAGCAATTGGCCATTTAAGAAAATATTTTGTTTAATAAAGATAGAAATCACAAAATAACAACAATGGCCATGTAGATATAGTTGCAACCTAATCTAAACATTAGAATAGTCTCTCTAACATATGAACCATGCTGGAATTATTATCAAAATATCGCTGATTCTATTGTTAGAATAAATTGAAAAAGTATTCACTTGATATCTACCCATGGTGATCCAAAACATTTAGCATTTAATGAAAATCTGTTATGGCCAGATATCTGGCTCTCCTTCGTTTTGAAATCTCATTTGAACGAAACAAGGTCTAAAGAATCAAACTCCGAACCAAGAAATGTGATAATTCCAAAACATGTGACTTTTCTTGCAGAAAAATCATATGCACTAGTTTAACGTCTCTCTAAGCGAAAAATTGAAGGCTTGATTTCTGTTAGAGGCTGCTTTCTCAATTCTTTGTTTTTCGAAATAACTAAAATCACAAATCTCGGATCCAAATGTTAGAGATTTCACTTTTTCTCTCCATTGTCTTGATGTACTATCAGGGTTTATTCATCAAATTTGAAAGTGGCTACTGATGCTCTGAGAAATTAGGAACCCAATTGATGCTTACGGTTTGTTAAAGCATAAAGAGGCTGGAATTGAATTCGTGACCAACGACCAGAATTCAGAGACTACTATTTAATGCGATTTTGTTGAATGCTACAGCACACAAATAGAGGCTTACTTGTCCTTCAAAAACTCATGGATATTGATTGAAATTTCATTTCAATATAGCAATTAAAAATTTGATTGACCTTCCTTTGAAAAAGATATCTACAACCAGTCATAAACATTTCAATTTGGGTCATTTTTATCAAAGGACGAGAAAATTTTATGTCGTTTGATCTATTCAAAGTCTTATTCACAATTTTGTTTTTGAAACTGTCTTTTTTGATGTTGAATTTCAAACAAATAATAATCAAATAATAAGAATTTCACAATTTACAATGAACTTCTATTAAAGTTCATTTGCGATTGCACAGATTAATATCACAAAAAAAATCAAATCAAATAATGATAAATCCTTACTTTTCCTTATGATTCACTTCTGCCATTTCGATGCTACTTTTATTCACCTTTTTTTCAACCAGTCCATAGAGCTTCTCGGCTTCTCTTGCTTTCTTTTTCTCTTCTATAGATTTCTCGATGTTTCGCACGAACATATTCACAAAATAGGTTTCATAGAGCATGAGAATCAGTGTGGTAATCGCACTTAGCCCAACAACTTCTCGGTTAAATTGCGGAGTATATAGCGTGCTGTCCAACATTAAGAAGAGATTTACTCTCGCCCATTCGAAAAACATGAGGGCTAGCAAAAGTGCGAGTTGAATAACCATTATTCCAACCAACCAAAAATTCGTTGTGATGGGCTGACGGAAAGGCTTTGAAACACTAAAAGCAATTCCTGACCCTAAAAATATGAGGTAGGCGTATGTAAATAGAGCGCATCCTTGTATTGTTTGGTCTGCAAGTCCTAAACTTGAAGAATTGACGTTAGATACGTCTGAATTAGCGAGGTCATAAACGAAGACTTGTCCAATGAATTGCAAGGTCCAAGAACCTGCAAGTGATAGCATACATCTCAGAGTGAAAAGACTTGCAGGTGGCATTTCATCTTCGAGCTGGTAATGCGGCCATGTCCAAGCCGTTGCAGCTGCAATTGGTGCAGCGATAAAAAGATCTTGCCACAAGTACTGCGTATTACTCAGATTTGCGTCGTTGAGTGTGAGTAAAACTGCTGTGAAATACTGCAAGACTCCATAAAACGATAAATATTTGAATATTACAATGTTTGTTGTGAGGATGCATCTCCCTTCAATGAGAACGTCGATTACCGAGGTCAGCGCTCCTTTGTTTGAAGTCATAGGAGCAGAAATAGAAGCTTCGGTCTGGGAAAGTGAAATTCCAATGTCTGCGGTCTGCAAGGCGCCGCAATCATTAGCTCCGTCTCCTACCATGGCGACCATTCTTCCGTTCTCTTGAATCATTTCTATCAGAGAGGATTTGTGGTTTGGTTGCATCCGAGAATAAACTTTGGCTCGCAGTAGAATCGTCCTAATCCTCCAGTCAGATAATTCTGTATCATGCATCATGCTGTGTGTATATAGAAAATCAAATGCTTTCCCCGTAAAAGCGTATTGGATATGTGGACCTTTCGGAATAAGTGGTATAATCTCTTCCGATGGCCGAATGATCTTCCCATCTACTCCTACTACTGACATCCTTGTTTGTTGCATATACTGCGTAATGTTTATCATCTGTCCGCCAGACACGTTTTCGCTATCAAGCGTTTCAACAATTTTAGTTTGAGATCGATTAAGAACACCCACCATTTCTGACATATCGCCTTTAAATTTTGAAAGCAGCAGCGAATCTCTGCCTTGAAGCTTGCGAAACTGGAGATAAAACTCACTGTTGCTCTCAACTAGGTCACAGATGTAGACCACATCATCATGATTCAGCATTGATATTTCTCTACCCACATGCACAGCTGTGATGGGATTATCTCCTGTCACAATCTTGCTTTCTATCTTCGCTTGGTTCAGCGTCGCAATCACTCCTCGAGAATCAGGCTTCAACATATTTTCAAATATCAAAAAGCCAATAAAAATTAGATCACTCTCGGCTTTCTCTCGTGGAAGATTACTTATTTTGTTTCTGCGTTCTTCCTTAGTTAATTCTCTCCACGCTAGCGCTAACACTCGATACCCAAGAGTCGTATAGTCCGCCAGCCTTTCATCATAGTTTTTCGGAATGGTGCTAGGTTTGCAGAGAGTCCTTACAATCTCAGGCGCTCCCTTTGTATAGACTCTCATTTCCTTCTTCCCTTCAGTCTGTACGATCACTGACATCCTCCCCATCTCAGAGAGGAACTCGAACCTCCGATAGATGTTGTATTCAACTTCCCTGAGAGGATTTTGCATGGTGTACATAACACCCTTTTTTTTCTTCCCCTCCACATAAAGGTAGCCAGAAAACCCGATCATTTTAATTTCCATGGGGTCACCTAGCATGACTCTTGTTCCTTTTTCAATTGAAATTGCAACGTTGTGACAAGTGCCCATGATAGACAATGCCCTGAACACCGATATTTTATCTTCAGAGTTTGCGTAGGCTGTTTTATCGAATCCTGGCAAAATAAACTCTTTAAACACACCGTTGGATGAGATTTTGTAGCCTCTTATGTCCATATCTTCCTGGGTCAGCGTTCCTTGAAATCAGTATAAGTATCCATGACAAAATAGCTGATTTACCTGTTTTATCAAAGCACACGCAATCGACTCTTCCCGCAGCAATAATTCGCGCCGGACTGAGACAATTAATCTGTTTCTGTCTATTTCTTAGGAGAGAAAATGTTGTTGATATGTTCAGTATCATCGGCAAGGTGGCAGGTATGACACATGTTACTAAACTAAGTACATTGAGAATGAAATCCATGGCTTCGAGTGTCTCGAGTAGAGGCGGAAATGCGATAATAAATCCCAAAAGGCACACAACGGCCAGCAGCAAAATCATGATGTACGAATCTCGCTGTACTCTTAAGTAATTTGCCTTTGGGTAAAGAATTCCTCTCACGAGCTGACCTTTAATCGTTGAGTAATTTGTACGGATCACTAAAGCGATCGTCTCGAGCTTCTGATTTCCGAGTCTTTGTATCACATAAGTTCCCTCATATAGAGTGTAGGCTTTGTGTAAATTCGCTATGTAATAGTCATGGTTATCTGGAATCGGGAATTTCGATAAAGGAACGGATTCTCCTGTCAATGCGCATTCATCGACCAATAATTGTCCGGTGAGCAGAAGACAGTCACAAGGCATTCGATAGTGTTCTTTTATGACCAGAAGATCTCCTGGAACGATATTTGTCGATGGAATGCCAGTCATCTTGACATACATGCCTTTTTCGCGTCGATAGACATCAACAGTTGATCGAAAGTAGACCAATTCATGAACTCTGATGAGGTTGCTTCTGATCGTGACGAGATTGAATCCAGCGGAGAATATCGACACAACCAAAGTAACAGAAGCAAAAGAGTAATATTCCGACATGTACCAGATAATGATAGATAGTAGTTGAAAAATGAAGAATGGCTGGAGGATCTCTTTCATAAACAAGACAAACCTGGAAGGTATTTCAAAATCAATAGCGCATTCACCGTATATCTCTCTCAATCTGTGAATATCTTCTGACTTGTTGGCGTGAAGGAATTGATTTCTTATTACTTTGAAAGGTCGATAAACAGGTAATTCCACCGCTGTAAAAGAATGCGTTTGAAAAACGTAGATATATGATAAACCACGATTCTTAAAGCCCACTTGGTACACGGCTAATTGAAATATCAATTATGGATCTGGTAGATTGATTAAATGAGATTACCTTCTCCTTTTTCATAATCAAAAGTTAGAATTGGTTCCTTTGGCACGATTACTTTGACATTATCCCAGTTTTCCAGATAGAAATGGGTCGCTGTAAAAACATCATTGACCACAGAGTATTTTAATAGGCACATCAGTGGTGGGATCCATGATGCGATGAGATAGAGCAGACCAAAAGAAAGTATAGAAAGAAAATAGAATGGTATTGCTTTAATTAGACTCAAACGAAGATAGGTTATATCATGTAATGTCAAGATTCCTTCGCAGACTGCTGGAGTTATCTTCTTTTTTTGTCCTCCGTTCATAATGCTGGTGGTCTTTAAAGCAATTAATTTTCGTATAGTATACTCACGATAATTTCAATCGGTAAACATTAAACGGAATAAATCTGGGATATACCCGTCAAAGGAGTTATAAAATGAAGGCGAAAGGAGAATTCTGTAAAATAACTATATTATTATTCGAGTAAGCGGTTTTAACTTTAGAATTCCGGAAGTTCTTAATTGCTTGTTTTTTGTATCTCTTGCTCTTCGAATGAGAATTCAAACTTACAAAACGAAAAATTGAGTAATAGTGTTGCACATTCGATTCGAAAACCTTCAATTTCCTTTTTTTTTTTGCTTGGAAGGAATAGCTTGAACTATTAGTCTTGAACTGTAAACACGAAGAACGCTCCATTTTTTTTTTTTGAGCTTTTACAAGCCTTTTATCTTTTTAAATTCTTTTTTGAAACATTATTTTGCAACAGTTCTGAAGAGATCGATAAAATAGAAAAATCACCATTTGTTTCGAGAAGATGCTAAGAAGTTGAGTAATCTCTACTTACAGAACGTTTTTTTCTCAATCTTTAATTGCCATTTAGACTTTCTATAGCAAAAATAACATTTTAGAATCTCAATAAATTAAAACAAAGATTGACCGCTTCAGGACCGTTATAGCCTTTATATTCATACTATCAATGCTTTTCATTAGTCAACGAAAATACTAGCTCTCAATATACCAAGTACGTTGCGTTCTCCCAACTGATGACAACAGAACCCTGGCCAAAACTGATTATCTTCAACTCAACTAACTAATACATTGAAGCTTATGATTCTTGTAACTCAGCTATCTTTCATATGCTAGCCCAAGCTGTTATGATTATAAGTATAAATTATTAGGAACTATTTAAATTTTCTTTTTTTCGCTTTTTGTTTACTTTCTCTTGGATATTATATGCAATTTTTTTCGATTATTCAAGCGTACTGAACGTTCCAACCTTTCATTTCTGTTTTCTAAGAATAAATTTCATTCTTAACTCAGAAATGGGATTAGCAGAAATCGGTTGGGTAGGAAGGTATCATATTGATACCACAGGCACCAGGGCCTTTTCCAGCAGTTCTTTCAAGGTAGACGTATCCATTGTCTCCCCATTCTGGTCCCCACGCATTTTTAATTTTCCAGAAATCAAGTCCATTCTGAGTTCCATAGCCGACAATAGAAAACGTGTGCTCGAGACTAGTGCCACATTTATCAGCAGTGATAATACCACTCTTATAGAGTTGGAAGTCTTGGGAGTAAGGGTCAATGGCTGCGGAAACTGGATTCTTAGCAACAGCAATTTTGAGGGCGTCAGAATCGTTGGGTGTCACGTCGATGAATCCGCTGATCACGAATTTTGTGCCGTTAGCTGGGATATTGCATTTACCATCCACGCCTCTGTAAGGGTACTCTGACTCAAGGACAATACCATGGTCCACAATGTATTTGAAGGAATAATCTGGATAACCTCCACAGCACCCCGCGTTTCCATAATCGTAAGAACAGTCCAAAATTTGTTGAGTAGAGAGTTCGTTAACTTTGTTAGTAGCAATAGCAAGAAGGGATTCCACAGCGTCGACGGCAGCGGTTGCGTAGCATGATCCGCATTGGCCTTGGGTTTTAACTTTGGAAACTTTCCCTTGAGCTTGCCAATCAATGGAATCAGGGACGGTGAGAGGAGCTTTGTTGCAAACTTTGGCAGTCGAGTTTCTTAGGGCGTTTTTGCGGTTTTCTGGCTGAACGAGTCCGAAATGAAGAGTAGCGAACTCGGTGAGAGTCAAATGAGCAAACTTATTCAAACCAAGTTTGAATGTGGTGTTAGGCTTGCTGTTGTGCTTGTTGATGTATTCGAGGTTTTGAGAGAAGATTTTCATTCTGAATGCATCTTCGGCGGCGTGGATGTTAACCTTATGGTCGGCTTTCCATTGAGTGTAGACCTTTGCCACTGCAGAGAGGGTGAGATCAGCAGATTCTTTCCCTCGGTGGCGGCCAAGGAACATGTAGCCACCCAATATGACGGCCATCACAGCCATCGCAGGAATAACAGCAACACTTACTCTCATTTCTATTTTGAGACAAATTAAATTATTATCACACTCAAGATTAGCTATATTAAAGAGTCCTCGGTTCAAGACTTCTTTTAAATTAAACTTGAGTCGGCGGATCACATACCGAATTAGAATAAAATTCCAAAAGCACTATCGATAGCTCAGTGTAGGTATCAAGCTTTCTTCCTAATGTTCGCGTTTGCTTGCATGTAATCTTGTAGCGGTAGATACAAAGCTACCAAAAGAAGAAATATTTTTTATACGTTATTGAGTGCTGAATAGACTATTTTTCAATCTGATTGCTACAAATTTGAAAATATTGGCATCATACGAATTATATCCTCGTGTCGCGATGCAGTTCATCCTTATTTCCAAGTTTGTCATTTCATTTATAATATTTAGGGCTGTTAGTGGTTTTATGCTTCAACATAAACTAATTGCATCTGTGAATGGTCCCTGACTATGTGCAGAATCAATAAACTTATATGTGTATGTAGTAAGCCTAAACCAACTCTCTTATATTAATAATTCCTTCAATGTCATAAGCTATTTTAACAATAATGGGTTGGATACATTGGTTCCATATTGATACCACATGTTCCAGGTCCTTCTCTTCTTTCAATCAGAATATAACCTTGGTCACCCCAGGCAGGACCCCAGGAATTTTTCACTTTCCAGAAATCGGTTCCATTCAAAGTCCCATATCCAACGGCAAGGACACCGTGGTCTAATTCGATGCCGCAACCATCTCCAGTGAGGACGCCGCTCTTGTATAGTTGGAACTCAGATGAGGCAGCTTGAACACCTACAGAAACAGGATTCTTCGCAACAGCAGTTTTCAGGGCATCAGAAGCATTGGCTGTCACGTTTCGGTACCCACTGATCAAGAACTTGGTAGCAGTAGAAGGAATGTTGCACTGACCATCAACACCAGTGTATGGATAGTCAGATTCAAGGACAATACCGTGATCAGCGACGTAATTGAAAGCCTTGTACATCTCACCGCCATTGCATCCTTCATTTCCATAAGGAGTAGAACAGTCAACTAATTGTTGCTCAGACAATTCGTCGACAGTGCCAGTTGTTATGGCGAGGACAGATTCGATGGCGCCTGTGGCTGAGAAAGCCCAGCATGACCCGCAGCGGCCTTGGTTTTTGACCTTGGATACTTTGCCTTGAGCGACCCAATCAATGGAATCAGGAACGGTGAGAGGTCCCTCGTTGTCACAGACCTTACGTGTCACATTGCTTGGAACGTTAACCTTTGTCTTAGTATAACCGAGGTGGAGAGCAGCGAACTCAGATAGAGTCAAATGAGCGTATTGATTCAAACCAAGCTTGTATTTGGTTTCTGGGGCGTTGTTGTGATGGTTGATGATATCATAGTTTTGGGAGAAGGTTTTTAGCCTGTAATCATCTTCGGCGGCTCCGATATTCATTTTGTATTCTACTTTCCATCGGCTATAGAGCTCCTTGATGGCAGGGGTTACTGGATTCGTAGGCTCTTTTTTGTTGAGGCGACCGAGAAAGAGGTAACCAGCTAACAAAGTTGCAATAACACCAAGAGCAATGACCTGACTCTGCTTCATTTCGATGTTTATTTCTTATAAAATTTCTTTTCGATTACTTTCGATATCATAAATTTAAATGAGATTAGAGAATCCGTTGAATCACCCAAATCGAAAACTCCCTGGTTTTAAATCACGAAAGCATTTTCCTTTTCAAAGGGATTGATCGTGCTATGCATCCAAAACCCAAAAAGTAGCAGAATAACAAGCTTGAGAATGGATATTCGGAGAATGTTGCAGAAGATACTCCTTACTGTAGATTCAGTCAAGCACTGAACTACTGGAATATGGTTCGAACTCCAGAATTAAGAAACTTCACGAAGCATATTTTTTTTTTTGAATTGATTGATACAATGAGAAGATCTTCAATTCCTCAACGAAATCAGTCCATCATACGACTCCTCTTATCAGAAATCAGTCTCTCTCATCAATACAAATAATGAAAGGAGTACATTCTAAAACGCAGGTGCTTCTTGACCGAAAATCAGTTCTATGGGATTAACATTTGACTGAGGACTGGACAAGCAGTTATTTGGGGGAGGGGAAGGCCAGTAATTATGAATGGAAATTTTATTCTTCTGACAAACGCATCTCTTTCACTTTTATGCATAAAGCGGACGAGGATTGATCCCACCACAGACACTAACTAAATAGAAAAATAGTCATTAAGAACCCCAAAATGTGAGAATCTCCTTCACATTTATCTCTGTAGTACTCTTGGAAAATGAATTGTGGTGTAATGTTTAATAGTAGAGATCCAATGATAAAATGGAGTGCATTTGATTTTTTGTTCATTCGGGAATTGTTTTCTCGGGAGAAAAAAGTGTTGACACACGTCTCTCTTCATTAAGTATCATTTATTGAAATTGAACGCTAGAATTAGTCGAGATCTTGCACATTGTAAACGAACAAGGAAAGCCAATATGAGTTGTCAAGAAGTCTAAATTAAAGTATAATTAGATTAAAACTCTATGGTTTCATTGCATTTGGAGATGTATAATGTGTCTTCTGCATTAGTATTGACAAACACACAAATTTAATCACTAATATCAATTTGGATTGTAAATTAATTGTACTGATGCTGTTGTTGTTGCCTTGATGGCAAGACCCTTGTCGCATTCGTAAGTAACCAGTTCTTCTTGTATTCTTCAAATTTGATTTCCAATAGACATCTCTATTCAGATGATTAATTTTAAAAAAGAAATCCAATAGTAGAAATATTTTCCACACGTAATAGCCTAGTTTTGTTAAGATCGCTATTGAAGTTCACTTAGTCATGTTATGAGTTTTCTCCTTAAACAGGTCCCACTGCAAGAATGAAGTTTTGACAGTGGTCTTTTTTGGTCCCAATTCTACTATAACTTCCGTTAACATTTAACGCAAATATAACTACTAACTTCAGATCTTCCAGAATGGAAAAAGGTTCAAAACGGATACAAGATATGAAAATTTGGCTATCAAAAGAAACGCACATGTAAATTTCAAGGGAAAAACACTAGCCGCTATGGATACCAAGTCCTATCTCTACAAGTTATTATTAACTAAGCCACTAATGATCTCGAGCACGAGATTATCTCAAGGCGACGAAATTGCGAGAAGAGACTTAAATATAAACAAAGAAATCCCTCATTTTGCGCGGATAACAAATTCAGTTTCTCGCCAAAGTGAATCGCTGCTCTCTCCGTCACCTGATCGATTGTTTCGAGAAGATTCACAACTATCAGATAGAGGTTTGGGTTCCCAACAACTTTCACAAATTCAGATCAAGGAAGAGTATGAAACACTTGAGAGTGAGTCAACTGGGAAGGAGTTTAAAGAGAGTGTGAAAAAACAAAAGGAATTTGATATTGAGGAAAACCAACTCCAAAGAGCATCTAAAAAAATCTCCAAGCCTCCATTAGGAAACGCATGTAGTGGAGAAAGAAATTGGAGCAAGGAAGAGGATGCCCAAATTCTTAAATTGTCACAGGAACATGGTTGCAATTGGGTGAAAATTTCCAAGTTTCTTGAGGGCACTCGCACACCGGGAGAGATCCGATACAGATATATAAACAAACTAGATCCAAATATTAAGAAAAATGCTCATTGGAGTGCAGAGGAAGATGAAAAACTGAAAAATTTATTCCAGTTGCGAGGTCCGAAGTGGCGGTGGATTTCGAAGTTGCTGCCGGGACGAACTGAGGTTATGGTGAAAAACAGATTTTACTGCAAGTTTCAGCATTTAATGGATGTCCAGCCAATCGAAGAGTCTCTTCAGGCAGAAACTGCAAAAAGGATTGCCCAGAAAAACTTTATAGCCCAAGAGACGAGCCGATTGAAAAATTTACTCTCTAAAACGCATCCAGGTCAATTATTAAGAGTGCCTTCTCTGGAGGCACGAAAATCGTCTCATTTAAAACCGCACTCGATCTCAGAAAGTCCAAAAAAACTTCAAACTACTGATAATATGGCCGAGAGAGTAATATCCAGCGAAGGTATTGAAGAAAACGGGTTAAGTGAGGCTTGAGATGAAAACGTACTCAACGAAATATTTCTGAGTGCTGAAGATTTTAGTGTTGCATTTAGTTCTTGAAGACTTTTTTATTTTTCTTTTGCTCATGAGTGGTGTTTTTAATTTCATTTCTTTCTATAGTATCTTAATTTGTTCTCTGAATAGTGTAATTCTCGTCTCGAGCTATCTCTGTATCAGTGAGGATTGAGATAAGCTGATGAGATTCACATTTCAAAGCATGCCACATAATTGATGTCTAATAATTCACTAAAGAAGACCGAAAAGAGCCAATAAAATTGATCTACACACCTTGAGGTGCTTTTACATAGTAAGATCTGAGTTCATATGCTATGCCCATCTCTTTGCTTGGCTAGAGTCGGACTCTCTGGATCTAGTTTCTATTTGTTTAGTCCATGGTAAACTACATTGTGTTAGTAGCTTTATGAATGAGCATTATAATTAAATACATGCTTTATCCTGAGTACTTAAAAGTAGCACCCTACTAATATTAACCAAGAAACATGAAATGTGAAAAAATAGTTAAATCAAGTATTAGGATTCCTGGAAATCGATGATTAGTGAGATATTGCTAAAATATCACGGATTTAACAAAATTTCCTCCTCTGTTTATATTCATTTTTCTTTATTTGTTGAGTAATTTAGATACAAATATCATCTCCTCAGTATAATACCGAATGACTTTTCTCATATGTTATTACATTCAAGATAGTTTTATCATCTAACCAAATTTTGAAATAGCATTACCATTACTTTTGAATTGCCACGACTTAATAACAGATCATTTCAGATCATATCATTATCTATTTTCAAATATTCCGCTACCAGTTGTAAGAAAAAGAGAAAGAGGACTCACCAAAAATTGCTGCTTATTTCAAAATTAAATGATTATAATTAATTGTTAATGTAAAACTATTATCAGCATATACCACTAAATATTGTAAGTTATGTCATTTTGAGAATTCCTCGAAATCGAATCTATTCCCTTTGGTTGGACACGAGATCATCAATTGATATTTATCTCAGCTACAACCCCTACTGCCCTTTCAGCCACATGATTTGTTACTTATAGTTGTTTCATCCGCGTATTTTCAGATATAGACAAAACAGTTCGGATACTCAATTAATATCGAATCACAGTCTAATCATTCTACGCCTCACTACTTCAGAAAACACTACTTCTTAACCTTCTTTTCTGACTTATCACTTTCGTAATGTACTGGTTCTCTCTTCCTTCTTCCGCGTCCATAATCCCCCTCTTCCAGAATTTCTAATCCCTCTTTCAGAGTATCCAAAATAGATTGAGTTCTTTGAAGCACTTTTCTGTTAGGTTTGCCTTGTTTTGACTCTTTCTGCGCCTCACCTTCCTTAACCATCTTAGTTGCTGCCTTTAACACCCAGATATTCGATTTTGTTCGCTTTATCACCTTGTTGTGAGGAATTCGTTTCCTTTCAGAGCCCTCTAAATTTTCTTCTAGCGGCGATTTTTCCTCTTCATGATCATCTTTGAAACTAACTTTATGCTTTGACTTCTCTTCATCCTCTTTGTCTTTCTTTGCAGTTCCTTTTTTAGGAGTTTTTTTCTCAGTCTCCTCATCAACCATCTTAGAGTCTTTTGATTTGCTCTCCTTCTCTTTCTTTGTGCTTTTTTTACTCTCTTCTTTCGAAGTGCTCGCCTTACCCTCTTTTTTCCCGGACTCTTTCTTTGATTTTTTGATTTTGTCACTGCTTGTAATTTTTGCTCTTTCAAGCTCAAGATCCCGTAGCAGTCTATCCAAATAGTTTTGAATGGACTTCTGTTTAGATTGCTGGATATATTTCAAAACCAGGGAATCGGTCTTGGTGAGAGCTTCCTTAATTTTTTTAATGATTCGTGTGCCTTCATTGTTCTCTTGGAACGCTTCCACGGCAGAAATTATACCTCTAAGTAACGCCTCCAGAGCCTTCACGCTAATGTTCAAGCAATGTGACAACGCAAATTCAATAAGTCCTGAATTGCCAATTTTCCTTCTGAGTTCTTGATCACCAAACCGAAGCAGATACGCTGTCAGTCTCACTGCCTCCTGACGAGTTCTTACCTTGTCATGCTTAATAATATCCTCGATATCGCCGATAAGGTTCTTAGTATGTAAGAGATCCTTTAGAACTGAGTGCTTGAGCGCAAGGAGGTCGGCTATAAGTGCACAAAGAGATTTTGGGTTGATTTTATCGTAATGACCGAGCAGCTCGCAAAGTTTCTTAAATACCTTATGCTCGGTGAGCAGGCTAGCAAGCTCTTGATATATTTCTTCTAGCTCCTGCGACACGAAGTAATTGAAGGTGCTGAGGTATGGCTCAACCCATTTGTGAGAGTAATCCTCAAGTTTGATGAAATTATCCATGATGGACAAGAGTATCCCTTCTCTTTGAAGGTCTTTATAGGCGGCTTCCTTTCCTATCAAAAGGAGATCTCTCACTGTTTGGAGGTTGTGATCAAGGATGAAAGCAGATTCTGAATTGTCTTTGGATTGAGATATCGAGTACTTCAAGTACGACAAAATATTCTTGACTTTATTGTATGGAGGCGGCGGAACTTGGTTGGTAAAGCCACAAATCAAAAGCGAAAATGTATGTCTGAATTCCGAGGACAACTCGAATTTCCTCTCTTGGAATACGTCCAAGCAAATCGATAGTCCTTCTTTCTCGATCACTTCGTCTCGCGCTTTTGCTGAATCAAGCATAAGATTGGCGAGTGCCCAGATAGCCTATCAAATTTGAGAAAATTATGCGTGATAACTGCTTGGTACCTGTGCGAGGATTTCTTCCTTAGTATCTTTCTTGATGTAACCCAAAAGGAAAGTAATTATCTTATTTTTCAAGAGATAGCCAACGATCTCTTCGTCCTTGTGGACGACGTTTGTGAGGGTCCAAAGGATGTCTCTTACGGAGTCATCGGAGAGCTTTCCGCTATGAGCAAGCTTAGTCAGAGTAGGTAACAAGTCCGCGTCAACAAACTCCTTGCTTGGTGCATAAGGCTCAATGAATCTCTGTCTAATCTTAGAGAGGATCTCGGCCTTCTCTTCGATGGCTACATCGGAATCACTCAGAGCCTCTTTGAATTCTGGGAATTTTGTCTCAATTTGGTCTTCTTCCATTTTTGTGAGTTTATCAGGATGCTTAATTCCAAGATAGATATCTTAGTAGTATAAATTTATAACCCGATTAACCTTTTTTATCGCAATGAAGAATCGCAACGAAAAATTTGAGCATTGATGAAATCATTTGCAATTAAAAAAATACTCATTTTGCTTAGTTAGTTAGACCTTCGAGTAGATCACATTTCCCATGAGAAGACGCAGCTGGCTTAATTCAACAATATGATGATATCATTTGTATCAGGGCACTACGGGAACTTCGAATAGATCGAATATCAGCACTTATAAAAATGGAAAGTGCTTTGACAGAAATTTAGCGAGCAGTAGACCAGATAACTATTTTCTCTGCTCTGGTGACAATCGAGCGAACGGCAACTGAGTCACCGCTTGTACGTTTTAATAAATTTTATCCTATATTTCATGATAAAAGATGTTAACTTCAACCTTACCAGCTCGAATGATAGGATCTACCAATCCACATTCCACTCAACAAACATCCAGCCTTCTGAGCCTGAAATCACGATGAAAAGAGAAATTCTCAGCAAAAAAATAACTCAGACACCCAATAGCGAGGCAGACACAACTCTTCCTTTCAGAACCGATCAAAATTACCGCTTCAAAAAACGGGAGCTTCCTCGCCTCCGGCGAAAAAGACTTGTGGATGTAGAGTTCTATGAAATGTATTCTTCCAAACGTTTTCGGGCCTGATCTCTCTTGCTTTTCATTTTAGTTTAGGTAAAGAAAATTTGGACATGGCCATGGACCCTGAGACTCACGAGCATAAATATGTGGGCGGAGATGAAGAGCCAGTTGCATCTCCTCCTTTGAGTGACGAATATCGTTTTGACTACGCAGAAATAGAACTAATTATTCACGACCCTGCCGGTTTGCCTGGAACTCCGTCCGAAGAGCCATCAAAACATCCAAGCTTTCCGAAGGTTTTCTTCAACAGGCTTTCAAAAGAATCATTCGCCAACAACATCCCAGTCAAAAAAGCTAAAATTGAGCCTGAGGAGGAAGTAATCTTTCATCCAGAGCTTGATACACGACAATCCAGTCTCTCCCTGATGCCTTGTCATAAGTTTTTATCCAGCAGAAATAAGCGACCGCGCAAAACGAAAACTAAATTCGAGAGTGCCAGACTCACTAAACTGAAATTCAACAATCCATATATTGAGGAAGCTAGGCTTCACCATCTGCCTAAGCCAGAAAAGCCCAGGATTACTCAGAAAGATTTTCGAAGAGGAAAGGAGAAACGAGCTCAGAAAATACCAGCGAGCCTTATTGCTTGGAAATTAGGGGCACATATCGCACGTTATCTCAAAGATGATGAAAATAGAGAGCTTTTTGTTGATGAAGGGCATGATAGAGTTACACCCTCAGAGAGAATTGCAAAGAGGAAAGACGAGAATAGCTTCTTTGTCACTGGCGTTGACGCAAACTCAAGACAAGTGAAAAATGAAACGCCAGTGCTGACTCAAGAAGAGCTCTTCGCTTCTCCAGAATATTTGGCTAACTATCGGAAATTGAGCCCGCCTTCTCCTAAACAAAAGATAGGTTATAGGTCGGGTTTCAAAATCATTAAGCAAATAAAAGAGAACGCAAAGTCACGAATAGATTCCAACGCGAAAGATATCAAAAACTTTGTAGAAGTAGATAAACAGAAACGGGAACAAAGAAGACAAAGAGCTGAGACGAACTTGCAGACTTTATCAAAATCTGCGAAGAGAAAGAACGACCTCAGAAGCAGTCCTGAGCCGAAGGTGTCTCAGAGAGTAAACACGCAACCTTCTGACCGATATGATTCACAAGAGAGAAACTTGAGAACAAAGAATATGCGATTGCCTTTACAATCGAACCTCGCAATTAGAAGCCACACTGAACAGTCATATGATTCTAGACGCTCAAATAACACCTCGAGAAGTCCAGGGAATTATTCGACCTCTCGCAGCCACGTGAATCGCACAATGGATCGAAATATTCCATCGCTTCGGCAAGCAGATACAACGCCTGACATTACTAAGGAAGTGTATCACTTCCCAGCAAGTAGTCGGTCGCCAAACAAAACGAATCATTCGACCGATAAAAGGAAGCTTAAGTCAATTACAGAGCATACCCGAGAAAATGCTGGAGCTGCTCCTTATTTATCTGCTCAATTTAAGCGAAGGGAATTATCAGCAAAAGAGCCTAAATCGCTTGTGACTACAAGCCAGCCGAATACACATAGGAATATGGCTCCAACTAAACCTTTGGAGCAATCGAAAGCGACGAACTTTCACAGAAGAGGAGATAAAATTCGCTCTGCGACTTCGAGGTAGTCATATTTCATTGTTAGACGGTAAAAAACTTTTGATATAGGTATAATCAGAATCCAACAAACACTGCTGTTGAGAGATTGCCAGCACGTGAAAACTCCAGAGACAGGAGTGTGAATAGACAGCGAAGTAACGAGCAAAGGACAAGGTAAATTGAGTCTGAAATTGTTTTGTGATTTATAATTGATATTAGAAATCCTTGGCAGAATGTGAGTGAGCGGAGAGAAGTTGTTCAATATATGGTACCAGGAATTAAGTTTCCACACCATAGGAACACAGACTATGCGACAACTGAGCCCTAGAAGGATTTTTCCAGAGAAAAAGAAAAGAAAATTAAGATCAAACAGTTGAAGACGTCGAAGTCAGTGAATGGGTTCAGAATTAAATTATAAACTAGTTTTTGCGCTTCTGTTAATGCGTTTGGATTTATGACATCGTTGATATATGTGTATGAAATATTGTATTATAAATATATGGATGTTTACAAGTATTAAATAATCAATTTTGCGAATCTACTTACTCAAGCACCATTAGATATTGATTTAGATTGGTTGTTGTCTTCTATCCAGATCAATTCATTCTATAATATGCTATTATATTTTATTGAATTATGGAAAATATAATCACAAACGATGTGATGGATGCATCGCTCTCTTTTAACCGGAGAAATCTTTGCAAATTCAAACGCGTTCACATCTGGAAAAACCTAAAACTGGACGGAAAAGACATGTTTTCTTTCTTTTTATTGAACGATCTCAGCCAAGTTGAGAAAATAAAAATTTCCACCATGGGTCAAATCCCTTTAAAGTCTCGCAGAATGCTTTACGAAAGCTCTCCACATCTCGAATACCTCTTCATCTCACAAGGCAACCTTCCTATTGGCCGAAATCTTCGATCACATTTCCCAAAACTCAAAGAAATATATCTCGAAATGGTCAAAATAGTTCAACTATTGAGCAAACTCACTAACCTCCCACATAAATCACTAAAAAAACTGCTCTTTCATTTCGAGGATCCAAGCACACCCCCACGAGTTCAAAAAAATCGCTGGCATCGACTCATTTTACTTTATCCTCAACTGGAATCTCTTCGGGACTCTTGCTTCTCTCGCAGTTTTTTCTGTATGGAGAATGTGCTACTGCGAAGGCACACATTGCATCTGCGCGAACTCTCTTTCAATACTGTGAGCTGGTTAATTTTCGATGAAGACGGACAGGATTGCCTGCCTTGCAAGTTTACTGAATTGAACTGCTCTTTATATAAGAAGATTCCGAGGCTTGATACCTTTAGGCTGTTTACAAAAGGAATTCAAAAGCTCTCGTTGCAGGTATCGATTAATTTATCGCATTCAGATTTTGAAACACTCTTCAGCAGTCTCCCAAACGTCCAGGACCTATCTCTCAAGTTCTATTCAGGCGTTGCCAACACCAGCGTATATCTTTTCTTGCTGCTGCATCATCTACCTAAACTGCAGCGGATTGCAATTGAATGGTCGAATTACGTTGCCATGGCAAATGATTTCATAACAAAGCAGTCGAACAGAAAGGAACCGGTCGTTATTGAGAGTTTAGCCGTGCATCATAAAATATTAGATTCTTTAATGTTTGAGATAATAGCAAGTGCGGTTGACATCGCTCAGCTTGTTAGCTTGGAAATTGGAGGATTGACGGCGAATGGATTTAGTTTGCTGGAAACATGCTTTTCAAAACAAAAGAATAATAAACTGCAAAATTTAACGATCAAAGGATCAGACTTAGAGGATAGCGAGCTAAGTTTATTTTTCAAGAGAGCACACTTGCATAATTTGGAGAAACTCCAAATAATCCGCAGTGGAGGGAATAAATTTGAGTCGGAGCCTTCGATTGGACTCATCCTAGATGAGAAATATACACCACAATTAACAGAGTTCAGTCTCTCAGATGCCTGTCTAAGCAAATCAATTCTCAGTAACATCTGCTCGTTCAAGAGCTTCGTGAGAAATTTGTCGCGACTTACAATATCAGGAGACAATACTCTAAACGATTCTGTGGTCAAACTAGAGCTGGAGAATTTATTCACTCAGGCTGAGGAATTTAAAAGTCTTAAACACCTTGAGCTCACGGCAGTGGCTTTAACAGTTGCAGACGTGATAAACCTCATTTGCTGTCCATTTCCTTCAATAGAGAGTATAGTGGCGCTTGCGAGTCCAAAAATTACTCCAAGTCAAAATAGGGCAGTAGCGATATCCGAGCAGTGTCGCTGGAGTAATGTTAAAAGGATAAAAGTTAACTATGAAGTTGTGCTGACAGAAGAGTTTAAGAGAATGATTATGTTAGAGAAAAGGCTTCCATATTGGAAAGAGATCCAACTGCCTCAGAATCTTGTGAAGAATTATCTGATTAAAAAAACTCAAAGCTTGGACCTCGGAAAACGAGTAAAATGGGTACCTGATGAGAAGAAGTTTTTGCGCATGGAGTCTTCGCTTATATAGATACTTGTGATGGATGACTAGAGCTGTAATTCGGTTGCAAGAGGAAATCTTCCGAGACTAGAATGCAGTAGATCCCACTTTTTAAATGAAATGACTGCAGCTATCTTATAAAAAGAAATATGTAAATATATGAGCACCACAATCTTTGTGACGACTAGATCTATTTCTTGGGCCCGTATTGCTTTACATTCTATAGTGCCATTGTGCTTAGTTTATGGCAATTCGTTACATAGATCATGACGAATTATTTATTGATGCAAATGTAAAAACAACCCTATAAATACTAACAGGTGAACTCCGATCCTGATTGTCCCTGAGATTGGTCAATAAATTTCCAAGTCACTCATTTTACTTATTATCTAATCAATCAAAGGTGTTTTCATTAGGAGTGTCATTTGCATACGCAGAGCTCAGTCTTTTTATCATACGATAGATTTTTATGAAATAATATTGAATTCCGATTCTTACAATTACTCAAATATGAATCTGAGCAACAAATCAAAATTAAATCAAATCCTCCATTAAATAGAGGATTCTCCTCCTTGTTTCAGGATGTTTTTAATGTAATTATTATGCATAATCAGCTCCACAGGAAGCTGGGAAAAAATTTGTCGTACTTCCATAAACTGCTTTTTCATCTTCAGGTACATTGGTCTCCAGATCAGCACAGCCTGTCCCAAGATCAGCAATAACCCACTGATCAGCACCCAAATCATTGAGTCCTGGATAGAAACACAAAGATTGTAAAGAAAGGTTCCTTCTGTCTCAATGTTCGCAACAAAAGTCGCATCAATACAAGGCCCATTTGTATCAATCTGTACGAAATTATCTGAGTCAATAAGAACTTGAGAATTTTCAACTGTCAAATTGTTTAAAAAGGCGTCTCTTTGTGCTATCAAGCCAACGTATTCTGCATTATATAAACTCGCAAATCCAAGTGAAGACGCTCCATTCAACGAAGTCATACAGTTCTTATAGTTGGGGGATGTAATAGAATCATAGCAGAAATTGCTATTTGTCAAATTTCTGTATCTTTCTATGAGAAGTGGAGATGCCAAAGGATTATCAAAAATACGGGATTGGACGTCTTGTAAGAGATTCACAAGCTGATATGTGGCATTGCGGAAAATATCATATCTGAAGGATAGCTGAGGCATAAGTTCTTGAGTATTCATTTGCATGAGGTTGGTAGCGGTACTTGCCCCTACATACAGGTGGACTCCTGACATAATTTCGAGGTCATTGATAAATGTCACTGTTTGCTCAACTTTATTGTAAGCGAGCAGACTAGTTACGATGGCATAAGCTCCCAGCAGGATAGAAATCACAGCAAAGTAAGCCAGATAATAAATCGAATTGTGACTTTGATTAACAAATTGTTTCGTCATTTTAACTTTGACGTTGTTTCCTCCACCCTTCTTGAATTCGCCCTTGTCGAGCACAGGAATGGAGAGATCCTTCTTGAAATAGTCTTTATATTTCGCTTGCAGTTTTTTCAACAAAGCCGCAGTCTGGTCGTCTGGGATTGTACACAGCTTCGAAAGGATACGGATTTCATGCCAATAGATTTTCATTACAATGAAACCAAACATACTAAACGTGAGAATTGCGAGGAAAATCAGAACGTAGATCATCACTTTTAGCGTCTCCCATATCGTATCCTTTTGATTGTAAAAGGCCCTAAATAGATCGAGTCGCATTCTTTCGTACAGCTGAATATAGTTCCATGAAAACATTCTTAGGAAAATCACGTCCCAATTATCATTATCAAGCTGTTCGTAGTTGACAAAAGCGGTGTAATTCAATTTGTAAGTCAAACCGAGCAGGACGGTCATGCTCTCTTGGAAACTGTAATTTTTCATCCCAATGTCGAAGGAAGATCGTTGGAGCTCGAGGGAGTAACGGCTGGACGTTATGTCTGGAAGCACTTGCGAGATGTCGTACTGAACCATGTACTTATTGTAATAAGTTTTGAATCTTTGAACTCTGTTTTTGTACACATTCCTAGGATTTGAAACAAATATGGCCGCCCTCGAGGGAGTTGTCATTAACCCTACATTGACTGAGACGGCACACTCTGTGACTGCCATTAGCGATTTGACGACGGAACTGAAGTAAGATGGGAAATAGGCTGTTTTTGCATACTGAGCATAGTAGTAGTACTGCCTGTTCAGGATCGCATAAAAAATGGCAATGGCTATTGCTATCACCACAAATGAGATCAAGCCAAAGTAATTAGTCTGCTTGAGGAAGAGAGGAGTGCTCCCTTGATTCACGAGCTCCTTGAGTCGATAAACGACTATAAGAATCTTCGATGCCTGCTTTCTCTTCGTATCTGCGGTGGTGTTCGAAGCATAAATCGATGCCTCACGCTTATGAACTTTTCGTTTGTCTTTCGCCCAATCTTTCTTATGAGAGTTCGAATCACTCATCGAAGCTCGATCACTACGAACTACTTCTGGTTCATTGTTTCCCTCAAATCCTGTGAATTTAAAAGATATTGGACTTGGACTTTCTTGATTAACTAAATCAGTCATTAAAGGCCGAGTACTAAATGGCAGCAGCATAGTAGTTCTTTTGGTAATATTCGGAATTTCGGCTAAATGACGTGCTTCTTCGAGTTCTTTCTCATCAAAATTTTCTGATAAAATCGCGTTTCGCATTGCATAGCTATTGTCAACACTTTCCATTTCAGCTTCACCCTCAGCTATAGAGCTATTCACAACAATTCTAAATTGTTTCCCATTCTTGATCTTCTTGATCATTTGCACAGCCTCCCTCTGAACAGTCTCAAAAAAAGTGTCCGGTCCGCTTGATGAGTCCATTGGCTTGATTTTCCAGATATTCAATTTGATTATTCTCAAGCCCGAATCAGACTCTCTGAGATCTTCGGAATCAAACTCCGTCATCAGATTTGGCGGTTTAGAACTTAATACATTACTTCTCGTCGCTATCTGAGGAGGTTTCATCACAGTTCTCATACGAGTTCCATCAAACAACAATTGTTCGATGTTAACGTACGGAAAGAGTTTACTCATGGTCACTCTCGAATGCTCGAGCTCATGAGCAGTTTTTATGTCCCAGTGAGCACAGAGCGTCGACATCAGCGCCTTCGATAGTCCAATTACGCTTCCCGTCTCTTCAAAGAGCAGAAACTGCTGCTCAAAATCTAAATTATTCCTCAAATAAATCACCAACGTCGGCTCTCCTTTATAAGTCTGCACCTCGAATTGAGCGAAGTAATGACAAAGTCCTTCATTTTTCGCTCTGAAAAATATACTGACTTTTCTTTGATAAATTTCTGTCAGGTCAGAGCTCGCTTGTATTTCCCTGAACAGGCTATTAAAGTGATGGTTCTGGAATGGTGCGATGATATCTCGGAGACTCATTGTTCGTAAATGAGCCGACGTTGATGAGATTACCTCGGGAAAGTTTGGAGACCAAGCGACTAATTTTCCGCAGCTCTGCTGTTCAAGAGAAACGACAAGATATCCAACTTTCGTTGTTAAGTCTGAGTTGAGCAGATTATCATCTGTGAGCAGCGAGTCTTTACCAGCGTCCATCTCAGGCGCGATCATGTGTCTCACAATCAGATTGTGTTTCATTTTTTGATAGCGGTTCACATCTTCTTGGATGTATTTCACTAAAAATTCGTAAAGAATTTGGATTCCAATGTGGTTCTTCTGCTTCAAGATCAAGTGCTCCATTTTCTTAGCCAGTTTTGTTGAATTCTTGAGTAGAGTATGACTGTGCGCTTTGATAGATCTCAAATCGATTGCTGGCTCTAAGAACTTTGCATGGAAAGCCGCTTTATCAACTATGAATTGGTCGGTTGCTCTCACTAGCATTTCGAATTTGTCCAAGTGCTTGCAGATATCTTCAATGTCTTGAAGTACCAGCTGATTTTGTTCTTTGAGACTGCTTTTCATGCGAGCTTGTAAGATCTTCAGTCTCAGCTCCTGACGAAAAGTTAAATCGTATTTGGAGTACTTCCGAGCATGAGCTATCGCAAACAAACTTTGCGTGTAATCCTCACACACCTCCGTCAGAAATTCGACGTAAGAGCAGAGGAAAGTTGCTGGGATTCGACCTTTGAATGCCTCGAAATTTCTGTGATAAGTCGATCGAACCATTTCGATTAAACTCCTGCGAATCTTTTGGAAGTAGTAGAACTCGTCAGGGTGCAGATAATCAATCTTTTCAAAAACTTCCTTTTCTTTGTTGAGTATTTCAGAATCTTCATAGATGGACTTCAGCTGTGATGTGCTCATTGTTTTCACCCTCGGACTCGTTGCGACCCTCGGACTCGCTGCGGGTTGAAGCTTGATACTCTCTTGAGCAGAGATGATTGGCTTCATCATTTCAAGGAATCGGTAGTCGACTTTCTCAGACATAATGAACGTGGAGTATAAGATCTGCAGATGAGTATCCATGTTCCTCAAGGTAGATTTTTCTGACTTGAGGAACTGGAAGGAGTGCCAAAGGATGTGTTCTTGGATATTTAACGCGGCTTTTATCATTAAAGAAACAATTAAAGGTATTATGATCGCAGCTCTTCTATAACCGTAGTACTCTAGGATATTGTCGACGGCCATGCCGATTGCAAGGAGCTTTAAGACAACCGATGTTCGGTTAGCCATATTTTGTGAGAACTCTGGCTTGTAGAGTAGATAGCATAACTCAGCTGCATAAAGAGATGCCCACACAATACAGCAGATGATCGATACGTAGACATCGTTGTAGCAAACCGAGATTAGGCCGATGACTAGTGAGTATGTTACTCTAATTGTATTTCTCAGACTCGAAATTCGTTGAATTATACTTTGGGATTGGTAGCTCATATTCACAGAAATCCATTCGTAGAACATGTGCAAACTTAGGGCGAATACTATGATAACTCCACCCAAAGTTCTCATGCCTATCTGACACGATGTATCCGTGCAAGTGCTTTTGACGTAAGTGTCATTTTTGAGCAGAAGGAGGACACCAGTCTCTAAAGAAGGGATGAGAAGCACGTTTGAATAAACAAAGGGAATTCGGGTCTCGATCATGAGGCTGTAGAGGAGAGGCACTTTTTTCGCCTTCACCATTCGGAATATGCCGTGTATTGTCAATATGACCATGATTAGGCAAATTAGCAACAGCATAACGGCAATAAGGACGATCTTGAAAGAAGCCGCGCTTATCCACGTTCTCACACTTGATATCCAGATCATGAACTTCATGGGCAAGACTGCATTCACTGTTAGTGCGTATTCTGAGGGCAGCACGAGAGCAAGAAACTGAATACTTTGAATTATCAGACAAATATTAAGTACTAAAGACTTTCTCTTGATGGATCTAAGAGGAATGGTGTTGTAAAGCGTTCCAACCTCCAGGAGGAAGTCTCTCATGTGCTTTGAGGAAAGATGATCCATAGCGGGTCTAACTCACCTGAATTTTTTAATATTTTAAAAGATGAAGTATACTTTATTTTTTGATAACCAAAGCTTAGATTTTTAGATGGGTGATGACTAAAGCTCTAAAATTGACTTTATCTAAAATCAGATTCAATTTTAAATAAAAGATTGATTTCAATTTATTAAAGCTTCAAAAACCGAAATGAGAATTGTCTCTCAGAAATTCTTCTAAAAATGTTCACACATCTTCGTATGTTCTTCTAATACGATTCAGATGCATCTCAATGTACGATTAACGAGTTTGCCTGATTAGTTTGGCTCAGAATTTCTGATTACAAATAATTGATAAGATTTAGAATCACTTGTCTCCAAGGCAATTGTTTAATCTTCTTGTGCTGCCTGTAAATGCTTGCAAACTATCACCCACTGGGCTTTATTCTGATCATTTTTTTAAATTACCTTGCTCAGGTACTTTATTCGTATTTAATTTTATCGTGGTTCGAAAAGTGGTTCTAAGCTGTTCCCCACATCCGAATTCTTTGATAATATATATATGGTTGGTTAATAATAGGTTGCAGATGACAACTTCAGCACTGGCTCCTCCCAAAGTTAATTAATGTTTGAATAAAAGTTTCTTGAGGCAAAATTTAATTATCAGCACTGCAGTAGGAAGCAACTGCTTGTTCAAATCGGGTTTCAGCGCTAACTACAGCAAAGATCATCGGGTTCCAACAATTAAAATTGCTGGCACCAATAAATGACTTGATTACAGTACTTTTGAGTAGGCTCAACTTAAATATGATCCTCAAAATTTACTTTTTCATACGCCCAGAGTAATCCAGCACCACATGGAACAAATTGACATCGAAAACAGCGGTTGTGAAAAATAAAAGTTGAGAATTGCTAATTGGATGGTGGCGCTTCATAATAACCGGCTTCTTTATCTCCACTGCATTGTAAGAAAGAAGACAACTCAAAGATGCTAATCAATATACTCTTCCGAGTCTTAATATTCTTGTTACATTATTGTTGGAATTGAGCAACGCTCTCATTTGAGATAACTCTTAAAGTTTCTAGTCAAGAATTTTTGATACTCCTTTTCTTTGCTAAGGAAAATATATTTAATCGGTGACTCACCTGGCTGTCAAAACAAATACTTTTGGAATTTTAGATGAATTAATTGTTCAATAAATTCTTGAGAAGATCAGAACCAATAATTTTTTGCTTTTATATCAGGAGGAAATGTATTTTGTTGTAAATCTTTTCCCTTGTTAACCAAGGTGGAAATTCAATGGGTTTTCAACCCAGATTAACGTGAAGTTTCTCAACGAATCTTTTTTTTTTTTATTGCTGTAAACTGCCTTAGTATGAAACGAATCTAACTTAAGCATCATCAACTTTTGGAGCGTCAACTTCAGGAACGCCTTTCGATTTGCGAGCCTCCTCAATTAGTTTCTCATCATCTTCTTTGGTCTCCTTTTTCTGAGGCACACCTAGCCTATTTCCAGTTTTATAGTCATAAATGACCGTTGCAATTCCTGCAGCCAAGCCAATAATGTTAATAAAACCATTGACAATGAACACCCAGTAGTATCCATTCTCAACCTTCGAGGTAGCATCAACGATAGCACCATCGATCGATGGGAAGAAGGCTTGAATGACTTCCATGACCCAGAGCGCCACTCCGAAGGATATACCGAGCATTTTCACATCAACGATCCTAGCCAGGCCGACCATGATACCCAGCCCTGTAATGGCGCCTGTAAATCCTTGAAGTCCTATTGGAAGGAGAGGAATCAAGCATTTATCACAATTTGGAAGCACGCCCTGCAAGATGCAGCCTAAAATTGATAATACTGAGGCTATTATCATCAACTCGCCGATTCTTCCGCATCTATCCATGATGATTCCGAGGATAGGTCCAAGGACCATTGGAGTGAAATTCTGGAACTGGCTGAAAAGTCCAGCCAATTGAGTGTCGAATTTGTATCTTTGTTGCATATACTCACTGTTGTAGTATTGCATGGGGATAAGTAAAGCTTGGATCACTATGAAAGGACCAACGAACAGCCAGTAGAGCAACCTGAATTTTGTCAGATCTTTTAACTTGATCGTCTCAGTAAATTCTTTGGTTGACGTGAGTTGGTTAAGCTGATTCTCTCTCTGAAGATCCATTTCACAAGAGATATGAGCGCAGATGTAACTAAAGCCACCCACAAGGGCGGCGATGAACAGCGGGAATCCGAGTTCGTTAGTGACGTTGTATAGAGTTGGAGTGATATAGCCGTTTGCGATACCGGCTAGAGACTGCAGATTGCCTGCTAAGGCAAAGGCAAGTCCCAAATCCTTGCTTTTGAACCACTTGCACATCAACTTGTAATTGCTCAAGTTGATCGAGTCCATTCCAAAGGAAATGATAAAGTTACCGACGCACATGCCCCAGAAACTATTATAAGTACCAGTAATTCCTTGAACCACGAGTCCGATCACAACGACGAGGTTGCCGTAGATGTAACCAAACCTCGCGCCAAATAAATCGATCAAATATCCCATAAGAAGAGGCATAACCCATGAACCTAAGAGTCCACAAGTTTGTAGAAAGCCGTACTTTGCAGCGTCAACGTTCAAATCGTCCTGAATTTGAGTCTGGAGAGAGGATAAGAGCGAAACGACCCAATAATAGGAAAATTGTCCGAGACCGCAAGGAATCAGGAACAACCAACGATATCTGCTGATGCCAACGTTAGAGAAGCTCTTATTCATTAAACTCTCTTTGGCCTTCTTAGTGGGCTCTTTGCCTAATAAGCTGTCTTTTCCTGACATTTGTGATTCACGAACTGCTTAAATTTTTAAATGTCAAAATTTAGTTTTACAAGCCTTTAACTTCAAAGATTTTGGCTCAATATCCAGTTTAATCAATCTTAGCTGAAAACTTTTTCTGCTAAATGTCATTATTGTGAAATGAGTCCAGAAGGCTAATAGAAAGTTGGCAGAAGAACAAACATCTAAGCTCGATAATGAAAAAGTTTAATTTGACGTTGAAAACGCAGCTCAAAAGATTTTTCCGTTGATGACCTTATCGAATGAGATATTTACTATTAATACTTAGACTTCTTGACTATATTCTCATTTCGACTCACTATAATACTTAAGACCTTCATACGTGAAAATTGGATTTTTTCCCATTTATATATTTTTGAAAAGAAAAAAGGCCAGTCTGGTTCTTCAACAAGGCTAACGAAGCCCCAGGAAGTAATAGATTCTGAGGAGAGTTGATTTCTCCTTAAGAAAAGGATTTGAATTCAAATATTTTCAAATCACAGTAGTAGGTCTCAAAAGTTCGGGGTATCTTTAATTAAAACGGTCGCAATAAAATACTCTTGAATCAGTATTTTCCACGCAATCATTCTTAAAAATAAGTCAGATAAAATTCTGATTCGAGATGATTAAAAAATCCGTAATCGGGATCTTGGAAGAAAACATGTGAAACACAATCATAGAAAGTTGACAATGATCAGGTGATAAGAATAAAGGTAGTAGCATACTAAACTTCATTAGCATTCGTATTGTTTAGATTTTGTATCTACTTGGCCAAGGTGATTATTAGGAAGCTCATTCCTTGACTCTTTTTGAAGTTTGGTTACCCATTCACAATTCTACAGGTGAAATGAACTTTCAATATAATTACTCTTGGTTTTCTACTCACTTTTTTTTTTATATCTGAAAATGGATTCATTAGTTAAAATAAATATTCAATATGTATATCATGCGCGTTGAGAAATAGAGGCTAACCCTTGGCACGCTATTATTGAACAATATATAAGTTAGATCAAACCACCATTTATTCTGAAAAACTTAATCTCCACTCAGATAATCAAGGCAATGAGTATAAAACCATTTTCGGGTTCGTACAACGAGTGAGTAGCTATCCTCTCAAAGGATCTATTCAACATACAAAACATTGATGAGTTAAGTTTAAGTAAATAGTAGTGTTATTGTTGATGATTACTTCCTTTTCAACTTTAACGTTCAAGAGTACGATTTTTCATGAAGAGAAATTTTCCTTTGACTTGAGATGAGCGAGCAATCTATTACAACTTTCAAATAATCTTTTTGTTTTCTTTGCGGAAAAGCGGACTTAAAATTAAATTTTCAGAGGGCCGTACAGGAGGATATGTAAGAATTATTCATCTGTCGTATATGTTGCAATATTCAGCTCAGAGATACTTAAAGAATAATATAATTCGAGTGAATGAGTCTAATAATCAAGAGGAGCACGCTATAGTATACTTCTTCGTTCTTCAATTAACCAAATGAATGATTGAAGAATTTGATCGAACTCTGACAGTAAGGGAGCATGAATATTCTAGACCTTACCTATCCTAAGGAATAAGCTTCATCAAGTAACTTTCATGAATGTAAGAAAGAGTTACTAAGCTGGATCTATTTATGAGTTAGTCTTTGTGTCAATTTCTCCATGAAACCTAAGGCAAATGATTATCTGCTTTCTCTACAATAGGCAAGACAAAATTCCAAATTGCCTGCAAAGCTCTGAAATTCATTGCTGCCTGGAACTGTGAGAGATGATAGAGACTCCGACGAAAAGGTTTAAAAAAATAACAACAAGAAACCATTCAAGCATAGTCGCGTTCTTATAGAGAAATAGCTATTTTATTTTCAGAAAAGGTGCTGACTCGGACAAAATCCTATCAAAGGCGAAAAAAATTTGGTTCATTTGAACGGATTTCGGCTCATAGAAGCTCCCATTTTCTGCAGGAATTGTAAAATGAGCAAGGAGCATTTGAAAGGTGAAATAATAGAAGAAAATCCTTTATTCAATTGTACTCCTGAAGAAATTTTTACGTTTGCATCTAGGTTGCTACGTTGCTACTTTTTATGTTCCTGTCATGACGATTATTGAAGTTATGATGGAAAGGCTAAAGTACATCACAACGTGAGCTTTTCTCTAGGAAATGTTCTTCTTCCTATGCTGATGCTCTTCCTCCTATGCTGATGTTCTGTATCTTTATTTACTATATCATTTGTTTTCAAAGGATTCACCTTTTGCTTATTCTAAATCGAATTTAAATTCTGATTTTTGAGAAGAAAATTTCAGCGTACTGGCTTGAAGTTAAATTTCTGAATCAGGTACTTTGAGATCAATCTCGAAATTGGATTATTTTTCAGTGATCACTGAAAATTTGTACCTCAATTAATCAGAGCTAAAAATGATTTCTTGAGCTCTGTTTCATTTCGTTCAAATGTCTATAAGAAATTTATTCTCCCATATCAACTGTCTTTCATAGAAGATGCTCTTTCCAAGGGGAATATGGTATTTACTTTTGTTTTTTGGCTTGTTAGCTTCACTGCTTCAAACCATATGTTTTGAAGCCCTTGAGAAGGTGAATCTCCTGAATACAAATAATATCCAGAAGAAAGATTTGAGTCTTATCGAGTACTTTTCGAAACTGTTCGACAGTTTCTTACAATCCAATCCACCAGTTTGCGGGGGTGTGGGGTAATTTGTAATTAGCCTTAATAAAGTTACACATAGTAAAAGAATGACAAGTCTCTTTCTCAACTCATGCAAAGTAGAAATCTTTTCTGAAATCAGCGAGGGGGTGTTCCTTAATTATATACATAACTTCTGTCTTGATTTTCAGATCGAGAAATCTCAAATCAGAGGAAAATGGGAGTTTATCAGATCGTATTCATCGCAAAAGGCAGACTCTGAACTTGCATGAGCTCTATGCTGTTATGAATTTTACTCATTTTTCAATAAGAATTTGAGAGCCAGGCTATCGTATGCACAAGTCGGTTTTTAATTGCAGTAATATTTGTAATACTGAAGTATGGCTCACATCTTACAGACATAGTGCAGATACAAAGGCGTTAAGTTTTAGGTCTATAAACCCAATCAACATTGTGGATAGAGGTCTCACAAGAAGTTTTTATACTACAAATCAATCCTTTCTTCGAAGAAATACTCTGCGCTAGACCATCCTGACTGCTATAAGAGTCCTGCTTTTTCTTTTATATCCTCTGCTGTTGTTAGAAAGATCTCGTTGCTGAAAAGTTTTTTCAAGTCTGCTCTACTAAGCTCTGATTCTAAAACAAAATGCCCAGAATTTAATCATGAATTATTCTATTCGTTCATGCCGAAGAACAAATACTATCAAATTAGAGCTTCTACAGCAAATCTTAATACAATATTTATGAAGTCTCGCATAAGACCAACTCTAAATTGTCTTTCAACAAGCAACCTGCTTACTTATTCAGTAGCGTAAGGCAATTTAGAGCCTGAAAATTCAAAAACTTCTACCAGCTGGGTTTGATGAAAAAGTTCTGAAAAGTTTGAAGAACTTTATTCGAAATGCCGATTCCCAAGTTCTCAAATGAAAAATTTTCCAGTGCGTATTCGAGATGTTTCTATTCTAATTAAAGCTTGATGAATCTCACTTTTTTTTTGGCGTCTAATTGATCTCGATGAAAATAGTATTGTTCCTAATTTGGTTGAATATCTATAGAATTTGCTAGAAGCTGATTTTTGAAATATTTCAGTAGGGCAAGCGGAAAATTGAGCTATCATGACATGAAAAGATTATTAGAAACCAGTAAGAAGATATTTCATGTACAAGGTTCTGGACAAAAGAATCGTCGAGAAGCTTTGAGGAATTGGTATAAACGAAAATCGAGATGATTTATTATACCTGAAATTTTCCAAAAGTTACGAGCACTTCCGACAAAATGAATCATTATGGTGTTAAAGGAGAAGCCTTCCAATATAAAGCAGCCTATGAAACGGCTGGTTGTAAAGTCACCAAGTTTATACAAACAGTCTATAACATATTACAAGTAACTTTTTGCTTTTTGATTTAATGGAATAACAATGCGTAGACACAAAGTTTATGGGATATCGTTTGCTGGAGTGCTGATGGCTCTCGCTTCATCGTGAAGAAGCCAAGAGAGTTTTCAGAAATAATTCTTCAGAAACACTTTGGACACAAGAATATCTCCTCTTTCATCAGACAGGTAATACTCATACTTTTTATGTGTCTGACAGTCATGTTGCTATAATACAGTTATATTTCTACGATTTTAAACGATGTGCTTCTGAAAACAATCAAGTGTCATTCAGTCACCCCTATTTTACAAAGGATAGCAGGTCCGTCGATTTCCATTCTCTAAAATCACAAGTTAACTAGTTTAAGTATGCTCTCGAAGCTCCGACGAAAGAACTCTAAGCCATCAGAAACTTCAGAAAGCTCCGATACTATTACCGAAGTGCCTGAAAAGGTAATCTATAGATTCTGCTACCCTCGTCATTACCTCTATAATATATATAGAGAGTACTTGTTGAAAAGAGTGAAGAAACATGGAAATCAATTGCAGTCCAACCTGCAAATTTAAACCAATCCAAACTCTGCAATAGCCAATCTATTGCCGCGTAAAGCGAATATTTTCAACTTCCATATGATAACATTGATCAAAGTTTAACGCCTAAGAACTACGCCGTTCAAACTCGAGGGTCGGAGCCAAGTCTGATAAATCTGTTGATTGAAAATAGTCTTGTGATTGGAGACACTTTAAAAGATTTGAGATCATTGCGAGAAAAGCTTGAGAGAGACAATGCTGAGCCTGATTACAATTTTGAACTCGACTCTATTGAGACCTTCGATACAATGTTTGACTCGTCTAATTGGACCCGCTCAGAAACGAACACTTATTACTGATTATGCTGTTGGGTGGCATTGGACTTTTTTTCCCTCCTTAGTTGTACTTTTTAAATCCTAAATTAACTGATATATTCACTTACTGTTGAGGCTTCAATAATTTATCAGTTTCAATAGCCAAAGCTGTGTATAACAACATGTATTAGGGGCTAAATTGTATTTTTATGTTCAGAGCGATTCCATTCATTGGCTCCTGCTGTATCGAAATGCTCCTCATCCGTTGCTACCCTATTGGTTTCATACTGCAATTTGGCTTATCTTATAACTCATGCAGGTTTGAAATGAGGAAAGAGCTTGTAATGTTAGATAAATCTCATTGCGGGCATAAATGAAAACTTTGAGACTCTTTTTCTACAGAGTCACAAGAGAGAAATCTTAATTTTGATATTAAAGAGTTTTAATTTTTGCTTCATTAGCCAAAAATGAACTCCTTTGATGAACAATTTTTCCCAAGTGACAAAATTATTACAATGTTACTGATTTCATTCGATTACAATCTTAATTAATATAAACATCCATTAAGCACATTCCTTTCTATCTGTGTTCATCGAAATCCACATCTCATCTCACATTCATTCGAATTCATGCTTTACTACTCACAACAGCGATGATTTCATTCTAAAAGAAAAGCATATCACTGATGGCCTGCTGCTGATAAATTTCAACCAGCCATCGGAAATTCCACTTAGACAACTTCTTCGATTTCTCGTATAAGTGAGAAATTTGGCTCATCAACTGCAAGAATCTGAATAAATCAAACTTTCGGTAAATAAAAAAAGTTGCAAGATGGACGATTCAAAGACGCTTGAATACGTTGTCAAGTTCTTACTTGTAGGAGATTCTGCAGTTGGAAAAACGTCTTTGCTTCTCAGATACACTGAGGACAGATTTCTTGCCACGCATCTGCCCACCATCGGGGTAGATTACAAGATTAAAAAGATGAGCTTCGATGATTTAGCGTTGAAAATACAGATATGGGATACTGCAGGTCAGGAGCGTTTCAAAGTCATTGCAACAAGTTACTTTAAAGGAACCCATGGGATAATCCTTGTCTACAGTTGCGATAATCGTGAGTCGTTTGAGCATATCACCAATTGGATTAGGCAAGCGGACCAAAGTGCACCCATGAATTCTCGCAAAATTCTTATTGGGAATAAAAGTGATCTTGATGAAAGCAAAAGAGTTGTCACAATAGAAGAAGGAAGGAGTCTCGCAGAAAAACATAACATCCCCTTTTTTGAAACGAGCGCAAAATGGAACCTAAATATAAATGAAGCTTTTGAATGCCTTGCTAAAGAAGTTAAAGACGAAATTGCCTCTGAACTCAAGAGCGAAGCCAACAGTCCACTAACGAGGAAACAGCGATCGATTAGCATACACACATCAGATGTAGTTCCAGAAGAACGCAGACGATGTTGTTAGATTCGCACAAAGGAAAGCATCCAAATTATTTATATCTTTTCAACGTCCTTTATCGTGTGCTGTTTTAGTCACCGTAAATCTGTCGCCCCCAACATGTGGGAATAACTAGTAGCGACAGGCTTTTTTTTATAAATTTTATTATTCCACTCGAAACATGTATTCTAAAGTTGTCTCTGAGAGAAATGGCACTATGTGAGATTAAGGCCATTAATGGCTATATGCGTTATGGATTGATATAGCCCAGATTGAAAACTTCGAATTCTACATGTATAAGCACATATATCTCTCTCCCTCTTGCTGGCTCGCTTTTACAGAGACTAAACTCCATTTCTTTATCCAAGAACCAATCATAATCTGCATTTAATTACTTATTATTCGAGTTTACAATTCTATTTTCTTTTCAAATGCCAATTTAACAAAGAGAGGGGAGGCAGCTTAGGCTATGCTATAGACAAACAAAAAATACAGCTCATCAAAAACATTTTACATTACAAAAGAATGCTCGAAGAAAAGCTTTCCAAAAGACGGTGCTTTTCTTCTTCTACTTTCTGAATTGCAAGTTGTGAATTCAGACAGAGCACAACTATCCTCCCATTAAAATATTTAATTATAACCCAATTCATGTTTAACCTAAACACGATCATTTGCAGCTCTTTTTCTTTTCTCTGATTGGCCAGAAATTTCCCAATCGACTCAAAAATTATTTTTGAGCTGAGAACATCATTGCATTTCAGATATGACAAGCTCGTTCGATAGGACAACGATAGGGTATTATAATAAGTCAACTGTGTCATTTCTTCTTTGGGATTTAGTTTTCCGACTTGTTTATCAAGTTCCGTAGCAAGCGCGAACGTCTCTCTATTTAACATTAATTTAATTTGCTGCAGCTTCTGTGGACTAAGTTCTTTTTTCTGGTCATAAAATAACAGCATACGAGTCCCAAAATTGTCATACAAAATGAATTTGTACTTAACCACCTCTTTCTCCTCCTTAATCCAGACATCAGGGATATATATATCATAGTCCTCGCTAACAATCTCCCTTTTTTCAGTCTGTACTTTTTTCTCTTCTTCTACTGGCTGAGCTAGCTCTTCAATCTGCAACTCCTCATCAATTAGCCCATACAAGAAGCCTCGTCCTTGTTTAAAAAAATTACAGTGCCCGTAGCTCGTGAACGCATTCATTCTCGAGAATTGCGACTCTACCTTTCCGGGATCAATCTCGGAGATGCTGTTGCTAATGTACAGATAGTCATAGAAGAGTTGCGTGACGTCCTGGTCCAAAGTGGTATAGATATAGTAGCCCTTGTGAAATAAAGCAAAGTGGCATGCACCATCGAAGACTGAGGTGAGGACATTTGTAAGATAGTGAATTAGCAGAAAGGTTTTCTTATCAGTAGGAGCGTAGTTTAAGGGTTTGATTTGATATTTAAGCAGGTCAAGATGACTCTCTGGCTTTGCATTCAATCTCTTGTAATGTTGAATGAAGCCTTCGAAGATCAATTGGAATGTCTCGTGAACTCCTGTTTCATTTATGTGAGATTGAATTGGCCCGTAGAACAAAGTAAAGAAATCAACGAAATGGTCGATGAACTTTTCCGCCAAGTTTAAGTCAATTGACGGTCTTTCGACTTGAAATACAGTGTCTGAGATGTAGGAGTTTGAATTGGTTGCAGCGCGATAAGAAGAGGATGAGAAATGATTGTTGATACCAATACAAAGCCAAAGAGAGCCTTCAACGTTTTTGGAAATATAGCTATGATTATCCAAATTGATGAGTGTGACTTTTTGAGCTTGCTTCTTAGGAGAGAAAGGTGAGAAGAAGGTCGTCGTACCTTCGATCAATCCAACCATGTTTCTCTTGATATCAATGTGTTTATCTGGAGGGTGGTAATAGAGTAGTTTTGCATCTTGTATGTCAGATTCTGAGTTTCCATTGCTCTGAGGCTTGCGTGTTGGGTCGAAAAGTATGACGCTTTCGATGGAAAAATCAAGGGTAGTAAGCTTTGGCTTATAGCCGTCTCTGTATATCATCTCAGAATATGATAGATGTAGTATTTATTTGATTTTACGTGAAGATACTTCAGAATTAAAATATTAAGGAGTCGGGGCTTCTAATTTGCTCTTGATAATTTGATATCCAGCAAATTCGAAATTGCTATCAACACCTGGAATTTTGTGGAAAAAATTCGATAATCTGTTCATGTGTCGTCTTTGTGCGCGCTTGGTGTCTATTAGTTCATAAGTAATCATGATTGGTTGAAGCAACGATGCCTTAGAATTGCTCAGTTCTAATTTCTTATTGCTACAATGATGAGAAATCTGGTGTGTCTGAAAAGTTGCAACTAATTTGTAAAGCATGAATATGGATATCCCTTTCGAAGAGAGAGAGAATGAAATGTGGAACACGAGCAATTTCTGTGGTTGAGTACAGCAACTACTGGCTTCTAGAATATTTCAAGAGGAGGAAAAGTTTTTTGTATCGAAGAAAAAGCACATTAATGAATTCACTTCAGTTGGATTTGAATTTCTTACACACAACAACATAAGCTCGATTTCATCAAAAATATGCAATCAAAATCAAATCATTTTTCTTCTTTGGAAGAACCGTTTGAGGTATGTCGTTTGAAAACTCGCAACAACCATAACTGAGATTGCAGTGACGAAACTGAATAAAATTAACATAGAAGAGACCTTATCTGCTTCTGCCAGTTGTTCTTCTCCATTTGCAACAATTACGCTCAGTTGGTCACGCATCAACTCAATCAGGTCTTCCACCTTCTTGACATCAAGTTCAATCGTCTGGAAGTTCTTCTTCTGAGCGAATTGTGTGTAGTCCTTGGCATCGATACCAGAATTGAAAACAATAGAAAGCGTCAATGGCACTGAATATGGGTTATGGGCGCAAACGCTATAGACTCCATCATTAAAAGGTGTATACGCGACGCGGTAGTAATTAGAACCCTCATACTTCTTAATAATCTCATCGTTCTCATTTTTTAAGTCCAGGTTTATCGTCTTGTTTTCCTCGTAAATCGTTACTTCAGCAACTATCAAAGTTCCTGCCGCCAAATTTTCATCCAAGCAGAAGTCTTCTTCACCTTCAAGGATCAAATCGAACTCCACCGCCAAAGACTCGGAGCTGAGTTGGCACAAGACCAAGATCGCTAAAAAAAACGGAATGTATCTCATTGTTCTTAAGAAAATTAAATTATTTGTTCCGACGCAGCAGCGAAACGAAATACACATATGGAAAGAAAGGAAATTGGGTCCGCCTATTTTTCTCAATCTCAATAAGAAGGCAGCTCAAAATTATGATCCTCAAACAACCTGCTGATATTTTCTATGTCTATTTAGCATATGTTTAGCTGATATGAACTCATCTTATATATGAAATCCATGATAATTTCTCTCTTGTCCTCTGGCCTCGAATGGATATTATTAAAGAGATCCAAGCCCGTCAAATTCGGCGTTCTATGTACTTAAAGATTCTCGCATAAAATTCTTTTCCAGATCTATTGTGACTAGATCTCTTACTCTCATCATATCTCTTGGTATCTTGGTCATCATAATTTCTAACACTTTGGTCACATTGAATGGGAAATTGTGGAACGCCTTGCTACACAGGACATTGTTTTTCAATCACTTGGAAGATTTAGAAACACTATGATTCATCATCATTTTTTTTCTCCCTTCAAGTTTCCAAAAGGAAGCTAAGATTCAGCATTTTAGAGAACAACGCTGTGGCTATTGAGATAGATCCATTTTTTTCTCTCGGTCATCTCAGCAGCGCCTAATACGTATACACTAAAAAATCTTTATTGCTTTCGAAATTAAGATTTTATAAGAGATAAAAACTACTTTATTCAGATTTTTAAACTCAGCAGCAGCACATGATCCCTACTCCAAAAGATATCTCCACAATGTGGAATGCCTATTCAGCTCTCTACAGCAAAAAATTCGAGAGAAATAACCTTCCTTTCGGTGTATCGCTTGCTAACATGTTGCAAATCTTCGAAGAGAAGCCGGAGAATATACTCGAAATAGCATGCGGATCAGGTTTATTCAATCGATACCTCGTCCAAAACCTCGAGCACGAATGCACTCTGACCGCTATCGACATTGCTGAAGAGATGATTGCTCTTGCTAAAGAACAATACTCTAAATTCCCTTCCCAGCCTAATGTCAAAGTCACATATGAAGTTGGAAACTCAGAGGAACTCACAAATGTTGCTGACGAGTCCGTGGATTGCTATATTGCGAACCTCTGCCTGCATTTAACAAGCGACCCACAGAAAATGCTTCAGGAACTGAAGCGTGTGCTCAAAAAAGGCAAACGATTCGGATTGTCAGTGCTCGGACCGGCTGATAGAGTCACTTTTCTAGGAATATTCCCTTCGGTGGTAAAGGAGCTTGAGGAGGAAATTCCAGAGTTGAAGCCAAAGTCATCGACAAGGTCCGTTTTTCACCTTGGAAAAAGAGAAGATTTGATGAAATTGGTTGAGGAAGCAGGCCTGAAAATCGATTATTGCTGGTCTCAAAGAGCTTCATTCGATTGCGTCACTGAAGATGACTTTGAAGGTCTTATTATGGGTGGTCCTGGAAATAAGAAACTATTTGAAAGTTTGGGAGAAAAGGAGCAGAAAAGAGTGCTCGAGACTCTCAGAAAAAAGGTTAAGGAGAATTTCATTGATAAGAAGGACCCTGCTGCGCTAGAGACGCTATTCGTGGTCGGAACAAAGCAGTAATTATTTGTGTTGAATTTTCTCAAGGATATGAAAGTTGTTTTTTAAAGCAAAACAAAAAAAAAAACAAAAAACCTGCAAATGCATTAACAGTAAAGCTAACAAATCATTAATCATCAAAGATATGAATCATTTAAACAATCTGAGAACGACAAAAAAAACTAATTGCAAATTAGTTGGAAATCCAGGAATATGCAACAAATGATGAATTAAATTACTTGAATTTTAGAGTTTCGGATCGATTAGAAAAGTCATTTATAGTATAGTGTTTCATCTTTTCGTGCTTGCTGAGACTGCAGTGGCTCTCGCTCGATGACCTTGAACGTTGTTCATCTCTCATGAGAACACAGAAATCCTCAAAGCTTATTTTCCCATTCTTCGCGCAGTTAGTCTCTATAATCATTTGCTCAATCTCTTGCTCTCGGAAATATATTGCTGATCTGTTCATTATTTCCTTTAGATTCTTCACCGTTATAAACCCTGTTTTATCAACGTCAAAATGCTGAAAAGCAAGTTGAAGCATCTCATTCGTGAGGTATACATTAGGATCCATAGCCACAAATAAAAACTCCGAAAAGCTTATCGTATCAGTCTCTTCAATATGAATCTTTTTCATAATTTCCTTCATTTCACGTACTTTAATTTTCAAACGCTGCTCTTTATTCACAATCTTGAGGTCTGCTATTGATATCTCCCCCTTATTATGCTTGTCAAAGTAGTTGAATACTTCTCGAAGCTGCCTTATTTCTTGGCTGTTAGTTTGAGTTACAAGCACTTTAAACACTTCTTTTTGAAGCTTATCTTTCAATGAGAAATGCCGCATGTTCTCAACGACATGTTCGATTTTTTCATGCTCAACTTTGGAGGGTTTTTGCACCTTTTTAAACCATCGATGTGCAAGCGCTTTCTCTATCGTTATCCTTTTATTAGGATCCTTTATCAGAAGGCCAGCGACGAGATTTTTCGCTGAAGATGAAATATTTGCCCAGCGACCTGAAGTCAAATTTGGCTCTTCAAAAAGGACCTTTTTGGCTAATTCAGGAGTGGTTTTCCCATCAAATGGCTCATGGCCACACAAGAAGGTATACATCATTACTCCAAGGCTCCAGCAATCACAACGATGATCGTAGCTGCCTCGGAGTACCTCCGGAGCGACGTAGTACGGAGTTCCGACCTGACTTTCAAGTGTCTGGTGAGGCTCTGAATAGCGAGAGAGTCCGAAATCGATGAGCTTGATTTCGGCATCAGGGTCCTTGCTTTCGTAAAGGAAATTCGTTGGTTTGATGTCTCTATGGGCAATCCCTCTATCATGCAGATATTTGACTGCAGAAAACATCTTAAACAGCATTTTCGCGGCTTCCTCCTCAGAAAAATATTTCTTTTTAACTAGCTTATGCATAACTTCTCCACCGCTGCAATACTCCATAACAATGTGGAAGTAATTATCGTCTTGATATATTTCTTTGAAACTAATGATGTTGGGATGGTCAAGGTCACGCAATAACTCCAGTTCGCGGTATAATAAGTTCATCTTATTCGCTATTTTGTCTTTTCGAATACTCTTCACAGCAAAAAGGGGTGCTTTTGTGCCTTTGAACCTTGCTAACCGAACAGTGCCAAAATGGCCTTGTCCTATATCAAACCTTCATTAACCCAGCTAGGAATGATCGATTTACCAATAATTTTTGTCCCCATGTCGTATACATTTAAGATATTAGAAGATGATATGATTGTTCTTCTTGGATCTCGTTTTTTTATAATGCGCGGTGCATTTTTCTTGCCAAGGGTCGCTCCCATGTTTCAAGGTTGAATGAAAGAAAGTTAGTGAGGATAGGATATAATATGTAAGCTGATTGGAAAAACGTTTTCCTCTGGTTTCAAGTAATCTTTAGGAATCTGACGAGGTCGATTTTAAATATAGGCAAGATTCAGTGTGAGTTCCGTTAGCTTGGAAAAAAACACTGAATATGTATCAGATTCAGTTTGAGAAATCAGTAGCTAGTGAGCTGCTTGGTTCCATTTACTTTACTGATCGAAAAATTTATCGATAAAATATGGTATGAATTCAAAATAATAACGAATAGAGCAAGTAAAAATTTTCTGGACTATATTTTCTCATTACGGATTTGACCGCAACGAGAGATATGCATAACAGTGGAATTTGGCGAAAATTTGCCTAAAGGAAATCTGTCGGAAGGTCTCAACCACTAGAAATATCAATTTTCACACTGGAAGTGAGGAAATTTTGAGATTCAGAATATAATTTCTCGAACACTTCGAATTGTTAACCTCAAGGAAAATTGGATTCCAGTTTTCATCTCAGTCTTTACTAAAAACTAGAAAATTGATTCCTGCTAATTTGAAGATTTCACTGACCGAGGTGCTACTGGATACCTATTCATCGCAAGAGCTCTTCATTCCTTCTAAGAATTTTACACTGAAAAAATCATTTCAATAGAACTTTTTGGTGTTTTAAGGACCTTATATCAGTGAATAATCCTAGAACACAATGCCTTGATAGAAAGATCCCAGAAAAAATAAAAGAGGAAGTGAGTTAAGGGCATTCCTTGATGATGTATCTCGGAAATGAAGATATGCAGCCAATTTGATTTGCGTACTTGAGAAGACACTTCTAGCAATGACAAATTCTAGACATATGTTTTCTTGCGGGTGTGATTGCTAATGCTGATTCTACAAAAGGCAATCAGTCACTAATCAAAAACTAATTATTCTATCTTCTCAGATGTGAAAGCCATTTGATATCTTACAAATTTCCAAAAAGTTACTAAAGAGCCTGCATGCGATCATCATCAGCAACATTAGCAACTTAAGAAAATGAATTAGAGCACGTTCTCTTATTCTAACCAGAATAAATCATAACCCCTAGCAAACAGAATCCAGAGTCATCTTAATTAAAAATTTTGATTTTATTTGTGAGTTTGTGATTTCAGAAGAGGTTTAAAACTCACTCACGAGTATCAAATAATCATAAAATTCATGCGACTGTTCTCAGCCAACACAAACAGCTCTTTTACTCTGTTCAATGGAGAGTCCGACTCTCTCCCACAAATTTTCGAGCTGCTACCCAATCAGGAGGAACTCCTTACTACAGTTGTGATGTACGTATCAGCATTATCTCTGTGCGGTTCGATTTTGAACATCATTACAACGATAGTTCTGAAAAATTATTTAATCTCAGTGGGAAAACTAATCATTGCACTATCCATGATGGATGCGATTGCCTGCATTGGGTCATTTTTAGACCCAATCCGAGCAAACAGCCAGATGTACTGCAATTTTATATCTTACCTCAGCATCTTCGGTTACATTGGTTCTCTGTTTTGGACCGCGACTTTCGCATTTTCACTTTACTCAACCGTTCACTTGAATACCTCAGGGATTGCCTCAAACAATTTTAAAAAATATGTGCTCAGTTCGATTCTGCTATCTCTGTCTTATGCCTGTGTCCCAGTCGTTATAAACTATTATAAACTCGATAAGCGAACCGGATACTGTGTCCATGCCATCGACAAAGACGATGAAGTTGACTGGAAATTGCAAATTGTGATCACATTTCCATCTGCCATTTGTATCCTGTTTTGCCTGTTTTGCAATCTCTCAGTTTTAAGAAAATTAAGAGAGTTCGGGACAAGAATGTATTTCGAGCTCTTAATCATCCCGTGTATACTGATCGTTTGCAATGCTCCCTCAACGATTATTGAGCTAACTACAGACCCTTTGAAGAAAAACCTTCCATTTTATCTTATATTAATTCAGAATATCCTTTTTAATTCTCAAGGCTTTCTTAACTCCATTGCTTATGGACTCTCAAGGAAGAATATCTCGGGCTGGAAAGAAAAATGTCGAAAACGAAATAGAGATAAACTTGACTTGACTTTGAGTGATAGCGATGATCCCAGTAAAAAATCGAACACTCAGCTTAGTATGCAAGGCTCCCTGCTACTCCCGAGCTTTTTGCAGGGGCTCGACGAGGACGAGCGCTAAGGGCTTTTATATGTTTTTTTTTTTTGTTTTTTCTAGTGAGCTACTTCCAACAATTTCAAATCAATAAAAATGGCCAGGCTTAGAGTTTATGGTTATATGCTTGATATGTTGGGTTTGTATCGTTTTTGATATACTACCTGTTGACAACGGAGTGCTTTTTCATTAGAAAATTTTTTCCCCATGAGGATGACCAATTCTACGGGTCTTATTAAAGCTATTTATCAATTAATACATATTGCAAGATGCGAAGTGCACAATTGGTATCGCAATAAGTGTAGTCAAAGAAAACTTGCTAAAATCATACCAGGTTAATTTCACCAACCTAAGCCGTAAGCGATGATTATAATTCGGATTATAGGAGAAATTTCAAAATTTGAAACCATCTACCGAGCATTCTACATTTTCTTCATCTCTTTTAACAAAAACTTATTTCATTATTTGAATTGAATGCAGGTCTTACTGACTCGAGCACATTCAATGATGATAAACAATCAACAAGAAAAAATACAATCAAGCAACAAATAAAACGACGACGATCAGCAGTATTTTCCAAAAGGAGTGATTATAAAACTTTATTTGTTAAGTTTGATGAACGAAATATGAAATATCTGTCGTCGTTTTCTCATTAACTCCAGGAGGATCAAACAAACTTAATTAGTGCCGGCTAAACCACTGCTGAATGGGCTCTTCCATGTGCAGGATTTTTAGTAATAAACAAGTCTTTCTTAATTTTGGCTCGACACAGCGGGCACAAACCTCGGTTTATCGCCCAATCTTTTAAGCAATGCGAATGGAATGCGTGGTTACATACCTTAACTGAGACGAGATTTTGCCCCTCAAGGAACTCTTCCATACAAATCGAGCAAGTACTATCTTTAAACAAAGATGATGGAACTCGCTCAAGGCTTCGCCGTTTCGCATATTCGTGAGGCTCTTCAAAATCGGTCTCTACCATCGTAGTGCTTCTGATAGGCGTCGAATTATGAGAGAAGAGCAAAAAGCTCTCCAAAAAGGCATATACATCTTCATTGATTGGTACAACTTCTTCCGTAATGATGGGATAATACCACAAATTGATCACAACATCGACTCCCCATTCCACAATGCCCAGGTACTCTAACAACTTTCCCATCGACCACCCAACGCTGCCGCTCGCTGTCCATCCGAGCAACAAAAAAGTCATTATCGACCACTCATGCAGTAAGGATTTTTGTCTGGTTGCGTACATCCAATAGCCCACTGCCAGAGGATAGACAACGAAATACGCGATTTTCAAGGCTTTTGCTAATAAAATTGAGGCTCTGCTGGCTTGAGGGCTGAATTTGACATGAGATAGCACTTTTGCAGACAATAAAACAGCTCCTAGAAAGGCAATGAAACCAGAGAGCATGAGAAACTTCACAGCGGGGGATCCTTCCTGGGCAGCTTCGATGGCTGAGTATGTGGCAGCAGTGATTAATGACAAGATGACGATAGGTAGAGCCAGCTTTATATAATGCACAGAGAACCCTTGTCGTAAAAATGGAATGACTATGAGGTAAAACAGTTGGAAGCCTTGGAGAGCAGTAAAGAAGAGGCACATGGCCCAGGTGTAGTTGGTTGGGTTGTTTGCTGAGAAATATATGATTTTCGAGAGGTAGAAGCACATGAAAAGGAAATTAAGGAGCGATAGAAAGATAATCCAGGCCCCCTTTTGTATCTTTGTGCAGGCAAGGAACAAAAATTGTAGAGCTGAGACGTCGTTTAGTATGAATAGTATGGCAACCCAAGTTCTGTGCTCGTCAAACTTTGATATTTTGAGATAAACAAGCAGCATTGGGAGATGGAGTATCACCAGGGCGATCAGCACGGTGAAAATTCTGATAACTGTTCTGCAGGTTACCATGTTTTGCGAATTGCGATTGAGAAGTCTGATAGATAAACTCTTCCTCGATAAACTGTGCAATTTTAATTCTAATTAGTTAGATTAGTGATTTACTAATTAATTTACGGAAAAAGTGGATCATCATCACCCTGCTCCTGCTTTTAAATTTAAGTAAAAAACCCACCGCAAATTTTTCTCTTCTGGCTTTGGGTCTTTCCATAATGCCACAGCAGCCTTCGGCAAGCTCTGCAAAACTAAAAAACTCAAGAATCTGAGGAGATTTGCTGATTTCTGAGCAATGGAAATAAGTACAGATGATCTCGCTGTCTTTCTAAGACTGCATTATTCAGAGACAAGGATTTCAAACTAAGTAGTATATTTCTGAGGAGTCTGTGCTCTCAATCATGGAAATAGACTATAGTTTGAAAGATCTTGAGCTTTTTATTACAGCAGCACCCTCTCTGGTCTGTTCTTTCAAGGGAACCGGGGCTTCCTCTGCTGACTGAATTGGTAGATAAACTTTTCGGTGATACATTCACAACATTTTAGATATTTTAAGGTATTTAATTTCTCGAGAATGGGCTTATTTAGCGTCCAGTCCGAGGCTCCACAGTTGGTAACTATTGTTTACGAACTGTATGCCAGCGAGGTTATTCGGTTCAAAAAATACTTTCGCAGTTGATGTAATAACCTAATAAATTCTGAATGATTGTAGATTCTGTTTTTTCAATTTTATTTATGAATCCACGGAGTAAGAAAGTGAAGAAGGGCCCAAAATTCGATCAAAAAGAGGCTCTCAAGAAGCAATTGGATAAAAGGCGAAATACAAAAAACCTTTACTACAATAAGCCTCCTGATTTTAATGAGCTTGCTCTACTCTTCCCATCATTCGAAAAACAGTATTCTCAATCCATTGCCTGGAAGGTTTCAACTTGAACAATAGCGTGTTTATCAACAAGCATGGAATGACATCAATCGACTGGAAAAACCCTGAATCTTGTATTGAACTTAACAAGACCCTACTAAACAAAGACTTTGGAATCACTTACTGGGATATTCCCTCTGACGCATTATGTCCGACTATTCCCTCCAGGATAGACTATCTTAACTGGATAAATGACTTAATTAACGTGAGCTTTCTTACTGTTAGAATCGCTTATAACGACTCCATCTAGGAATTATTTGCAGAAAAACCGCAATTGGTCCGAGGATTAGACATGTAATAACACTGTTTATTCCTCAATAATTTCAGTTTCCAATGTTAAGTGGCACAGGCACAAGTTTGATTTATCCACTGCTTGGTATTAAGCTTTATGGATGGAGTTTTGTGGGAACAGGTAATGATTATCAATCAACTAAAGAAACTCTATTATAATCTGGTTAGACATTGATGACGTGGCTTTGGCTAATTCCCGAAAAATTATTGAAGAGAATAAGCTTGGAGATAAAATAAGCGTCCGCAAGTCTTTTGGTACAATTTTTAATGGGATAATTGAAAAAGGAGAGAAGTAATGAATGCTTGTTCATCCGAGTCTAAATTCGTGTAAAGTTTTACTTTCACCATGTGCAACCCACCTTATTTTGGGCATTCAGACGAAAAGGAATATCTTTCAAATAAAGTATATAATGACAATTACTAGGTCTAAAGCATTTTTCATAAAGAACTCTCAAATGAAAGAAAATGAGATGGTTACTGAGGGCGGAGAGGTTGAATTCCTGAAGAAAATGGTCGATGAGAGCAATGAAGTCAAATCTCAAGTCTCGCTTTTTACCAGCTTAGTGGGAAGGAAGAAGACTGTGCCACAGATTAAAAAGTACATTGAAGAGAAGGCTGAAACATTAGAAAATGAGACAATAGAATTTTATAAAACTGAGTTTGCTCAAGGAACTACAATCAGGTCTTTACTCTGATATCATGGTATCACCTAACAATGCTTGGCGATTTCTAGGTGGTTTATTGCTTGGAGGTTTGTGCAGCTATCTGCAAAGAGCAACGAAAAAGAGTCTATGTGAAGATCTTAATTAAAAACTATCGGTATTTCGAATAAATAGGGATCTTGAGTTGTTTCAATAAACTGGAAATAGCAATCTAACATATTTTACAACAAAAGGAATGTGTTTAATAACTTCCTTTCCCTTTTGCTTTTGAATTAATTCGTTGTTATTTGTGAGTCACAAGTACTTAGAACGAACTATCAATACTGATGTTGAGTGCAAATTTCGCGTCAGTTTCCTATTTGTGACAGCAATTATGGATAACTTCTAGCAGGTGACAGTTGGAACATAAATTCTCCTAAGAGAGTGTGAAAAAATTTTCCTATTTCTTCAGTTCAGAGAAAATCCGTCACTTCCGGCTTTTGAAATCAATTACTCTATAGGTCCAGGCTTTACATGACTAATCTGCATTGAAATATGGTTCCGAAGGTAAAACAGTCTCAAATGAACCAATCAACCAATCAACCAATCAACACTCATTTTCGTTCCAATTGGAAGGATCGCTACTTTTCAAATTTCCTCTCGGTAATTACTAGCAAGCCAGCAAACCTCTGCTTTTTCAATTCAAAACCTTACTTCCTCATTGCCCACTCGCAGCATGACAATAAGAAAAAGTCATCAGCACGCCCTCAGAAATTTCTGTAAGGACTCCTTCAAATTATAAGCCCTTCCATTTCGTAATATTTCTTCACTAACCCTATCTTCCTCACTCTGAGCCTTCAAGTTTTCAAATCAAAATTTCCCTCCACTCTTCATATCACTAAATTATAGTACGTAGCCTCTTACAACATCAGCGTTTGATATAGTTTTCATTCATTTTTTTTCGGTAATCAGAATTTGTTGGGAGGTTATTTTTGGGAATCCGATCAGTCTTGACCAGAAAAAGCGCTTGCTCAGCAAACTTAGCTCATGGGTTTATTTTATTTTACTCATAACTCATAATTACCCCTATATAAGCCAACTCATAAATAAATACCCCTTCCTTACCAATCTCTCAAAATGGGACGAAGAAAAATCCAGATTCAAGAGATCAAGGACCCAAGGCTGCGATACACAACTTTCACCAAGCGTAGAACAGGCTTAATAAAGAAAGCAGCCGAACTCTCACGCTTGTGTCAAATAAAAATGCTCCTCATGTTTGAGGATCTTTCTGGAAACGTAATCAAGTACTCTACTCATGGCAACTACGAGCCCAATAAATACTTCGAATCGGCTCGCTCATCATACCTCTTCACTTTTGAAGATTATCCCCAGTTTTTTGCGAAAGACGCAAAGACTGCTGATACCTCTGATAAAGGCAGCCTCCATGGCATGAACCAGCAGCAAGGAGATAGGTACATGGCTGAAGAAGAGCTCTCAATCGAAGAAGAGGGAGACAGCGATGATTCTGATGGAGATTTGGAAGATTTAAACCGTGATTTCAAGCGAAATTTGAAAATCACTCAAGAGAAGAAAGAGACTAAAACCTATAAAGCCAAGCTGAGAGACACTCTCAAAATTTCGATTCCAAAAGAAAACAACAGTCGTCCTGATTTTCCCTCCAGTGCTACCGACAAGAATCAGAATAACTCAGAGTTCGCAAAGAATTTGCAAGCGCTGCTGATGATGCAAGCTCAGCATGCAAATAACCTCCAAATCCAGCCGATTACCTTCGGCGAATCTCGAGACTATGGAGACAAGCAGTCTGGAACAAACAGTGCGATGGTCAGCTCCACGCCTACCAATCAGACTATGAATCAACCTATCGCTACGCCTCCAAACTTCAACCCTCTCTCAACTCCAACGAAAAATAACGGCATTATCATCCCGACGACATCGAATACCGTAAATGTCACGCCGACCAATGCTAATTTACTCGAGAGGACTCCGACAAACTTGAAAATAAACTTCGCTCAAGGTTTCCAACAGCCCATGGAATCGCAGCGAATGTCGTTCTCTCAGGATGAAGGAACTCCACGCTCTCAAATTCGATCAAGACCTCCAAGCTTACTGAATTCCTCAGTTCATTCCGTCGTGGATCCCCTCGTTCCTGGTAGTCGCAGAAGCTCGCTTTCGTCGCTGCTCGATTTCTTAGGTCATGAGGATCAGCTGAACGATTTCCTCCGCGGAAGGTCACATACTCACTCGCGTGTTACTTCAAATTATGGAACGCTCTTGAATAAGGTAGAAGCGGTAGAAACAAAAAAACCCGAAGATGCAATGTATTCTCGAAAGCCTACAGGTCAAAACTTCGTGAACCATCAATTCTTTGCAAATCCTTTGCAAAAAGGAGGAGTTCAATATAGTCTCAACCTCGAGGAGTTGCTCCCGAGGCGCGATGATAGCAAACTGAGCGTTGAGCCAAACAACGCCTCGCAATTCTTTTCCAAGAGCCAGATTACCTCACGAAGTGAGGCTAAATCGGAATCTGTGGATCGGTATGCCACGAAGCAGTCAAATAAAGCAGGGTATAATGACGAAGGTGGCCGATCTCATTCAAAAGACTCACATGATCGAAACAACGGAACGGGCAGCGGAATGCGTCTCTGCTCTCCGTTGCCACTTACTTCAATGGCAGTATTAGGAAGAGGAGATAGATCGCCTCTTCGGAACCCAAATTTTGATATGGGGTTTAATATAAATTCCGAAAGGGGGGATAGACCCGAAAGAGCTTCTGTTGACAGTAGAAAATCTGGAGAAAACTCTTCTATGAACCTTGGGTGGGGAGTGTGGAATGATTCGATGTACCAGGGCCTGCCTGTGAGGAAGGATTTGGACAGCACTCGAGGAAAATTGAATATATCGGAAACGTCTTCAATATTTAGAAGTCCTCGAGCTCAAAAGAAGGTTAAGCCATAAATATAATTAATACGGATCTCGATAAAACTTGATAAACTTTTATGATAAGAGGTAAATAAAACATTGAGATTTTCCAATGTTCAATTAGTCGGAAAAAAAGTTCGCAAAATTTTGCTATTCTGTCTATGTTTATATATATATCTAGTCTTTGATTCGTTGCTTTGGAGTATTTAAATTAAATACCATTTTTTCCTCAATAATTTGTGGTTTTGGCAGAGTAGAAGAGACGAGTGATTAATTTGCTTTGGCCGGGAGAGTTTGAAGCTGGATAGAAATCTTAAGGTTTTCATGTGTGTGAGAATGAGCGTGCAATGATGGAGAAGCATGATGATTTCACCTGTAGCAACGAACCATTAAAAAAAGCTTTAGTTGAAAATCATGGATGATAATAATATCAATTTTCAATTGTAAAGATTCTCTGATTGACTTACTTTTAAAAGAGTATGACGAATGTTGATAGATTATTAACTGCTCTTCATGTAAATATAATAATAGTGGCCAAATTATGCTCCATTTAGAAAAAATGACGGTTAGGAACTGATTCCTTCAATTTGATCTTTCTTCATAACGAATTGAAAATTTTCCTTATCTATGGTGTCTTGATTGGATTTATGCTGAGAAATTTGGTTTTTTTGGAGCTTGATTCGATTCGACTTGAAAATTATTTTAATGAGAATGCTCTTCTTTCTTTTCCTCTTCCTCCAGTTGCTCATTTTTTTGAGAGCTGAGAGGAATTTGCAGTGGTTGATGGTTCGTCGCTATTTCACGCTCTCCTTTGTTCTCTTCTTGATTGTCGCTCGAGAAGAAATTCGCTGGGTTCAACTGTATATTGCCAGTCGAAACTGGCTTATTCAGGTTCTTAGGAGACTCACGCTCTATTTTTCTGATTTCTACGACCATTTTCTCATTGCCCCCTTTCTTCACGTTTGCTTTCGACTTATTCTTTTTACTTTCATTGAAATTATCAACACTCTTCTATACTTATAATTAGATTTACCTCGCATTCACATTCGTTCTTTTTATTAGTCCTTGGACTTGGCATTCAATCAAAATGCGCCCCACTTCAAGAATAAAATGCCCTAGATGATCCTCAACTAAAGTTTCGGGCTCGTCGACCAGAATTGAGGTCCCATATTTTGATTGAAGGTCTTGCAAATAGAAATTCCCGTTTATCAGATTAATGGCAGCATGAGTGCGAGAAACTGACCCATCATTGACTCGAAGATCGCTTTCAGTGGCTCTACCCTAAGTTAATAAATTTCAAATAACAAAAATATTCATAGTAAATTACGAATGTAATAGCGGTTTTCCCTTGATTATATTTAAGAATATGGTATCCTAACAAACCCTTTTAGAAAACCATGCGACACTGGAGCTGGTACCTTTCGATTTGCCTCCGATATAATACTCTAAGGCAACGTGAGGTGTAGATATTTTCGGAAATTCGATGAGCTCAAACCTCTTTCCATCGAGTTCAATGAAATCTAAATTAAAAGCAATTCATTAAGCTTTCATTCAGGGCTAATAGTCATTACTTTCTACTTCATGACCACAAAGCTCGCATTTCAGTTGATCCCAAACGATCGAGTACATATTTACTGATTCTTTGCAAACCACATGTTTCGAAAGCCATTTGTTAAAGCACTTCACGTGAACTTCTCTTAATGTCCCTGTGCATTTACAAGGCGTCACAATGGGATCATTGCCGTCGTCTTCTTCACACAAACAGATCCTGCAAACTCGCTCCTGCACATCTGGACCAATTTCTCCCAACGATGTCGGCTTTATATCTTTTCCTCCTTGTCCTACAGCAGTACTAAATTTCTCAAACACTCTCACTCTCCCTGTGTTTCTGACTGATTCCTCTCCAACATTCGCCAATGAGCCAATAGTGCCATTTTTTGGGGAACCGATTGGAGTATTGACGTCGCTGTTGATAGATTCCCAAGTTACTCCTTCTCTCCGTTTCTGCATGGACCTTCGTGACCTTGCTCGCACTGAGTAATCATCTTCTTTATCTGCATTTCCCACTGCGCTTAATTTTTTTATGAGGAATTGTACTTTCCCGAATCGAATAACATCTTCTTCGTTAAGTTTACGTCCCTTTGAGAAAAATCCATTAGAACACATACTATGGGCAATTTTTTTACAATGAACCCTTTTTCGTTGGGTTTTGCGATTGCACAGAGCCACGGAGCTTTCTTAATTGTGACTTTAGGATCTAATAGGTCCGCTTTCTCGAGATGGGATGGATGATGGAAGCTAATTTTATCCTCTGTGATTGACATTTCCAAGAGATTTGTCGCTTCTGAAGGTATTTTCTGTTAAAGGAAGCTTTTAGATATGTGAACTATGTAAATTAAGCACCTGAAGCATTGATTTGGGGTAGAAGGACACTTTTTTCCCTTCTTTCACGAGAAAGCCTGAGTTGGTTGAATGAGATTTGAAAACAATTGATGAGATTTAGAACCTGTCTTGGAAGCGACGACTTTTTGGTTTTGTACGAGTTTTTTTTCAAAATAGTCGTAGAGATCTCCATCTTTCTCCAATATACTGCAATTGAATGTGACTCTGTTTGGTAAAAAGTAAATAATGGAATACAAAAAAGCTGTACTCACTCAGCTGAACGTGATCCGGATGAGCATGAAACGCTGCCGCAGTTTCCCATTTTCCTGAAAAACTTTAAGGTTTTTATTTAATTACTGATGCGAGTTATCTAAAACGTATAGCAATTTCATATTCTAACATTACTCCCACTCTCAACAATTAGTGACTGCTAAGCAATAGATCGAATCAGGCTCTAAACTAAGCGCTCAGAAGCTGTTGCTGGCCCTTTTCTTGAAACTTGTGCGCTATTTTTGTTGTTGCGTGGAATTGCTCCATAGATTTTAAGATCAAAGCATTGCTATTCAATATATAGCGCTTCAATCAACCGGAAGAGAAGAAGAAGGTGAGGCAATGTAGAATTATTGATTTCAAGACTCAACAATTCGTGATTCATTTATTACTCGAAAATAATTTTCACTATATTGCCTTTGCTCTACAGGGTTCCGTAGATATTTTGCCGGGATTAAATATTGATCGAATGTTTGACTACGAGCCATGGAGATCTGCCAACTAGAAATCATCAATCTTTGCATACTCTGCCAAAAATACTTTCATTGATAAAGCTAGAAATTGCACGGAATTTCCAAATCCAAATAGATTGCAAATTTTATATTACAACCAGATTGACAAGGTCTCTAACTCAACCAAATCCATACAAGGAGCAATGTTCTGCAATCATGCAGAGTATAGCTCTTTCCTAATTAACTTTCACAACAGAAAAGCAATATTCTCTCATTTGTGGAAAAAAATGAGGGATCCAATAATTGTCGATATCTGTAATGAGAGTCATGGGTTCTTCGCAGCTGAAGATGCCTTATTTTCAGTATCAATTAAAGTAAGTTTGCCCGTTTACTCAGATTTCTATATGATACGGAGGAGATTTCTTCAATGTTTGAGCTCAAACATTTATGAGAATGTAATTTATAAAGTCGATATATATTCATAGACCTTTATTACAGAAATTGCTACTTATGATGTCAAATATTCTATCTGGGTTTTGCGATTTCATATACAAATAAATTTAAAAGCTACTTGAGACTCCAAGAGCACCAAATCTAATGATCTGAATTTTGATTTGAAATACAGAAATCGAGTAAGGTATTATCCAACCCTTTTCCGCGGGTTTCAACCGCGGTTCCTGTTGAAGGCTCGCTCTCAGACATCCATGTCCCGCGAACAGAACCATTGCCTAAATTCAATTGAATTTTAGCATCACCTTTATCCAAATCGGAGAGCGTTTCTGTACTCAACGCCTCAGGGATTTCTCTTCTAATTTTATGATTCTTCTCGTCAGCACATGTTGAATTTTCACTCATCTTAATCCATGGATGTTCAAGAGCTTCATGGGCAGTTATGCGCTTGTAAGGATTTTTTGTCAAGAGTTTTTTCAAAAGATCTTTCGCTTCCGATGAAATTGAGTCCCATTCAGGCCCAGTGATGTCTAGTTCTTCATTTCTGATTGCTTTCAACAATTCAGAGATATTGCCACCCTCAAAAGGATGTTTCCCGACCAGAAGCACATGCATCATAACTCCAAGACTCCAGTAGTCGCTTCTGAAATCATAGTTCTTTTCAATGAGCTCTGGCGCAAGATAATAAGGAGTTCCCAGCCTTGTTTCCAACATTTCGTCCTGTTCCACCAACCTAGCGAATCCAAAGTCAATGAGCTTCACATCAGCGTTTGGATCTTCGCTTGCAAACATAAAGTTATTCGGTTTTAGATCTCTATGGATGATGCCTTTGGAGTGAAGGTAGCTCACAGCCGATAAGGCACTTCTCATGATTCTCGAGACTTTAACCTCATCATGCTCACCTTGGTGACCAATCAAACTGCTACCAGTTGCGAGTTCCATTACTTCATAGAAATATTTCTCGTCTTCAAGAGTTTCGTAGTACTTGATAATGTTTGGGTGGTGAATTGTAGGAAGAACCTTGTTTTCTCTCAGGATATCTGCCAAACTCAATTTCAATTTATGTTTGGAGGTTTTTTTAATCGCAAACTGCTTTCCAGTAGTCCGGCAGACAGCCTTCCGAACAGTGCCATAGTGGCCTTTCCCAAGGATTTGTTTCTTGATGCTGTACTTTGAAAGGACCGTTTCCTTGACTGCAGCTTCAATTTCTTGAGAATAGGCTTTGTCATTCTCGGACTTTCTATCAGAGGCGCAAACGAATCCCATTGATGCAGTTGATTATCTTTAATTTTGTTGAGTAGGTTATTTATTAAAAACTTTTCAGGTGAGATATATATGTACAAAACCCCCATGTATAGCGTTTAAATTGAGCCACTTTTAATTTGCGTTGAGATTGCTGAAAAAAGCAGCGTTTAATGGAAATAAAAGATTATAATTGGCTAATAAATTAACTGCAGTGTGAATCAAACCTAACGTCCTGATGATTGATACAAATACGACTAATACGTCTAATACGTCTAATTATCAGCTACTGATAGTTTTTAATTGATGAGGTCTTTTAACAATGCCTGAAAATATAACTTGAAAAAGTTAAAATGAGTTCCTTTTTCAGATGATGCTTGCTTCAATTATCTTTTCACTGTGGGTTAAGCGAAGAGGTGTTTTCCATAGAGGATGCAAAAATTCCCTGGTTTTTCCACCTTGATGTCCATTTAGACTGACAGACATTGAAATTCAATTTTAAAAAGCTAATATTGGCTTTTATCCGAATTTTTCAGCAAAGCATTGAATCTCTCGAATCTGAGCATCATAGAGCGTAGCTTTGAGAAGATTCATTAATTCATGAAAGATTCAAAAGGAAACTAGCCATTGATGCACATCTTGCAAACAACATCCTCATCACCTCATTTAATAGATTGAGATTAGTCTCCCAATGATGCTCCGTAAAAAAAGAAATTTCTAGAAATCCAATTGTTAATGTCAGAGGCGGACCAATTATACTCAAAAGGGATTGACCATCTCAGATATTTTGATGCTCTAAACTCTTTGCTTATGGATCATAATTAAAATTTGAGGCTGATGATGCTGTGTCATGACAAAACGCAACACTCGCTACTAGCTATCGATCACTAGTGAGCGATTGCGATCCAAAAAAGCACAATTTTTCAATGAATAGACAGACCAACGCACTAACGCAAACTACGTAGTGATAATTAAATTATTTATGTTTAAAAAAATTAAGAATCTATTAATTTGTAGTTATTCCCTTTCGTTTATGGTTTCTGAAGTGTTTGTCTGCGTATCTTCTGAAGAGTCTTGATAAACTCCTGAATATTTTCGGTTCTTGAGGCAGTAGCTTCTTTTTCATTATAACTCTTAGCTTTCACTATCGGTTGTCTGTATTGGACATCGCCTCTATTTTGATTGCTAACATTAGGAACCTTTTTGATCCTAAATGACGCAGCTTCTGGCCTCAGCCATCCATCCATGTTCAAATTCATCACCTTTGGTTGAATAAAGGTTCCTTTTACCAACATTGAATTTATGTTGCTTTGAGTTGATATTGCTTTTTGTCTAAAGGCATATTCCTCTTTTCTATAGAGCGAAATTGTTAATTAGTGTATGGATGCAGTTTCATTATTTTACATTTGTCTCATCTGCTCAGACTCCAAACTTTGGACTTGCTGCTTATTGAGGTATTTTGTGTTTGTTATCCGTGCTCTTTCTTGGAATTTTCCTTTGAATGAGGTCTCTGTTGTTTCCAGATGACTAATTGTAGCAAATTTCTGCATATTTTCTCTTTGGAAAGTTTTCGCAGCTACCTCCCCGATAGAATTTTCATTCTCTACCAGTCGATTGGCAGAGTTTATCTTTGGAACCTTGTGATTCTCAGTAGAGAGCTGCTGCTTTGATTTCTCTTCCTCGTGAAGGGAGGCAGTCGAAGCGACACGCATGTCTTCAATAGCTGACAGACTTGATCGATTTTCCTTTGAAATTGGCTTCACACGAGTGTCCTCAACTAGAGTCGGCTTAAGAAAAGAAAAAGATGACATTTTTTTTACCAATATAGTCTCGAGGTTTCTGTTCACTCGTAGTCTTAATTTGATTGCTTTCTGAAGTGAGAACTTCTGCTATCGTTGACGGAGGCATACTTTTCGACAAGAAAAGGGCTGTTTCAGGTAATTCTGTTGACATAGCATCTGCATGCAGATTGCTTGCTCTTCCACGCGGTGAACCTACCTCAGAAACAAACTGACTATTGGCAGTCTCAGAGCGTGCTTCCTTCTCCTTATTTATTGGAATTACTGGTGAAGTGTCAATGCCAATTGTGTCTTCTTTAGAAGGAGACTCATCCAATTGAGGGTCATTCTTCCTCTGACCTGTCTGAAAACCATCCGATAGCTTATAGTCTTCAGCACCTATCTTCTTCTCCGAATATACTGTCGACTGACTTCTCAAAGACTGCGTGTCTTGATTAATGCTTCTTGGTTTTGACGAGGCATCTATTGTTTTTTTCCTCTGCAGAGAACTGCTCTCTGCGAATCTCGCACTCTGCCCGAACGAAAAACCTGACGTGGTTGTGGTAGTAGCAGTAGTGGCTGCTTTCGGATCAAACTTGGTCGGTGGCATCGTAGCCGACTCTTTCTTAGGGTTCCTCTTAACTGCTCAAAATGTTAAATTTACGTTTTTCAACTTTTTCGTACTTGTTCCAGTCCATGACTGATAGAGGCGCTCTGCCTCCTGAATCATCTCCGCATAAGGCTCAGTCGCTTCTTCCTCCT